>MPLT02025243.1_pt1 | contig 15127 bp, 9 predicted proteins | sample 1617391 | NCBI WGS metagenome assembly MPLT02 (sample SAMN05944800, study PRJNA350692) | marine metagenome | biome: marine; feature: ODZ; material: water; isolation source: 70 m water sample filtered on 0.2 um supor filter | place: Pacific Ocean | collected 2012-04-08 | depth 70m m
CATCGGGTTCGTGCACTATGCCAAGAACGAGTACGACAAGGCACTGGAGAATTTTCAAAAAGCACAGGCGATTGATCTCAAACAACTGGGGCCAGAGCATCCAGATGTGGCCACCAGCTACAACAACATCGGGTTGATGCACAATAACAAGGGCGAGTACGACAAGGCACTGGAGTATTACCAGAAAGCACTGGCGATTGGTCTCAAACAACTGGGGCCGGAGCATCCTTATGTGGCCACCAGCTACAACAACATGGCTTATGTCTACAAAGCCACGAAGGATCTGGCCAAAGCCAAGGAGTATTGGGAGAAAGCCTATGCGATTTACCTCAAGAAACTGGGCTCAAACCATCCCGATACCAAGGACACCAAGGCCGAACTGGACGCGCTGAAGGAGTGATGGCCGCTCCGAACCTTTGGTCCCGCCCATAAAACAGGCTTCCCCGCGCTCGGTGTGAAGCAATTAGCAAAGTTTCGCGTCCAAGAACTACCACACAGCTCAAGGAGCCGACCGTTGCCCGGGCAAATTCTGGAGCATCCACGAACTGCAGGTGAACGGCAAATAACACACTGGACGGAATCCGCCGGGCATGGCAAAGAACCCACTCACTTTTCACTTTATGAAGAAACTCCTCATCACTGGATTGTGCGCCCTCTTCTCGCTTACCGCGGGCGCGGCGCAACTGGAACTCAAGAAAGGCGACAGCGTCGTGCTCATCGGCAACACGTTGGCCGAACGCATGCAGCATCATGGCTGGCTGGAAAGCTACGTGCAGGCAGCCCTGCCCAAGCACGAAATCACCTTCCGCAACCACGGCTTCTCTGGCGACAAGGTCAACAGCCGGCCGCGCAACCGCGGGTTCATCAACGCCCAAGAGTACCTGAAAATCTCCAAGGCTGACGTGATCATCGCCTTCTGGGGCTACAACGAATCCTACGACAACGATCCCGCCCGTTTCACGCAGGAGATGGAGAAGTGGATTGCTGAAACCTTAAAGCAAAACTACAGCGGCAAAGGAGCCCCGCGGCTGGTGATCTGTGCGCCGATCATGCACGAAAACCTGAACACCCCCAACCTGCCCGACGGCAAGGCTAACAACGCCCGCCTCATGCAGTACGCCGGCGCCGCCGAAGTCGCCGCTGCCAAATATAAATTGCCCTACGTGGATCTCTTCCACGTTACCAAGCATCTTTACATGATGAACAAGGAGCCGCTCACCCTCAACGGCATCCACCCCAACAGCCGCGGCAACCAGCTGATCGCCCAGCATCTGGTAAAAGAAGTGTTCGGTTTGGAAGTCAGCAAGGACACCAAGAAAGTGGAGAGTATCCGCGAGGCCGTGCTGGACAAGAACTGGCACTGGCACAACCGCTACCGCGCCACCGACGGCAACGACGTGTGGGGCAGTCGCTCCGGCCTCAAGTTTGTCGATGGCCAATCCAACGGCGACGTGCTGATGCACGAGCTGAAAATGATCGACGTCATGGTCGCCAACCGCGACCGGAAAGTCTGGGCTCACGCCAATGGCAACACTAAGTTTAAAGTGGATGATTCCAATGTGCCCGAGCCGGTTGGCGTGAAATCCAATGTCGGCGGCGGTTCCCGGAGCAGTAATGCCCAGAAAGAAGGTAACAAGACTTACATCACCCCGAACGAAACCGCCGCCCAGTTACAGCTGGCCAAGGGCCTCAAGGTGAATGTCTTTGCCTCCGAGGAAATGTTCCCCGAAATGGCCAACCCCGTGCAGATGGCTGTGGATACCAAGGGCCGCCTCTGGGCCGCCACCTGGCCCACCTACCCCAAGTGGGAGCCGCTCAAGAAAATGGACGACCGCCTGCTGATCCTCCCCGATGAGAATCGCGACGGCGTGGCCGACAAGGCCATCACCTTCGCCAAGGTGCACAACCCCACCGGATTTGAATTCTGGAACGGCGGTGTCATCGTGGCCAGCGTGCCCGACATCCTGTTCCTGAAGGACACCGACGGCGACGACGTGGCCGACGTGCGCATCCGCCTCTTCCACGGCTTGGACAGCGCCGACACCCACCATAGCGCCAACGCCTTCGCGTACGGCCCGGACGGCAACTTCTACTACCAACGCGGCGTGTTCCACGTCAGCAACGTGGAAACGCCCTGGACCAAGAACCAACAACACGGCAACAGCGCCATGTACCGGTTTAACCCACGCACCTTCGAGTACAGCTTCCACGCCAGCAACTCGCCCAACCCGCACGGCGTCAGCTTCAACTACTGGGGCTACCACTTCGCCACCGACGGCACCGGCGGCCGCGCTTATCAGGTGCGCCCGGACGGCCGTGGCGGATTCCGTATGCAGGCCGTGTTGAACAAGACCGTGCGGCCCGTGCCCGCCAACGGCGTGATCTCCAGCCCGCATTTCCCTGACAAGTACCAGGGCAATTTCCTCATCCTCAACTCCATCGGCTTCCTCGGCATCAAGCAGTACAAGATGGTGCACTCCACGCAGGGCAAGGATAGTGATGGGGATGGCTTTGGCGATGAGTATGAAACCGTTAAGAAATCTGATCCCAACGACGCCAACAAGAAACCCGGCGGTTCCCTCGGCGATATTTGGGGCGTGGATCAGGAAGACCTGTTGCTCTCACCGAAAGACCGTAACTTCCGCCCCACCGATTTCGAGATTGGCAGCGACGGCGCCATGTACGTGTCCGACTGGCAAAACATCATCATCGGACACATGCAGCACAACGTGCGGGACCCCAGCCGCGACCATGAGTTCGGTCGCGTGTACCGCATCACCCACGAAGGCCGCGAGCTCATGCCGCCCGTGAAGGTAGACGGCGAACCAATCGCCAAGCTGCTGGACCTGCTCAAGGAACGCACCAACCTCACGCGCTACCGCGCCCGCATCGAGCTCAGCGAACGCGACACCAAGGACGTAGTCGCCGCCCTCGGCAAATGGACCAAGCAGTTCGACGCCAAGAAAGCCGAGGACGCCCATCACCTGATGGAAGCCCTTTGGATGCATCAGCAGCACAATGCGAAAAACGAAGAGCTGCTCAAGGCCCTGCTGGAATCTCCGGTAGCCGACGCCCGTGTGGCCGCCGCCACCGTGAAACAGTTCTGGGAAACCTCCGCTGCGGCCAACAACGAGGTCACTGAGGAGAAACCCGTGGAGACTAAGAAATCCGGCATCCTCTCGGATACACCGGAGCTCACCACCATCCGTATCGGCACCCTCGTCGAGCAGATGAAGTACGATACCACCAAGCTCACCGTAAAGGCCGGCAAGAAAATCAAGCTCACCTTTGCCAACCCGGATTTCCTTCCGCACAACATCGTGCTGGTGAATCCCGGTAAAACCGAGGCCGTAGCCGCCGCTGCCATCGCCATGGGCGCCGAAGGCTTTAAGACCGGCTTCGTGCCACCGAGCTCCGACGTCATCTGGGCCAGCAAACTCATTGACCACGGCAAGGAACAGGTCATCGAGTTCACCGCCCCGTCCAAGCCGGGCGAGTACCCGTACGTCTGCACCTTCCCCGGCCACGCCATGATGATGCGCGGCGTGCTGACGGTGAAGTAACCCGCCGGACCAACCCAATCACGTTCACCCCGCGCGCCATCCCGGCCGCGGGGTGAATCTTTTCTTGCGTCTGCCCTTCGGGCACGGTGCAATCAGTGCACCTACGAAAGACGCCGTCGTGCCACTGGCACAATATTCGCATCAAGGAACTTTAACCGCATGAAAAAACAAAGCCTCACTCGCCGGCGCTTCCTCCAGAATGCCGCCACGATCGCCATCGTGCCGGCCGCCGTCCTTGGGCGCGCCCAATCCGCCCCCAGCAACCGCCTCACGGTCGGGCTCATTGGCGCCGGCGGCCGTGGTACGGGCGTAATGAATTCGTTCCTCGGCGAACAAGATGCGCAGGTGATTGGCGTGTGCGATCCGTATGAGACCCATTTCCGCGACCAGACCGCCGGCCGTGCATTTGGCTGGAAACCTGCCGCCGAGTTGGTGGGGCGCCGTTACAAGACCAAGCCTTGCGCGCACTACACGGATTACCGCGAACTGTGCGCGCGTAAGGATTTAGATATCGTCATTGTCGGCACGCCCGATCACTGGCACGCCGTACAGACCCTAGAGGCCCTGCGCAATGGCAAGGATGTGTACTGCGAAAAACCGGTTACCCATTTTTTCGCCGAGGGCCAAGCCGTCTATCGCGAGGTCGCGAAGCGCAAAGCCATTTTCCAAACCGGCTCGCAGCAACGATCCGATCATCGCTTCCGGCTCGCAGTGGAGATTGTTCGCAATGGACTGCTCGGGGACATCAAGGAAGTGCAGGTCGGCCTGCCCGGCGGAACGCACAACGACAACGGAGACACCACCGCCCGCGATTATTCGAAGCACAAAGATTACCAGTTATGGACCGGCCCCGCGCCCTTGCTTGATTACACCTTCAGCCGTCACCACCGCAACTGGCGTTGGCACCTCGCCTACGGCGGCGGCCAACTGATGGATTGGATCGGTCATCACAACGACATTTGCCACTGGGCCCTCGGCGAAGACCGCGGGGGTCCCACACTCGTGGAGGCCAAGAATTTCACCCAAACCAAGGCCAAGACCTACAACGCCCCGCCGCATTACGAAGTGCACTGTGAATACGCTGGCGGCATCCGCACCAGCATGGGCCCGCACAACACCATGGGCATGAAGGTGATCGGCTCCGAAGGCTGGGTGCACGTAACGCGCGGCAAGATCACCTGCTCCAAGCCAGCCTTGCTCAAACCGGATTTCAACCCCGGCCCCTTCAAGGGCTACCTGTCTCCCGGCCACACGCGCAATTTTCTCGATTGTGTGAAGAGTCGTAAGGAGACCATTTGCCCTGCCGAGACCGCCCACCGCTCAATTACCCCCGGTCATCTCGGCTATGTCTCCAACACCCTTGGCCGCGCCCTGAAATGGGACGCCAAAAAAGAACAGGTCACCGGCGATACCGAAGCCCAAAAACTCCTGACCCAAATGACCCACCGCAAACCGTGGACGCTCGGATGAACCCCGCTTCCCGATCCCTCAATCTCCCCGGCCAACACGAATATCACGGAGCCCCCTTCCCGCTCGCGCTGGAGGTAACCGCCAATTCACTCGAGGCCGCCTGCGCGTGGATCACAGAAAATGCCACTGACCTCGACGCCCAAGCCGCCGCGCACGGGGCCGTGCTTCTGCGCGGCCTGCCCTTGGCCACGCCGGAAGAATTCGATGACGCCGTTGGCGCGTTTGGCTTTCCTAATTTTTCCTACGCCGACTCGCTCTCCAACGCCTATCGCCTCAACTACACCCCGCGCGTCTTCTCTGCCAACGAAGCGCCGCCAGAGGTCACCATCTTCCTACACCACGAAATGGCGCAGACGCCCATCTACCCGAGCAAGCTGTTCTTCTTTTGCCAAACCGCCCCCACCACCGGCGGTGCCACGCCCATCTGCCGCTCGGATATTCTCTGGCAACGCCTCACCGAACAACACCCCGCCTTCGCCGACGACTGCAAAACCAAAGGCCTGAAATATTCCAACGTCATGCCCGCCGAGGCCGACAAGGCATCCGGCATGGGCCGCAGTTGGCAGAACACTTTCAGCGCTGACACCCGCGAAGCTGCCCAGGACCGAATGACCGAGCTGGACTACACCTGGGAATGGCAGCCCAACGGTGACCTCCGCGCCACCACGCCCGTTCTCCCTGCCGTCCGCGATCTCGGCGCTGGTCGCGCCAGTTTTTTTAACCAACTCATCGCCGCCTTTAACGGCTGGAAAGACAGTCGGAACGACCCCGCCAAGGCCATCACCTTCGGCGACGGTTCGCCGCTGGATCCCGAGGACGTCGCTGCCGCCAGTGCTCTGGCCGACGACTGCACCTTCGATCTTCCCTGGCAAGCCGGTGACCTAGCCCTCGTGGACAACTATACCGCCATGCACGGCCGTCGCACCTTCACCGGCCCCCGTAAAATTCTCGCCAGCCTCGTGGCAGCGTAAGACCCTTTTCAATTGGCTTCCAATGCTGGCTGGCGTATTTTTCCCACCAATCATGATGCGTTTATTCCTCGCTTTTTTACTGTGCCTCGGCGGTTTGCTAGAGGCTCAATCGGTCTCGGATTCAGCAACGCCCGTGCGAAACATTTCGGCGCCTGCAGGTTTCAAGGTGGAGTTACTGTACTCGGTACCCAAGCCCCAACAGGGGTCTTGGGTGGCGATGTGTAATGACGACAAGGGGCGGATCATTGTAAGCGACCAGTTCGGAGGGCTGTACCGGTTCACACCGCCGACGCCGGGGAAGCAGTTGCAGCAGTCGGACATCGAAAAGGTGCCGGCGAAGATCCGGGCGGCTAATGGATTACTCTGGGCCAAGGGCGCGCTGTACGTCGCGGTGAATGATTACGAGCGCAAGTTTCCCAGCGGGCTGTATCGGGTGACGGATTCGGATGGAGACGACAAGCTGGATAAGGTGGTGTTGTTGCGCGAGATGTTTGCGCGCGGTGATCACGGCGTCCACGCCATTTTGCCTGGACCAGGTAATTCACTTTACCTGATCACGGGTAACAATACGGAACCGCTGAAAACTCAGACCTCCCGCGTACCATTGCACTGGGGTGAAGATCACCTTTTGCCACGCATGCCTGATGGACGTGGACATAACCGAACACGACTCGCTCCGGCTGGAATCATTTACAAGGTGTCAATGGATGGAAAGCAGTGGGAGGTTGTGTCATCCGGTTACCGCAACATTTACGACGGCGGAGTGAATGCCGACGGCGAGCTCTTCACCTACGACGCGGATATGGAGTATGACTTCAACACCTCGTGGTATCGACCCACACGAATCAACCATGTAACCAGTGGCAGCATGTGGGGCTGGAGAAATGGAACCGGCAAACGACCGGAGTTTTACCCAGACACATTGCCAGCAACAGTGAACATCGGCCCCGGCTCGCCGACCGGCACGGTGTTTGGTCACGGCGCAAAGTTTCCGGCGAGGTATCAGAACGCCTTTTTCATTCTCGATTGGAGTTGGGGCAAGATTCACGCAGTACACCTCAAGTCACAAGGCTCCAGTTACACAGGCGACAGTGAAACGTTTATTACAGGTAGCCCTTTACCAGTCACTGATGTGATTATTCGCCCGGAAGATGGGGCAATGTACTTCACCATTGGCGGCCGTAAGGTACAGTCAGGGGTATACCGTGTGACCTACTCCGGCGAGGAATCTACCACCCCGGCGGTGAAACGAACACAGTCTCAGGACCGTAACCTAAGACACAAGTTGGAACGTTTTCATGGTAGACAGCATAAGGATGCAGTAAACGAATCGTGGACGCATTTGGATCATGCCGGCCGCTTCATTCGCTGGGCAGCAATGACTGCGGTGATGCATCAACCGGTTGCCCAATGGCAGGAGCGCGCATTGAGCGAAAAAAATCACAACAAGCGTGTGGTGGCATTGCTGGCATTGTGCAAGGTGGTTGGTGCCGACCCGAAAAACGTAACCCCAGAAGAACCTGCCCCGAAAATTGATTCCGCATTGAAGGCGTCTATTTTCAAATCGCTCGGGCAAGTTGATTGGTCAAAGCTCACGCATTCAAGCAAGCTAACATTGGTGCGCGCATATCAGATCGCCCTCATTCGATTGGGCGAGACTAATGCGAACGTCAAGAACCGCATCGTGGAGCAACTGGACCCACATTTCCCCGCGCCTAATTTCGAACAGAACTGGCTCCTATGCGAAACGCTCGCCTATCTGCAGGCCCCCAACACCGCAGCCAAGGGCATCCGACTGCTGCAAGATGCGGCCACGCAAGAGGAGCAGATCGAGTACGCGCGCTCGCTGCGGATGCTGAAAGCCGGCTGGACGCTCAAACTGCGCACGGCTTACTTCGAATGGTTTCTCAAGGCGGCTAACTACCGCGGCGGCGCGAGCTTCAGCAAATTCATCGAGTTCATCCGAAGCGATGCCGAGGCGAGTTTGGACACCAAAAGCCGCGAGCAACTGAAGGAGTTGCTGGCGAAAAAGCCCGAGCAGAAATCGCCATTTGAAATCATGGCGCAGGCCATGATCGGCCGAAATTTCGTGAAGCAATGGAAACTCGAGGAACTCAGTGCGGCCTCCAAAACCAAGCTCAAGGGTCGCGACTTCGAGCGCGGCCGTAAGATGTTCGCCGCCGGCGGCTGCTTTGCCTGCCACCGGTTTGCCAATGAAGGCGGTATGACTGGCCCGGATCTCACCGGATCCGGCGGGCGTTATTCTGCTCATGATTTACTGGATCAAATCATTAATCCCAGCCGTGAAATTAATGAGCAATTCGTGCCGGTGATCGTTAAGATGAAGAATGGCGATTCGCTAACCGGCGTAGTAGTCAACATGAGCGGCGACCGTGTGACCGTGAACACGGACATGTTTGATCCCAACCAACGCGTTAACGTAAATCGTCCTGACGTGGCCAGCATCGAGCCGTCTAAGGTGTCGCCTATGCCTCCAGGCCTGCTCAACCTCATGAGAGAGGATGAAGTGATGGATTTACTAGCTTACATCATCAGCGGAGGTAATCGCGACCACTACGTTTACAAAAAATAATTATGAAAAAATTCATTAACCTCATCCCGACAATCTGCCTCACCGCCTGGCTCGGCTGCGGCGGCGGTGGAGGCGATACTAAAAGCAAAGGCGTGATCGCCTACTCGCCGCTCACGCTTTCTAACCCGTTTTTCAAGGTGATCGGCGATCACATCAAGGCTGAGGCCGAAAAGAATGGTTACACGGTCCGCATAGTGGATCCGAATATGGACGTGAAAAAACAATCCGATCAGATGGACGATTTCATTTCCAGCGGCGTCACCGCCATCATCCTTGTGCCGTGCGACCGACTGTCTGTCGGCCCGTCGGTGCAAGCAGCGAACAAGGCTGGCATTCCGGTGTTCACGGTGGATGCCAAGTGTGCGGCGGAAAATGCCAAGATCGAGGGCCACGTGGGCACGGATAATTTTCAGGGCGGTGAACTAGCCGGCAAGGCGATGATCACCGCGCTCGGCGATGCTGGCGGCAAGGTGCTGGTGCTCGACTTCAAAAAGGCCAACTCTTGCGTGTTGCGCGTGGCCGGCTTTAAGAAGGTGATTGATGCTCACAACAAGACGGCCACCGGTAAAATCGAGATTGTCTCTGAACTCGACGGCAACGGGGACCGCACCAAAGGCTATCAATCCACAGCCGACGCTCTGCAGGCGCATGAGGATCTTGATGCCATTTTTGCAATCAATGATCCCTCCGCCCTCGGCGCCTACACCGCTGTGAAGGAAGCGAAGCGCGATGACAAGATCAAGATCATCGGCTTCGACGGCCAGCTCGATGGCAAACAGGCGATCAAGGACGGCAAGTTGTACGCCGACCCCATCCAGCATCCGGACAAGATGGGCCGCCAGATCGTGCAGCTGATCATGAAATATCAGGCCGGTGAAAAATTCGAGTCCGAGACGCTCATTCCCGCCACGCTCTACACCAAGAGCGAGGCGGACCAAGATCCAGCGCTGAAATAATCCATGGCCGCTGCCGCCCACCCGCCGTTGCTCCAGATGCGCGGCATCAGCAAGGCTTTCCCCGGCGTACAGGCGCTTAGCGGAGTGGGCCTCACGCTGCATGCCGGCGAGGTATTGGCGTTGCTCGGCGAAAACGGCGCGGGCAAAAGCACACTGATTAAAATCCTCGGCGGCGCCCATGCGCATGACGAAGGCGAACTGACCATCGACGGTTCGCCCGCGCGCATTGACTCCCCGCAGGCGTCACAAGCCGCCGGCATCGGCATTATTTACCAAGAGTTCAACCTCGTGCCCGGCCTGACCGCGCGCGAAAATATTTTCCTCGGCCAGGAACCGGCGCGAGTCAGTTTCATTCCGCACCAAAAAGAAGCCGACCGCGCTCGTAAGCTGTTCCAACGCATTGGTGTGGAAATCGATCCCAATGCCCTGTGCCGCGATCTCACCGTGGCGCAACAGCAGGTCGTGGAGATCGCTAAGGCGCTCGCGCAGGACGCCCGCATCATCGTGATGGACGAGCCCACCGCCGCCCTCACCCCGCGCGAGGTCGACGGCCTGCTCCAGGTCGTGAGCGAACTCCGCACCCAGGGCATCGGCATCATTTATATCAGCCATCGCCTTGATGAAATCGATGCCATCGCCGACCGCGTCACCGTGCTGCGCGACGGCAGCCACGTGGCGACCCGTGACAAGACCGACCTCGCACGCGATGAAATGATCGAGCTGATGGTTGGCCGCAGTCTCGATAAGGAATTTCCCTCGCACGACTGCCAACCCGGCCCCGTGCGGTTGGCGGTGAAAAATCTTTCGCGCGGCAACAAGGTCCGCGACGTGTCCTTCGAGCTGCACGCCGGCGAAATTGTCGGGCTCACCGGCCTTGTTGGCGCGGGCCGTACCGAGACCGCCCGTCTCATTTTCGGCGCTGATCGCAAGGATACGGGCACAGTGGAACTGGACGGCCAACCCATCGATGCCACCTCGCCGGGCGATGCCATACGCGCCGGCATTTGCCTGCTTACCGAGGATCGCAAATCGCAGGGCCTCGTGCTCGGTCAAACCGTACAGGAAAATTTCGGCCTACCCAACCTGCGGCAATTCACCCGGAGCGGCCTCATTAACCGACAAGCGGAGAGTGATGCCTTCGCCAAGTTCGTTAAACAAATCCCGATCAAGGTATCCGATCACGAACAACTCGCACGCAATCTATCCGGCGGCAACCAGCAAAAGGTCGTGCTCGCCAAGTGGCTTCAACGCAATGCCGACGTGATTATTTTCGACGAACCGACCCGCGGCATCGATGTCGGCGCCAAGTACGAGATTTACCGACTCATCCAGCAACTGGCCGACGACGGCAAAGCCATTCTCATGATCAGCTCCGAGCTACCCGAGATCCTCGGCATGAGCGACCGAATCCTCGTGATGAACGAAGGCCGCCTCACCGGTGAGATCACCGAGGTCCCCCGCACCTCGCAGGAGGACATCATGAAACTTGCCACACAACGTGAAACCTTCGCCGCATGAAGAACCTCGACTACGGCAAACTGCTTTCCGACTACGGCAATGTGCTCGTGCTACTGGTGTTGTGCGCAGTAGTGAGCTTCGTCACTATGGAGGAGCAATCGCCCCGCAGTGAAGCCGCTGCTGAGCGGTTAGCGGAGACAATCGCCGGCATCAATCCACCGGACGCCACAGTCGCGATCCTAGTCCGCAGCGGCGAAGGCGCAGAGAAATTTTCCGGCAACCTCGAAACGGCCCTCACCAACGCCGGGCTCACCGTCACCACCAACGTGATCGGCAACCCCACCGCTGCCCGGGCTGTGCTGGAGAGCCAAGCCGCGCCGTTGGCCGCCATCGCTGCCGACGAGCACATGATCGTTTTTTGCAACGAGCTGCTGCCCAAGCTTGCCGGGGAATATCCGCACCTCGCCAAGACCGCCGCGTATCAACCTATCAAACACAAATGGCCGAATTTCCTCAAACGGGACAACCTGCTCAACGTGCTCAAACAAATTTCCATCGTCGCCATCATCGCCATTGGCATGACAATGGTCATTATCACCGCCGGCATCGATCTATCCGTTGGCAGCCTCATCGCCTTCAGCGGTGTCATCACCGCGCTGACTATCCAGCAACTCGGTGGCGGTGATCCCTCCTTGACGCAATTTCTGCTCGGCAGCGCCGCGGGTATCCTGGCCTGCGCCGCCATCGGCTTCGGCACCGGCGGCTTAGTCACGCTGTTTAACATCCCCGCATTCATCGTCACTCTTGGCGTCATGTTTATTGCGAAAGGCTTGGCGTTCATCTTTTCTGAATCTGCGCCCGTCCCCATCGAAGGCAGTTTCGCTTGGCTGGGGCGCGGAGCTGATTTTCTCGGCTTACCAAACTCTGTCGTGCTCATGCTGTTACTCTACGCCATCGCGCACATGGTGATGACGCACACCTCTGTCGGCCGTTACATCTACGCCGTGGGCGGCAATCCCGAGGCAGCGCGGCTTTCCGGCGTGCCGGTGAAGTGGGTGCTCGTGTTGGTCTACACCCTATGCGGATTGCTCGCCGGCTTGGGTGGCGTGATGGAAGCCTCGCTGCACACCACTGGCGATCCCAAGAGCGGCACTCTGGTGGAGCTGCAGGTCATCGCCGCTGTAGTCGTCGGCGGCACGAGCTTGGCCGGCGGGCAAGGGAAAATTTTCGGCACGCTCGTCGGCGCGCTCATCATCGGCGTCATTCGCAACGGTATGAACCTCACCGGCGTGGAATCCCACATGCAAAACGTCGTGTACGGCGTGGTCATTCTCATCGCCGTGATGGTGGACCAACTAAAAAACCGCGGCCTGAAAACCGCCGGTTAAACCAAGTCCCCGCGTAACATGGTCACCGCTTGGCCGCGCAGTTTCACGCGATCGCCAGCCATTTCCATGCCCACCACACCGCCGCGGCGTGAAGCTTGGTAGGCGGTCATGTTGGCTTTGCTGAGTTGCTCCTCCCAGTAGGGCGCCAAGGCGCAGTGGGCGGAGCCAGTGACGGGATCTTCCTGCACGCCCGCGGCTGGGGCGAAGAAGCGAGAGAGGAAATCGTATTGATCATCCGCGCTGCGCGTGGTGACGATAAACCCACGCACGGGCAGTTCGCTCAGAGCGGCGAAGTCCGGCGATAATTCATGCAGTTCCTCTTCATCGGTCAATTCCACGAACAGGTCAAATGGCGTACGACCGACGTAGCGCGGCACGCTGCCGAGCAGATCGGACAAACCCGGTGGTGGCTCGATGGGTTCGGGCGGTGTGGCGGGGAAATCCATCTCAACCCAGTCGCCGGCACGCGTGGCAGTAAGCATCCCGCTGCGGGTGTGAAACCGGGCGGGCTCATTCATGGGCAACCGCTCCGTTTCCCACAGTACATGGGCGCTGGCGAGCGTGGCATGGCCGCATAAATCCACTTCGGTGACGGGTGTGAACCACCGTAGATCAAAACCGTCCTGCCGCGGCACGAGAAACGCCGTTTCGGACAGGTTCATCTCGGCGGCGACGGACTGCATCCAGCCGGCGTCCGCCGAGGATTCCAGCAAACACACTGCTGCGGGATTTCCGGTGAACGGACCGGCCGCAAAGGCATCGACGATGTACAGGGGAGTAGCCAAACAATGCCTCGGGGGCGTAGTGTTATTTGGTTTCGTCACCGTTATTGAAGGGATCAGCTTCTGGCCGTTGAAGGACACGTGTACGCCGGTCACCCTGCAGCGACTGAATTGAGCGAGCCACTTCGGTAACCTCGGCCTGCGTACTTTGAATGCCAAACGTGATCGCGAAGCTGCGCGACTGGCTCGGGGCCAGCTTGCTCACGCGGCCCTTGGCACGTTCCCACCGGCGGTTGTGTGGGAAACTGGTGCCAGGCTCGAGACCAGTAACGTAGCCATCGGATTTGGCGACGGTGTTTTTCCATTGTGTGAGATAGGGCAGCTCTTCCAGTGACCAGTTCATCGATACACCGCGGTCGCCCTTGGCGTTTTGTAGTTGGATGGTGGTGCGTCCTTTTTTATCGGCGAACGGGAAAATCTGAAACACTTCCTCCACGAAACCGGACCTAGGTGCGGCGTACGTGTCCCACGTCTGCACCGCCTTGGCAGCGTGTTCGTTGAACGGTGCCACGCGGTCGGCGGCCGCCACCAACCGGGCGCCCTGCTCCAGCAACGGAGACCCGTAGTTGACGTGATAAATCAGCATGAACTCCTGCGGCTCGGAGCCGTGGTTGGTCAGGGTATCGCTGATGGTGAATTTACCCGAGCCGGGCACGGTGCTGATTTCCGTCCACAACTCCAGCTTTGGTCCGAAGAATACACGTTCATCCACGCGCCCGCGCACGCGGATGGTGTACGGCGCCTGCCGGTCGACGGTCACCATCACTTCGCTCGCCGGAATATTTGAAATCTTACCGTGCAGCGTGAGATCCATCTGGCCCTTATCGCCGGTGTTGGTGATGAACTCGTCCTTCCCCGGGTGCCCGGCATATTCCAGGCCGCAGCGCGCCATCCATTCATTGAAACCCTCGATCCAGCCTAGTCCGCCGCGGCTTTCGAGATTGATGAACTTCGGATGCACCACCTCCTTGATCGGCGAATCCCAACCGAGCCGCACATCGCCAAGGGTCACATCGAGAATGCCCATCCCGCGTGTGGGGATCACTCGGAAACGCAGTTTGCCGTTGTCCACCTCGATGATCTCCACACCTTCCTGTTTGCCGCCCTGCAGGATGCGCTTGCGAATGTGCCACTTGGCCTCACCGCGATAGCCGGCCAAATCGCTGGAGACCATTTGCCAACTGGCCACACGATAGCCTTTGGTGGCGTCCGTGAGGACTTTCTTGAAGGGCGCGGCCTCAACCGCGAGCGACAGAACCAGACCGGCGAGAATCAATCGGGGAAATTGCATGCGCCCATGACACCGTGGGGCACATCGTTCGGCAAGCAAATTACTCGTAGCGCAATGCTTCAGCTGGATCCAATTGCGCGGCACGCTTCGCAGGTAAAACCCCCGCAAAAGCACCCACAAAAGCAGTCGCCAATATCATCAAAGGTAACACCCACCAAGGAGTCACAAAAAGGTCAGATACTCCAAGAATATTACCCCAATTTCCTCCCGGAATATATGGTAGGCCTTGAGCTGCATATATGTTTCCCACGATACAGAGAACTGTGCCCAGCAAGTATCCAATCAGTCCCCCCATCAGTCCGATGGCACCCGCCTCAGCAGCAAACATGGCCGCCACATACCCGCGCGTGGCACCAATAGCCTGTAAAACGCCAATCTCCCGCTTGCGTTCGCTAACCGCCATGAACAATGTGTTTACAATGGAGAAAAAAGCCACGACCCCAGCAATCATTACAAAAACCGTAAGAATCGCAGACAAGGCACCAAAAAGGCCATGAATAAAACCAACCACATCCTCTAAAGTGGTCGATTTCATCCCCAGCTTTTTTATCTCTCGTTTGATCCGTGGTATTTCTTTTGGGTCACTCACCCGCACTAAACCTTCAATGCCAAATTTACCGTCTTTTCCCTTAGTGTATATATCAGGGTTACGCAA
>MPLT02050439.1_pt1 | contig 15093 bp, 17 predicted proteins | sample 1617391 | NCBI WGS metagenome assembly MPLT02 (sample SAMN05944800, study PRJNA350692) | marine metagenome | biome: marine; feature: ODZ; material: water; isolation source: 70 m water sample filtered on 0.2 um supor filter | place: Pacific Ocean | collected 2012-04-08 | depth 70m m
CGTCATGCGACTTCTCCATCACGTCACCCCTCTGCTCCAGGAACGTGTAGTCGGTGCTCTTCGGTGCGACGAGGAGCACCGGGAGCTTCAGATCGATCATGGTGTCAGCTAGCTCCAGCATGTGCTTGCTGCCATTCACAGCCCAATGGTCGTAAATCGCCGCGAGGACCATGAACAGGATGATCAGCACGGGCACAAAGGCGATCCCTAGCATAACGATCACTCCCGAGCCGACCAGCAATCCGACCGTGTTCACCACATACCACTCCGGGAAACGGTATAGGGTGTACATCATCCCCGTTGTCACGCCAAGCAGGATCACGAGCGCAACATTCCCGTTCTGCAGTCCAGCCAGCGAGAAGACAATAATGAGAATAGGTTGGAGCGCCATCAAGAGGCTGTATCCAAGCGCGATGAACACGACTACCTTGATGAGCACCTCGAGCCCCTTCCTAGCAAGCCAGATCACGGCGATCGTGAACAGGAATATCATCACCAACTCGAGTAGGATGTTACCAGCCTCGGTCGTACCCTCCTCCCCGAATGCCCTGAACATCTCGAAGTTGTAGAAAGGCTGGATGAACACTCCCAGCAGTATGGAGAAGGTGAACATCCCAGCCATGCCGGCCATAGAGGCCCATTGGTCGCGAATAGCGGCCATCACTTCGTCGAACTCGGAATCCGCCATGCCTCCACGACCTTCAAGGCACATTTCACCTTGACCCAGCCATGAACCCGGGTGATGGCGATGACATCAGGGAGTGGCTGACCGGGAGAATCGGGGCTGGAGTCAGGCTGGGACTGGACACCTGCTCTGAGATGCTGGACAGGCTGGGCAATCCCCATTCGGACTTCCCGAGCGTGCACGTTGCTGGTACCAACGGCAAGGGCTCCCTATGCGCGCACCTCTCCGCCCTCGGCGCCAGGAACGGGGAACTGATCGGCCTCTTCACGTCACCGCACCTCGTCAGTGTAGAGGAGAGGGCGAGGATCGACGGCAGGCCGGTTTCGCAGGAGGAGTTCGACGGGCTCCTCGAGCAGGTCAGGGAGGCCAGCTCGATCGAACCAGCGATACATCCGACCTACTTCGAGGCCACTTTCCTCGCATCCATGCTGGCGTTCTCAAGATCGGGGGTCGACAGGGCGGTCATCGAGACCGGACTGGGAGGCAGGTTGGACTCCACCAGGTTGGTGGATGCGGACATCTGCGCCATCACGACAATATCGATGGACCATGCCGAGGTTCTAGGCGACTCCCTACCGAAGATAGCCACTGAGAAGGCCGGCATACACCGGCCCGGCGTCCCCATCATCTGCCTCCATCACGAAGAGGAGGAGGTCAGGGGGGCAATCGAGGGAATAGCCGGTTCGGATGTCTCATGGTTCCGTCCTAGCAGCAATGACGCGCAAGAGGTGGCGAACCAGATGGCACTCGAGATAGGCCGCAGAGTCGGATGGGAGGCAATGGACCTGGATGTCACGTGGCATGGCAGGACCAACTCCCCCCTGTCTTGGTCAGGGGTGGACTTCCACCTCAGCGCAGCCCACAATCCCGAGAGCATCTCACATGACTTCGGTCGTATTGCCGGGTTTGAACACGTCCTCCTGCTGGGGATGACTCAGAAGGAGGACCTCGCGGAATCGATCTCAATGCTCTCGAATACCGATGGGCGTATCCAGACGATAGTGACGGAGGTCAATGGGGGTAGGAGGCCAACGGTACCGATATCGGACTTGGCCGATGCCATGGCGGAGGCATCGGGGGAGCATCCCTTGCTGGTCCCAGAGCCATCCGATGCGATGGAAGTCGCCTCTGAGATGGCCCGCGAGCATGAGTGCCTCGTCTTCGTCTCCGGAAGCGTATACCTGGTTGGAAAGATCATCGAGGAGCTCTCCGTCAGGGAAGGGACGGATCTCTCTGACCTGCTGGTTGCACACCCTCCTCGGGACCAAACCGAAGGCTGATTACCCAAACGCCTCGCACGGTGCATGTGAGCGATAAGTGGGATGCGCGTTTCATCGAACTCGCAAGGCACATTTCGGGTTGGAGCAAGGACCCCTCCACCAAGGTAGGTTGCGTGGTTATCGGTGAGGACCGGGAGATCAGGTCCACTGGTTTCAACGGTTTCCCTCGGGGGATATCCGACGACTTGGCCAGGCTCGAGGACAGGGAGCAGAAGTACCCGCTGATATGCCACGCGGAGGAGAATGCGATAATGCATGCAGCTAGGATCGGAGTCTCGCTGAAGGGATGCACAGCATATGTGACATGGCCACCGTGCACCGGCTGCTCCCGCTCACTGATTCAAGCAGGGATAGTGGAGGTGGTGTACCCTGCAGACATCGAGATCCCAGAGCGTTGGGAGAAGGACTTCGCGATGTCAGTTGCCATGATGGAAGAGGCAGGCATCAAGGTGCGCTCTACTTGAGTGAAGACCAAATCTCTTCCAGTTTTCCTTCCAGCTCCTCTAAAGTCCCGTCGTTCAGCACGGTGATATCGGCCATTGCAGCAGTGGCATCCAAGGCCTGCCCGGCTTCGTCGTCGGACCTTGCTTCGGCTTCCTCCTGGGATAGGAAGACCTCCTTCTCGAGAGGGTCGCCAGCCCTTCCCCTTGCAGTCATCCTACTCCAACGGGAATCCTCGTCCGCCCTGACCTCGATCAGCACGAAGTCACCCCTTCTTCTCAGCGACTCCACCTCAGCTGGGGTCCTGATCGAGTCGACGACCGCGTCCTCGCCATCCAGAATATCCAGGAGCATCTCTGCGAGCACCCCCGCACCCCCTCTCCTCCTGAGTTCCCTCCCCCCTTCGATCAGGGCTTCCCTGGTCGTCTCGATGCCCTGGTCCCTCAACCACGTTCGAATCGAGTCGGAGCAAGACACGCTCCTCAGGCCCTTCTCGGAGAACCAACCCACAAGAGTCGACTTGCCCGAGGCGTTTCTGCCTGTAAGACCAACCAGCACAACCTCTCCAGCAGGCTCTCTCGCATATTGCTTGCCCCCAGAAATCAGATGCCAAACGACGAAAGGGACTAACAATGTGAGTGCGGCGCGAGGTCTGGTAGCATGGCGCGACGCAGAACGAAATCACCCAACCCGATCAAGAAGTGGTGGCGTTCCAAGCATGAGTACCACTTCCAGGCCTACACGTCGATGACCATACTCTCGTTGGGAGTTGCACTGTTCTCGTTCATCCAGCTCTTCTTCCTCGACTACGCCCAGGAAGCCAGTGACCGGATGATCACCCTTGCTTGGGTGGGCCTGCTAGGCGGTAGCCTTGCCCTGTTCTTCGTAGCACCGGAGTTCTTCTACTTCTACGACAAGAAGCAGACACTGTCCGAGATTCTGGAACTGGACTCCCGAGCCGAGGTGATGAGGCGGAGGAAGGATGCAGAGAGGGCCGCAGACCTGCTTGGGAAGCCATTCCAGTCAAGGCTCAAGGGCCTTTACGAAAGGATGGGCATCAGCGTCCCGAAGAGATACTCCGCCCTATCAGCGCCCTCGGATGACAAGCCGATTGGAAGAACCGAGGAGGAATGAGGTGTCTGACGAGGAAACCTCCGTTCCAGACTCCGAGGGCTATTTTGCAGAAAATCCATGGCTCCGCGAAGCATCGCTGGCAGTCGGCCTAGTGGTACTCCTCCTCGGATCGATGTGGATATCCACGGGTTCTTTCCCTCCTATGGTCGTGGTCGAGTCGCAGTCGATGATGCACGAGGAAGGTGGATCGATCGGGGCCATCGACCCCGGGGACCTGGTTCTGGTGATGAACAAGGAAAGGGTCGACATAGTCACCTTCGTCGAGGCAACCCGACCCGGAAACGAGCACTACGGTTACGAATCCCACGGAATGCCAGGAGACGTGATCATCTACAGGAAGAACGGGGGGCAGGACACTCCCGTCATTCACCGGGCCATTCTAGAAGTGATCTCTAACGGCAGCGGCTGGGACGTCCCTGGGACCTCGCTTAGGAACGTCGAAGCAGTTTCATTGACCCTCGATTACGAATGCTCATACCATGCTGGGACCCACAAACTCAGGATCGAGGGGTGGGAACCCGAGCACTCAGGTTTCCTGACCTCTGGCGACAATAATTTCGGAGGATGCATGATTGACCAGCCATCTGCAAACGCCCGAGGCTATGGGGGAGGCCTGGTTGATGCGAACGGAAACCCAGTTGAGCCAGTATTGGACGACTGGATCGTGGGCGTAGCCTCATCCGAGATCCCGTGGATCGGCACCATCAAGCTCGCGACCTCCGGAACTTCCAGCTCGGTGACCCCGAAGTCCTGGATGTCACTGACAATCACCATACTCGCGATCCTAGCATCCCCCATCGCAGTGGAAAGCATCTCCGCCCTGTACCCAAAAAACGACGAGGAGGAGTAGCTGGTCACTCATCTGCCCCACTATCGCCATTCGTTTAGTTTAAAATAGACCAAAAATTCCGATTGACACAAACTGGAGATGAACTTCATGGGAGTAGGAATTGAACCAATTGGAGAAATGGTATTGCTAATGATGGAAAATGCCCCTGAGAAGACCGAGTCAGGTCTTCTCCTGCCCGAGGAGGCCCGAGACAAGATGACCGTCGGAAGGGTCGAGGCAGTGGGACCGGACGCGAAGAGCGTCTCGGTAGGAGATCGTGTGATCTTCAGGCAGTTCAGCGGGACGAAGATGGAGTGGATGGGCACGGATTACCTACTCATCCAGGAAGAGGACATTCAAGCCAAGGTAACGGGGTGAAAAAATGGGAGCAAAGAAGATAGTTTACGGAGAAGAAGCAAGAGAGAAGTTACTGGAGGGTATCGACACTGTCGCAAACGCAGTCAAGGTTACCCTCGGTCCAGCAGCTAGGACAGTCGTTCTGGAGAAGTCGTGGGGTAGCCCATCCATCATCAACGACGGAGTAACGATAGCCAAGGACATCGAGCTGGGAGACCCATTCGCAAATATGGGCGCCAAGCTGATCCAGGAGGTCGCCAGCAAGACTCAGGACAATGCCGGAGACGGGACATCCACTGCCTCTATCCTCGCCCAGAGCCTTTGCCATCACGGCCTGAAGAACATGGAATCTGGATCCAGCCCAGTGGAGCTGAAGGCCGGATTCGACCATGCCATAGAGACGGTAGTTGACTCCCTCAAGGACAGGTCAGTCCCAGTCGAGACCAGCGAGACGATCAAGCAGGTCGCCACAATAGCCTCCAACAACGACGAGGAGATAGGCTCCCTGATCGCCGAGGCAGTGGATGCAGTCGGTAGAGAAGGCGTCATCACAGTCGAGGAGGCCAAGTCTATCGAGACATCACTCAATGTCGTGGAGGGAATGGAATTCAACAAGGGATACATGAGCCCGTACATGATTACGGACAGGGAGAAGAGGGAGGCAGTCCACGAGAGCCCCCTGATCCTCCTAACCGATCACACAATCAACTCAGCACAGGACCTTCTACCGACTCTGGAGGCCAGCGTCCAGCAGAAGAGGCCCCTCCTGATAGTGGCCAAGGACATCGAAGGCGAGGCACTGGCAACACTGGTGCTGAACGTGGTGAGCAAGGTCGTAAAGGCAGTCGCTGTCAAGGCACCTGGGTTCGGGGACGAGATCTCCGAGCAGCTCGAGGACATCGCCGTGCTCACTGGGGCGAAGCCCCTCTTCAAGGACCAAGGAGCCGATCTCAAGGCACAGGGGCCATCGAGCCTCGGAAGCGCGGACCGCATTATCGTGGCCAAGAACAAGACCACTGTAGTCGGTGGCGGTGGTGACAAGAAGGCAACCGAGGAGAGAGCAGAGCTACTCCGTGGCCAGGCCAAACTGTCCACGAGCAAGTGGGACAGGGAGAAGATCGAGAAGAGGGTCGGCAAGCTAACCGGAGGCGTCGCAGTACTCAAGATCGGGGCAGCCACCGAGACCGAGGTCAAGGAGACCAAGGCCAGGGTGGACGACGCCCTAAACGCGACCAGAGCAGCAATGGCTGAAGGAGTCGTAGCTGGAGGCGGAGTTACCCTCCTCAGGGCTCGCGAGGTACTCAAGGGACTCGCAGAATCAGCGGACGGAGACCGAGCCATCGGGATCAACCTGGTCTACGAAGCACTAGCAGCACCAACCAGGCAGATCTCTGCAAACGCAGGCGCCGACGGTGATGAAGTGATTAGCAAGATCCTGTCCAACGAAGATGAGAACTTCGGGTACAACGCACGCTCTGGGGAGTACGTCAACATGGTGGAAACCGGGATCCTGGATCCCGCTAAGGTCACCAGGAACGCACTGGAGTCGGCTGGATCGATCGCAGGACTGGTACTCACCACTGAGACCCTGATCGCCGATGACCCGGATCAGAAGGAAGCCTCACCGGCAATGCCCGATATGGGCGGCGGCATGGGCGGCATGGGCGGCATGGGCGGCATGGGATTCTAGACTAGACGAAATCCCAACTGGAACATTCATTTCCGGACACCCCCGCGTCGAGACGCCTCAATGACGACAAAGGGTGACCGAGCTTAGGCGCTGACGTGCCCTATGAGTACCGAGAGGCACCTTTGAGCGAAGGAGTTGAAGACGTTGAGGTCACCGGACCTCACATGGCAGCATCCCGCAAGGCCCTTCTCATCGCATCCCTGCTGATGGCTTCCACGTTTACCAGCGGTTGCCTGGCACTTTCCATACAGCGCGAGATCATGGAGAGTTGGAGGGAACCACCACAGTACATAGACCAAGACGTAACGATCGGTTGGTCCGAGACATTCGAGACAGGTACGGAGCTAGACTCGGTCCTGTACACGAACGAAACCAACATTGTCTTCGACGAGACCGTTTCCAGCCTCGTCATCAACTTCAGGGCCCAGTTCCCATACTCGAGCACGGTCGAGAACCTGGTAGGAAACGACACCAACCAGGTTCGCTACGTCGAGGCGAAGCTCTGGGAGCCGGGCTCAAAGGACTCTGGCGGTGCCCCTTTCTGGGAGGTCCGCGCCACTCAGGACTTCCCCGGTGAGAGGTGGGACTGGCAGATCGACTTCATCGAAGGGACGTGGGTGTTGGAGGTAGAGGCGAGAGGCTGGGGGGTGACTACGCCTGTAGAGCAACTGTCCTTCCACGACTCATTCGACCTATATGCCACCATGACCATGCCATGCGTGCACTTCCCCAGCTCCCACGAGGTCTCTGCAGACGGCGAGTTCGAGTGCACCTTCCTCTCAGAACTAGAAGACTGAGCCTCTGGTCCTCTTCGCACTCTGCGTAGCGCTTATCAACCAAGGGCAGGTGGCCGCGCTGCTGAGGAAACCGAATGTCGGAGAGTACGTCGCCCCTTGTGTCCCTAGATATGTACCAACTTCACGCTGTTCACATAGGAACCAATCAGAAATCGGCAGACATGAAGCAGTTCTTGGACACCATGCAGAATGACAGCAACGGCCTCCACATTATCGATGTGAACCAGACAGACTCCAGGATAAGGGTCGTCACAAACTTCCTCGCCAACTACGACCCTAGCAGGATTCTCGTCGTCAGCGCAAGGCAGTACGGACAGAGGCCAGCTAGGAAGTTCGCCCAGGCCATTGGAGCCAAGCACATCGTAGGCCGATTCATCCCCGGTACGCTAACAAATCCCAGACTCAGGACCTACATGGAACCAGAGGTGATCATGGTGACTGACCCAGCAGCGGATTCCCAGGCCCTCTCCGAGGCAGTCAAGTCGGGATTGCCCGTCGTGGCTATTTGCGATGCCAACAACAGGCTTCGAAACGTGGACCTGGCTCTCCCTGCCAACAACAAGGGACGCCGTTCCCTAGCACTCGTCTACTGGCTCCTGGCTCGTGAGACTCTCAAGCTACGTGGCACCCTCAAGACCGACCTCGAGTTCGAGCTCGCGGAGAACGTGGATGACTGGGAATCGACCTTCTGAGCTCGACGGCCTCAAAGCCAAGCCCAACCTCCCCCATTCGATGGAAGCATCAGCACCGCAGCTCTTCCTCGCTCCCATGGCGGGGGTCACTGACCTCGCATACAGGATCCTAGCCAGAGAGTGCGGTGCGGACATTACCGTGACCGAGTTCACCGCAGCATCGGGACTTACTCGGAAGAACACGTACTCATGGCTAAAGGTCGAGAGCGACCCAAGAGAGAGCCCATTCATCCCCCAGATATTCGGGGGCATCATCGAGGAGATGGTCCAAACTGTCGAGATGCTGCAGGACAGAGCAGATGTGATAGACATCAACTTCGGATGCCCTGCCCCCAAGGTCTGCAGGAATGATGCCGGGGCCGCACTTCTCAGGGACCCGGATCGAGTCGTCAGCATGGTCCGCGCTTGCATCGAGGTATCAGAGGTACCAATCACGGTGAAGATGAGGCTGGGTACGGGGAGCGGGCCAAATACCGCCTTGGAGATATGCGAGAGGCTTGAACAGGAGGGAGTGAGCAGGGTATGCGTACACGGCAGGACCCTAAGACAGAGATATTCTGGCGAGGCTGACTGGTCCCAGATTCGGGAGATATCCGAGTCAGTTGGCATTGATGTAATCGCCAACGGGGACGTCACTGACTCATCATCGGCACTGAAATGCCTAGAGGCGACTGGCGCAACCGGGCTAATGATCGGCAGGGGGGCAATAGGGAGGCCCTCAATATTCCACGAGATCAAGAGAGACCTCGGCTGGACCACCTCAGCACCCCCATGGGGCGACGGGGGTGATGCGATAGCCAGACACTGGTGCTGGGACAGGTATCTCGAACTGGCCCAAGAGGTATATTCAGATAGCCCAAACAAGAACCTGAAGAGGCACGCAGTCTCCTTCACCAAGGGACTCCCCGGAGCATCCTCGATGAGGGTGGAGTTGCACAGGGAGGCTGATCAGAGGAAGCTGGGCGAGATGGTCTCTGATTATCTAGCGGAATTGGCTATCCCTGCCCAGGTCTCAGAAAACTAGACAGCCCTCTCGATGCCATTCGCCGTCCCAATTATCCTCATTGGCGCCGCATCCAGTTGAACGATCAACACCCTTGAACTCCCATCAGCCCTAATCCAGAAAGGAGAATCCCAGTCAACAGTCACCAATTCGCCCTCCAAGGCAGAGACCCTACCAACTGAGAACTGCAGGTCGGAAGCCGCATGGATAACCTCCCCAACCGACAGGACCTTCCTCTGGAAGGGTGCTATCTCCAACTTGAAATTCGACCTCTCTTGGCTTACCAAACCGCCTTTCCCGGGAATGCAAATCATGCAACCCCGGTGGAGGGACTGCTCTCGGAGGTTTCGCAAGGCCACTCCGACCCTGTCTCCAGTTTTTGCAGCGTCAACGTCATCGTCCATCACCTGAAGAGACCTGACGACTCCAACATCTGATGCAGGCAGCACCTCAACCTCATCATGCTTCGAAACCATCCCCGACTGAACGTATCCTATGGCCACCAAACCAACTCCTTTGACGTTGAAATGCTGATCTACAGGAAGAATCAATGACGAGGAGTTCAATTTTTCCAAAGATGCAGACATCTCGTCTTGGATCTCAAAGAGCCTCTCCCTGATGCCGTGCTCGTCGATTTCACCATCTATGATTTCCCACTCGCCCAGGCCGGCTTGATCCAGCATCATCCGAACTTGGCCTGAGTCTATCCAGGTCCCCTCGCTGGCAGAGATGATGGCGCTACCCCTTGAAATTCCCGAACACCCCAAGGCAACCATTGCCTCTCCTGTGGATGCGTTCAACTCCTTGATCTCTAGCAATCCGGCATTAGCCACATCTAGTACGCTCAGCAAGGGCCTTATGCTCTCAGGGAACTTCAGAGGCCTCAGCAAGGAGAGGACCCTGACTTCATCACCCCTGCTCTCCTTGTGGACATACGACTCTATGTCCCGAGTATCTCCTTTCTTCCCTAGTTTCCTAGCCAAGTCTTCCGAACCGACTAGTGCGACGTTGAGTACGGGCATCGAATCACCTACGCGGACAAGCCGAACTTCTCCATAGCCCGCACCATCAGGAAGTACCCGGTAACGGTGCACGCCAGACCAGCTGCTAGAGCGGGGTAGAAGTCCCAGCTCCTAGACTCGATCAACCAGGGCATGACGATGAATATCAGAAGTGAAGGGATGAGTAGCCAGACGATGTCCCTTGCAAAGCCGGAGATCTCCAAGGCCGTCTGTCCCTCGTGGTACATCATCATCATAGATAGTACGCTGACAATTGGGATCGATGCCAGAACTGCAGCCATGAGGGTGCTTCTCTCAGATATCTGGGCTATCGAGAAGATTATCACGGCGGTCAGAAGTATCTTGCCCGCATCGAAAGTCCAACCCATGGGTTCCGCTGGGAATTTACCCTTTAGTTCATTCAGTTTCACATCCCCCTTTCGACACCAATACATATGCGAATCAATGCGAGATGCCAGATGGCGGGCGAACGCAAAGAGTATCGTGACGGGGGCGAGATAATCGTCGACGACCCAAACAAACCCCTCGACCTCCTATCGAGGTGGATCCAGGAGGCTGCAGAAAAGGGGCTATTCGAGCCAAATGCGATGAGCCTATCCACTGTCGACTCTTCCGGTTCTCCTCGCAGTAGGATGGTTCTGCTGAAGTTCCTGGAAGGGGAAGAGTTCGGCTTCTTCACGAACATGGAGAGTGACAAATCAGTAGAGATCCAATCAACACCAGCGGTTTCCGCGACCATCTGGTGGCCGGAGATGGAGAGGCAGGTCAGGATGGAGGGAACGGCTTACGAGATGGAGAGGTCGCAAGTGGAAGAGTACCACTCATCTAGGCCTAGGAAGAGCAGGATTGCTGCTTGGGCATCGGATCAGAGCCGCTCATTGGAATCCCGAGGGGAACTGCTCAGTAAGTTCGAGGAGATGGAATGCGAGTTCGAGGGTACCGAAGTCCCCCTGCCCCCATTTTGGGGCGGTTTCCGAATCACCGTGGATCGCGTCGAGTACTGGTCTGGTAGGCCAAGCAGATTGCATGAGCGGGTAGTTCTGACTAGGGCAGGGGGCTCTTGGTCACAGATGCGGCTCTACCCCTGACTCGGATCCCTTATGGTCGAAATCTTCCAAGTCATCGCCGATATCATAACAGCGGCTAGGGGGAGGCTCCGCTCGGCGACACTGTCCAGAAACATCACCACAAAGAAGAACGAGGTCTGAAGGGACAGAAGTGCCATGTAGATCACCGGAGCTCCTCTCTTCCTGTAGTCCATGAAGTCGTAGATGAAGACCCCAGAGATGAACTTGGCATAGACTGCTGCCCAGGCGACGTATGCAATCCCGAACACAGCAGGGAACGCCAGGAAGGCCAACTCGACATCCATTCCATTCACTAGTAGGGATACTCCTAGGATCGCTACATTGGCATTGTGCATGACAATCTCGTACCATGTGAAGAGGTGGGAGACTCGGTGACCCTTGGCAAGATTGTCGCCAATGATGTGGAAAGAGATTACACACGTTACCAGAATAGCACACGCATAGGACGTCGAGAACAGAATTGGCGCTGAAATGAGAATCCACTCCGGTACCGAACCCCCTGATACGTGAATCCATGTGGCTGCCCCGGACACCCCGAAACTGACTCCTATCAGGGCGAAGTGCCACATCGTGAAAGCAGCGAGCCGAGTTGGTCCGACGACCTTCCTTGGAAGCATCTCCCGCTCCTTGTAGTACAACGGGAAGTCACCGCTCCCCTTGGGATCCAGGGTAACCCAAGAGAGGGTGATGATCACTAGGGCACTGCAAGCCACTCGGAATGATCCCAGAACCTCATCCGACACGATCTCAGAAGTCGCAACCTGCTCTTGGGTCTGGGAGACGACCAGGGACTCCGATTCTGAGATGAAGAATAGTGCCATCAGAAGGAAAAGCAGAGTCAATAGTGCAGTATCGGGCCCCTTGTCCCTCTCACCATAATCCATCAGGCCATCGAGCATGGCCCAACCGACCGAACGTGGTTTGAATATCCTTCTAGTACGCAGTCTGGTTTGCTTCGTACGCCTTCACCATCGCAGCTCTGGCAAGTAGTATGACCAGCACTGCAGAAGCGAGCAGAATGCCGCCGAGGATGGTCGAAGTCCGCATCAGCATGAGGCAGAATCCGGTGATGCCACAACCGTAACTGACCATCTCGCAGATTGACGCCAATCGCAGAATCGACTCGGGCATAACCAGCTTCGCCGAGGAGTCGTACTCCCTGATCATCCTCGAAAGGAGGATGTAAAGGCCCTGGAATGGAATGGCCAGGCAGAAGAGTCCCATTGCCAGGATCAGTATCTTCTCGTCCGGGTTCGCACTGATCTCGGCACCCTTCCAGAAGAGGTTGCTCAGGCCCACAGAGAGGAGTCCAGTGTGAATAAGCGCAGAGGTCGTGCTAGGGGACCCGACCTCGGATGATTCTGGTACCACGTGCGAGTTGCTCATTGAGGCACTATTGAGAATTGCGCTGGTTTCTGGTGCATTACTGCCGGTTATCTGGCAGCCTGCTCCGCATCGCCCTCTTCCAAATAGGCGGGACAAGGCAGGGCCACCACGATGCGTAGTATCCCCATCTGAGCTCGGGTGTGCCCTCATAGGGTCTGAGCTTCCAGAATGGCACGCTGGCACGGAGATGGTGGTCAGAATGCCGGGTCAGCTCAAGCAGGCTCCATCTCGACCACCTTGCCTCAGTGTTCCACGAGTGATCGGCTGAGAACTTCTCGTCCTCCGATCTCCTTAGCCCCCAGTGACGGATGTAGTTCACGTACTCCAGAGTGAGGATGCTGATGGCCGAAAGGACGAGCCAGCCTACGGCTACAGGGAACCCGTCAAACCACCCCATCTCCCCTGGCAGGAGTGCGATTGCCAACAATGCGGCAATCTGGAGAATCAGTCCGCGGTACGAGGGGTTGCTCAAACCAGTCCTGCCTCTCTTGTTGTGGACTCTCACCGAGGAGGCGAACTGTCCGGGAATCGTGCTGAGCCAGAACGACCACAGTCCCTGTTCGGCCCTTGCGCTGGCGGAGTCCTTGTCAGTGCTCACCCACTTGTGGTGGACGTGATTGTGCTCGTAGGTGAAATGCGTGTAGTTGACCGAGAACAGGATGACCCTGGCCAGCCTCCAACCAGGACTGCCCCTCTTCTTGTGACCCAGCTCATGTGCGGTCACGATAGCCGAGGCGGCAGCGCTGAGCCCGGATGATAGGCCACCCACCACAAGCCACATCGTGAGGCCCTCGTTCGAAGCGAACCAGAAGAATGTACCAACCACGACTAGCTGGAGGATCCCGTGCACCCAGAGAAGGACCTCGAATGGCGTGCCCGAATCCCGAGGGGGCCTCGCCACCTTCGAATCCCCCATCACGATGTCCAGGATCGGAGCCACGCCCCACACGAACACAACTCCCATCGCCACGAAGACCTGGTCCTCAATCACTCCGAGTATATTCCCGGATATTGCAAGAAGCGGGGAAATCAGGCCTAGGAGGTGGAAAGCCCAAGGCTCCGGCCGCAACTGGGACTCACTCATACAATTCCGCGTGAAGGGACCTGACCTTAGCGATTTTCGGTGCTACTACGGCAACGCAGTATGGATTCGACGTCCCGTTCCTGGCGAAGTAGTCGTGATGGTAGTCCTCAGCGATCCAGAACTTCTCCAGCTCCACGACCTCCGTGACCACGGGTTTGTCGTAGTACTTGGAAACCTCCTCTATGGCGGCTTCCGCATCCCTCCTCTGCTCTTCGTTGGAGTACAGGACGATGCTCCGGTAATGAGGGCCTACGTCGTTACCCTGCCTGTTCAGCTGCGTAGGGTCGAAGAGTGTGTGGAAGACCCTGAGGACGGTCATCCTCGGGATCACCTCTGGATCGAAGGTCACCCTCACGACCTCTGCATGGCCGGTCTTCTTCCCGCATACCTGCTCGTAGGTCGGGTTGTCCACGTGACCCCCGCTGTATCCGGGGACTACCTCGTGCACCCCCCTTAGTCCTAGCAACCCACCTTCGGTGCACCAGAAGCACCCCCCTCCGAGATGCAGCTGCTCCATCTTCATCTCCTCCTGTAGTTGGGGGCCTCTCGTGTTATCTCCACATCGTGGACATGGCTCTCGGAGAGTCCAGCATTGGTGATCCGAACGAATTTGCAGTCGGCCTTCATGGCCTGGATAGTTGGGTTACCGGTGTACCCCATGGAGCTCCTGAGGCCACCCATCAACTGGTACAGGACCTGGTCAACCGACCCTCTGGAGGGCACTCTCCCCTCGATCCCCTCTGGTACGTACTTCCTTGTGTCACCCTGGGAGGACTGGAAGTAACGATCGGAAGAACCCTTGCTCATTGCGCCCAGGGAACCCATGCCCCGATACTGCTTGTATGCCCTGCCTTGGTAGAGAATTGTCTCTCCCGGGGACTCATCGGTACCAGCAAGAAGCGATCCAACCATCACGCAATCTGCACCGGATGCGATCGCCTTGGCGATGTCCCCGCTGTACTTGATCCCACCATCGGCAATCACCGGGACGTCTCTCTTTGAGCAAGCCTCGACAGCGCTCATCACCGCAGTGAACTGGGGAACCCCAACTCCAGTTACTATCCTGGTCGTGCATATAGATCCAGGTCCAATCCCGACCTTGATGGCGTTCGCACCGCTTTCGATTAGCGCTGCTGCTGCTTCTGGAGTCCCGACGTTGCCTGCAATTATCTGCGCATCGGGGCCAGCCTGGTCCCTGATGGTTCGAACAGTCTCCAGGACCCCATGGGAGTGGCCATGGGCGGTATCCACGGCGACCGCATCTGCACCAGCCTCGAACATAGCCAGTGCCCTCAGGATGCCCAGTTCTCCAGTCCCAGTGGCAGCAACCACGCGTAGCCTGCCACGACCGTCTTTGCAAGATAGTGGATTGTCTCGAGATCGATTGATGTCACGAACGGTAATCAGACCCGAGAAACCCCCCTCCTCATTGACTACGACCAACTTCTCGATCCTGTGTTGGTGGAGGAGCCTCTTGGCGTCTTCCAGATCCACGTGCTCTGGGACGGTGACCAGTTCTCTGGTCATGACCTCGGAGATAGTAGTCTCCTCGTCCTCGACGAATCTGATGTCTCTGTTCGTCACCATTCCGACGATGCTTCCATC
>MPLT02190416.1_pt1 | contig 15021 bp, 15 predicted proteins | sample 1617391 | NCBI WGS metagenome assembly MPLT02 (sample SAMN05944800, study PRJNA350692) | marine metagenome | biome: marine; feature: ODZ; material: water; isolation source: 70 m water sample filtered on 0.2 um supor filter | place: Pacific Ocean | collected 2012-04-08 | depth 70m m
CAACCGACATATCTTTTAATTTTAGCTTCTCCCTCACCCCCTTGGGTTGCTCGGACAGAGGCTTATCCCATAGCAGATACTCGTTCTCCTTCGGGGCTAGTTCGACCTTGTAGAGGGAGCCTTTGGCTAGTTCGACGTCTCCGTTTTTAACAAGTGAAACCGCTTTTTTAATGTAGAATATTTCACTAGGTGAATATTGGTATTCGCCCGAAGTTGCTCGAGTTTCCAACGCCTCAAGATCCTTGAGAAACTCGGCGTTGGTCTTGGATATTGATGCCGCATCATCCAATATAAAACTGACTTGCTCATCAAAAGATTCAGTACCAGGTTTCTCTTTCCACTTATTCGGATTTTCTTCTCGCACTAATGTTTTCCGATAATGCTCCGCTACTTCCTTCTTTCCCGCAAAGTAAAGCCCATGTCCATAGGCTTGCGCACCCTCACCCGTTCCGATCTGCGAGCTACGGAATCGGCCCAGCGGGGCGCCTTCCTCCGCCTTGAAGGTGTGCGGTGTGCCGTGGTAGGCGGCGGCGGGGAGGTATTGAGGCATTTTACCCGCTGCATAGAAAAAGGGAGAGTAGTTGTCTCGTATGTTTTCGTAGTCGAAAACAAAAGCTTTGTTCCGACCTTTAGAGAGGCCCGCCATCGCTTCCAAATCGTAGCTTACAAACGTATCTTTGATTTTTTTATTCTCAAGCAACTCTCGAAGCCTGGGGCTTGCGATATTTTCGGTGGAACCCTTCATGCCGAAGGCAACGGTCAGGTCTTCGTTTTCCTTTCGCCCATCCGGGTTGATCCGCCCTTCGGGGTCTTGCAAAGCTTCCTGGGCGTGGGCGGCCAGGCGTTGCAGGAACGCTTTCGGGTCTTTGACGATGCCCTCCTGTACCATGACTTCGACGTTGTGGCGCAGTTTCGCTTCGTCGTATCCGACCACTTTTAAGGTGGGGCGGGTTTGCCGTTTTGCGTTTTTACCTCCTGAGAAACGTATTGGGCTTATTAGGAAACCGTAGAGCCCGACGTCGCGGATTTTGAAAGGGTTCTGATAGTTGCCCTTCGTACCGCTGCGGTATCCGAATCGCACGCCTATGCGTTGGGCAATCGCTTCCGTGGCGGCGTCGATGAGATTGGCGACGTTGCCAAACCTGTCGTTCCGGGTAAACAGCGTGTAAAGTTCGTCGGTAAGTTTTTTTCCTGCAAGCCATCCTTGCTTCGTCACTCCCCAGCCTTCCGGGGCGGAATCTTCATATCGGTCTCGAATGGACTTTAACTCCTCGAAAAGTCGCTTGTCGGTAATGCGAAGATTCTTCCCTTCAGCCAAAGATATTCCGACTCCTCCGAACAACTGTTGGAAACGGTCCTCTCCCGTTTGGCCTCGCGCCGGCTCCACAAGCACCCCGACGTCCGTCGCTTCTCCTTTTTCCAGCAGTTCATAACTCCTCGCCGCACCATAGTTTTTATACAGGCGAGCAATACCTGGGTTCCCGAGAAGGCGCTTAGAGATGGTATTGGTCAAAGTGTTTCCCGTCTCGGCATTGACCATACCCAATGCGGAAAGAGTCCTGCGAGCCCCGTCCAGCAAACGCCTCCGCAAACGGGGATGGAACTGCTCAAAGGCGTTTGGGTTCTCCGAGAACAGCATGGAAAATTGATCGGCTCCAATTTCCTGCGCCAATTTCGAGGCATTTTGGCCGATGCCCGCTCCGCGTATGCGTCGGTCGTAGTCGGTTCGGATTTGTTGAGCAGTCTCGTCCAAGTAAATTGGGTCGCCAATTGGCGTCCCGTCGGGGGTGTACTGGAAATAGAACGCTTCCCCTTCGTCGCGGGCGGTTTCAAAATCTTCCAGCAGTAGGCGAAGCATGGCGGGGTCGTCGCCAAGTGATTGCTTTACAAAATCATGCCCGACCTCATGGGCTATCGTGTTGACTGCGTACTCCCCGCCCTCGCTAAGACGCGAGGCGTTGACCGTGACTATTCTTTCTTCCGGACTGTAAAAGCCCGCGCTATCCACCCCACTTGCCGCTTCGAGGTACTCGGTTTTCGGCAAAATCATCACCTTGGGCGCGCCGACTCCCGCCTCGGCCATCGTTGCCAACATGAGTTGAGACTTTTGCGGCAATTTATTGAAGTGCTTCCGTTGGTCGGAAACGATCTTCGACTTCATGTAGTTGTCGATGCTCCTCGCATCGCGAGCCGATTGGCTCTTGCCGCCACGGGCGTTAGGTTGCCCGATAGGTAAAACGCCGCCCATTAGCGCTCCTGCCCCGGCGGCGGCCCCAATGCCTTCCGCCGCCTCGCCCGCCGCATACGCTAGAGCGCCATTGAGGGCGCCGACCGTAATCCCGTTGACGAGCATGTTGAACATGGCGTCACCGGCTTTGCTGCCTCCCATTTGATAGGTTCGCAACGCTAGTGAGCGCAAGGCGGGAGATAGCGACGAGTCCGTCGCCAAACGGTAGAGAAACCTCGAGTTTCCGGAGGGTTGGGCGAATACTCTCAAAATCTCTTGCGCGGCTCTGCCCGTCCTGCCGGCGATAAAACCACTAACTTCCGCGATGCTTAACGGCAACGCGCCTGGAATCGCCCCCGTCATAGCTCCGACGATTTGGCCGCCGAATGCGCCCGCTCCCGCCAAATCTCTTGAACTGGCGGGAACAAGTTTCCCCGCCACCCAAGCAACGCCTTTGCGAGGGGCGCCGGCTGCGGTGGCAACTAGTTCACCAGTCTTAGCGCCTGCCCTGGCCAGCGCGCTTCCGCCTAACGCGGCGCCTTTCATCCCTTTTCTAACAACTGTCGAAGCAAAGCGGGACGGCAATGACGATGCCGTTCCGGCTAAATCCGCAACTTTGGCTACGCCGCCAAGAGTTGCAGCAGTCCCGCCCGCAACTTTCGACGCTACGGTCAACCCTCGGCTGCCGGCGGCTTTGGCGCCGGCCGATGCAACGGACTGTAGACCTTTGGCAGTTAAAGCCCCACCCTTTGCCGCCATCCCGGCAACCGGTACAAAAAGAAGAGGGTCTACGAAGTTAGCTCCGAAGTCCGACAAAGCTCGGTTTTCCAGTTTCTCCAGCTTTTCTGCTCGTATTCGAGTATTGTACTCGAAGTTGGTCACGTAGCGGGCGTATTCTCGTCGCAGTTCTTCTTCTTCCGAGACCCCCGGAAGCTTGTCCATTGCGGCGCCCCCTAGAGTGTTGGCGAACCGTTTGAAGTCATCCCACCCCAAGTCGAGGGTTTGCTTTGCGACGTTTAGGCTAACGTTTCCCTTCTCGTCCCATGCTTTCCCCGCTTGCTCGGCAATCATTCCGGCACCGTCCCAAAAAGCTCCGCCAAACGCGGACAAGTCTTCACCAAAAGACCGGTCCGCTTCTTTTTTCCTTCTGGCAGAAAACTCCGAAAAAGATTCCGGGGTCGAGGCGAGTTCTTGGTCTATCCTTAAAAGTTCCGCTTCAACTTGCGCCCGCGTCATTGGGACGCCGTCGTCCTCGGGAAGACCTAGCTCCCGGTTCACTTGCCTCAACTCGGCGAGCGCTTGTTCTTGGGTAAGCATTATTGCCGGTTCCTCTGTTCAAGGAGTTTTCTCTTTCTTTCTAGTTCGGCGGTTAAGTCTTCCGACGCCAATCCCTGCTCTTCGTCAGAGTCTCCCGTTATTTGTACCGAAGGTGTCGGGCCTGTAAAGCCGGCCATCGTCCCATACGTATTGAAATGCTCAAGAGCAGCGACCTTAGCATTCGCAGCCTCTCGGATTTGGTCATAGATACGCCTTGCGCGCTTGGCGTTTTCCTTCTCGCTCAAAGCCCGGTTGTAGGCGCGGGCGATGACTAGCTCGCCTTCTTTTTCCGTAAACGCCGCCCCAAGGATTAGACGCAAGTTGCGTTGGACGACCTCCTCGATAGCCTCTTGCACCGCCGTAGCTTTCGGATTGGCTCGGTCTTGAGCAAATTTGGGTATCGACCCGACAACGGGGCCGCTAATATTGTCGTTGCCGTCCTTTTCGAGATCCTTAATGGCCTCGTCAAGTTGTTCCAGGTTTTTCTCCACGTCTGCCAGACCACCTCCTTCGATAAACGCTGAAAAGTCTTTGGCAGCTTCTCTATCCCTTGCCTCTTGCCCCGGGGTCAAACGTGGCGTGAGCATCTCAAGATTTCGAGCGTTTCGCGCGTCTTCAGCGGCTTGGATTTTCGCGGCTTCGGTTTCGATTGCGAGGGCCGGGATGTCCGCCTCTACGGCACGCGCAATATAGCTTGCCGCCGCAGGGAACTTTTGCTGCATTGGAGACGGTCCTGCTGAATCGACTTCGCGTGTAATTTCGCGGGTTTCGACTTCAAGTGGTTCCAGCCCTGGCGACGATGCAAACCGTTCGAGTGTCCGGCGCATGCTACCTTGGTTTTCGGGGACCACTTCCCTAAACTTCATCAAAGGCGGGTTTGGATCGGGATTGCTTCCGGGGCGCAAAAACGGGTTCACTTCCTGCGAAGCCTCCGGGGAAGTAGCATCTAAAAATGAATTTAACTCTCGGAGTTCTTGCTCGGAACCAAATGGAGCTTGGCTGCGTGTCACCTCAACCTCCGTCCCGGCCGGCAAAACCCGCCTTTCAAAAGGAGTACCGGGGAAAGCGCCGATTGGGCCGGGTGGGACGTAGTCCTCGCTAAGTTTGAACCTTTCTCCCGTCGCCATGCGACCGGGCATTTCACCCTCCATAGGGTTTCGCTTTTCCGGCGCCAGTCTCCCAGCAACGCTTGCAATGCTTTGCAATGCTCTTCCCACAGGCTTTGCGGCATCCATAAAACGATTCGCTACCTTCTTACCGGCGTCTGCAACAGAGGCAGGCACTTGTCGAGTCACCTCTGCCGTGGGTTTTGCAAGAGAAAGACTTGCAGCTCGCTTTGCTGCTTCTCGGTCTGCCGCTTGGTTTTCCATTAAAGCCAATCGCGCTTCGGATTCAGCTTTTAAGGCGTCGTAGCGATCCTTGCTGGTCTGCGCTTGAATCGCCTGCAAAGCGTTGTTGAAGGTGCTTTCATCTTCCGAAACGGCTTTTGCCCAGGCATCGAGTTCTCCGGCATCTTGGGAGACGCCCATTTGTCTCCCGAAACGAAGAGCAATCTCGTACCTGCTCTTTTTCTTCCTCTTCTCGTCCTTGTTTAGCTGAAACTTCTCAATAGCGGCGGCGCCTGCCTGACCTAAACTGGCTAGAGCCTGCCCCTGGATGGCGCCGGCGTTGGCGATGAATTGAGCGGCCTGCGCCGTCGAGCCTATCGGCCCTCCGTAGTTGCCTGAAAAGAGTGGTCGTGTTGCCATAACTACTTGTCTCCTATTTTAGAGTCCATCCACTTGCGGACCATTCCTTTGAGGCGAGGCTTGTCACTTATCCACGATGCGAAGCGCTCACCGTGTTTGCGGTAAAGCTCAAAGAACCATTGCGGCGACTCATTCAACATCCACTCGCGGAACTGCATCCATGCGGGGTTTGTAGGCCCGTACACCTCACGCGCTACCCAGCAAAATATTTTAGTATTACCTAACAGCCCGCCCCCCAGGCTCCCCAGCATACCCATCATCCCCGCGCTTCGGGCCGCGTTGGCCTGCTGCTGGGCGCCGAACATGTTGGCCTCGTTGGCCGCCATCTGCGAGATGTAGCTGAGTCCCGATTCCGGGTTGATGAACTGCGGGCCGGCCATAGCGTTGTTCTGCTGGCCTGCCGTCAGTAAGTTTTGAGCCGCGCCGGCAGCGGCGCCCGAAGGTCTGCCCAGGATGGACATGAATGGGTCGGCGGAAGTCGCCTGCTCCGCCCCAAGGGCCTGGAGGGCGAACCCGCGGTCGCCGGCTTGCCGCTGGGCCGCTCTGGCTATGTCGGCTTCGGCGGCGGCAAGTTCACGCTGTTGCAGGGCCTGCTCGCCTCCAAGAACGGATTGTGCGAACGCTCGGTTCTGGTTAAGTCGGTTACGGTCCTCGGCCATGACGTCCTGCACTTCTTTTACCGTGGAACCGAAGTCGCGAAGACGACCCCTGGCCCCGGTGGCCAGGCGGGACGCCTGCTCGACGTTTCTGCGTTCGCGGTCGGTCAATCCCGTCTCGAGGCCGGAGACTGCTTGGCTGAAAAGTCGGGAGCGAATGGGGTCGAGAGACGTCCCCATCTGCGACGAAAGCTCTTGGAGCGTGGTAGGGCCGGCATTCACTTGTTGCCCCTTGTCATTGGGGTTGTTCAGGTTTTTGACCGGTCGCACCCGTTGACCGTAATCGTAGCGCCTTTCCATGACGTCAACGGGGGCGGGGGCGACGACCGTCCTTTGCTGTGGTTCCACCAAGTCGGGAGCGCGTTGCTCAAACGAAAACTCCGGAGCTTCCGGGAGGGTTATATTTTGGGCCGATTCACGGTCAGCAATCATTGCGGCTCTGCGGTCCATCGCGGCGGCGGTGAGCGGGTCGGCATACTCGTTAACGCTCACGGGGGAGGACTCCGTGGGTGGAGTGTAGGTCGGGCCGGAATAGCTTTGGAGGGTCGTAGGTGCTGTCTGCCCGGCGAGGCCGGATATGCGGTCCAGAGCGCCTTGAATGCCGCCGGTTACGTTTCCTTTCGAGTCAACTGTAGTCCCTTGACTGCGATACGCGGCAGTAGCCCGCTGGCCCAGCCGCTCGACGTCGCGGACGTCCGCCTCGCGTTGGCTGGCGGCCATGTACTCCGCCCCTTGCTGCATGGCTGGGGCGAGGCCCATGAACTCGCCTACGGTGCTGGCTCGCCCTGCGGCGACGTCCGCTTCGGTAGCAATGCCGGCTTGGCGGTAGCCTAGAAAGTCGCCTACGTTTTCGGCGGCGCCTGCCGCCACGTCCTGCTCGGTAGCATACTGGGCGATGTCTTTTGGACCGTAGAGATCGAGGAGACCGGTCCCGGACCTAGTTACTTCTCCCGTTTCCGATTTTCCCGTCACCGGGTCGATGAACTTAGGCGGCCCTTGTTCTTGGAAGTCAAGAAAAGCAGCGTGTTCCGCTTGCCAGTCTTCTCCTTGTCTTTGGTAAAACAATGCCTCTGAATCGTACTTAGCGACAAGATCGTTATATTTTTGGATTCGGTCTTGTAGACCTGGCTTCGCGCCGTTGTTATCTACGTCCGCCTTGGCGGCTTCGACTTCAGCTTTTAAGGCTTGAAGATTGTCGTACGCGGTTTGCCAGTCGTCCAAGTAGCTTGCGTCTTGGCCTCGAACTTCCTTGAAGTCTCCGTGCTGGTCTAAATATCCAAACTTCCCGGAATCGGGGTCTTGGTAAACTTCCGAGCTTCTCCTTTCGTCGCCTAAGATTTGAGTGCGAAGCGCTTCCGATTCCGTCCTCGCCATTTCTTTCCGCAAGGGAGTTTCAATCTCTCGGAATATGTCGCGGTAGTCCCCGCCTTCTTTACCTAAAACTTGCCGATAAAGGTCTTGGAATCCTCCTTCGTCTGAAATGTCCCTTCCGGTCAGCATTTGAATCTGAACTTTGAGTGCGTCTGAAAGACCTTCTCCGTAGCTCGGCATAACTGGCTGCTCAATCGTTGTTTCATCCCCTCCCATGACTATTTCCTCCTCTGAATAGTATCGTACTTAAAAAACTTAACTGGCTTGTTCTTGAGACTTCGAGCCCAGCCTACGAACGGCAAAGGGTACGGAATCTTCTCGATAAAATCGGAAACGCTCCCCTCGCCGGCGGCGAAGCGAACGTACCAGGCGTCGGGGCCGATAACGTTCCATTGGTCGTCGGGGTTGCCGCCGTCCTTCCGAACCGCCTTCCCGAACATGAGAGACTGCGGGGTGATGAATACGTAGCCGCCGAGGGTGGCGTAGGCGGCAATGTCGGCGAGCAAATCGCCGCCGATTTGAGCGTAGAAGTCCAGTCCGTCTTGAAAGGCTTTCACGTCGAAACCGTCGCCCCCAATGAAATTCGCTTGAAGCTCGAACCGTCGTAGACGGCAAGGCAAGGACTGCCTGAGTCACCATCTGAGCAATAAACTAACTGGCCTGCCGTATGACTGCCGCCCAGCAACGAAGAGGTAGGAAATACTCGCAGGAGCAAACTTGTGTTGCTCATGGACCCGCCGGTTATGAAAACGCTGTCGAAGTCCTGCTTCGCCATTGTTCCGCCAACCGTAGCGGGCGTAACCGGACTGCCTACCGGCTGAGTCATGCGACCTCCCTCCTGGCGGAAAGAGCTTGGCCGGTCGCCTGGACGGCGACGTGCCGAAACTCGGGAGATCCGCTTGTCACGTTTATTTCGACGTTGGCGGAGTAACCTCGTTGGCGGGCTCCGAATCGGACGAGGACGTCCTCCGTGCCGGATGCCGTGTAGGCGGTTGCGGGAGAGGTGACGTCGGGATCGGTGGAGTTGACCTTCACGTTGAATGCGTCACCCGAAACTACGTTTGCGGCGACCTGACCGCCACGCCACTTTTTGACGGACGAGTCGCCGAAAAAATAGTTCCGAGTCTTGAGCTTGCCGGCGATTGCGGTCGTAGTGGACTCGGATGACGAGCCGATGGTTCGGCCCGAGTCGTCCGCCCCGACGTTCTGCTCCATCAAAAACCACCCTTTGGTCAGGGTTGCAAAGAGCCGCGCGCGCGCGGGGTTGCTGCCGTAGGGCATTACGACCCAGTCCAGAATCCCCTCCGGGTAAGTGTCCACGCTTTCCCAAGCGCTTTGTAAAATGTTGTAAACGCAGACGGTCTTGGGCGACGTGTCGCTACCAGTCGGAATGGCGAGGTAGTAGCGGTTGTCGTAGACTACGCCGGCGGCCAGGTGAGCGTAATCGAGGTTGACGGTGTCGAAGGTATCTTGGATTTGCCCTGATAGCGGGACCGCTTCTCCCTGCACTTTTGATACGACGATACCCATGCCCTTGCCGGGGTCCGCCTGTGGAGTGAGAACCATGACGCCCCGGTCCGATAGGAAATAGGTTTGGGCGCCTGACTGAGCTACACTTCGTTGGGCAATGCAACCGTACTCGCGTGTTATCTCGTAATGCTCCGCGATGCTCGTAGCATGGATGTTTGTGATGGCGTGGATGGAGTTCCGGAGCAGGACGAGCAATTGGTTCTCAAGGTAGGGAACCATCGCGACAGCGTAGTCCGCCGAACCGTAGTTTAGGTAGAACTCGGACTCGGTCGGGGTGACGTTGTTGTCGTCAAGGAGATCCGACATGACGATGGTCTGGGCTCCCGTCTTGGAATTGGTGGGCGTTGCAACTGTGGGCGGCTGAAATCCGACGAGGCGGTTACGGGCGTAGAGAGCGACGTTAGTGGAAGGGAAGGGGTCTCCGGAGCCGGAGGCGGAAGCGGAAAGCACTTCAAACTCGGAGTTCACCGTGCTGCCTGTCGCCGCCGTGTTTCCATCCCAAACGAGTGGGCGCTGACCGAGTCGCATGAGGTAGACCTTGTTGAACGCTTGGACGACCATAGGCTTTTGAGCGGTCGTTACGGTGGGGTTGGTTGCGGTATCGTAAACGACGTTCAGTCCGTTCGGGTTGGCTTCGTTCCAAATAATGACTTTCGTTTTAGTGGCGGCAACCAACCAGTCCTTGTTGTCGTCGTCGGGGTCCGAGTATTTTCCGGTCGCAAAAACTTCTTCGTTCCCGGCGGCGTAGGTGAGGGTGACGGTGCCGGCTAGGAAGTCCCACCCGAGTCGAACCTTCGCCCGGTCGCCGTCGAGGCGCATGTTTTCGGAAGTTTGCAGAAAGCCGGGCTCGAGCGATTCCGGTTCCAAGTACGAGTTAACCCCTCGGAAACCATTGTCTCCGTCAGTCAAGACTTGGTCGTCCAGTTGGCCGAATGAGCGATAGTTCCTCATGGGCGAAAGATTTGCATTAAGGCGAGGATGAGCGCGGCGGCTCCGCCGATAAGAGCCCACATCTTGGACATGCCCTTGGCCTTGGCTTCGACCGCTTCGATGGCGGTGTGAAGAGTTGTTTGTTTTGCCTTGGTCTCGTTTAACTGAGACCAGATTTCGGTGATGTTCCGCGCCTGCGATTCGGTCTCGGTTTTTAACGTGGCAACCGTGCCGACCTGCTCGCGCATGAAGGACTGAATGTCGTCTTGGATCTTGTCCAGCTTGCCGTCCAACTTGCTGACGTCGGAACGGATCAGTTCGATATCTCCCGACATATGTTCACCCGCATTTCTCGCAAGAGCATCCCGTCAGAAGCTCGACGAGAGCGATAGCGATGAGCGCGAGGACGATGAGCGCAAACGACTTGCCGCGCTTGTCCAGGCCCTTGTACACGTCACGAAGTTTTTTTAGAGTCTCCATTAGAAAGCCTTTTGTGAAGGATTAGGGGAACGACCTGCCAGACGACTAGGCCGATTAAACAAAATTTGACGGTGGTCCAAAACCCCTGCATCGTTTCCTCGACCCACCCTTGCTGCTCACCCATTTGGGCCGCGACCAATGCCTGGATGTCTCCCTCGGAAAGCGCGCTTACGGTTTCGGAAAGCTGCTGGTTCTCCTCCATCAACTGAGCGCCTTTGCCTACTCCCCAGCCTACTGCCGCTCCCCCTGCCGCGCCTCCCGGCCCTGCAATCGCTCCTACGCCCGCTCCCCCGACTGCCCCCATGCCCGGATAGAGCGTGGACATCTTGCATCCCGTCAGGAGCAGGAGGGTGATGGCGAGGAGGTAGGTCATGGTAGCGGGGTCTCTTCCTCCAGGGCGACGACGTTAACTGCAAGGTGGTCACACTTGTACGGACCGCGCTCTTTCACTCGTATCAGCCATTGACCATCACGCTTTTCCGGGACGGCATAATTGTTGGTCTCCTCATTAGGTATACCGAGTAATTCCATTAGCCTTGTGTTTTCCGCCGTCGCGGCGGCCTTTGTCGCGTGTGCTGAGTATTTCATTAGAACGAAGTGGTTGTTATACCGTACTTGTTGCTGACGTAATTCCGCACAACGTTCAGGTCCGACGTGCTTAGGGCTGAGTCGAAAACAAGTATTTCAGATATATTTCCATCGTGGTTGCCCAATTGGCTTCCTCCGATCCGTCCGAGTTTCATTGTGGCGGAAGAAGTGCCTGTCCATAGAGCGGAGCCTCCGTTTTCGTAAAAACTAACCGACGTGCCCGACCTTGTTACCACGTGCATGGAAAAATTCTCGGGCGAACTATAATCGCCAACGGAGTAGACGCCTGTTACGGAATCTGAGGAATTTGCGGAGTATTTCCACCATATGGTATTCTGCCACGCCCCATTCCACCCGAACACACCGACCTTGCTTGCGTCGTCAGATTTAGAAACCACTATAAAAGAAAAACTAGAAGGCTCATATAGGTTAGCTAAATCCAGGTAGTCGCCGCCGTCGAAAGTGACGGTCGGTTTCGAGCCGTCTCCCGTGGCGGTGAAAACAGGAGTGGCGGAACCGGTCGATTGCGTGGCAGTATAACTAGTAGAAGCACCGCTTCTGTTCGACCAACTGGCAACAGACCCAGCGTCAGCCGGGTTGTTGGCGGCATCGGCTCCGTCGATGTATTTGGCATCAAAATGTAGTTCCGGGTTAGTGCTGATGTAGTAGCTTGCGCTCGAACTACTGAATATCCCCGAAGGATAGTGAAGCTCTCCAGTTCCTGCCGTATTATAGGCTATTCCGTCGTTGTTGTAGATTCTCCAGACTGCACCATCGTAAACTATTATCCGCTTGGTATCTGTTTCGTAGAGCGTATCCCCAAGCGCAGGGGACGCAGGGCGCGCACCGGAAGTGCATGTGTTGAGCGTGCTTGTACTCATATTTAGTCGTGGTTGAAGATTACCCAGTCGGTGCCGTCATAAACGTAGATATCTGCCGTAGTTGTATTCATTACGAGGGCGCCGACCGAATCGCCTGTCCGAGCCAAGATGTCAGCGGTCGAGGATTCTTGATTGGAAATGTTATAGTCCGCTGCCCCTCCTCCACCCCCGCCGCTTGACGTAGCGGAGGTTCCGCCTCCCAGCCCGAGGCTTAGTCCTAGTCGAGAGAGGGACATTAGGCGTTATACAAGATTGCCTTGCCGGAGCCGTCCAAAGTCACGGAAGTGAAACGCCCGTAGATGACGTCGCCCTTGGCAAAAGTAATGTCGTCCTCTCCGGCTCCGCTACCTAGGTCGCCGGCGTTGGAAAGGTTTCCAGTTAGCGCTTCGATTTTTGAATCCGCCACGAACTGAATGGCGTAGAAGTCTCCGGTGTGCGGACCCGCCGTATTGACGTACTCGCCGCCGTTGCCGCCGCTGAGATTGTAAACGTTTGTCTGTCCCATGATGTTATACCGTTTTCTGAGTGAATGAAATTGTCGGCCAGGGAGCCTGGTACTGTCCCTTGACGATTGAGTTCTGAGAAGAAAGCCGTTCGGCCCGGTCGAGTTCTTGGAGGAGGTACTCCTCTGCGCGTTGCTCTTCGAGGGCCGCCTTTTCGTTCTGCCCGTCCGCCCGATACCAATCTGCGAGGGAGGCGGCTAGAAGGTGCCTCTCGAGGAAGGCGGGTAGGGTGGTGGTTCCATCTCCGTAGTCCGAAGCGGGGACGGAGGTGCCTACGACGTAGACGGTAGTGTCGTCGTTGTCGGGTGGGAGAACCAGGTAGCCGTCGATGAGGGCGAAGGGAATCTGCTTGGCCGTCTTCTCCTCGTAAGGAGCCTTGTCCCAAACGGCGAAGACGTCGAATAGGTCGGACGCCCCGTCGATCTGAACTGCCTTGTCCGCCTTTAGCGTAGCCAAGTCAACGGCAGCTACGGTCTTGGCGACGATGCGGATGAGGTCGGGCCATTTGGCCCTCGTCCACGCGCCCCGAACACGGTCGTTGAGGCTTCGCTTGAATGCCGTCTCCTCGGACGTCAGCAACGAGTCCACCCCCAAGGCGGAGGTGAACCGGTTCTTCAAGTCCGTGTAACTGACGGTCCTCACAGGCGACACTCGGGGTTATCGCGAAGGAAGTCTCTGCGGTACTCCGGATCGCTCATGCATCCGGGGTTCGCCTGCTCATGTCGGGCGTAGGTTTCGGCATCGTAAACGGCGACGGGTCGGAAGTTTTTCCCTCCCTTGACTTGCTCGGCTTCCTTGCGGATCTGCCTCGCGCGCGCGTTGTATTGATGTTTGTGGCGGGCGACGTCTTGGTCGATCTTGCGGGCCAAAGTTTCGGCGACCTCGCCGTCCGAGGCTTTGCCTCCGCCTTTTTTGATAATGATGTTAAGGCTCATGTTTTTATATGCGGGAAAGGGGGAGCCGGTTTCCTCCCAGAACCGACCCCCCCACGACCCAAAACTTAATACTAGGCTACGGTCGAACCAAGTGCGCGCGGGTTCGTCACGCATAGCGTGAGCATTGCCTCCACGAATGCGCGAGGCCCGGCGGCGAGGTCCGGAAGGTTTTCCGTGACGATGTTCTCGAGGAACTTCAGCGAGACGGTGTCGTCGTTCGGGATGAGATACGAAGCGTCGGGAACCGCTGTTCCAGGAGCCCCTGAGGCACGTCCTAGGAATAGGTCCGGGATGACTTTTACCAGTCCGTAATCGCTCACGAACTCAATAACGCTCAAGCGGATGCTACCATTGCTGACGTCTTGGTCGAAACGATAGGCGGCATTGGCCACGGCAGCCCGAGAGAAGTCGGAGACGTAGTTCACGATATTCGGCCCAGCGAAAAGTGAGAAATCGCCGTTCGAGCCGGAAGCTTCGTAGACCTTTTGCAGCACGGTTCGAAACTCAGTTTCGGAAAGCCCGCCCGACGCAGCGGCGCTGACGTCGTGACGGGAGCCAAATACGGAACGGTACGCGCCGCTGATTGCGGCAGACGTAAAGGTGTTGTCCGTATTGGTGGCTGCCGCGCTAGAGGTGGCGTTTCCTGGGTCCGTCCAAGTGCCAAGACCTGCGAAGGTGGCGCCTGCGGATGAGGTGCCGGCAGATTGGTCGTTGGTCGAACCGATGGCGGTCTCGATGTCGCGCTTGAGTTCGATGAGAGCCTTGGCCTTCGAGGCGGCCATGAGGTTCTCGCCCGGAGCGACGTCTACGAGTTGAGCCTGGCGACTGACGGCATAGGCACGGCGAATGGTCTGAACACGGTTGCCGAGACGAGCGCGACTGTTGATGAGGTCGCTGAAGTCCGCGCCGCTACCCACGGAAACGTGGAAAAGGTCGAGGTCTTGACCGTCGATGACGCCGCTAATGGCGGGGTCGGCAACGGTGTCAACGAGCCACTCGGTGAGAGTCGCTTTCGGTGCCTTGCTCTGTTTCAGCGTGCTGAACAGCGGGGTTTGCATTGGTTCCACCATGCGAAGCAAATTGGCGAGGTCTTCCCTGGCCCCTTGCGTCGAGGTGACGTTGTATGAAGTGGCAATAGCCATGATGTTTTTCTCCTTTTGAAGTTAAGAATTTAGTCCGCGAGATAGGCGGCGAGTTGATCGACCGACACGTTGCCCTGCCCCAGGATTGCCTTCTTCTTCTTCGTCCGACGCGCTTCCGTTGGCGCAGGCGCCGCCGCATCTCCCTCCGATGTCGGGGGGTTGGGCTTCGCCTTGGCTTTCGGCTTTTTAGTCGCTGCCTCCTGGTCCGCCCGAATCGCTGCGATTCCTCGAGCGAGGGTGGCGGCTACGAAGTCTGCGTTCGGAAGCTGCGCGAGGAGGTGCGAGTACTGTTCGCCCCGCCGAATACCGACGAAGGTCTCGTACAGCTCGCCGTCCTGCTCGGCTAACCAAGGAAACGTTTGGGCGGTGTCGGAGTCCCATTGCTGTTTCTCTTGGAGAAACTGCGCTCGGACGGGGATCTTCTCAGAGAGATAGTCCTCGGCCTGAGTGAGAATGTTCCGGATTTCGTCGCCGTCGTATTCCTTGCCGTCCGCTTCCACGTAATCTTTGCCGACGTGTTGGAGCGCCCATCGCTTGGCGGCCAAGGCTTCCTGCCTTAATTTATTAAGGCCCTGGAAATCCTTTACGTCGTCCAAGTCCGGTTGCCCGGTCGGCTCGGCTTGCGTTTCGTTTTTCGGCTGCGACTTGAGGGCCTCGATTTCGGCCTGCATGGCCTCGTTGGCTTCCTCGGCTGCCTTGGCTCGAGCAGTCAG
>MPLT02015946.1_pt1 | contig 15006 bp, 13 predicted proteins | sample 1617391 | NCBI WGS metagenome assembly MPLT02 (sample SAMN05944800, study PRJNA350692) | marine metagenome | biome: marine; feature: ODZ; material: water; isolation source: 70 m water sample filtered on 0.2 um supor filter | place: Pacific Ocean | collected 2012-04-08 | depth 70m m
AGTGAGTTTTTGAATGAGAGAATCAGCAGATTCAGGATCTCTTTGCTGTGAATACCAATCTTCAAAAATTCGACTAATATCTCGATTTGTTTGAAAAATATTAGGGATGGAGATTTTATTTTCGGCGACAGTCTTGTCAGTGCCGATTGTCAGTGACAAGACGGATTTTGAGAGGTCTGTTCTATTCAGTTTACTCATCTGCATACTTGCTAAAAAATTTTACAAGAGGCCTTGTGCCATGAAATAAGTATAAAGTTTGACGTCAAATAGAACGTTCTTTTTCTTCTCTTGGTTGAAAAATGTTGAAATTTCTTCGGGATATTTCAGAAAAACTCTAATGAATTCACCGGGCTCATTTTTTGCAACTGGTTGCAGATTCTCCGGCAGCATTTCGTCAACAGAAAGATGTGCAAATGAAACTGTTTCAGAAAGAATGCCTGGAGATGAGAGCAAGTTTGGGCTGATTTTATCTACTGTCCCAACATAACCTGTTTCTTCCAATAGTTCACGTGTTGCGGTTGTTTCATGATTTTCCTCGTTATCAACCAGTCCGGCAGGAAATTCTAATATATAGGAATCTGTTGGTGGCCGAAACTGTCTTATCAGAATATATCTTCCGGAAGGTTTTAACTGTGCGATTATAATTACTGCCGAGGAATGGTGTTTACGGTGCAATCCTTCCCATTTACGGACTTGTTTACCATCATCTTCATAACTGAATTCAACCATCTCAGACCAATTTCCACTATAGAGCAACTTTTCGTTGAGTACTCGGCTGGTGCCAGCTTTGGACTGTTTTTTTGTTGTAAATTTTGACATTAATGTTTGAAATAATAAATAAAAAACGTGCATGCTTATATGCTGATTTCTAAAATGAGCTGTATAAAAATATAGCTCATTTTCCGACAATCTCAAACCAATTGTGAAAATGTTTTTGCGTTGTCTTTTGCAGGTGTCTGCAATATTATTCGGCTAATAAGAATTTATTTCTGAAAATCTGCTAAAAGAAAGTTGACAGCAAATATGAGAAGTATCCGTTTGATTTGGATTGGCAAAACGCAGTTTCCTTTTGTACAGGAAGGTATCAGTGTTTATCAGAAAAAGCTGAGGCATTATGTCAAGGTTGAGACTGAAGAAATCCATGCTTCTAAATATGCTTCAGGTACAGTTGATCAGTGGCGGAGGCAGGAAACTGAAAAAATATTGAAGCGTCTGGATCGTTCAGAGTTAAACGTATTTTTGGATGAAAACGGGAAACGGCAGACTTCAGCCGGCTTAGCACAGTGGTTCGAGAAGCAAATGACTCTTGGTTGGCCGAGAGTCAACTTTATTATTGGAGGTGCGTATGGTTTTGAGAAGTCTTTGCTGCCGGCCAATTTTACCTGCTTACGTCTTTCCGACATGACATTTACTCATCAAATGGTAAGGTTGATTTTATTTGAACAGCTTTACCGTATTTTCACCATTATCCGCGGAGAACCGTATCATCATGTTTGAAGCAGATTAATGTTTAAGATTACTGAAAGATCACTATGAAGCGCTTATTATTAATAGCAATCACGTTATTTCTTTTAGGCAGTATGGGTTATTTTGCCACGCAAAATAGTCACAATGTGTCTTTGAATTTGTTTGGAAATTTCACCATCCAGTTATCGGTTTGGATGGTCATAGTAGGTTCATTTGTAATAGGATGGTCCGTGACGGAACTTTGGCATTTTATCTCTCATCCTCAGCGATTCGTTCAGAGTTTCCTAGGCAAATTTTCTCAATATAAGGACAACAAAAAACTGAAGTTGACACAAAATTTTGAGAATGCGTCTTTGATGCGTGATCCAAAACAGGTCCGAAAAAATTTTAGTAAACTGGATAATGAAAAAACACCCCTGTCCATAAGGATTCAGTACCTTGAACAACTTCGCTATGAAAACAGTGCAGAAGAATTGCTGGTTAAATATGCTGATCTCCGTGCTAAATATCAGGGTAATTTGCAGGTTTTATTACCTTATTTAAGACTCTCCTTGGAGGTCAGTGATTGGGATCTTGTTGAGCGGTTGAGTCATGAAATATTGAGGATAACACCCGGACATCCTGACGCTCTGGACGGACTGCGGCAATTTCATATTGCCAGGCAGGATTGGGTTGCCTGCATTGAGCAGGAACGTGATCTGTTAGCAAAATACAGTGGAAGTCTCATGACAAAAGACCTGGCGCTTGAGCACGAAGAACATCTACAAAAAGCACTTAGGCAGGATCCAAAATGTTTGAAAAACTGGTCTTTCCGCTATCTGCCTCAAAAAAGGGACAAAAAAAACGATAAACCTCATGAAGCCGTTGGAGAGGCATCTCAACTCCAAAAGACAGGTATGTTTTTGGATGCAGGACGAGTTTTAAAAGATGCCTATGAGGTTACTACTTACTATGGATTGCTAACTACTTTGGAGAATATTTATCAAGAAAGCGGTGCGGATGATCAAATCCTGGAAATGATTGGTGAACTTCATAATTCACGTCAACGTTCAATTCCCGCTTCTCTGCTTTTTGCCAAACTTCTTTATCAAAATGAACGGATCGACGAGGCATCGAAAGTTTTGAGTGAAGTCAATTTACCTGAAACTACAACTAAGTTTCAATTAACTAAACTTGGAACAAAAGAGAAAGGTGAACAGATGACTGAAGAATGGAGTGATCTCTATCATGGTCTTCGTTTTTTGATTGCTGTAGGTCAAAACCGTTCTGAAGATGCTCTGCAGGAAGCAAAGCCTCTGCTGCGTGAAGCAAAATTAATTAGATGATTCCCGGATGAAAATAATTGAGACAGATGCAATTGTACTCAAAACAATGGATTTTAAGGAAAAGGACAGCATCCTGACTTTTTTAAGTCGCGATGCAGGTAAGAAAGCGGGAGTTCTTCACGGCGGAAAAAGTCTGCGCTCAGGTAATGCCGCCAGAGCAGAGTTATTTGTCATTAACCATTTTGAGTATTCAGAAAAGCCAAGTGCAGATCTGGTACGAATTCGCAAATGTGAATTGCTGGAAAGTTTTCCGCCTTTGCGTAAAAATTATTCGAAATTTTTGCATGCGAACTATTTTTCGGAATTGCTGCTGAAGTGTGAAATTCCAGAGGATGAGTCTCAAGAATATTTTGATTTGCTGAAAAAAACACTCTCTCAACTTTCAAATGCTAAAACAGGAATTGAAATAAAATTCAATTTTGAACTGCAAATGTTGAATTTACTCGGGATTCAACCGAATTTGGAAACTTGTGGCCAATGCGAAGGTGAGCTTTGGCATAAGCAATCCGGCAGGAATCTATCACCAAAATATATAGCAAAATATCAGTTAGATGCAGGCCTTGGGGGTGTCCGTTGTCCAAATTGTTGCATCAACAATTCCTCTTCTGTTTACCTTCATCCGGGGAGTCTGGCCTTTTTTCGAGAACGGTACAGTACCCTGTTAGGTAATTCAGTAATTCGGCCAACATACAATAATTTAAAGGAACTTGATGAGGCAATTTATGTGTACTTCAGGCATTATTTTGGCACACAGCTAAAGTCTCACGCACTTCTTATGGAGAATTCATGGAAAAATTAGCATCCGCAATACTTGGCGGTGGTTGTTTCTGGTGTCTGGAAGCAGTCTATTCTAGAATTGATGGAGTCAAATCTATCTTGCCAGGTTATGCAGGAGGGGACAATCAAGATCCTACTTACGAGCAGGTTTGTACTGGTAAAACAGGCCATGCTGAAGTAATTCAAATTAGCTTTGATCCGGAGAAAACAAGCTATGGAAAACTTCTTGATTGGTTTTGGCTCTGCCATGATCCAACCACTCTTAATCGACAGGGCGGTGACGTGGGGACGCAATATAGATCAGTAATTTTCTATGAAAATGAAATGCAAAAAACAGCGGCTTATGAGTCAAAAAAGGCCGTTGGAAGATCCGCAATCTTTGACGATCCTATTGTTACGGAGATCAGCGAACTTCCGGAATTTTTTCCTGCTGAAGATTATCATCATGATTATTACAGTAACAACCCGAATGCCGGTTACTGCACATATATCATTCAGCCAAAACTCGATAAGTTAAAGCTGGATTAAATCATGACACATTCCTAAAAATTTAGAAAACCTTCTCAATTCGCCCTAAGTGGCAAACTTTTACAGATGCTTCACAGACATTATTAAGATTTCTTGCTACGGAAGAAATGACAAATTATAATGTTCAGGCTTTTTACTGGACAATTAATTACTTTCAAAAATAAAATTGAGTCGATCGATTCTGACTTCCGTATGAATATTCGTCACGAGTATGAATTTCAGTATCAACAATCTCATCCGGGATTTCGTTTATGAAACGAGAACGCTGGCTCATTCCTCCGGAATAGCCTGATGAAACAACCGGTGCAGTGATGAGTAAATGGTTTTTTGCACGTGTCATGGCAACATAAAACAAGCGACGTTCTTCTTCAATTTGTTCCTCTGTCTCCATACTGCGTTGATGTGGGAACATTCCTTCCGTCAGCCCAATTACAAAAACCAGACTCCATTCCAGCCCCTTGGCCTGATGAATAGTTGTCAAGGTCAAGGTGTCCTGATTGTCCTGCTGATCTGCTTCATGCTCTGTGATAATGCTTGAACCAACCAATGATAATTCGTTTAAAAACGCTTCCAATGTTTCATAATTGCCTGAAAATTCTTCAAGATAGCGAATATCTGTATCTCGTTGAGCCGCGTTCTCATAACTGCTGAACAGCACATCACGGTAAAAGTTCTGGTATAAAATGCTGATCATCTGCGAGGGAGCTGTGTTTTCAGAGAGCATCTGTTGAAATATCTCCAGTAGCAAGTTCCAACTTTCTATTGCCTTCTTTGGTATCAGTTTTTGCAGTTCGGCATTCTCTTTGGTCAGCCTTACTGCCTGTTGATTTTGAAAAACACTGAAGATCTTGTTTGCGGTATTATTTCCAATTCCGGGGAGAAGACGCAGCAAGCGCATCCAGGAAATTTCATCAAGCGGATTAAAAAGGACTTTGAGAAATGAAGTCACATCTTTAATGTGAGCTTGTTCAAAAAACTTAACTCCTGAATGAACCACGAAAGGTATCCCTGCATGGGTCAACACAACTTGAAGCGCAGCTGACTGCACATGATTGCGGTAGAGCACACTCATTTCCTTTAATGAAATATCCTGATCCCGGAAATTGATAATATTATCTAGTATCAATTCTGCTTCATCCTGTGCCGCCCAGACATGGTGTATGACAGGTTTATCACCATCAGATAAAGAACTAAACAGGTTCTTTTTAAACTGACGTGTGTTATAATTGATGCTCTGGTTAGCAGCTTCCAGAATTTCTGGAGTACTGCGGTAATTTTCTTCCATGTAGTAGGTCTCAGCTTTGTAGCGTTCGGGAAAATCAAGCATATTTCCAAAATCCGCACCGCGCCAGCTGTAGATTGATTGAGCATCGTCACCGACAACCATTATGTTTTTATGTGGCAAAGACAGACGATATAAAATGTTGGCTTGAACCTGATTGGTGTCCTGATACTCATCTACAAGGATATATTTAATTTGCTCACAAAGCGGAAGACCTTCACCATGCCGAAGAAGCAGTTCCAGCCAGTTTTCTAGTAGGTCATCAAAATCCATCACTTGACCGCTTTTTTTCTTGCGTCGGTAGCAAGAGAGCACATTGAGAAAAATATCAATGTGCTCAGAAAAGTGCGGATAATCGGCAGATAATAATTGCTCAAGGTGGAAATTGCGTTCTTGATAGACAAGTTCCAGTATCATTTTGTGAGTGCAGAAGCGATTGAAGGCTAGGGAAAAAATATTTTGCAGGACAGCGGCTTTTGGGAAATATTTTCCCGGCTTACCAATTGTTTCTGCAAGTGAGGCTTTTATAAGGTCTCTAGAGTCTGAGGAATCCAAAATGCTGAAATTATTTTTATAGTTTAGCAATTTGGCGTTTCGTCTCAGGAAACGGCTACCCACACTGTGGAAGGTTCCGTGAATAATCTTTTGTTGTTCAGTAGTATTTTTGAGAGCTCTGCCTACCCTTAGAGCCATTTCGTTGGCAGCCTTGTTGGTGAAAGTTAACAAAAGGATCGAAGAAGCAGGAATGCCGGAATGAATCAGCTCTGCTACACGGTGAGTTATTACCCGTGTTTTTCCACTGCCTGCACCAGCAATGACAAGCGCGGGTCCGGATTTATGTTTGACGATTTTACGCTGGACAGGATTTAATGATTCTATCGACCAGTTGGTCATTTTGTAGATGGTGTAATAAGGAACTTACTTTAAGTTGATATGATAACAATATCTTCAAATTTTAATCTAAAATAAAAACAACAAGCAAAATAATTTCCATGTTTATCGAAGAAATAAAACTAATTTATTCTAATTTTACTGCACAGGTAAATCAATTATTAAGCGAACTTTTCAATGACGGTGTGCTGATCACAGAGGAGAAGATGCCTTTGATAATGGTGGGAATCTCTTTATTCATATTACTGGTATTTCTCTCAGTTTGGTTTTGTCTCCGTAGGAGAAGGTTGAAAAATAAAGCCCCGCATGAACTCAGCGGACGTGCCAAAGAGAAACGACTTGAGCAGCTGGAAAAAGAGCGGTCCAAAGAGCGTGAGTTGCAGATCAAACAAGAAGAAAAATTGCAGCACGAAAAAGAGGCCGCGCAAATTGCAAAGTCGGAAGAGAAGGAAAAAAGTCTTCAGGAGAAGATTGCCACCATGGAGGAAGAACGCAGGAATCAACAAGTTCTTGAGCGTGAAATAGAAAAAGAAGTTGAAAAAGAGGAGCAGCTTATTAAGGTTGAGTCGTTCATCGAACGACTCAGAAATGGTGTCGCTAAGACAAGGACACATATTCTTAACAATTTGACTGAAGCGGTTTTAGGTAAAAAAGAAATTGATGAAGATCTCCTCGATGATCTGGAAGAAGTCCTTATTAGCTCTGACATTGGCCCGGAAACTACTCAGCGTATTCTTGAGTCAATTACGGCAAAGGTAGAGCGTAAAGAGTTGACCAATCCGGAAGTTTTGCAAAAAGAAATAAAACTGGAAATTGAAAAGATAATGAGTAAAACATATACCGTACCAAGTGCTTCCGAGCGTAAACCATTGATTTTACTTTTTGTAGGTGTGAACGGTGTTGGTAAAACGACAACTATTGGTAAAATAGCGGCTCAATATTGCCAGCAGGGGAAAAAAGTGCTGATGGGGGCAGGTGACACTTTCCGCGCTGCTGCAATTGATCAATTGGCAGAATGGAGCAAAAGGGCTGATTGTGATATTGTCAAAAAGGAACCAGGAAGTGATCCTTCTGCTGTGATGTACGAAACTGTTCAAAAAAGTTTGGATGAAGATTATGACGTGGTGATCTGTGATACTGCAGGGCGTCTTCACACTAAAAAGAATTTAATGGAAGAATTAAAGAAAATGATCCGCGTTATACGTAAATTGATCCCGGACGCACCTCATGAAGTATTGCTGGTACTGGACGCGACTACGGGACAAAACGCTATTTTTCAAACAAGAGAATTCCTTGAAGCTGCTGATTTAACCGGATTGGTTATTACAAAATTGGATGGTACATCCAAAGGCGGTGTCGTTATCGGAATTGTCAATGAGTTTGATATTCCTGTTCGTTACATAGGCTTAGGTGAGCAAATTAAAGATCTGAGACTTTTTGACGCCAAGCAGTTTACTGAATCAATCTTTGCTTAATATTTCTGAACTATATAACGGGAAGTCTTTAAAGGGTTTTTCCAAATTTTTACTAAACAACTTTTTTGTTGAGTTCTCTAAAAAATTTTCTGTAGATCTGATTGGGCTGTAATAACTTTTGTACCCTAACATTGGTATTTAACCCTAATGTTTTAGATAAAAGAATTTTAATTTGTAAAACTGAATTTTGAAGAGAGTAAACCCAAAATGTTTACCAACAGCGAAATTGTTATTTGCTAGATTTTTAGCCAATTTCTTCGTGTACATGCCTACCAGCTCAACTGATAGAATTGAAAAAGGGTTGTATAGTGGCTTATTAAATTCTTAAAATTGAAAATCAGCTTATACACGGTAATTAGACAATAACCAGATGGCCAGCGCGAGAAAAATTAAATTTCCACTCCATGCAGCGAGGAACGGCATGATTAAACCTGCACTACCAACTGCAATAGTGATTTGATTGAACATCCAGAATAATATTCCTAATAAACAGCTGATTGCCAGAGACTCTGCTGCCATACCACGTCTGCTGTATGAGGCGGATAATCCCAGACCAATCAATACCATAATAAATATTTGAAACGGATAAGCTGTTTTTTGGAAAAACTCAACCCAATGTCGTTTAACATCCTGACCTTCACTTTGTAGTTTAATTGTTTCTTCATATAAGTCAAATATTGGTTGGTGATGGGGTGGAATGGGAATCTCAAAAGGTACGGTTGGTAGTTTTTCTGTTTCAACGCGCCATTGTTCAATGTGCTCAATCTGCAGATTATCATCCTGAAAAAGATGTTTCATAATGTTATGAAAGACCCAAGATTCCTTTTGCTGTTCCCCTCTTTCAATCGAGGTTTTTCCTAGAAGCTGGAATGGGTTTTTCTGCCAGTGAAATGAGGTAATTGAGCTTAAACGTCCATTTTGCCTACGGTCACCAAAATAGTAAATGCTCTGATCCTCTCCTACTTTCCAAAGTGGTACCAGACGGGTGGCATTTTCCTGTTTGCCCCATGTTTGGTGCATCCAGTTGTACATGTAATTTTGGCTGAAATAAGCAAATCCAGCAATAATTACTGAAACTGTCAATACTGGAAATGCAAGGCCCCAACTGCCTATACCGGAACTGCGCATTGCCAGCAGTTCCGCGCTTTTGTTCAACGAACTGAATGCGGCGATAGTGGAAAGTAAAACTGTGATGGGAATAATTAGTTCGAGTAATAAAGGTAACAGCAATGCTGTTTCCTTGAGAAAATTTAAAAAATTTAACCAACTCTTAAAAACATCACTTAAATTGCCAAAAAAATTTCCAACCAGTGTCATCAACACAAATGAACTGAGAAACAGCAGGAAATAATGAATAAATTCAGATGCAATGTATTTTGGGATAATTCTGAAAGCCACTTTTTTGTATATTTGTTAGCTAAAATTAATAATTTTTTCATCTAGGATAATGTTCCTATAAAAAAGGTACAAAGTAAATAAACAAAAATCTTTGGATTTTCACACAAATTAGGACATTAAATTGCATGAAAACACGGGATCAGTATCGTAGAGGTACTACAAATTTGTGACTTTGTAATTATACTTTAAGAGTCTAGACAACAAAATCTATGACCCAAACAATTCTTGTACTTGAGGAAAATATAGCGATTCAACTGGTAATTGCTGTATCATTAAAGGAAAGTGACATAATAATTCATCGGGAGACAAATCCAGAGTTATTTGTTCAGCAAACATATGACCTGAAACCGGATTTAATATTTCTCAGCAACTCTGATAGTGAACGAAATTACAAGGCATGCAGGGAGATCCGCTCTGTATCAGACTTCAAAAACACTCCGATCATTTTGCTGGCAAATACGAAAGACGAGGTTGGTGGGGATATATTATCAGAACTCAAAATAAACGGATTACTTCGCAAACCATTTGAAGCCTCGATGCTTCAGGAACAGCTAATCCCTTTTATAACTTTGGACGAAAATTTTGGATCAGCCCCGTACAAAGATGATGAAGATTTTTTGATTGATATGAGTACAATAGACAATCAGTTAAAAGAAATCAAACAGGGAACTAAGGCTTCCTCAGCGAATGTTGATGAACAAGCCCAGCTGATGGATGGATTAAAGCAAAGTGCTACAGTGCTAAGATCAGGATCTTCTCCAGGTAGCCAAATGGATTCAATTATTCTGGATAATGACCAGGTTGTTCGGGGGCAGGCGGACAACAGCGGATTTCAGGAGCAAGAATCGTCGGACAATGAAAACGAAACGAGTCTTGATGTTCTGGAAGAAAATGCTGTCGTTGAAATGAACCCTGTTGTGGAGGAAATTAAGGAGCTGGATGAAGAACCGGAACAAAAGTTACGGCAAGGGTTGACAGAGATTGATCTGGCGGCTAACGATTTCGAGGATCCAGGGGAAATATGGACAAAGCCTCCTGATTTGGAACAGACACTAAGGGAAGGTTTGACGGACATAAGTTTGGATCAAACAGAATTTAAACCAGAATATCCTAAAAATCTTTCTTCTTTTGAAGCTAGTTCAAAGACAACTTCTCAGGACTTGGAAATTAGCAAAGATTCATCAGAAATAAGGAACGAACTGGATGACTACGAATTGAAACAAAGCTTAGATGAAAATGAGGTTGAGGCAGAAAATCAATTTGATAAAATGCTTCTATCAGATTCAGGGAAGGAGAGTGATGAGCTTGATATGGAGGATGGTTTTGAATTTGATCTTGAACTTGCTGAAGATGAGTTTGAAAACAATTCCAAGGAAAATGAATCATCAGTTCTTCCGGTTGACGAAGATTCTGTTACGGATGGCCTTGAGCGGCTTAAATATTCGGGTTTGGAAGATCAATTTGCAGAAAGCAGAATTACTGAAAGAACATCCGGTGATTTTGGAGAGGATTCGGACAATGAGGATTTAGATGAATTTGTGTATGAAACTTCAAAAGATGAGTTTGATGCAGATCTTGATTTGGATCTGGATGATGCGCAACTAAATTCTATAGATGAATTTGAGGGAGACCTAGATTTGGATCTGGATGATGCGCAACTAAATTCTATGGTAAATGATAGTTTAAATGGTAATGAAGATGTCGAAGAAACTGCTCTTGGTGAGCTTGAGGAGTTAAGCGAGCAAATGGAAGCTCTTGAATCAGATGAGACAGAACTTGAAGCAGAAGAAGCTTTTGAAGATGTTCAGGAAAAAGAAAAAAATGGATCCGAGACTATTACGTCAAAAGGAAAAGTAAAACTTGATGTGGATTCAAAAGAATATCTAGCTGATATAATGGAAGAAGAAGTGGAGGAACTGATTGGAGAAGATGATTTTATAGTTGACGATTATGACGATATTGAAACGGAAAAGTACAGTGATGTGTCTTCGGAAGTCCACGGAGAAGTTTTTGACAGCTGGGATGAAGCCGAAGAAGCTTTCATTAATTTTGACCGGGAAACAGTTTTAGGGAAAAAAGGTTCCGGTTTTGCTAAAATAGACGGAATTGAATTCGACAATTTGAATGGTGACGATGATGATTTTGAAAATAGTGGGAATTACAGTTTTACTGAAATTGAATTGAAAGAAATAGTGTCATCTTCTGTCCATAAAGCTTTAGAAAAATCAATTGCATCTTCTCTGGTTGAACTTGCCGTTTCCGAACTAAAGTCGCAGGTTACCCAGGTGGATCATCGCTGAGTTTGATAAGCAACAGCTATTTTTGCTCCAAGATGCGCGTTGTTACAGACAAGTGAAATGTTGCTCTTTAGGCTTTCCCCCATGGTTAGCCGGTTGATTCGCTCGAGCAAAAACGGAGTCACGTTTTTGCCTTCAATTTGTTTTTGTGCAGCATCTCTTAGTGCTTCGGATATTGCTTGTTGGATGATAGATGCGTCCATGGCATCTTGCTCTTGCACAGGATTTCCAATCACGATTCCTCCGTCCAATCCTAGTTTCCATTTAATTTTCATACAGTGTGCAATTTCTTCTGGCGTGTCCAAACGTGATTGTACCAAAGATCCGCTTGATGGTGTATAAAAAGCCGGAAATTCTTCCGTTTTGTAACCAATAACTGGCACACCCTGTGTTTCCAAATACTCAAGAGTACGTGGTATATCGAGTATGGACTTTATCCCGGCACAGACCACAGCGACATTCGTTTGAGCAAGTTCCATCAAGTCAGCTGAAATATCCATAGTATTTTCACTTTCACGATGTACTCCTCCGATTCCTCCTGTTACAAAGACGGCTATACCTGCTAATTTAGCGCAAATCATTGTTGCAGCAACCGTAGTCCCACCACTTTGTTTTTGTGAAATTACTAATGGTAAATCACGTCGGCTAACTTTTATCTGAGAGGTTTGTTTAGCAAATTGTTCTAGTTCATGCTGACTCAGACCGATTTTGATTCGACCGTTCAAAATAGCAATTGTAGCGGGCACGGCACTTTCCTCACGTATGATTTTTTCCACTGTGAGTGCTGTTTTTAAATTTTGTGGAAAAGGCATTCCATGGGAAATGATTGTAGATTCTAATGCTACTATCGGAAGTCCTGTTTTTAATGCTTGCTGGACTTCCGTGGAAATATCCATATCAATATCACTCTTCAAAATCCCTCTTTAAAAAATATTTTTTTTAATTTTTTGAATCTTTTTTGTTTATATATCTAAAATAAGCGAAAACGATTAAAGCTGTCAATGAAGATCACTAATGAAGAAAATTTCTATTGATAGAATTAATCGAATGAATTGTTTATTTGTATTTTACTGATAGAATATAAATTTGTAGAATTGTAAAATATTAGAAATATAACTCCATTAAATTTTAACACTAAATACTATTTTTATATGAAACGAAACATTCTTTTAAATCCTGGCCCAGCCACAACGACTGACAGTGTCAAAGAGGCACTAATGGTTCCTGACATTTGCCCCCGTGAACAGGAATTTGGTGAGCTCACCCAAACTGTTTTAAAAAAAATCGTTCAGGTGGTTAATGGTGTGCCTTCACATACCGCTATCATTTTTGCAGGTTCAGGAACTGCAGGTGTTGAAGCAGCTTTGAGTTCAGTAGTGCCTCCAGATGGAAAGATATTAATTCTCGACAATGGGGCATACGGCAAACGCGCAGAGACAATAGTTCAGGCTTATGGAATTCAGTGTCGAACACATAGAATGGTCTGGGGCGATTATCCAGATGTAGATGACGTTGAAGCAATATTTAAGGAAGACCGAGAATTAACACATTTTGTTTTTGTGCATCATGAAACTACCACAGGAATGCTCAATCCACTTAGGGAGCTATTGCAACTTTGCCAGAAATACGAAGTGGATTCGATAGTAGATGCGATGTCATCTTATGCTGGTCTACCTATTGATATGAGTGAACTTCCGATTGATTATTTAATTTCTTCATCTAATAAATGTATTCAGGGAATGGCGGGTACAAGTTTTGTGATTGCAAATAAAGAAAAACTTATCAAAACCGCAGGAATCACACCACGTAATTTGTACCTGAATCTTTGGGGTAATCACAGTTATATTGAAAAAACAGGGCAATTCCAATTCACCCCGCCTGTGCAAATTGTTTATGCTCTTAATCAGGCTCTAGATGAGTTTTTTATAGAAACGCAGGAGGGACGCACTGCTCGTTATGTCAAGTCCTATGAAACATTGCTGGATGGTATTGAAAAGGCAGGGCTTGAACTCCTATTGCCTAAATCTCAACATTCAAAATTGTTAACCGCAATAGTTGAACCTAATTCTCCAGGATATGATTTTATGGAGATGCATGATTATTTTTATGAAAATGATATTACTATTTATCCTGGAAAAGGTGCAAAACAGGATACTTTCAGAATTGCAAATATTGGTGAGATTAATTACCAAGACATGTTGATTTTCAACAAGCTTCTTCTTCAATACTTTGTAGAGAAAAAAATTCTTTAAATTTTACGATACTTTTTTGATGTATTATGAAGATTGGTATTCTGCAGTGTGATTCAACCAATGAAAATTTTCGCGATGAACATGGAGACTATCCAGAAATGTTCATCTCTCTTTTTCAAAGCATTGATCCCGAATTACAGTTTACAGTTTTTGACGTACGGCTTGACCAATATCCTCAAAAAACTCAGGAGTGTGACGCGTACTTGATTAGTGGTAGTCGCTTTGGCGTCTATGAGGATGAAGGTTGGATTCGAAAATTGGAAAATTTTGTAATTGAATTGCACAGAAAGAGGCATCCGCTTTTAGGCATTTGTTTTGGACACCAGATGATTGCCAGAGCTCTAGGAGGAAGAGCTGAAAAAGCCCTGCAAGGATGGGGTACAGGTGTTCAGTCTTTTCACAAAACGGTAACAAAATCTTGGCTAAATCCAGAGTTGGAGGACTTTTCTTTGTTGGTTTTCTATCAGGATCAGGTCACCGAACTTCCTGAAGGGGCAGAGTTGATTGCAGAAAATGAGTTTTGCCCTATAGCTGCTTTCCAGGTTGAAGATCATATCCTGACATTTCAAGGACATCCTGAACTTGAGAAAAAATATACGAAAGCATTGATGGAATTACGTGAACAAATTTTGGGTCCAGAAATATTTGCAGCAGGCGTAAAATCACTAGAAAAACCAATCCATCCTCAGGTTGTAACGCAATGGATGATCAACTTCCTCCATAAAGCCGTGTCTTCCTGAAAAATTATAATTTCTATTTACGAAATTTAGGATTTGTCCTTTGATCCCGGATTTTGTGTCAATTCCCAAAGCTTAAAATAACGTACAGCGAAATTAAGCGCATCAAAAATTGCACAGAACAATCCAGGGAAGCCATCAAGGAATCCGCCTTTGAGGAAATAGCGTCGTAAAAAACGGCTAAACGGTTTGATCACTAAAAAGCGGAGAGAATTACCGCTAGATATCAGTACACCTGAATCTCTTAGATAGCCCGCCTCAACTCTGGTATAGAAATCAAACTTACTTAAAAACTGACTGATGTGCAGGTAAGGAAAGTGCAACATATCGTTGTCTAACTTGCCAATGGTCCCTTCAACCACTAATTTTTCATGTACATGCTGATTCTGAAAATGCGCTGAATCTTTCCTGAATAAACGTAACTGTGTGTCCGGATACTGACTACCGTGACGCAGCCAGTTGCCAAAATAATGATTGCGGCGGTTCAGCTTGAATGCTGAGTTTGAAGTGGCTGTGATTACTTTATCGATTTCCGACATCAAGATTTCTGGTAATCGCTCATCGGGATCCATGTAAA
>MPLT02076308.1_pt1 | contig 15004 bp, 11 predicted proteins | sample 1617391 | NCBI WGS metagenome assembly MPLT02 (sample SAMN05944800, study PRJNA350692) | marine metagenome | biome: marine; feature: ODZ; material: water; isolation source: 70 m water sample filtered on 0.2 um supor filter | place: Pacific Ocean | collected 2012-04-08 | depth 70m m
GTGCGCGAGGAGCTGGTGAAAGTGGCCAAATCCAGCAAACGGTTCAGCTGGGTGAACACCGACGACCTTAATGACGGCCTCAATCGCCGGGGCAAAAAAATCGAGAACGACCTGCACTATTCGGCCGAGGGTTACAAGACGCTGGGCAAACGATTCGCCGCCAGCGCCCTCAAGCTGATCAAAAATAAGCCGAGTAAAAAATAACGGTAGACGACCACCAATTGCTCCACCAACGGACAGGCAATCGTAATCGAACGGACAGGGCGTTTACCCTGATCGAGCTTCTGGTGGTGATCGCCATCATCGCGATCCTTGCCGGGTTGCTCCTTCCCGCGTTGGCCAAGGCGAAAAGCAAGGGGGAGCACACGGTTTGCCTGTCCAACATAAAGCAGCTCGACCTGGCCTGGATTCTTTATGCCAATGACTACGACGACAACCTGGTATGGAACGACCTGACCGCCAGCGGCAGCGGCTGGGTGCGGGGCGTCATCGATTACAACCCGGGCAACCCGCACAACACGAACCTCGAGGGTCTGATGAACCCGAAGTATGCCAAGCTGGCACCCTACACCTCGACGCCCGGCATCTACCTCTGTCCGGGCGACAAAAGCATCGTCAAGATCAAGGGAAAACCGGTTCGCCGCGTTCGAAGCGTTGTCCTCAGTCAGGCGATGAACTCGCGAAACGACTGGCTCAGTTTCATCACCAAGAAAAAATATCATGTCTTCCGGAAGCTGTCCGACATCAACGTCATGGGTCATGCCAACGCGTACAATTTCATCAACGAACATCCGGACAGCATCAACTTCGGGGACTTGGCTGTGGCGATGAACGACGGCGTGGCCGAGTCGCGCGTTTACATCATCGATTACCCCGCCAGTAACCACAACGGCGCCGGCACCCTCTCGTTTGCCGACGGCCACGCGGAGCCGCGCAAGTGGCTGGATGCCCGCACCACGCCTCCCGTCAAGAACAGGTCCATGCCCCTCGTCGTGCCATCGCCGGGCAACAAGGACATGATTTATCTGTCGAGCAAGGCCTCCGTGGCCGTGAGGTAACAGACGACTAAGAATAGCGCGCTTGGCCAAGCGGGATTGGTCTTGCTGGGGTGCGGGGTTTCGGCGAGTGTTCCGCCCCGCTTATCAGTTTCATGCTTCATCGAATCACTATTTCCCTGCTGCTGGCCGGGATGATCTCCGCCCATGCCGAGTCGCATCCGCTCCGGATCAACGAGTTACTCGCCTCGAACCGGGGCGGCGCGCTGGATGACTCCGGCGCCAGCAGTGATTGGCTGGAGCTTCACAACACCGGCGACGAGGTGTTGCGCCTGGCCAAGTTTCAACTCTCAAGCGGCGGCGACAAGCCAAGCGCCTGGGCGCTGCCCAACATCGCCATCGAGCCGGGCGGCTATCAACTCATCTGGATGTCCGGGCAGGATCGCGTGGCCCTCTCCCCCGAGGCGCTCCGCACATCCACGGCGACGCTGCCATTTGAGTCGACGCTCGTCCCGGCCGATGCCAAGTGGAAATACCTTGTGCCATCCCGCCGGGGTGGATTGGCCGATGACTGGACGGCGGTGGAGTTTGACGACAGCAAGTTTGCGCTTGGCCAAGCGGGCTTCGGCTACGGCGATGATGACGACGTCACCGAGCTGCCGGTCGGCACCGCGCTGGTTTTGACGCGGCACACGTTTCAACTGCCGGAACGGCCGCTATCGCAGTCGCTGGTGCTGGAGGTGGATTTTGACGACGGCTTTGTCGCCTATCTGAACGGCACGCGCGTCGCAGCGGTGAACGCCCCCGACGAAAAACTGGACGCGAACAGCATGGCCACGGAGGGACGCGAGGCCGGCACGGCGGATCGGTTCGACCTCTCGGCCCATGTGGACCTGTTGCGAAAGGGCAAAAACGTGCTGGCCATCGCGGGCCTGAACGCCGGCCGGGGCAGCTCCGACATGAGCCTGATCGCCGGGCTGGGATTTTTGCCGACGACACTGCACGCGAGTTTTCGGCTGGTCAGGGAAGGCGGCGAAATAAAACTGAGCGCCCCCGACGGGCAGGTCGTGGACAGCGTCCGCTACGGCGAGCAGGTAACCGACCAGACGTACGGCCGCGCTCAAACCGAGGCGGGTGAGCTTGGCTTTTTTCTGACGCCCACGCCGGGCGAACCCAACGCAGGGCCGCAGCAGGCCAAGCCGGTCGAGTCGAAGTTGAAGTTTTCGCCCAAGCCGGGCGTTCATGAGGCCGGCGTGAAGGTGAGCATCACCGCCGAGGCTTCCGGCGCGGTGGACATCCGCTACACGCGCGACGGCGCCGAACCCACCGCCGAGAGCCAACAGGTGAACGGGCCAATTCAATTGGAAAAAACTGGGCTGTTTCGAGCAGCGGCCTTCGTGGGCATCAAGCGGGTCGGGGCGATCAAGTCGGCCACGTATCTCGTCGGGCGGGGGGCGACGCTGCCGGTGATTTCGATCTCGATGAAGCCGGAAGATTTTTACGAGGTGCACATGCGCAGCAGCGCCAGTGGACGGGGCAGCGAGCGCACCTCGCACATGGAAATTTTCAACACGAATGGCAAACGAAAGGTGTCGACCGGATTCGGCCTGCGGCTGCACGGCGGCGCGGGGCGGCGGGGCGACTTCAACACGAAGAAATCGTACCGCGCCTATTTCCGCGACGTCTACGGTTCGCCGAAGGTGAAGTACAACATCATCCCCACGGCCGACGTGAAGGATTTTGACAAGCTCGTGCTTCGGGCGAATGCCAACGACCGCGCGCCGGGCGGGGCGTACATCCGCGACCAGTTGATGCGCGACCTGCACAAGGACATGGGCGGCCTGGTCTCCAACGGCACGTGGTGCATGCTCTACGTTAACGGCAAAAACTACGGCGTGTACAACGTCGTCGAGCGGATGGACGAAGAGTTCATGGCGTCGCACACCGGCAAGGGCGAATACGACATCATCAAAACCGGTAACACGATTCTCAGCGGCACGCGCGATGACTGGGAGGACTTGAGGCGCTTTGTCGAATCAACCGACCTGTCCAAAAAGGAAAACTACGAGACGCTGAAGCGGCGCGTCGACATCGACGACTTTACCGCGTACATGATCGTCAACCTCTGGGGCCAAAACTACGACTGGCCGCACAACAACTGGTACGCCGCGCGCAAGCTGCCGGACGGCAAATGGCGGTTCATGTGCTGGGACTCCGAGTGGGGCATCCGCGGCGGCCCGTACAAGCCGGACACCAGCTCGTACGCCTTCATCGACAGCGGCGGTGCCTACGGCTTCGGCACGCAGCGCAAGATGTTCATCGCGCTGCTCGGCAACCCGGAGTATCGCGAGTTTTATCAGGCCGAGGTCCGGCGTCACCTCGGCGGCGCGTTGTCGGAGGAAAACGTACTGCGCCGCGCCCGGCAGTTGCGCGATTTCATCGCCGACGAGGTCACGCACGAATACCGCATCCGCAGATACAACATTGAGACGTGGCACCGGAAGATCGGGGAGGTCGAGGAATTCGGACGCGTGGCCGGGGAGAATTTCCGCAGATGGACGAACGACTACTTCGCGTTCCGCAACAAGCCGCTCTCCAATCACGGCCTTGCCCGACTCCAAAACAGGGCCGGTTACCGGCACATCGTCCATCGTAACGCCGACGGCAAATGGAGCGAACTCATCGCCTCGCCCGGTAGCGACGACTGGGCCGCCGCCGCCCTGCCCCCCTCCCCGCCGGCCGCCGGTCGCCCGGCGTTGTTCGCCCTCACCGCCGCCGAACGCCGCCTAGTCTACCGGGGGACGGACGGACACATTTACGAGCATGCGAGTGCATCGAGCGCCGGGCCGGATGGCGATTGGACAACACAAAACCTGACCAAGGCGTTTGGCCTGCCGAAGGCGGCGACCGACCCCTCGGTGGTGGTGGCCAACGGCGTACCGCACGTTTTTTACGTCGATGAAATCGGGGAGATCCGCGAGTTGTGGAACGACGGCAAATGGCGCCAGTTTCCACTGTCGGCCATGCCCCGGGCCGAGGGCGGCGCGGTGGCCTCGCTCGATGGCTCGACGTTGCGCGTGATCTACCGCTCGATGTTCGGCGTGCCATACGAGCAATCGCTCAGCCTCGACTCCGCGACGCCGGAAAACCGCTCGTGGCGCACCGAGGGCGTCCATCGCCTGCCCGCGCTTGGCCAACCGCTTGGCCTCACGGTGAACGGCGGCCGCGACGCCGTCTTTCACGTCGACCGCGCTTGGCCAAGGGAACTGCCGTACACCTTTGACTGGAACGAGCGCCGGCGCGTCCCGGGGTACTTCACCTACGAGGGCGATCGCAACGCACTGGTTTACGCCAAGGAGATCGGTCAACGATTCAAAAACCAGTATCACATCGCCCACACCACCGACCAACTGGACGGTGAGTTCACGCTGTTCCGCGACGCGAAGAACAACCGGCACTACCTCGCGTTCCGCGACATGGAGGGCGGCATCCGCGAAAGCGTGCTGCAGGGTGAAGAGTGGGCAATGACCAGGCCAAGCGAACTGGCCAGCGCTCCGCAGGCCAAGGGCGATCCCATCGGCTGGGCCGACGCCAACACCGGCGCGCGCCACTACCTTTACCAGGGCAAAAACGCCACCGTCCACCAACTGAGCTACGACGGCAAATGGACGCACCAAGCTCTCTCGCCGAAAGTGGAATGATGAGCCGTTCATCCACCGCAACTCTCGTGGCGCTTCTACTCGCGGCCACAATCGCTGTGCCAAACCCAGGCGCGGCCGAGTACACCCAGCAAGAGAACATCGTTTACGGTCACAAGGACGGCCTCGGCCTGTTGATGGACGTCTTCACCCCGCGCAAACAAAACGGGGCCGCCGTGATCTGGACCGTCAGCGGCGGTATGAATTCCAGCCGGCGCGCCATTTCGCGGATCACGAAATTTCCCAGCTTTCGCGCGCTGCTGGACAAGGGCTACACCGTGTTCGCCGTCATGCACGGGAGCCAGCCCCGGTTTGCGCTGGAGGAAATCGTGAAGGACATGCCCAAGGCGGTGCGGCACATTCGTTTTCATGCCAAGCGCTACGGCATCGATGGCGACCGACTGGGTGTCACCGGCCGCTCGTCCGGCGGGCAGTTGTCGCTCTACCTCGCCACCGCAGCCGAGGGAGCCAACCCGAATACCAAGCAGCCAATCGACCGCGTCTCATCGCGCGTGCAGGCGGCGGTCGCCTACTTCCCCGGCACGGACATGGTTCATTTTGGAAAACGGGACACCACGATCCTCGAGCACTTTCGCTCCCGCGGAATGAAGGCCGATGCGACATTCGATTTTCACAAATGGTCGCCCGAGACCTCCCGCTTTGAGCGTGTGACCGATCGCCGCGAGCAGCTCAAATTTTACCGCGACCTCTCCCCCATCACGCCGGACGACCCGCCGGTGCTGATCATCCACGGTACGGACGACAAAATTGTGCCGTTCCAACAGGGGGAGGTGTTTCAGGCCAAGCTGAAAAAAGCCGGCGTGCCAAGCGAGCTGTTCGTGGCCAAGGGCAAAAAACACGGCTGGGGCAAACCGCTCGATGCCGAACTGAAGGCCTTCATCGGCTGGCTCGACCGGCGTTTGCTCAATAAAAAGTAGAAATTGGCCAAGCGCTTGGCCAAGCGGAGTGGTTGACAAACCGGGCAGGTATGTAAAAGTTCCTCCCGACCCGATGAAGGAAAGCACGCTTTCCAACCACCGGCCTGTGCCGGTCAACGTTTTTACAGTAATATCATGAATAAACCCAACACGACACGACGGAGCTTTTTGAAAGCATCCCTCGCTGCCGGCACGGCGGCAGTGATCAGCGGCACAAAAGGCCGCGCGAAAATTATCGGTGCGAACGATCGCGTTCGCATCGCGGTGGCCGGCCTGAACGGCCGCGGCGGAAGCCACATCGGCGGCTTCATGGGCCAGAAAAACGTCGAGATCGCCTACCTCGTTGACCCCGATTCAAGGGCCGTCGCCCGGCGCATTGACGAAGTCAACCGCAAGGGCCAATACAAGCCGAAGGGTGCGGCGGATATTCGCCACGCGATCGCCGACAAGGACGTCGACGCCATCACTGTCGCAGCGCCGAACCATTGGCACTCGCTGATGACCATCTGGGGTGCACAGGGCGGCAAGCACGTCTACGTCGAGAAGCCGATGAGCCACGATGTCCACGAGGGCCGCGTCGCGGTCGAGGCCCAGAAGAAATACGGCGTGGTGATCCAGCACGGCACCCAGCGCCGCAGCAGCGCCAAGATCGCCGGCCTCCACGAGATGATCAACGCCGGTAAGTTCGGCAAACTCAAGATTTCCTACGGCTACTGCTGCAAGCCACGCGGTGGCATCGGCTTCAAGAGCCCCGGCGTCTCCCCCAACAACCTCGACTGGAACTTGTGGCGCGGCCCGGCAGTGATCGACACCTTTCACGCCAACTACGTCCACTACAACTGGCACTGGTTTTGGGAAACCGGCAACGGCGACCTCAACAATCAGGGCACACACCAGCTCGACGTCGCCCGCTGGGCAATGGATCCCAAGCTGACCAACCCGACCCGCGTCATGGCGATCGGAGGCCGCTTCCAGTGGAACGATCAGGGCGAAACCCCGAACACCATGTTCGGCATCGCCGAGTACCCCAACGGGCAGTACCTCTTTTTCAACGTCCGAAACGTCAACTACGACGGTTACCAACGTCAGGTGGAGAACGAGTACTACTTCGAGGACGGTGGCAAGATCATCCGCAACAAGTATTACGCCAAGGGCAGCGACAAGGGTGATGACATCAAGGTTCCGGACGGCAAGGTCACCCCGGGCGGCGAGTGGGGCAGCTTCATCAAGGCCGTCCGCGCCAACGACCCGTCCATGGCCAACGGTAACGTCTACGACGCCCACTACGGCTGCGTGGTCGGTCACCTGATCAACAACTCCTACCGCCTCGGCGAAAACGTGCCGTTCAACAAGAAGGCGGGGCAGTTCGGCGACAACAAGGACGCCTACGAACACTTTGGCAGACTGCACGACGTCATGGCCGACGGCGTGAAGGTGAAGGACGGAGCCAACTACACCGTGGGCCCCTGGCTCACGTTCGACCCGGACAAGGAAATCCACACCGGCGCCCACGCCGATGCGGCCAACGCGCTGCTCAAGGACTTCAATCGACCCGGGTTTCAGGTTCCGTCCGTCGACAAGGTCTGAGCAGGCCAACGGTTTTGACCGGCTTGGCCAGGCGCGGGTTTTGAAAAGGAGGAAACAAGCGACATGTTAAAGATCAGCGCAGGTGGTAAAAACGGCAGGGCCGACTTTTGTGACGGCGTTGCCCGACGCGACTTCATCCGCATCGGCGCCATGGGCATCGGCGGGTTGACCATGGCCAACCTGCTGGAGGCCGAGGCCAAGTCCGGCATCGGCTCCTCGCACAAGGCGGTTATCAACCTGTTCCTTCCCGGCGGCCCGCCGCATCAGGACATGTGGGACCTGAAGATGGATGCACCGCGCGAGATTCGCGGCGAGTTCAAGCCCATCTCCACCAACGTCCCCGGCACCCAGATTTGCGAACTGTTCCCGCGCATGGCCAAGATGATGGACAAGTTCACCGTCATCCGCTCCATCGTCGGGGCCACCGGCGCGCACGACGCCGACCAGTGCATGACCGGGCGCACGAAGAAAAACGAACCGCCCGGCGGCTGGCCCAGCATCGGCTCGATCCTCTCCAAACTCGAAGGCCCGACCAATCCCGACACGCCGCCATTCCTCGGCCTCTGCCCCAAGACCGGCGAGATTCGCTGGAGCGACCCCGGCAAGGCCGGCTTCCTTGGCCCGGCCCACGCCGCGTTCCGCCCGGCCGCCGAGGGCAAGGAGGATATGACGCTCAACGGCATCACGCTACAGCGACTGCAGGACCGCAAGGCGCTGCTCCGGAGCTTCGACCAGTTCCGCCGCAACCTCGACAGCTCAGGCCTCATGGAAGGCATGGACGCCTACAACCAGCAGGCCTACGGCATCCTCACCTCCGGCAAACTGGCCGACGCGCTCGACCTCGAGCAGGAGGACGTCAAACTGCGCGACCGCTACGGCCGGGGCTCGGCCAAGCACGTGGCCGACGGGGCGCCCAAGCTGCTCGACCACTTTTTGCTCGCACGCCGCCTCGTCGAGGCCGGGGTGCGCTGCGTCTCACTTTCGTTCAGTCGCTGGGACTGGCACGGCGGCAACTTCAAGCGTGCCCGGGAGGACTTCCCGATGCTCGATCAGGGCGTCACCGCGCTCGTCGAGGATTTGCACAACCGCGGACTCGAGAAGGATGTGGCCGTGGTGTGCTGGGGTGAATTTGGCCGCACGCCGACCATCAACAAGAATGCGGGTCGCGACCACTGGCCGCGCGTCTCCACCGCGCTGCTCGCCGGTGGCGGCCTGAAACACGGACAGGTCATTGGGGCAACCGATCGCCTCGGCGGCGAGGCTACCGAGCGACCCGTGACCTTTCCCGAGATGCACGCGACGCTGTACCACACGCTTGGCATCGACGTGAACACCACCACGATCGACGACCTCAACGGGCGCCCGCGCTACCTCGTCGCTGACAACGCCCAGCCTCTCCCCGAGGTGATTTAAGCGAAAACAAAAACCAATTTGCAAAACACCCCGCTTGGCCAAGCGGGGTGTTTTTTTGTGCCCAGCCAGTCGCTTGGCCAAGCGCTAAAAATGATGGCGTCACTTGGCGTCGTAAATCTCGACCCGCGGCGGATGCGCGTAGTCGTTCCACAGCCGGTCAAGCAGTGCAGCGTCCGGCTTGCCGTCGGTCACGACAAATTGATAACGCGACACGTATTCCTCGCCCGGCTTGATCTCCCACTCGCCAGCCTGTGAGGGTGCGAAGTTGAAAAACGGCTCCGTGGGATGAATCCGCATCGGCTGCGGAAAACGAAAATTGGACGGGTGACACAGGACACCGATGCCGGCCAGCTTGCCGTCGGTTTTGCCGCCGACATGGCACCAGCGTGCCCGGGTGGCGTGCCCCTTGATGCGGTCGCTCTCGCCGTTTGAGGTCAGGTAAAAACAGTTCTCTCTGCCATCCCACTCGCCGTGACCCCGGAAGCCAAGGCCGCCGTAGCGGTACTGCGGAAAATGGATTTTGCTCTTGCCGGCGCAGCGCTGCACCGACTCCAGCTCGAACAAGTGATAAGCCAAGTCACCCCGCCCCACGGCGTACACCTGCACGCGCCATGACTCCTTGAGCGCAACTTTTCTTGGCTTCGCAATGAGATCAACAAACTGGTGCAAGCTGGCGAATCCGGCGTGCACCGGCCCGCTCCAGTAACCCTGTAGCCCGGTAAACTCCACCGTGCCGGTTCCCTTGCCCATGTTCCAAAAATCCGGCTTGCGTCCCTCGAACTCCGTGTTCGTCCACGGGAACCAGATGCCGTGATGGTGCTTGTGGTTGTGCGGGTAATCGTCGGTGATGACCGTGCCGTCCGGGGTCACGATCGGGTGCAGGTATCCGCCCCGGCGATAGATCGGCTCGAGGTCAGCCCGTGGTAGTTCACTTTTCTCCGCCTGATAATGTATCACCGTGCGGCCGCCGAGGGTGAAATGCAGTCTACTGCCCTGCCGCGCCACATTGACAGCCGGGGCATGTGCCTTTTTCCCGGCATCCGACAGCGTGAAAACCGCCGTCTGGAATGCGGCCAACTTCGGCAAGATGAACGTCCCCGTCCCTCGCTCGTCCAACTGCACCGGCAACGCTTGGCCGTCCGAACCGGTGAGCTGCCAGTTGGCCCCGCCCGATTCTGGGAGCTGAAAACGGACCGGTGTGTCGAGTCGGTCGTAGTGGCCGGCGTCTACACGAATGGAATGGTTCGCAGCCTGCGTCTGGCCAACCGCCAGCGCGAGTGAAGCCGTCAAAGCAAAACGGAAGGTCATGCGGCATTTGTGCGGCGACCAGCGGGCGGGGTCAAGCCAAGCGCACAAAAAAACCCCGGCACTTGGCCGGGGTTCACGAAAGCGTTCGTCTCGAAGGCTACTCCTTCACCGTGATGGTGATTTTCTTAGAGATCACCGGCGGATCGTGTGCAAGGTGGATCCAGTCGCCCAGTACAAGCTGTAGCGTGTGCTTGCCGGGAGGCAGCTCAAGGGTGACCTCAGTCTGGCCGCCGCCGAAGTGACGGATTTTTTCCGTAGCTGCCAACGGAATTTCAAGGTTTGGCAGTTTTTCCGTGTCGATCAACAGGTGATGGTGGCCGGTGTTTTCCTTGTCGATTCCGGCCGGAGCCACGCCCATGCCCTTGAGGCCGAAGCGCACGGTGAACTTTTTACCGACGGTTTTGCCGTCCTTGGGTGAGATGATGTACGCCTTGGCGCCCTTGGGCGACTTGCGTTTTTCGAGTTTATCCGCAGCGACCGCCGATGTGAGCAGACCGCCAAAGACCATCGCCGAGAGAAAAATACGTAGTTTCATAACCAAGAGGATTCTTCCGCGAGTCGGTTCCACTGGCAAGCTGAATCGAAACCACGTTTCCCGATTGACTCCGAAAGTGATGGCCCGTTTTATCGGTGGCCCGCGACATGCCGTTGCCACCCTTCCAACGCCGTTATCGTAAACGAACCCGCCGCCTTGGCCCAAAGGATCAGGTGTTGAGGGATTGGCGCGGCCTCGATGTCGGCCCGCTGGAAAAGGCCCACGCCAACCGGGCGGTTAATGCGGAGACTATCGTCAAGAGCGTGCTTGGCACGCTGAAACTCGAGCAGCGCCGGGCCGAAACTGAGATCGTGAAGGTGTGGAACCAAACGATCGACCCGGCCGTCACCGAGCACGCCCAACCTACCGGCATTCGCAAGGGCACGCTGTTCGTCTCGGTGGATTCCAGTGTCTGGCTGGACGAGATCGTGCGCTATCGGCGCCACGAAATCCTGAAGCGTCTTCAACTCGCGATGGGCCGCGAGATGATCCAGAAAATCTCGTTCCGGATCGGCTAGGCCGGACTCTCCAGCAGCGCCTTGGCCAAGCCGGCAATGGTATGTTCCGACGCCTCAACCGTTGGGGTCAATCCCAGCTCACGCAGCGCCTTGGTGGTTTCGGGGCCGATGGAAGCCAACTTCAGCCCGGGGTCGTCCTCACAGCACTTGGCCAAGCCGAATCGGGTGTCAAAGTTCTTCACTGCGGAACTGCTGGCAAACGTGATCCAGTCTGCACCGTCCTCCTCGAACGACTCAGCGGCACCGTTGCGATCATCGGTCTCCGGAACGGTCTTGTAGTACGCGATGTCATCAACGATCGCTCCCTGATCCTCCAGCAGCTTGGGTAACTCGGAGTTGGCCTCCTCCGCCCGGGCCAGCATCACGGAGATGTTCTCGACGTTTTGGTAGTCGAGCAACGCCTGCGCGGTGGCCTCGGCGGTGTAGACCTCCGGCATCAGTTCGACGGTCAGGTGAAGATCCTTCAGCTTCTTCGCCGTGGCCGGGCCCACCGCCGCTAACCGCAAATTGCCGAGGTCGCGGACGTCCTTGTACGCCTTGAAAAAGTAATCGAAAAAATGGGTGACACCGTTGGGGCTGGTGAAGATGATCCAGTCGTAAGTGCCGATGCTGGTGATCGACTCGACAATCGGCTCGTTGTCGGTCGGCGGGACGATCTTGATGGTGGGAATTTCCATCACCTCCGCGCCGTAATCCTTCAATGCCACGGTGAGTTTACTGGCCTGTTTTCGGGTACGGGTCACGACCACGCGCTGGCCAAACAGTGGCCGTTTTTCAAACCAGTTGAGCGAATCTCGCAGCCGGGACACGCCGCCGATGATCGTCACGGCTGGTGCCTTGAACCCAGTCTCCGCCACCACGTCCGCGATCGTGTTGAGCGTGCCGGAAATCGTCTGCTGCCGACCGGTTGTACCCCAGCGCACCATCGCCACCGGGGTGTCCCCGGCGAGGCCGTTTTCCTTGAGCGCAACGGTAATCTTGCCGATCCGCTCCACACCCATCAACACCACCTTCGTGCCCGGCTCGCGGGCGATGCGCTCCCAATCGATGGCCGTCTCGGCCTTGTCCGGGTCCTCGTGACCGGTGATCACGGTGAAGCTCGAGCAATGCTCCCGGTGGGTCAGCGGTATGCCGGCGTAGTTGGGTGCCGCGACGATCGACGAGATGCCGGGCACGACCTCGAACGGCACGTTGTCCTCCTGCAGTTCCGTCGCCTCCTCGCCGCCTCGGCCAAACACGTACGGGTCACCACCCTTCAGCCGGACGACCGTCTTGCCCTCCCTGGCCTTCTCGACCAGCAGGCGGTTCAGATCGCCCTGCGGGATGGCGTGGTCGCGCGAGCGTTTGCCCCCGTAAATGATCTCCGCCGACTCCGGTGCCAGCGCGAGTAGCTCGCGATTCACCAGTGCGTCGTAGACGACCACCTCCGCGCGCCGAAGCAGTTCCGCTCCGCGCAGGGTGAGCAGCCCGGCGTCCCCCGGCCCGGCGCCCACGAGATAAACTTTTCCTGTCGAACCCATGCGTGGTCAGCCTTGGTGAAGTCGGCGCGTGCGGCAAGAAATCATTTCAATCAGCAGCCGTGTTGGAGGGGTCGGGTACGAGGACGTTCAACCGGCGCGGCAACACTTGGAGATGCATCGGCAGCGTCCCGACGAAATCGCCGTCGGCCTGCACGCGGGTTCCGGCCGGGCCCTCGATCGTCACCTCACGCACCCGGTGATACGTCACCCCGGGCCAGTGATCGAGCCGGCCAAGCAGCATCGCCGTGACCGCCCGTGCGATGACCCCGCTGTTCACCCGAGGCAACACGCAGAGGTCCAGCATACCGTCGTTCACCTTCGCATCGGGGAAGAGCGTGAAGGGGCCGCCGTACATTGTGCCGTTGCCCACGCACATCCATTCGCCCTCCGCGCTGCCGCCATTCCATCTGGCCGTGAGCCGGGGCGGCTTGGCCCGTAGCGCGGTCAGGGTCGAGGCCAGATAGGCCGCCGCACCGACGCGGCGCTTGAGCGGAATGCTCACGCCGCCCACCGCGTCGCCGTCCAGCCCGGCACCGATCATCTGGATGAACGCCCGCTCCTCCTCGCCGGACTCGGTCTGCAGCCTGGCCAAGGGCAAATCGACCGCGCGCGCTTGGCCAAGCCGTACCGTGTCCCAAGCCTGTTTGGTCGCCAGTGGGATACCCAGCTCACGAGCGAAGACGTTCATCGTGCCAAGCGGCAGGATGCCTAGCCGCACTTGGCCAAGGGCTCGTGGCGCTTGGCCAAGCCCGTTGACGACCTCGTTGATGGTGCCGTCGCCACCAGAGGCGACTACGGTACGAAAACCATCCTTCACCGCCTGCCGGGCCAAACCGGTGGCACTGCCGGGCGCGAATGTCTCGAGCAAGGCCACGTCGGCCGGCAGTTGACCAAGCCACTTGCGAAACCGCGCCGCCTTGTCGCCGCGGGCGGCGGGATTGAAAATCAACGCGATGGTGGGCCGGCTCATTTTTCCGCCGCCGTCACTCGGCTGGCTCAGGCAGTCTCTTGCCGCCGGAGACGAGAAACATCACCGCCATGCGCACCGCGAGCCCGTTGGTGACCTGATCGAGGATGGTCGACCGGGGATGATCCGCGATCTCGCTGTCGATCTCGACGCCGCGGTTGATCGGGCCGGGATGCATCACGATCGCGTCCGGCTTGAGCCGGTTGAATCGCTCGGTCGTCAGGCCGAAGAGCGACCGGTATTCGCCGATGCTCGGGAAGGCCGAGAGCCGCTGCCGCTCGTGCTGGATGCGGAGCAGATCCACCACGTCCGCGTCGGCCAGCGCCTCGTCCACATTGTGCGTCACGCGGCATCCCATTTTTTCGTAGATGCGCGGGACGAGCGTCGGCGGGCCGCAGAGCGTGACGTTCGCGCCGAGCTTGGTCAGCGCCCAGATGTTCGACCGCGCCACGCGGCTGTAAAGGATGTCCCCGAGGATAGTGACGTTGAGCCCGCTGACATCGCCCTTCCGTTCCACCATCGTAAAGGTGTCGAGCAGTGCCTGCGTGGGGTGCTCGTGCGCACCGTCGCCGGCGTTGACCACGCTGCAATCCACCACGCGGGAGAGCAGGTGCGGCGCCCCCTCGGCACTGTGCCGGATAATGATGACGTCGGCGCTGAGCGCCTCGAGCGTCTTGCCGGTGTCGCGCAATGTTTCGCCCTTACGCAGCGACGAGGCCTCGGCGGTGAAGTTGATGACGTCGGCGTTGAGCCGCATCGCCGCCAACTCGAAGCTGATGCGCGTGCGGGTGGATGGCTCGACGAACAGGTTCACCACGGTGCGTCCGCTCAGGGCCGGCACCTTTTTGATGGTGCGCTCGCCAACCGCCTTGAAGGCACGGGCCGTGTCGAGGATGGTGCGAATCTCCTCGGCGCTCAGCGACTCGATGTCGAGCAGATTTTTTCGGGTCCAGTTCATTCGTTGGGGTTTAATGGATGCAGCGAGACCGTGTCGTCGCCACCGGTCTCGGTGAGGGAAACCTGAACGCGCTCGTCCAGCGCGGTTGGGACATTCTTGCCGACGAAGTCCGGCTTGATCGGCAGTTCGCGGTGGCCGCGATCCACCAGCACCGCGAGCTGAATGCACTGCGGCCGGCCGAGGTAATGCACCGCATCGAGCGCGGCGCGGACGGTCCGGCCCTTGAACAACACATCGTCCACCAGCACGATGATCCGGCCCTCGACATCGAACGGCACCTCGGTGGGCTGCACGGTGACCACGCCCCGGTGGGCGATGTCGTCGCGATGCATGCTGACATCAATCACGCCGCACGGGACCGGCTGCCCCCAGATGTCCCCCAGCAGCCTGGCCAGGCGTCTGGCCAGATGAATGCCACCGCGTTGGATGCCAATCAGGCCAACGCGGTCGATGTCCGTGTTGCGCTCGGCGATCTCGTGGGCGACCCGCGTCAGGCCACGCTGGATCTCATCGGCGTCGAGTATGGTTTTTCCGTCAGACACAGCTTGGGATGGGGGCACAAAAAAA
>MPLT02140086.1_pt1 | contig 14942 bp, 14 predicted proteins | sample 1617391 | NCBI WGS metagenome assembly MPLT02 (sample SAMN05944800, study PRJNA350692) | marine metagenome | biome: marine; feature: ODZ; material: water; isolation source: 70 m water sample filtered on 0.2 um supor filter | place: Pacific Ocean | collected 2012-04-08 | depth 70m m
TCCGTTCTTAGAAGGTAGCCGTGTGCCGCTGGCCGGTAATGGGAATTGCCTATCAGTACTACTACTTCTTCTTGCCGGGCCCGATTGGTTTGTCTGCACTGGCCGGACGACAACAACGTTCCAGTCCTTCTTTTACCAATGGTGCTTCTTTTTCTGGAACCTGTGCCCGCAGTTGTTTTTTGATATCAGCAAATTCCGAGTTCAATGCCAGATTATTCCATTCTTCTGAATCATTTTTATGAGAATATAGCTCTTCAGTACCATCGTAATATTTGGTATAGCGCCAATCTTTATTGCGAATTGTGTAATTCCCTCGTCCCCAGGTGCAGATTGCCGGACCAGGTAAGGGTTTGCCTGGATCTTTCATTTGAGGCACCAGACTAAATCCATCGACATATTTTGGTGGTTCAAGATCTGCAAACTCTGCCAGTGTGCGGTAAATATTTATCAGTGACACACCATTGGTCACCTTGCGACCCTTGGGGGCAGCCTTATCTCGGGTATCCCAGATGATAAATGGTACTCGTGTGGTTATTTCCCAAAGGGCGAACTTACGGAAGTGACGTTTTTCACCCATTCCATAACCATGATCTGACCACAGAACCACGATTGTATTGTCAGCATAAGCACTCTTTTTTAATGCATCCAGAAGTCGTCCAACATTATGATCAGCCCATGAGTTACAGGCAAGATATGCACGTCGTACCTTTGTCCAGGCCTTATCCTTTGTGAACTTTATATCATCTGAAATTTTGGCCATAGAACGCCCTACTGCCGGTACATCATCGAGATCTCCTACTTTGATATTTGGGGGTTGAACATCCTTTGGATATAAATCAAAGAACTGTTTTGGTGCATTAAATGGAAGATGTGGCTTGATAAGCCCGACTGCCAGAAAGAATGGCTTATCGTGTTTTCGTTTTAATACATCTACACCAAATGTTGTATTCTGATAATCGATATGCTCCTCAAGGGGATTCAGTGTAGGAGAGAAGTTGCTCTTCGTTGATGTTCCCTGACGATAGCCATCCTTTGCATCAAACTTCAAACGAGCCTTTCCTTTGGGTAAAAACTCAGTCCATTCGGTTTCTCTTGCGTTACGTCGATGATGAATCTTACCAGAACCATACGTATTATATCCATTATCTTTTAGAAATTCAGTGAGCGGCGTATAGGATTCCATTAATTCAATGGGTAATTTTTTATGCTCATAGAATTGATACAAACCGGATTTAAATGGTTCAACACCGAAGAGTAGTGAGTTGCGACTTGGAGAGCATCCAGGAGCAGAACAATGGGCATTGCTAAAATTTACACCAAGATTAGCCAGTTTATCCATATGAGGTGTTTTTGCCTCGGGATGACCACCCAGAAAACCTGTCCAGTCATTCATATCATCAATGGCAATAAAAAGAATATTCGGTTTTTTATCTTCAGCTCTAACTGAAGACACGAGCAAGACGTGCCATATAATACAAGCCAATGTCAGAATCCTCATAGCGCGAACTGTAGTTAACACTTCAGGAAAAACAATAATCTATCATCACATTACCCCCCATCCTGGTTCAGAAAAGTTCAGGGGTGATTGAAATTGGCTCCAGAGGTAGGACTCGAACCTACCGCACCGGACCCCAGATCTTCTGCATCACTTTGTACATTCGAGGATCATGCTTTTCCAGTTCCGCACGTACAAACGGATAAAAATCGTTCACACCCAAATATGCCTCCGTACTTTCCGCAAAATATTCCTTATGATTGTTTAAACCATAATGACGAACCGTGCGACCGGTATAAAGCATCACTTTCTCGTAAATCCCCTCTCTCCTCATCGCCTCGTACGCACCGATGATATCCTTATTTTCAAAGCTCAATACCTGATCATGGTAAGCGTGCGCCAGTTCGTGCAGGATCACATAGGGATGCTTCGCCCACATACCACGATCAATCAACGCCCGCGCACGCGGAATATGCACATGCTTGGCCAGCGCCGGATCATGCCGGTTGGCGCGCAACCAACTCTCACTCGGATGATACTGCATCGAGCTCAACCGCTCGTTGTGGAGCTCCAAGCGAATTGGGAGCTTCTGTAGCGGCTTCCATTTTTCTTCCGGCAAAATATACTTTATCCGCTGTAAATGATTAGCCAAGGCCACCAGGCATTTATCGGCCAATGCCTTGTTGTCATCCGCCAGCAACCGCGGCTCCACCGCAATTGTCCACCCCTCCACATCTTTAACGATGGGTTTATAGAATTCAGTTTTGTTTTCTGCACCCACAAAGCAGGCACTTAAGATGATTGCATAAACGATTTTCATAAAAATTCTCCTAATGATTCTGCACCTGTCCCGGTTTGGGAGCGGGTAACTTTTTTCGGTTGGCCATAAGCTCAGTTAGATCAGCTAAAAGATCATCGACGTCTTCTGGAGTCGTATCCCACGAACACATCAAACGTGCGCCGCCTTCCCCGATAAATGTGTAAAAGTGCCACCCAATCCGATGCAAAGCAGCGATTACCGCGACGGGCAGTTCCACAAATACGCCATTGGCTTGCCGTGGAAACATTAGCTTCAGACCGCGGATGCGGTTGATGCCGCGGGCCAACCGGGCCGCCATTTTGTTCGCGTGTGCCGCATGCCGTAGCCATGCGCCCTCGCGCAAGAGATGAACCCAGGGAGCTGCAATGAAGCGCATCTTGGAGGCCAATTGGCCGGCCTGCTTGCAGCGCCATTCAAATTCGTGGGCCAGATCGTGATTAAAAAATACTACTGCATCACCCACAGGCGCTCCGTTTTTGGTGCAGCCAAAGCTTAGGATATCCACTCCTGTCTTCCAGGTGATTTCTTTGGGGGCGACTTTAAGTTGCGCCACCGCATTGGCAAACCGTGCCCCGTCCATGTGAATTTTGAGCTCATGCTTTTTTGCCACACGATGAATGGCCTGCAATTGGGCAGGCTGATAAAGGGTGCCCAGTTCGGTTGCTTGCGTAAGCGTCACCGCTCGGGTTTTGGGAAAGTGTAAATCTGTCCGTTTAAGAACGGCCGATTCAATCCCCTGAGGTGTCATCCGACCATTGGCACCGGGAACTAACTGTACTTTAGTTCCATTGGAAAAAAATTCCGGGGCACCACATTCATCCTGTTCCACATGAGCATTTTCGTGACATAAAATACTGTGATAACTCCGGCAGGTGGAAGCCAGCGAGAGGGAATTGGCTGCTGTCCCGTTAAAGACGAAGAAGACTTCGCAATCAGTCTCAAATACTTCACGAATTAGGTCGGACGCCTGTTTGGTCCAACGGTCATCACCGTAGCCCGGGGCGTGGTTTTGATTGGCCTCTTCCAGTGCCGTCCAAGCCTCGGGGCAAATCCCAGAGTTGTTGTCACTGGCAAAATTGCGTGGCCGCTTCATGGGTGCGTTGTACGTCAGTACCCCGCCCTTGCCAACCCACTAATCAGCCCCCAACAAATGCCGCCGCAAAAATTGGACGGTCGAGAGAAATTGAAAGGTGCGATTAGCCTGTTTGCGAAATCCGTGACCTTCATCCTTGGCCAGCAAATACCATGTTTCGATGTCTTTCTTCCTCAGAGCAGCCTCGATTTGGGCACTTTCACTTGCTGGCACACGCGGATCATTGGCGCCTTGCACGATTAGTAGGGGACGCGTGATTTTTTCAACATGCGTGAGCGGCGATAGTTCCTGTAAAAACTTTCGCATCTCAGGTAGGCGCTCGTTGCCATACTCCACCCTCCGCAGGTCGCGACGGTAGTCGCTGGTGTTTTCCAGGAAGGTCACAAAATTGGAGATGCCCACCACATCGATGCCGCAACGCACAAAGTTGTTCAGGTTTACCATACTGTGCAGCGCCATGAAGCCGCCGTAGCTGCCACCCATCACCGCAATCCGGTTCTGATCCCATAACGGGTTGGCGGCCACGGCATTGTAAATCCGCTCAATATCCAGCAGCACCTTGGCGCGATCTTCGCCATTGTCGGCTTTCAAAAACTTTTTTCCGTATCCACGCGAGCCCCTCACATTCGGACATATGAGAACTATCTGTTCCTCGGTGGTTAGAAAATTGTAACGCCCCATGAAACGCGGGCGGAACTGACTTTCCGGCCCTCCATGAAACCAGACAACCACCGGCGACGGTCGCGTTGGTTGGGTAGGTAAAAATTGATTACCCGTAATGCGACCAGGCAAATACACCCAAGCATCAAACCGGCTACCATCGGCGCTGCGCCACTCCAACCGGCGCGGCAGGCTCAATTGATCCACCTTTATACCTGTCAAATCACTATCCAGCCACGTCAACTGCTCCCGTGTGCTGACATTCAAGTGCACCACTTTGCCTGGCGACAGCGCCCAATCAAAGCCGTACATCAGATCCCCATCCGAAGCCCAAGAAAGTTGATGAATCACGCCCGACGGCATCTGCGGATTCCATAACAGCTCGCCGGTCATTGAATCGAGCACCCGCAATTTACTGGCGCCACCCTCATTGGTCACCACAGCTAACTGCCGACCGTTAGGAGCCACCTCAATCGCCTCTACATCCCAGCGCACCTGTGGCAGAAAATATTTATACTCGCCACTGCTCAAATCCAATCGAGTGAGTCGTTGAAATTCAAACCCGTCATCCGAGCTAAAATAAACCGCCCGCATCCTAGGATCAAAACGCGCGTTCTGATGGCTGACTGGCACACTCAACTTTGGCGTGAGTGGCGACAAGCTTCCGCCCTTAGTATCGACAATATGTAGGCGCGATTCGTTGATAGAGATGTACTCCATTAGGATCATCAAGGCCCCGTCGCGCGACCAGTCTTCAATCCACCAACCGCCGCCATCCAGACGAGCTAGCAGTTTTTCACTACCCGCTTTCAAGGGATCGGCCACATAGAGGTCGTTGTCCCGCCCGTTGCGCTTGGGCGAGAAGTACGCGATACGATCGCCCTTGGGTGACCAGTGCGCGCCCGTGTGGCGGTTTTTTCCATCGGTGATCCGCACAGATTTCCCCGTCGCCAAATTGTGGTGAAACACCTGGTAACGCTCGCTGCCACCTTCGTCTTTAAGATAAATCAGCGCCCGATCATTCACCGGATTCAAGGCCGCTCCCCGCACCGGCTCCCGACCAAAAGTAACCTGTCGCGGCTGGCCCTTGGGTTTATTTAACACATGCAGCTGGCTCACCTCGCCCTTGGGCGGGCGTTGAGAAATTAAAACCGTCGCGTTAGTGCCCTTAAGCTGCCAATCCTGAAAACGTAGAGGCCGCACCTGCAAATATGGAGCGGCTTGCTTAGCCAACACATCCGGAATCTCCGGAACACCGCGGGTTTCCATTTGCGGGGGGGGCGCAACAGCCGCCCACGAGGAACCCAACAACCCCATGAGAATGAAGCTAAATCGTAACATGCTCAAAAACGGATTCAGCCTACCTCAACTCCAACAATCAAGCGTAAACGCGTGACGACCAAGTCACAAACCTTGCGCCGCCCACTCCCCTCGGGCATCCTTCGCCCATGGCCATTGTCAAAAAACTGCTACACACCCGCTATCGCGTGAACGATCTGGAATCCTCGGTAAAATTCTACACGGAGATTCTTGGACTGACCGAGACACGCCGGCACAAATCGCCACGCGGCTCTGAGTTAGTGTTTCTCGCTACGCCCAATAGCGATGAGGAGATCGAGCTATGTAGCTACCCCAGCAGCGGCGGCGTGCAGGTCCAGGAGGATCTCACGCACCTAGCCTTTGAGGTGGAGAGCTTGGTGGAATTTGAAAAACACATCCAATCACTGGGCGTGGAATACTCCGATGGCCCGCACATGAAAGACAGTGGCGGCGGCTTTGCCTTCATCGACGCGCCTGAAGGTTACGAGATTGAACTGATCGAGAAGGTTCCCGACAGCAGCGGGTATTAGGATGATTTGGCGCGCCGGCGATCGCGCGTGGGAGTTTCCGCGCAGTCCGCTCATCATGGGCATCGTCAATGTCACGCCCGATTCCTTTTCCGACGGCGGCCAGCACGCCACCCCAGCGGCGGCCGTAGCCCACGCGCTGGCGCTCGCCGCGGAGGGGGCGGATCTCCTCGATATCGGCGGCGAATCCACCCGCCCCGGAGCACCCGCCGTATCCGAGTCGGAAGAATTGGCCCGTGTAATTCCGGTCATCGAACAACTCGCCAGGCAAACCGACGTCGCCCTATCCATAGACACCCAGAAACCCGCCGTGGCCAAGGCAGCCTTAGCCGCCGGTGCTGTAATCATCAACGACATCGCCGCAAACCGCGCAGACCCAAAAATGTGGCAAATTGCCGGTGCTGCCCGCGCCGGTTACGTGGCGATGCACATGCAGGGCACGCCGCAAAACATGCAGGACGCGCCGACGTACACCGATGTGACGGCCGAAGTGCGCGCGTTTTTTGACGAACGCCTAGAGCGGTTCACCGAGGCCGGCTTGGATGCGGAACAGGTGCTGTTCGATCCAGGCATTGGGTTTGGCAAAACGGTTGAGCATAATTTGGCGTTGCTCGCCGGGCTGGAGCGTTTTAAAAAGATGAAGCGGCCTTTGTTGGTGGGTGCCTCGCGCAAGTCGTTTATCGGCCGGCTCACCGAAGCCGCAGTGGAGGACCGTTTGGCCGGAAGTCTAGCGTGCGCCTGTCGCGCCGCCGAAGCCGGAACCGCCGTTCTCCGCGTGCATGATGTCAAAGAAACCATCCAGGCACTGCAAATCTGGACCGCCATCCGCTAATTCATGGACGGAGAAAGCCTCAATATAGCCGCCGAAATTCCGCCTTTCCTGATCAGCATCTGGGAATGGCTGAAACTGGATTGGCTGTGGATTCTCCGCGCGCTGGTGGAGATCTCCGCGCTGGCCGTCGGTATCTATTATATTTTTACCTTTCTACAACGCTCACGTGGCTGGCCCGTGGTGCTAGGCTTCCTTATCCTAATCGGCATCACCACGCTCATTGCCCTATTGGAATTGCAGGTGCTCCGGTGGTTGCTCCAGCAATTGTTCCTGTTCACCACCGTGGCCATCCTCATTATCTTCCAGCCCGAGCTACGCCGGCTCCTGGCGGAATTAGGTAACCTGCCCATCTTTTCTTCAGACGAAGACAGTCCGCTGGATGTCGATGCGGTAGTACAGGCCACCGACCAATTGGCCCAACAACGCACCGGCGGCATCATCGCGATCGAGCGCGCCGTAGATATCCATCAGGAAACCGGCAGCGGCGTGCTAGTGGATAGCGCACTGACTTCGGAGATGTTGAATTCCATTTTCTTCCCCAACTCCCCCATGCACGATGGTGGCGTCGTGGTGCGGGGCGACCGCATCATGTATGCCGCCTGTATTTTCCCGCTCACCCGGCGCATTGATATTAACAACTCCCTGGGGACACGCCACCGCGCCGCCATTGGGTTGAGTGAGGAAACCGACGCCATCGTCGTACTCGTTTCCGAAGAAACTGGCGACATCGCCTATTGCCACAACGGAGCTCTGCATCGGCAAGTCTCCCTCAAACAACTCAAGGATTTCCTGGTAGACCAATTGAAACCCGATGCCCCATCGAAAAAACTCGCCAGCACCCCGTTGCAACGCCTGCGCGATTCCCTGCGGGCGGTGTTGGATCTCATCGAAAAGAAACTCCGGCCGGACCCCCGTTAACCCATGGCAGAAGACTCACAATCCAGGGGTATGAGTGATTTCTTAATGAAAGTCATGTCGCTGATTCTGGCGATCATGGTGTGGTTTATCATTAAGACCGCCGCCGGCCTGTCCTATTCGAACGCCGAACCCAGCCGCCGCCCTAGTGACTCAGAAACTTCTGCTCCGCCCCTCTCCAATCCCGACGCCCTCAAGGAAAACAATGGCACCGACAGCGAATAAAATCTTCGGCACCGATGGGGTGCGGGGGCGTGCGAATGTTGAACCGGTCACGGCCGAGACCGCCCTCAAGCTCGGGCGTGCCGCCGCCCATGTATTCCGGGATCTCAACCCCGAATCCCGAAGCCGCCAGCGACATCAGATTGTCATCGGCAAAGACACACGTCTCTCGGGGTACATGCTAGAGAATGCCCTTTCTAGCGGCATCCTGTCGATGGGGGTGGATGTGCTGTTCATCGGCCCGCTGCCCACGCCCGGCGTGGCGCGGATTACCAATAGCCTGCGCGCGGATGCCGGCATTGTCGTCACCGCTTCACACAATCCGTACGACGACAACGGCATCAAGTTTTTCAATCACGACGGCTACAAGCTGGCCGACCCCATCGAGGAACAAATCGAAAACCTCGTGTTCAGCGGCGAGATCGATGACGTCCGCCCCACAGCCGAGGCCATCGGCAAGGCCGTGCGTATCGACGACGCTCTCGGCCGGTATGTCGAATACGCTAAACGCTCTTTTCCGCGCGGCCAAACGCTCGAGGGCGTAACCATCGTCGTCGATTGTGGTCACGGTGCCGCCTACAAGGCCACGCCCTGCACCCTGCGCGAGCTCGGCGCCAATGTCATTGTTTACGGCAACCGCCCGGACGGCACGAATATTAACGCCGGCTGCGGCTCCATGCATCCCGAGCAAATGTGTCACTGGGTGCAGGAACACAATGCCGACATCGGTATCGCGCATGACGGCGATGCGGACCGCGTGTTGTTGTGCGACGAAACCGGCACATTGATCGACGGCGATGACATCATGGCCATCGCCGCTCTGGAAATGCTCGCCGAAGGGTCATTGGCTGACAACACCCTCGTGACCACCGTCATGAGCAATGCCGGCCTCGACGCCGCCATCGAGGCGGCCGGCGGTCGTACCGTGCGCACGCCCGTGGGCGACAAGCACGTGATCGATGCCATGTTGCAGCACGGCTATAATTTCGGCGGCGAACAAAGCGGCCACCTGATTTTCGGTGACCACGCCTCCACTGGCGACGGCCTCGTGGCGGCTCTGCAGATACTCCGCATCATGGCCGCCAAGCAACAACCCCTCTCCAAGCTGGCCCAGTGCTGGACGCGTTTCCCGCAAAAGCTTACCAACCTGTGCGTGACGGAGAAGAAACCCATTGAGGAACTCGAAGGCGTCCTCGCGCTCGTGGACGAGGCGGAATCTGCCCTGCAAGCAGAAGGCGGCCGCGTGTTGCTCCGTTATTCCGGCACCGAACCCAAAATCCGACTCCTTCTCGAAGGTAAGGATGCCGCCGCGCTGGATGCGTGGAGCGAGAAAATCGTCAGCGCAATCGCCTGCCAAATCGGTGAAGATCAAAAGGGCGGGGCAAGTTCCACCTCGTCCCAAACCTAACTCCCTCTTAGTAATTTTGGGGCAAGGTGGAACTTGCCCCTCCTCGTTCCGCTTCAATAGAACGGACATACCGCACGGCAAACACGATCACCGCGGTAAACAACGCTCCGGACACCAGTGAGTTGCGGAAAAACATAATCGCCGGCGGAAAGCCCGCCTTGCCCACGGTAAACGATTGCACCCAACCAGCTACTGTTTTCGCGTATATCGGATCGCCCAGCCAGACCAGTGTGTTGCTTCCAAAGAAAAACGCGCACGCACCCAATATTCCGCCGCCGATTAACACGGCTGGCGATTGTTTTTCCCCCAACCGCCAACCCATGGCAATCAGCAGCAAGTACAGCGCATACGAACCGATCATGCTGACTGAAAACACCGAGTAGCCCATTGGCCGATAGACAAAATAATTCATCACCACATCACTGACGAACAGTAGCCCCACCGGCACAGCCCACGCCCGCCAGCCGTTCAGGTACAGCCCCGCACAAAAACAAATCGCATACACCGGGCTGAAGTTCGACGGTAGTAGTCCCGGCCAACGCATGGCCGTAAAGAGCACCATCAAGCCAAGCAGCCAAGGGATGTGATTGGATCCTTTCATGCTATTCCTGCACGCCCAGTAGTTTTAGGCCGTCATCAGCGGCCTGTTCTAGCGTAAACCAATGCGACTTCTCCGCAGCCTGAATTTGGATCTTGAGATAATCTCCGGTCCAATACGCACTGGTGAGTTCTACGGAACCGGCGGTTTGAAGCTGATTGGCACTACGCAGCAAACGTTGCTGAACCATAGGGTTTACCTTGGGGCTGATGACCTCGGCCAAGGCATTGGTGGATTGCGACAACTGCTTGAAGATGACCAGCGCCGCCTTAGCTTCAGGCGAATCCAGCGCCGCAACCTGTTCGGCGTACTCGTTCTCACCGGAACGCATAAACCCAAACACGGTGATTCCTACCACGGCGACTCCAATGAGAATGGTTTGCGCGCTATTCATCTTATTTCACCGGCTTGAAAAAGCGATCGTTGGTATCACAGATGTAACCGAGCTTATCGTCATTCACGGGATAGGTTTGATCCGGGGCCACCATCTCTACATGACCATCCGCCCACAGTACAGTGGCCTTGCCGTTGTGGCGAAAGTGCGTGTAGGCCGTTTCCCAACCGGGCCAAGCGCGAGCCTGGGAAGGCGGCGTCCAAAACCAGTTTTCCTCCACTGGCCCCATCCAATTGCGGGCGGAATCTCCAAAGAGCACGGTCTCCACGGGGCTCTCCATGATCTGGGTGTCCAGCCCGCGGTACACGTAACTGTAACCAGGATCCCACCAGTTTCCGTTTTCCTCCATCTCATTGAGATAGTGGCTGTTAAAGCCGTAGCTACAAGTGCGTTTCTTGGCGCGCTTGCTAAACGCATTAAATACCGGATCCTGCCAGACCTTCTCGCTGTGGCTCACATACTCGCTCAGGTAACCGCCCGAATAATCCACTTCCGAACCGATTCCGTTGTATTGGCCGAAAAAATACCGGCCACTGGATTCCCCAATGCCCACGGCCAAGCCACCGTGATCATCCGAATACATCGAAAACGCCCCGGCGATTTGTTTGAGGTTATTTTTGTTTTGGGCCGATTTGGCCACCATCTTAGCCCGCGCCAAGGTGGGCAAAAGCAAGCTTGCCAATACCCCAATGATTGCGATCACCACCAATAGTTCGATCAGAGTAAACGCTTTATTTGTTTTCGTATTCATTCCTCGTTTTGTTTTCGTGTTCATTCCTCGTCGTACCCCAAGTGCGGGCGAAGCCATTTTTCGGCTTCGGGTTGGGAAATGTTTTTGCGCGTGGCATAGTCGGCCACTTGATCCTCGCCAATCAGACCAAGATTAAAATATTTGGCATCCGAATGATTTAGATAATACCCGCTAACCGAGCTGGGGGGATTCATGGCGTAGCTGGTGGTTAAGGTGGCCCCCGTGCGTTCCTCGGCCTCCAACAGTTTCCATAGCGTAGCCTTCTCGCTGTGATCCGGGCAGGAGGGATATCCCGCCGCCGGTCGGATGCCTCGGTATTTTTCCTTGATCAAGAATCGAGCCTGTTCTTCGTCCAATTTGGTTTCAGCTGCAAATCCTTCTTCACTCCCTATTCCGCTTTGATCGCGCAAGATTTTGTGCATGTACTCTGCACTGGCCTCCGCCAGTCGATCGCCGATGGCCTGCACGATGATCGCGTTATAGTCATCACCGGCATCGCGGAAGGTGGCGGCAAAATCCTCAATTTCCTGCCCAACCGTGACGACAAAGCCACCAAAGTAATCCACACGCCCACTTGCCTGCGGTGCAATGTTATCCGCCAAGCTGCGACACAGTTGTCCTTCCTTTTTTTGCCGTTGCTGGCGCAGGAAATGGAATGTGGCCAGGATGTCCGCTCGCGATTCATCCGCGTACACTTCAACATCCTCACCCGTACTATTCGCCGGCCAAAAACCCGCTACGCCACGAGCGGTACAACGCCGGTTCACAATAATGTCCTCAAGCATCTTCTGACCATCGGCAAATAGTTTCTTGGCCTCCTTACCTTCCTCCGGTTTGTTAAAAATCGTCGGATAAACACCATGCAATTGCCACGTCCAAAAGAAGGGGGACCAGTCGATGTATGTTGCCAACACATCTAGGGGGATAGATTCAAAATGTTGTAGGCCAAGAATTTCCGGCGTACGAATTTCTTCCTCTGCCCAGTCGTATTGTGGCGCCGCGGTGCGGGCGGAGGCGATCGAGACGATGGCTTTGCGACCGTCATTGCCCGAGGCGTATTTTTCACGCAACCGCTCGTGTTCGGCTTCCAGTTCCTTACGGAAATCATCGCGGCGATTTTCGCTAAGCAAATCGTTGCATACGCCAACTACCAGCGAAGCATCCAGCACATGACTAATCGACCCCTCATATGTCGGTGCAATCTTGATGGCGGTGTGGGCCTTACTGGTTGTCGCGCCGCCAATCAGAAGCGGGGTTTTAAGGCCGCACCGCTGCATTTCCTTTGCATTGAAAATCATCTCGTCCAAGGACGGCGTAATCAATCCACTGAGGCCGATGATGTCTGCCTGATTCTCTTCAGCGGCTTTCAGGATGGTATCGCAGTCCACCATCACACCGAGATCAATCACCTTGTAGCCGTTGCAGCCGAGCACCACGCCGACGATGTTCTTGCCGATGTCGTGTACGTCGCCCTTCACAGTGGCGATCACAAAGGTGCCGGCACTGGCGTCTTCACCATCAGCTTTCTCCGCCTCCATGAAAGGCGTGAGATAGGCCACGGCCTTTTTCATGACGCGCGCGCTTTTCACCACCTGCGGCAGGAACATCTTGCCGGCGCCGAAAAGTTTACCGACGACTTTCATGCCGTCCATTAACGGCCCTTCAATCACCTCCAATGGTCGCGAGGCTGCGGCACGCGCTTCCTCGGTGTCTTCCTCAATGAATTCAGTGATGCCGTTGACCAGCGCGTGGCTAAGGCGCGCGGCCACATCTTCCTCCCGCCATTTCTGGTCTGCGGCAGCCTTTTCCTTTTTAACACCCTTGAACTGTTCCGCGTAATCGATCAGCCGATCCGTCGCGTCCGGCCGGCGATTGAGCAGCACGTCCTCCACGTACTCGAGCAGTTCCTTGTCGATCTGCTCGTACACCTCCAGCATTCCGGCATTCACGATGCCCATGTCTAGGCCGGCATCCACGGCGTGGTACAGGAACGCCGAATGCATCGCTTCGCGCACGACGTTGTTGCCTCGAAAGGAAAATGAGATGTTGCTTACGCCCCCGCTAGTGCGGACGCCGGGGCATCGTGTTTTCACCTGCCGCACGGCCTCGATGAAGTTTACTGCATAATCATTATGCTCCTCCATACCGGTAGCGACGGTCAGGATGTTGAGATCAAAAATGATGTCTTCGGGCGGGAAATCTAATTGCTCAGTGAGCAGCCGATAAACGCGTTCGGCAATGGCCACTTTATCGTCGATGGTTGCCGCCTGCCCTTTTTCGTCGAAAGCCATCACCACCGCCGCGGCGCCGTACCGGCGGCACAAGGACGCTTGGCGCAGGAATTCCTCCTCGCCGCCCTTGAGGCTGATGGAGTTTACGATACCTTTGCCTTGCAGGCATTTAAGGCCCTCCTCCAGCACCGTCCATTTGGAGCTGTCCACCATGATGGGGACGCGAGAGATGTCCGGATCCGAAGCGAGCAGATTGAGGAATTTGCGCATGCATTGCTCGGCATCGAGCAGGCCTTCGTCAAAACAAATATCGATAACATTGGCGCCGTTCTCCACCTGTTGCCGCGCCAATGCGAGCGCCGTCTCAAAATCGCCTTCCTTGATGAGTTTCTTGAATTTCGGCGAACCCATCACGTTGGTGCGCTCACCGACCATCGCAAGTTGCCCGGTGCGATCGCCTATATCCTGCGGCTCCAAGCCGCTCAAACGCAGCGAGGCTGGGCGCCCTTCCGGCAAGCGCGGCTTCACCTCAGCCAGCGTTTCAATGATCGCCTGTAAATGTGCCGGAGTAGTGCCGCAGCAGCCGCCGGCTACATTGAGCAGCCCTTGATCGGCCAAATCGCGCAACGCCGCGGCAGTATCCACCGGCCGTTCATCGTAACCGGTCTCCGCCAAAGGATTGGGCAGACCGGCGTTCGGGTAGCAATGAACAAACGTATCGGCAATGCGCGACAGCTCGCGGATGTAAGGCGCCATTTCCTTGGCGCCCAGTGCGCAATTAATGCCCACGGTAAACGGCTTCGCGTGCGCGATGGAATTCCAGAAGGCCTCGGTGGTTTGCCCGGAGAGCGTACGACCAGAGGCGTCGGTGATCGTCACACTCACCATCACCGGTAAGCGCTCGCCGCGTTCAAGAAACACCTCCTCAATCGCGAACAACGCCGCCTTGAGGTTCAGCGTGTCGAAGGTTGTTTCCGGCAATAGAATATCCACGCCGCCTTCGATCAACGCCTCCGTCTGTTCGCGGTACACGCCCACCAATTCATCAAAGGTTACCGCGCGATATCCGGGATCATTGACATCCGGTGAAATGGACGCTGTTCGGTTGGTCGGCCCAATCGCTCCCGCCACATAACAACGGCGCGAGGCATCCTGTGTCATGACCGACTCCACCGCCTCGCGAGCCAGCTTGGCCGAGGCGACATTCAGCTCACGCGCGACAGATTCCATCGCGTAATCCGCCATGCCAATGCGCGTGGCGCTAAAGGTATTGGTCTCGATAATGTCGCATCCCGCTTCCAGAAACTGCGTGTGAATCCCGCGAATGATGTCTGGCCGCGTGAGAGAGAGCAGATCGTTGTTGCCCTTCAAATCCCCCGCATGATCGGCAAACCGTTCGCCTCGAAAATCGTCCTCCTCCAACTCATGCCGCTGCACCATCGTACCCATCGCGCCATCCAAAAACAGGATGCGCTTCGCTAGCCGCTCTCGCAGCTCCGCAAAAATGGGCGTCTCATTCATACACGCCAATGCTACGCCACCAACCCGGCCGGTCAATAATTAAATCAATATATCCGGATATGTTGATATGTTTATTTATTGATGAGATCAATAGTGCTGGTCATATTTTCAATTTAGGAAAAAGGCCTAACTCCTTTAGTATCTGAAGCATGGAA
>MPLT02213491.1_pt1 | contig 14906 bp, 11 predicted proteins | sample 1617391 | NCBI WGS metagenome assembly MPLT02 (sample SAMN05944800, study PRJNA350692) | marine metagenome | biome: marine; feature: ODZ; material: water; isolation source: 70 m water sample filtered on 0.2 um supor filter | place: Pacific Ocean | collected 2012-04-08 | depth 70m m
CAACAGATGCGGTGCCATTCTCCGTGCCCGCATTTCGTGAAAATTATCAACACCTTCGATTGTGGACATAATCTTACCCAATTCACGGATGACATCTTCTTCGACAGTCTCATCCGTCAGTTCTCGGATGCTTTCATAACCGATGTCAATTCCAGTTTTTATAATAAGCCCTGCCACGAGCATGCCTGCGATAGGATCCATTAATGGGATTCCTAACTGCGCGCCTGCAATTCCAAAAAGTGCCGCCACAGAGGATATTGCATCCGAACGATGATGCCAGGCGTTTGCCAGCAATACCCGACTGCCTGACCGCCGTCCTACCATCCGAGTTACATGAAAAAGTGCCTCTTTAACGATTATAGCAATGCCCGCCATCCAAAGTGCAATTATACCTGGTACTTCAGGTGCATCCATTTTATTAAAAACATGCCACGCTACGCCAATTCCGGTAAATAGTAGTAAAAGCGCGATAAAAAAAGTACCGATGGTTTCAAATTTACCATGACCATACGGATGATTTTTATCTTTTGGAAAACCGGACATACGCAACGCCCATAGGGTGATACCATCCGACAGCAAATCTGAAACAGAATGTCCTGCATCTGCAATTAAAGAGGATGAATTTGCGATAATACCAATGAAACCCTTAGCCAGCGCCAAAATTAAATTTGCGGCTAAACCCAGCCAAGTGACTTTTAAGGCATGTTTTTCGGAGAGAGACTGTGCATTCATTGCCTAAAAATTATTTTTTAGTTCACGTAAAGTCCTGAAAACTTCTTCTTCCTCAAGATTGTGCTCTGATTCTTTTGACTTAACATGGGTGAGGATTTCAGGGGAAGAACATCGCAAAAAAGGATTTGTGAGGCGTTCCTCGGCCAGAGTAGTAGGAGTGGAAAATTTTCCGGAGGAGCGGAGAGCACTGACTGTTTCCAGTTTATGCTGAATCTCTGCGTTTCCAGATTCCACACTCAAAGCAAAACGCAGGTTGGCTTCAGTATATTCATGTCCGAAATACAGTTCCGTATCATCGGCAAGCCCGCTGATTTGCACATTCAGTGAATCATACATCTGTGCCGGCGTACCTTCAAAAAGTCGTCCGCAGCCTGCTGCAAACAACGTGTCTCCAGTAAAAGCTGTTTTACCGAACACATAAGTTACTGCTCCGGAAGTGTGTCCAGGATTATGCAGGAAAGTTCCGCGCTGTTTACCGAAATTTACTTCATCTCCGCATTTAAGGAACTCTGTCTGCCCCGGAATTCTACCTCTATCAGATTCATGACCGTAAATAAACAAATCCGCATATTTTGCATTTAGTTCCTGATTTCCATCCACGTGATCCCAATGATGATGAGTATTAAGAATTGTTGTTAATTTCACCCCTTGTCTTTCAATTTCACTGATCACAGGTGTAGCTTCTGAGGGATCGACCACGGCTGCCTGCTGGGTTTTTGTGCAAATCAGCAGATACGCAAAATTATCCTGTAGACAGGGAATAGTTATAATTTTCATCAATTTCCTTCAGGTTTTTTGTTCAGTTTTAACAGACATCACTTTTGTCTGCAGGGTACCATCTTCCAGGCGTAACTGCAATTCTTCCCCTGAATGAATCTTTTTTACGGAGCGAAGTGATTTCCCTTTTTTATCCAGCGCAACACTGTATCCGCGATGCATCACAGAAAGCGGGCTGAGACTATCCAGCAAATCTATCTGCTGCCGGACTGAATCACTCTGCTTTTTATGTAAAAGTCCAATAGCGCGAATTAAACGATCCTGTAGAATTTTCAGGGTATGCCCTTGTGGAGCTAATTCACGTTCAGGACTTAGCAGAAAAAGTTTTTCTGCAATTCCGGACTTTCTGTTACGCAGATTTTGCAGTTGCTGCTTTGTTCTTTCATGCAGCAGGGAATCAAGGTCATCCACACGCTGAGCATATTGCCGGAGCGCAGTTGAGGGTGATGCTAATCTCCGTTGCGCCGCTTCAAATTTTTCCTGCAGCCTTCCCAGCATTTGAAGCAAAGTACCTTGCAGTCGCTCCTGTTTTTGACTGACTGTATACTTTAGGTCCTTTTTGTTTGGTACCGCGAGCTCCAATGCCGATGAAGGAGTCGGTGCTCGCAGGTCACTGACAAAATCAGCAATTGTGAAATCCGTTTCGTGTCCAACTGCGGAAATAACCGGTATCTCAGAGCCAAAAATCGCTCTAGCGAGTTTTTCATCATTGAAGGCCCACAAATCTTCCATTGAACCGCCTCCTCTACCGACTATCAAAACATCAATCTGTGCTGATTCGCGAATATTGTTCATATGGTTTATTCCTTCCACCAGTGAAGGTACTGCGGTCTCACCCTGGACCGCAGCCGGAAAAAACAGTACTGGAATTCCAGGAAATCGACGTTCCAATACGGTCAGCATGTCGTGTATTACAGCCCCGGTTGATGAAGTAACGATTCCAATTTTTCGAGGTAGAAAAGGAATGAGGCGTTTTTTTTCAGGAGCAAACAAACCTTCCTCTTCAAGTTTGGCTTTAAGTTGTTCAAAAGCCAGTTGAAGAGCACCCAAACCTTTGGGTTCCATCGAGGAAACCATGAGCTGATAATCACCGCGCATTTGATAAACAGTAATGTTTCCTCTAACAACAACTTCCAGACCGTTATCAGGTTCAAAGCGCAAACCGGCTGCAGCATTACGAAACATCACTCCGCGGATTTGTGACTGATCATCCTTGAGACTAAAATACCAGTGCCCGGAGGCTGCTTTTTTGACGTTTGACAGTTCCGCTTCTACTATCAATGATTGGAATTTCCCTTCCAGCAGGAGACTAATTTGGCGTGTCAGTTGTGTAACTGTGAGAGGTTTCTGTTGTTGTTTTGGTAAAGATTCCGGCTGACTTTGTGAGCTTTCCTGGTCTTGTGGGCTTAAAATTTCAGATTTCTCATCTCTGTTTTCGACTTTTTCAGGAGGATCAACTTCAAAGGGAATCTGCATGATATTTTTCCGAAATTCTCATTCAAGAAGTTTCAACAGTTGTTCACGCATAACATTTTCCGGAGCAGTTTTACCTGTCCAGAAGGTGAATGCTTCACAACCCTGGCTCAATAGCATGCCTGAACCATTGACAGAAGGAATGCCAAGCTCTTCGGCCTCTCTGAGAAGTCTTGTTTTTGCTGGACTATAAATTATATCAAGCACATGCTTAATTATTCCACACTGACTCAAATCAAGTGGGCTTGAATCATATTTCATTCCTACTGTAGTTGTGTTGACCAAAAGATCCAAATTAGATTGCTTAACAGTTTGTAGTGAAACAGCGGCAAGCTGAGTTTTAGGAAAATGTTGTGAAAATTCTGTCACTAAACTTTCGGCACGTTCAGCGTTACGGTTATGAATGAGGATCCGTGATGCTCCTGCATCTGCAAGTCCTGCCAGAACAGCACGTGCAGATCCCCCTGCACCAAGGAGTGCAACAGTTGTGTTTTTTGGAGAGAAATTTAAAGCTCTCAGCGAGCGTATAAATCCGGAAACATCAGTGTTTGTACCAGTGAGATAACCATTCGTATTTAAGATCGTGTTTACTGCCCCAATCTTTTGAGCAAGTGGAGTTACTTCATCGAGGTAAGGAATCACAGAACTTTTGTGAGGAACTGTTACGTTAATTCCGGCAATGTTCATGACCCTAATTCCATCAAGAGCCTTTCGAACATGTTCTGGTTTTACTGTAAATGCCATATAACGGGCGTTTATCTTCAATGCGGAAAATGCCGCATTATGCATCAACGGCGAAAATGAATGTTCCACTGGATAACCGAATATACCGTAAATTCTGGTGTTTCCACTTATTATTTCAGTCATTCCAGTTCATTGAAACGAGCAGCAAACAAGTCAGCAACAGCTTTTAATGCTTCTTCCTCTCTGTCACCATTAGCAATGACTTTAAGAGAACTACCTTCTGTTCCACCAAGCATCAGGACCTGCATAACAGATTTGGCATCAGAGACTTGTCCTGCTTTATCTATATGGATTTCACAAGGATATTCATTCGCCAAACGTACCAATTGAGCTGCTGCTCTCGCATGGAGTCCAAGACGATTGATGATCAAAATATCCTGACTAACCATATTTTATAATCCTGCCTGACTTTTCAAATCGTTTGCTTTGTTTGTTGCCTCCCAAGAGAATTCCGAAATCTCACGTCCGAAATGTCCGTAGGCCGCCGTTTTCTGGTAAATAGGGCGTAGAAGGTTGAGTTCCCGAATAAGACCAGCCGGTTTCAACTCAAAATTATTACGAATCAATTCTATGATTTTTGACTCTTCAATTTTGTTAGTGCCAAAAGTCTCTACAGAAACAGAAACCGGTTCTGCTACTCCAATCGCGTAGGCCAACTGTACTTCGCAGCGTGACGCTAACCCTGCCGCAACCACATTTTTTGCAACGTGACGAGCAGCGTAGGCAGCTGAGCGATCAACCTTTGAAGGATCTTTTCCTGAAAACGCTCCGCCTCCGTGACGTCCCATCCCACCGTAGGTATCTACAATGATTTTTCTTCCGGTCAAGCCGCAGTCTCCCTGTGGTCCTCCAATCACAAAAACTCCTGTAGGGTTGATATGATAATTTGTGGAATCACCCAAATATTTTTCAGGAATTACATATTTAATTACATTTTTCATGATATCTTCATGCAATTTTTCCTGAGCAATATTTTCAGCATGTTGTGAACTGATGACAACCGCCTCGACAGATTTCGGTTCGCCATCAACATAACGAACTGTTACCTGAGATTTTCCGTCTGGACGTAAATAATTCATCATACCGTCTTTACGAACGTGGGAAAGTCTTTCTGTCAAACGGTGTGCTAATTGAATAGGAAGAGGCATCAGTTCTGGGGTTTCATCACATGCGTAGCCAAACATTAGTCCCTGGTCACCAGCTCCCTGTTCAGTATGGGCACCCTCACCTTCGTTAACTCCCTGTGCAATGTTCGGAGACTGTTTGTCCAAACTTATCAATACAGCACAAGTATTAAAATCAAAGCCCATGTTGGAGTCTGTATATCCAATAGATTCAACTGTCTCACGCACCACTTTCTGCATGTCAACCCAGGCTTTTGTCGTCACTTCACCTGCAACTACAACCATTCCTGTGGTTACCATGGTTTCACATGCAACTCTGCTACTTGGGTCTTGTGCCAGCATTGCGTCAAGTATTGCATCAGAAATTTGGTCAGAAATTTTGTCAGGATGCCCTTCGGTTACACTTTCGGAGGTAAATAGAATTTCGTTCATATCTTTTTACTATAATTTGGTTTTTATTAATTAAATTTAAAAATAAAGTATGGGCAAAATACCAAGAAATGTCTAGGCAATTCAAAACATAAAACTTTAGTGTTTTGAAATAGTCTGTTCCAGTATTTCAACCCAATTATCCAATTCACGAATTGCGTGCTCGCGCTGCTCAGGATTAATAAATTTATCAACCTGTAAGATTCTATTTTTGTTCCGCAGAATTCGAGCCTTCCTATCAGAATTTTTGTCACGCCCCCAGCTTTTGCTCCATTTCCTCATCCATTTTTCTAGTTCCTGGCCATCAGGAAAAGAACGTAGTAAAGCCAATATTTGAGTCTGCGATTTTATACGATACTTCATCCTCTCCTCAAAAGGACTAGTAGATTCTACAAACCAGTTTACCTGCCACTCATTTATTTGTATCATCTGTTCCGGACTGAATTCTCCAAACCATTCCTCCATTTGCTCCAAAAAATTTTCTCTTCGTTCCTGAATCAGCTCAGACCTATTTTCATTTTTTTCGGTCATTTCTTCATTTTCTTCCAACATTTTACTTTCCAAATTATTGATCTGTTCAGAACTCAGACTTTTCAAAAATAATGCTGTATCTGGAATCAATCTTTCAAATAAACGGTTTTGTTTTGCTTCATAACGGGAAAACCCTTCATCCAACTCTTCCATTGTAAGGCCATCTTTCGCCCTATTTTGTATATCAATTAAAAATATTTTATAGCTCAGTAATTCTTGTGAACGGTGCCATTCCAAATGTAACTTTATACGTTCTTCCAACCATTCCTCCTGCTTATGACTCAGATCAAAATAGCTGTCAAGTTGCCACAATAAATATTTATCACCATAGTCATATACAAGCTTTGTTGTACTACAACCAGCAAGTAAAAATATTAACAATCCGAAAAGAATTATTTTTTTCATTTTTTAAAGAGTCTGATTATTTCTAAATAAAGTTTAAGCATTATCATATCATCCAATACACGAAAATAGAAGACAGCTAACTACATAGATGGGGACTAGGTATAGTGGATTACTATTTAATAATTTTAGCTGATAATATTTTTTAAATACTTTTCTTATCTATTACAAGGGGGGTCTAATTTGTTTCATCACTTGCTAGCTGAGAAAGAATAAAGGTGCTCTTAAATTGCCTTGCGAAAAAATGAAATAAGTTCTATTTTTAGGGTAACAATTTTGAGATTATTGTTTAAAAAATTCAATTACACGGAATAGGGGAAAAAATGAATCCATGGTTAATGACACTTGTAATGCTTGTGGCTTGGGGTGCATTTGCTTTGCAGATCACAATCAAACTCGGCGCATTGACAAAGATGGAGTCTGAAAATCGTGTTAATAATATCAGAAGACGAATAGGGAGGCTTTTCAAAATTGGTATTGGGCAAGAGAAATTGATTGGTCGGAGACGAGAACGTAGTTCTGGGATCATGCACGCCTTCATATTTTGGGGAGCGCTACTGATCGGTATAAGAGAATTAACACTAATGGGTGAAGGTTTTATAACTGGTTTTCAAGAATATTTGCCTTTTCTAGGTTCCGATTCATTGCTGGGTTATGCATATATTTCCGTTTATAACATTTGTGAAGTATTGGTGTTAGCCTTGGTTTTAGTAGCACTTTTCAGGCGACTTGTACCTAAACCAGAAAGACTCGAACTGAACTGGGAGGGTATATATGTTTTGCTGTTTATCGTTGCAATATTGCTTACCGATTTGCTGTTTGATGCAGCGCGGCTCAACCTGGTGGAAAACTACGGACAAAATCTTCATTTTTTTCAGAACGTGGTTTACGGTTCGGAGTGGGATTGGGCCCCTTTCACGGTGTTGTTGGCTTCAGCTATTAACGGACTGGGAGAAGGAGCAAACGCATTTATCTATCAGTTTAGCTATTGGGGACATGTGGCAGCTATGTTAATTTTTGTGAATCTACTTATACATACCAAGCAGTTTCATGAAATGACTGCACTTCCGAATATTTTTTTCGGATCACTTGATTATCCCCATGCAATTGCGCCGCTGGCAGATTTGGAAGATGAAAGTGCCTGGGAGGAAGGGCGTATAGGAATCAGCAAACTAGAGCATCTAACCTGGAAACAAGGGCTGGACTTATTTTCATGTACAGAATGCGGCCGTTGTCATGATGTATGCCCGACATTTGTTACCAACAAACCTCTTACACTGAAAAGATTCAATCAGTCGCTATTGCATCATTTACGAAATGAAGAAACAACACTTTTTCGGACCGGAACGACTGCAGAAGAAAAGAAACTAGTCGGGGAAATTATTCGTCCGGAAACACTCTGGGCCTGTACTACTTGTCGCGCCTGTGAGGAAGTCTGTCCTGTCTCAATCGAGCATGTACCTAGAATACTGGGGATGAGGCAAAATCAAACCATGATGGAAGAGGCTTATCCTCCAGAAATGGCTAATACGTTTAAAAGTCTTGAGCGAAATTTCAATCCATGGGGTATTGGTTTTGACCAGCGAGCTGACTGGTCGGAAGGATTAAATTTGACAATGATGTCTGAAACAAAAGCCGAAGAAATTGACGTCCTGATGTGGGTCGGCTGCGCGGGTTCTTTTGATAGTCGAAACCAAAAAATTGCACGCGCAACCGCTAAACTTTATCAGAAAGCAGGAGTTAAATTTGCTATACTTGGCAGCGAAGAGAAATGTACTGGGGATCTAGCACGGCGATCCGGCAATGAAATGCTTTTTCAAATGCTAGCGGGAGAAAACGTGGAAACTTTGAATAATTACAAAATCAAAAAAATTGTTACCGCCTGTCCACACTGCTTAAACAGTATCAAGAACGAATATCCACAGCTTGGAGGAGAGTACGAAGTTTTCCATCATTCACAGTTTATTGCCAAGTTAGTAGATGAGGGACGTTTACCAGTCGGCAGTAATCTGAAAGACACCATAACGTATCATGATCCTTGTTATCTTGGACGCTATAATAATGAATTCGAAGCACCAAGAAGCCTGCTTAAAAAGACCACAGATACTCCCTTGAGGGAAATGGAACGTCACGGCAGGGAAAGTTTCTGTTGCGGAGCCGGAGGTGCGCGTATGTGGATGGAAGAGACAATTGGTTCGCGTATCAACGAGACTAGAACAGAGGAAGCATTACAGACCGGATCATCAATTGTAGCCACGGGATGTCCTTTCTGCATGACCATGGTTAGTGACGGAATAGCAAACAAAGGCAAGTCGGATTTGATGCAGGCGAAAGACGTATCAGAACTCGTTCTGGAAGCTGTTGAGAATACTTAGATGGAATACAATTTGTTATTCTAAATATCCATTACATGTATCTGTAACTGCAATGCAAGTGAGACCTCTTCGATTTAAAATTTATGTGTATTTCCGGCATGAAATTTTTTACACCTACCTACTTAATGAAATGTCTTTTACCCATCCTGTTAAACCCTTTTTGAATTTAATATGAGCTGAATTCTTGCTGAATTATCTACCGAAATTTGCCCGAAATTTGATTGGTGATCAAAATTGGGTTATACTCTCCCATCATCATCCTAATTGAATATTTCAATGTGATATGTCAAATTAAGCAGAAATCAATCTGAAAAAGAGGTTTTGTTTTGAAAAGTATAAATAAGTTATTTGTTCTCGTAATCTTGCTTCTTACACCATTTAAAGTATTTTCTACTGAAAAAGTTCCAACCGTTCAACTTCGTTTGTTAGCCTCTCACATTGCTCAGAAAATTGTTTCAGAAGCAGTTGAGAACTGCGCGCAAAGAGGTTATATGGTTTCCGCTGCAGTTGTAGACCGTAACGGGAATCTTGTGGCTTTTCTGCGACACCCTCTCTCGGGACCGCACACCATAAAAGTTAGTCAGCGCAAAGCATTTTCATCAGCGACATTACGTGCGAAAACCTCTGAGATGTCTTTTAGAAGAGATTTAAATTTTGCTCCGGATATATTACTGATTGTTGGAGGAATTCCAATTCAGTTTGTCGGAAATTTCTACGGAGGTGTTGCGGTTGCAGGTGCAAAACCGGAAATTGACGAACAATGTGCTCTGGCTGGAATTGACGCAGTTGCAGAGATAATGGAGTTTGCGGACTGAACTAAATAAAAAGCTACATCCGCATCGAATAATGAGCCTTAAACACAAAAACACCTAATAATATACTGGGGAAGCTAGTGGAGTTCAAATGTTCACCATATGATATCAGAAAAATGAGGATATGATTAGAGCTTTGATATCAAAGCAATTTTTCATACCATCGAGATTTCATTTTGCCCTCCTTATTCGTATTAAAACCATCTTTTGACGTAACTTGTGCCATCCCCCGCACAGGTCGTACATTGCACAATTTTCTAAACAAGTTGAAAATACTGGGTGCAGACAGCGAAGAAATAGATAAAATATTAAAAGTCTTGTCTGACAGCAAGAGCATGTCTACTCCCTACTTACAAGAAGCGTTGAAATTCTTACGAGAAATTTCCACAGAAGCACCTGCTTGTTTTTCAATATCCGTGGATCGTAAAAGAAAATTAAGACCTTACCGTTTGGGATTTCTAGGTTATGAGTGGAATATCGGAAAAACAAAGATTCGGGTAGAAGGTGAAGAACCGCATAATGGTTCGTCACTGATTAAACTTGATGAAGTGGATTTCACAGTTGTTGGACTTGATGAACTGCTTTCGATGACGCAACATTATTTGGAAGATCCAACCAAAGTGACAAAATGGGGGATGTATAATTACCAACTTATTAAACCAACTAGCATTCGTGTCGCAGGTTCAGCGATGCTTACCTGTTACAACAATCTACTCGGTCATGAAGTACAGGATATGGTGGGTTTTTTCCTTATCTCTAAAAAAGGTGTCGGCAGTCGAAGACCGATCGATCTTGAGACACTTTCGACACACGGCAGACATGTATATGTCAAAGGTCGTTATAGTGGAATAGTCATGGCTGCATATCCGAAGCTTAGGGTAGAGTCTGTTGAAGACGTGGAAGAATCAGTGATGAGAGGTGAAAAAGGTAGTGTCGGACTTGAAATTGTACAGTCAGGCAATACGTTAAAATCAAAGGATTTACTTCTACACGGTTCCCCTCTGTTTCTTTCAGAAAGTCTATATGTAGTGGATTATGATCGTTTTCAACAAAATCCTACACTCAGAAAGTTTGTGGAATCTCTGAATCCTGTCGGTTATTTTGATGAAGATCGGCTGAAAAACTTTTCACGCTGGTATTATGCTCTGGAGCAAAATATGGGAGACTCATGGGTTAAGCGTCCACACGTTGATGAATTGTTATACAAAACCGAAGACATTGATTTGGGATTACGCCCATATCGACTGCGAACAAGAAATTGGAAGCCTGATGATCATTATATGCGAGAAGAAGCGATTTATCTGGCACAAAAATCGCGGGAAATAGTTCTGAAGTATTACAAAAAATTACACAAAAATGATGATCCTTTTGAAAACCTAAAACATGATTCAAACAATTGATTTAGCAAAGAATTGAGGAGAAAAAATTAGGATTTGTTTAATTTTTACCCCAGAGGACATATTTAGCTGTGCTTAGACATTTACAATTTATTCAAACTTTGAGTATTCGCCAATGCCATAAATTCAGCGCGAACATTCCCTTCACTGAGAAATGAACCTTTTAGGGAACTGGTTGTCATAACACCGTCATGATTGACACCACGCATTGACATACACATGTGAGTTGCCTTGATAATAACTCCGGCACCTTGAGGAGAAAGTTGCTCACAGATAAAGTTAGTGATTTCGCTGGTCAATTCTTCCTGCACCTGTGGGCGCCTCGAAAAATAGTCAACAATTCTTGACAACTTTGACAGTCCGCAAAGTCTTTCGTCAGGAATATAGGCCACAGTTGCTTCTCCATAAAAAGGGAGCAAGTGGTGAGCACAGACTGACCTCACTGGAATATGTTGCAGAACCACCATGCTTGATTCATAATTTTTACCTACAGGGAAAGTGGTCAATGAGAATTTTTTCTCACCAAGACCTGAACATAATTCTTCAATCCAAGCTTTTGCAGATCTTTTAGGAGTATCTCGAAAATGTTCATTCTCTATATCCACACCTAATCCTTCTAGAAGCAATTGAATTCCTTGTCGTACTTTAACTTTATTCACTTTGTGTCTCCTTAAGAAAATTGGTTCTTTCTTCAAGCATAATTGTTTTTTGTCATAATAAGAATAGCAGTATTAGCGAAATATCGGCAAGTTAATCTATTATCATAATTCTTTATATCCAGCAAAGAGAATACAAGGTCAAAAATAACTACTTCCTTTTGAGTTGTTACTGTCAAGCAGTAAATCAACCAAGAAAAAAGTCGATAATATTCAAGAAAAACTTGCTAAATTTCGATTAATTAAATAAAAATAAATTGACCATTGAAGATAAGATAATTCATGCAACCATGACATTTGTAACGTATTTGTTTTTGCAAGTACTTTATACTTTTCGGAGGGGTGGGTGAGTGGCTTAAACCAGTACATTGCTAATGTGCCGTACGCGAAAGTGTACCGAGGGTTCGAATCCCTCTCCCTCCGCCACTACTATTCTACCTAGTCCCAAATCATGCTATAATTAGGAACTATACTGTTGCAAACACTTGCAATGATTAAGTTAGTGTTCCCAAGCCTTCCTATATTATACGCTCCACCTTTGCTCCACGTTGGGGCATCTTAATTTGGAACATCATGAGGACAGTGTTTAGAATGGTTTACATCAAAAAAACACTTGCTCCAAGTTGTTTTTCAAATTAGTACAAAAAATTTAAATTATACTAATCACCTACGAATTATACCTTATTTTTATATTATTAAAAAAGGAATATCTTTTTCCTGGTTACAATTTTTTGGGAAATAGTGTAAAATATTTAGGAATGACGATAATAGTGTTTTGAAAGACATAAATAGTTCAAAAATATCGATACAAATAATAAAGATGGTAAGTATTCAATTGCTCTTATAACCCAAAGGTCGAAGACTCAAATCTGTCCCTCATCACCAGCAATATTAAAAGAATTTAAAGTTTTGTTAATCAAATAAAAAGTGTGTTGGTGTACATTGTTCTGATTTTTCCTTACTTTTATTCAAGCCAATTCAATCCGTTTATTTCTTCCTCTGTGATTAAATCGTTCGGGTAATTTAAAATATAAAATCAGTTGTTTTAATACTTAATAGTTTTTATCAATGCTCACTAAATTTAGTAAATTCGAACTTAAACCAACTCTGCTAAAAGCATTATACGAAGTTGGTTATGAAACTCCTACTCCTATTCAGGATCAAACTATTCCGTTGTTGTTGGAAAAGAAAGATGTGCTGGGACAAGCACAAACAGGTACAGGAAAGACTGCAGCTTTTGCCCTTCCCTTGCTTTCAAATCTAAATTTAAGACAAAAAGAGCCCCAGCTTTTGGTATTAGCTCCAACACGTGAATTAGCTATTCAAGTCGCTGAAGCATTTAAGAAATATGCCTCTCATATAAAAAGTTTTCATGTCCTGCCTATTTATGGTGGTCAAGAATATCGTAGACAAATTCATGGGTTAAAAAGAGGTGTTCACGTTGTTGTAGGTACTCCAGGGCGAGTAATGGATCACATGCGTCGAGGTACTTTGAAGCTAGAGAAGCTAAATGCACTTGTTCTGGATGAAGCTGATGAAATGCTACGAATGGGATTTATTGATGATGTAGAGTGGATTCTAGAAAAAGCACCTCCAAATAGACAAATAGCTCTTTTTTCGGCCACTATGCCTCAAAAGATTCAAAGTATTGCGAAACGTTATTTGAAAGATCCTGCGCAAATTATTATTAAGGTGAAATCCACGACAGCTGACACTATTCGTCAACGTTTTTGGCCGGTGAATGGAATAAATAAACTGGAGGCATTGACCCGTATACTGGAAGTAGAATCATTTGAAGCGATGCTTATTTTTGTACGCACTAAAACCGCTACAGTTGAGCTTTCTTCAAAACTGGAGGCACGAGGTTATGCTTCTAACGCAATAAATGGAGATATTAAACAAAATCAGCGTGAGCGAACCATCGATTACTTGAAGAGTGGGAAACTAGATATTCTTGTTGCCACAGATGTTGCCGCACGTGGTTTAGATGTTGAAAGAATAAGTCACGTTGTGAATTATGATATGCCTCATGATACAGAAGGTTATGTTCATCGTATCGGCAGGACAGGACGGGCGGGACGTAAAGGTGATGCTATTTTATTTGTAACTCCGAGGGAAATAAGAATGTTACATACCATTGAAAAAGCTACGAATCAGAAGATCGGAATTATGGAACTTCCCTCAACCAAACTTTTAAACGATCAGCGAATTACAAAATTCAAACGACTTATCACTGATACTTTGAATAATGAAGAACTGGGTATTTTTTATCAAATGATCGAACAATACCAAAAGGAACATAATGTTCCAGCAATTGAGATTGCTTCTGCTTTAGCTCTGCTTTTACAAAATAATTCTGCGTTTATGTTAAAGACCAAATCTAATCTTATCAATGAAGACGAAAATTTACTAAATAATGATGCTAATACTTTCAAAAAACTAGGAAGGGAGCAAAGAAGAGTCCGTGGGAAAGGACAGGTAAAATCTATAAGAAAGAAGCTGCCTCTGGAAAAAGGTATGGAATGTTTCCGTCTTGAAGTGGGGCACAAACACAGCGTAAAAATAAAAAACATAGTAGGGGCAATTGCCAATGAATCTGGACTTGACAGTCGGTACATCGGCCGGGTCAACATTTTTGATGACTATAGTGAGATTAATTTACCTGAAGGTATGCCCAAAGATGTTTTCAAAGACTTAAAAAAAGTTTGGGTATCAGGTCAACAATTGAAGATCTCTTCTATCAAGAAAGATTATAAATCAGAATACTCCCCCACTAATTCCAAAGAAAAAAATACTAAAATTAAAAAAAAGTTCGCAAAAAGACAAAATTAAAGCAAACTCTCCCATTACACCAGTCCCATTAGTTATTTACGAGGAATGGTGGAGGTGGCGAGAATCGAACTCGCGTCCTATATCTATTATGACTTTAACTGAGCCAGTTGGTGTCATTTAGTATCACTCCATACTAAACAGATATAGTCGAACTCCATACACCCCCATATTAATTTGAATAAGGTTTCCATAGTCCTTTATCTTCTAACATCTTTCTTACTTTATCTAAACACTTCTCACAACTTTGTGCTAACTCACCATCTGTATTTGTATAACGGTAATATACTTCTGTTGTAGTATAACAACCCTTACACTTTCTACCTGGTGTTATATTGTATTTATATGTATTCTCGCTCACCTGTACCTACATGTTGTTTATACCATTGTTGTTTATCTGTATCATACCAACAATATGGATTCGAAGAATCCTCTGTCCAAAAGAATTTAGAATAATACTCTTCATCTTTCCGTAATAGATTGGCTCGATGAGATGAGTGGAATAAATCATTACCCAACCAATGTGGATATACTATATCACCATCAATCACTTCTTTGGACATATTGTTATTATAACCACGAGCAACCCACTCATCAATACATTCATTTAGATAATGTTTAAGTG
>MPLT02374199.1_pt1 | contig 14895 bp, 6 predicted proteins | sample 1617391 | NCBI WGS metagenome assembly MPLT02 (sample SAMN05944800, study PRJNA350692) | marine metagenome | biome: marine; feature: ODZ; material: water; isolation source: 70 m water sample filtered on 0.2 um supor filter | place: Pacific Ocean | collected 2012-04-08 | depth 70m m
CCTACTGTCCCACTGTCTACAGAGTGGCGTAGACTTCAGCTTCAGCCTTGGGACTAACAAGGCGCTGCGGGTCAACATCTCCGTAATTAAAAAGAGTGAAGTACTATTTATTTCGAGTAGATTACACAGTGTCTCGCGGCAACGAATAGCGCATATTGATCGAAACCACGGCTCGTGCGTACGTGAATCGGACGTTCGACCCCTAGTTTAGAATAAAACTTCGGCACGTTGACCCACACGCGAAAGATCCCGCGCTAGCGCTCTGGGAAGGTGGACCACGATAGGCTTATCTGTTCGCGATCTACGGACCCCGCGGGACTGAAGTGTTAAAGATTTTAATTCTCCTGAGGGCGGGGCCCCAGATTCCTAAGTTCGTCTTAGACTTAGATGGTCTCTACCGAGATTAGATGCGTCGTTTTCTTATGCGTTACAAATGCTAAAGCCAATTCCTAACTCATCCTGATTAGGTTCTCTATTAGAACTATCATACCTTGAGTATGTCATCCTAGCATAATAAGAGATTCCAGTCTATACTATGGAGTTTTATAAGGCCTAGACAATCTAGATTCTCATCTCCTTTTACAAGTCAGTCGCACCTTCCGGTGCTGCGGAATGCCGCAATGTTGGCCTCGCTTCGCGAGGACCGTCGTTCGCGACACAAGGGAATATTCCCTCCGACGTAGGGAAGATTCGTCTACGATTCCGTCGTTCAGGAACCGGGTTTAGTCCCCGATTCCGTCGAGGGACAGTCGAAAAACACGTCGACTAGAAGACTAGACTTGTATGGGTAAATAGTGTACCCATATTTATCTCGAGCAGTACCCATATTCGATCACATATGGACGTTAAGTACGACGTTCGACCCCGTACACAACACATAGCGTCGCGCCACGCACGCCCCGGGCGCGGCGACGATCGCGTCGCGCGCGATGTTGACGCGCCGACATCACGAGGAAACCACTCGTACAGCCTTGGTCGCGATCTCGGCGCGAGCGCGCGCGCCGCGACGCCACCCGAGCGCGTCGCATTCGATCCGAGTCAGCATCTTTCGACATCACGCGCACATCGCGACCGATCGCGGCGCCGATCGCGCACGAGACGCGCTAAAAATTCGAGAGGGAGGTTAAAAACATAGTTACGGGAACTGGCCTAAAGAGCGATCGATTCGCGCGTCGAACTCGCGTCGCACTTCTAAACCCTGACTAAACCCTGACTAAACCCTCACCATCGCGCGATTCATCGCGTGCACGTTGCGTCACCACGGCGTTTTTCGACCGCGGCGTGCGCGAGTGGCGGTCAGAAACGTTTGTTCGTTCGTTCCCGCGCGCGCGTCACCACCAGGAACATCCCAGCGCGCCAAACCCAAGATTTTGTAACGGGACCTTAATAACGTGCCGAGAGGTAATTTCGAAGCCTGACTCGAACTTCAAGAAGTGAGAACAGCCAACTAATAACTGCAACTGTAGTTGGAGCAACATACTCCTGTCGCACTCCCGCCGCCTTTCTCACTGGTTACATATTACGAGCGACAGGATAAGTTATAGAGAGATTGTACACGGAACGAGGAGCTAACGATGTCTTCTGTTTCAAGAAACTACAACTTTCGACGACCGAGCAAACTCATTGTAGGCTTCGATACACTAGAGCAGTTTTCCAAGAGTAAAACCCGAGCAGAACTAGTCAGATTCATTGAGGTAAGTTGCATATCCCGATTTCGTGCGAGAAATATGTGAAGCGTCTCGAAGGAGGTCAGCGACTCCCTAAAGATGCAGCAAGTTGGCCGTGAGACAGGCTGTTTTGTACAAGAAGTTCTTGGTTTCATCAAGAAACTGAAAATATTCGCACAAGAACGGTCAGAATTAACACAAGTAATACGCTATGGTGATATTTCATTTCGAGAATGGTGCACACATCTTCAAACAGAGTCAAATGGTGCGTGTTCTCTTTTCACTAAATGCATTTGTTTTCACAAGTTGCTGAAGCATTTGTAACGCAAATACTTCCTGATGATCTGAAGGTTTGTGATAGTTCGGAACTGAGGTTCTACGCTCATCATCCGTAGATGGCAGATACGGAACTATCGGCTTATCTTGATGCCAGGTGAGTCTCAGGCACTCTGTTCTCGTAGCACACCCAACATCATAATTTTAGTTTTGGTGACTCTGTACGGCTTGACTACGGGACAGGGCACGAGCTAGCCTTCTGTGCCTTTCTCCTGTGTTGTTTCAAACTCGGTATATTTAGTTCAGACGACTTCTTTCACATCGGGGCACTCGTTTTTCCGGCTTACAATGAGCTTGTCCGTGAGCTTGTAGTGTCATTTCGGTGAGCGCGAATAAGTAAAATTAACTGTTAACACCTGTTCACACTGAAAAGGCTCGAGCCTGCTGGTTCCAAGGGTAGCTGGGGGCTAGATGACTATTTTTTTCTTCCATTTTATTGGTGCCCTACAACTTGCCGTCGTTTTGTACTAGTTTAAACGTATCACTAGGGGGTCAGCAGAGCTACTTCACCAAGGGCTTCTATCACCATCAAGTGTAAACGACAAAGATCTAGTCAAGCTTTACTCTGAATCATACATGTATTTTGCGAGCATTTCTTTCATATGCGAGGTAGATATAATACAACTAGAGTAGATGAAGATCTAAACTCACTTGTGTAGATGAAAGGTGGACCGCTCAGCGTGACTTCCCCACTTCTATACAGCATAAGTCAAGTACAAAGCTGGAAAAAAATCAATTCGGGTCTTCTTCAAATGTACCAGGTCCGTTTCCTATCGATTGTTTCGAAAGCTTCTCACTTCCCCCTCAGCAAGAGTATCTGAACAAGTATCCGATGATGCAGCATTTTCTCTTCGGAAATATTTTGCAGCTGAATTAGCCTTGTTAGCCAAAACTTTCAACTCTCTACTTCTCCACATCCGTCATATATGTAATGTAGTAACGGTTCGCACAAAATACCATGCGAACATAAGTGCACTAGTTGCATATTTTCGTCTGTGTGTAAAATTGCTGACGTCTCGTTCGTTTGTGCCTGAAAGCTCCGTCACTGATAAGCATGTAAAAGTCAATCACCGACACACTCGTCAAAACCAACTTGTCCCGTTTGTCTTGTGAAAACTCGTTGTCTGCTTTATTCGCTTCTACACTAACTGTGCTCGTACTAGTCTTATCAACCACTTGCTGTGACTTCTGTGACCATCGTAAGTATTTCGCTTCTCCACCGAACGCTGATCGAACAGCTTCATTGGTCGCAGAAGCAGTTGCCCGTTCTTCCTCTTCTTGTAAAAGCTGTGTTAGTTTTTCTTTCAGCTGTTCGTCTTCCTCTGGGATAAGTTGCCCATGTCTCGCGAGGTGCTCCCCAGCCAACATGATTGCTTTGCGCTCCTCTTGAACCCTCAAATTATTGTCATCCTCTAAAGTTGTGTTGCTAGCCCGTACAAAACTTCTGGGCGAATCTAATTTACGACGCCCGGTTGTCATGTTACGGCGGCACATCGATAGCTGTACCAAAGAAAGGAGGAGTTGTTGAATGTGAGTGACTGTGCTCGTGTGAACAAGATCAAGAACATCAGTAGAGCATTTCATGTGCTGATTTCGAAGAAGATGTAATCGTTGGCGAACAAATGTCTCTATTCTTTTTCTCTGAGCCGCATTCGTCAACCAAGGGACGGACTGCCTCGTTTTCGCTAGAGTTTCTACATTCTCTCGGCAACTTGGAGGCGACTGTTCTCTAGTGGGTATAGTTCGATCGGAACCACAGCCGATGGCTCTTACAGCCTTCAAAAAATTTGTTCGGTGGTGCTTACTGAGTGCACGAAGGACTATTGTCATTTCCTTCTGCTGTGTTTTGTCAGCGATATAAGTACCGGACGACGTTGGGTCGTCCTTGCTCAAACCTCTCAAGTGGCATAAAATTGAACTGAGCGACATTCCGTGTGTAGCGAAAAATTGACGTGTGGTATTTGCTTCTTTCTGCAGTGGATATTCCGTATGATCCATGCTTACAGTCAATCAATTGCTTCTCTTGGTATCTCAACTCGCCAATAACCCGCGCGCGTTACAAGCGTGGTAAGATTCGACAAGCTTCGACAAGGTGTGTGGTCGGACGATTCAAAAGGACTCGTCCGATGGGGGACTCTAAGGGCTTTTGCGTGGTTTATCAGTCGCCCCCCCGCCTCAGTTGGTCCAGAATTGAAGAATGAATTGGACTAGCCTGGCTTATTCCGGAGCTATCAATGAATGTGAGGACGGGGCCCCGGTTTCCCTTGTTCCGCCTTACACGTAGATCATCTAGCAGATGCGTGTCCAGTGTCCACTCAGTTCTTTTCTTCCCTTTTCTTCCTGCAGTGACAATCGCTAAAAACCAGTTCCTAGCTCGTCCTTGATAGACTCACTCTTGGACCCAACATACCTTGAGTATGGATTTGCGCATTGCGCGTACGATGATAAAGTTTATTGGAGGGTGGGGTTTATTCATTCATGTGAGGGAGACCTAAGGGATAGAAATTATTCCTTGTCAGAATATCGAGTGGTTTTCCAATTTTTGCTATTCTTTTTTCACAAGAGATGGACCGAAATAAAAGAGGGGCGTGGCTAAATCTCATGGCGAAGCGAAGCAACTTTTTATCGTTAGCATACAACATATTTGCACATTTTTCATTTGCAGTGTTTGCAGTGTACTCAATACGGGGATCGAACCCGCGACCCTCAGCTTAGGAAGCTGACACTCTATCCACTGAGTTAATTGAGCTTGCGAGCTCGCAAATTCCGTTGTAATAAGTATGAAAGGCCATCACGGATTCACTACTTAATATCGAAATCATTACTGCGCGTAATGAGACACTGTGGCCGAGTGGTCTAAGGCGCCAGGTTCAGGTCCTGGTTCGAAAGAGCGTGGGTTCAAATCCCACCGGTGTCAGCTAGGTGTAAGGAAGTTGGTTAGCCGCTTCTAAAGCATTTTGCCATCCCTCATGCAGGCCGGCATCCCTGCCGTCCGCACATCTGAACGAAGCTGCTACGCTCTTGGCGAACGCGCCTCTTGAGAAAACGTTGATTGACAACCCTGGGGGAAGCTACCGACATGCGCAAAAGGCTAAAAACCGCTAGCCCGCTTTGTTGTCAAGTACACAAAACGAATGGAACTCTTAACCCACTTTTGTTTCAGGAAGAGTTCGTGGAGAAGAAAAACAATGAATATGAAACATCACAACCGTATCAACATATACTTCTGAAAGATGTTTGTGATGATAGATTTCTATCACAGGCGCTCAGAGAATTGGAAACTCATGTGACCTTAAGTTTCAAAGAAACAGACTTGTTTAAGGTCCTTCAGTCGGTAGACTTGGCTAGTTTAGACACTGCTGAAGGACGAAAGAAATGTACAAATCTAACGAAATTAAGAGACGCTCTATACAGTGACACATTTCGTAGAGCTGTAGAACGGATGACCGGCTGCCCACCTCTAGATGCAAGAGTGGACTGTTCGTGCAACGTGTATCCGCACGGTGGACACCTACTGTGTCATGATGATGTGATCGGGACTCGCTGCATCTCGTACATCCTTTATCTATCAGATAATCAAGAGGAATGGACGGTTAATGATGGAGGCGCACTCGAGCTTTACCCTGTTTCCAAAGTAGTGCACGCTACCCCAAGTGTCCATCCAACAAAGAAAATATTACCATTGTGGAATACTATGATATTGTTTCGTGTTCAAGCAGGACAAAGTTTTCATGCTGTACAAGAGGTTTTCGCAAAATACAAGTCCAGAGTATCTATTTCAGGGTGGTATCATGTGATGACACATTCATCAAGTGCAACACGAAATGCAAGCGCTCAAGCACTTGTTCATGGTATGAACGCGTACACGGAAACCACACATACCAATACTGAAGTAAAACTGGCGAATACATGTACATTTATGGATACGAAGTTTTCCCCGACTTTCGGGCACGAGGATCGAGTTTTCCTTCGGGAGTGGTTAAACGACGCTTACCTTGACATGAGTGGAATGCTGCAACTGAATCAGCAGCTTGACAAAGAGGGCATAATAGTACTTGGTGATTTTTTGAACGAGAATATTGCAAAAATTGTACGTGAGAAAATCAAGCTCAGTGCAGCTAACGGGTCTGGGTGTTTAGATGAATCGAGTAGCACAAGATGGGTTACTTGTGGCCCCCCGCATATCCGCCGCTTCCTTCGATACTGCCATAAGGAGACCAAACAAACGAAACAAGATCACCGTGCTGAATTGAGTGAACAGTCTATGGATCTCCCAAGTGTTCTGACTGCGATCTGTGATCGAGTGTTCCACTCAAGTGCGTTTCGAAAATGGCTGGCAAGTGTAATTGGTGCACATCTAAGAGTTACACAAGGACAAGTTCGATGTTTTCGTCCTGGTCTTGATTACACTTTGGCGATACAGAACCCAACATCAGCCAGCGAAAAATTCTCGCTCAATCTATGTTTTGTGAACGATTTTGGAAACGATGATGAGAAATCTTGGTCCAGTGGCGATGTGGGAGGGTACTTGTGTCACATGAAGACAAAACCATTCGAGAAAATGAGTACGCCTGCGGAAGTGTACATGGAAGAGAATGAGGAAAAAGTATCATCCGTTGATGCCACGTTCAACACTTTGACGATCATCAAAGAGGATGAAAACATCGTTAACTTCATCAAATATATATCAAAATCTGCCCCTAGTTGCCGTTGGGACATTATTTCGAACGCAACGCGTAGTGCTTAAATCCAACAAAAATACTGTAAAAGATGAAAAACAGAGCCTATTTTTCTCATACACAAGTGAGGGAAATTCAATTATCCCGCCTCTAGTTAAGAAACCTATGTGCGACAACATCAACGACTGACATTCGCATTTCCCTAGGACATAAAAGTGAGTCAACAAGTTCCCAGCCAGCGTTCCTGTCTGCACTCAACAGAGCCAACTCGTCACTGGTACACTGACAGGCCTCTCTACACGCAGAGAGATCAAGTTTACAACGTTCAAGCTCGAGCAAAAACGCTTTTAAATTTTCTTTGTCGCGCAACGCTTTAGAGAGCAGCTGCAATACGATTATTCCTACACTAAAAACATCAAAACGATCTGGTGTATATTTGTCCCACAGTAGCGACATATTCCCTTCCAGCGGTACAGGTGCACCTTCAGGGATAAGATAATTCTCACACTGTGCACTGAATAGTGGATCAGCAGGGCCCGCCCCAGAGAAATAGTTTATAGAAGTCTTTAAACAGCTAGCAGATGCCCCAAGATCAATGAATATTGGACCATCATCTGTCAGTAGAATATTTTCAGGTTTAATGTCACGATGCACTATTCCAATGGAATGAAGTTTTGCCAATTTGGACGTCAAATTACGAATGAAATCTCTGACTATGTCAATTTTCTCCGCGCCTGGAGAAAGACAGACAGTGCGGCTCAGACCTGTGAACAACGTTTGGTCATCAGCATAGAGTGAGCCCAGAGTCTGAAGCCCTTGAAAGCGCCACATCAACCAAAGACCGGCGCTTAGTGTGCCATTGTAAATCTGACCTTCACTACGAGAGTCTATTTCACAACAGCCTAGAAATGATGCACATGTTCCTTTTGCATTCCTATGTACGAACTCGTTTATTTCGAGTTCAGCATCCAATAAGTCGTCAGCCCAGAGCACATTTTTCTGTGATGTTTTTAGTATCACTTTCTCGCCTTTCCATGTTCCAAGAAAAACTAACCCAAAGTTACCTTGGTTGAGTGGACCATTTTTGCTGACTCTAATATCATCTGGGACCACTCCAACCGTCCGTCGCAGCATCTTTTTCCCGCTTGTTCGCTCGTTGCGCTTTCTCTCCCAATACGCGACTTCAGCAGCGTTAGCAAAGTTATCTATTTCACTCTCCAACCGTTTGAGTTCGATGCGTATTTCTTGTTTATTTGCAAGAAGGGACATCAATTTGTCGAAATGCATTTCCTCGCAGTTTATCATTTTTCCTTGTGTTTCAATCTTAGAGAAAGCATCACCGACTTCAATGTTGCCATTCTTATCAGCTGCTCCTCCTGTGACAATCTCTTCGACGTAAGCCCCTTTGTCCTGCTCACTAGCAAGTATTAAACCTAACGGAGGACTGAGTTTCACAACAATGAACTTGTGTGTAGAGTATGTGCGTGTGTTTCTCGCGTTGGTGTTCGTGTTGCAATTTATTTTGCGGTGGGCTCCCCCTTTGCGGTTGAGCAGTGTGGGCTGGATGTACGCACTCGAAAACGACATGGAGCGAAGTTATCAAGAGGCGACGCGCAATGCTTTTGAATCTGAGCCGACTTGATCGCGTGAAGCGCGGGAACGAAAATGGCGCACTTTCTTGTGGTCACCTCTAGTCTGCAAAACGACCTCAAGTCACACTTTGTTCCAGTGGTCCGAAGGATAGTTTCACTAGCTATCGCATAAATCACGTTTCAGTTACAATTTTCTACGGGCTAAGAAAGTTTGAAAGAGAAATCACTCGAACTTGCGCAAATACTGTTCTTCAAGGTATTGCACAATATCGTCACTCTCGAACAGGCTGACTTCGGTGTTCGGATCTTCAAGATATGGGACTTGGAACTCAAAGGGCGTTCTACGTTGAAGCGCATCCCTCCTTACACTCCCTCTAGCACAGGGATGAAGTACGTAAGGTAGTTCCAACTGACAAAGTTTCTTGCGAACCAAAGTACAAAACGGGCTCGCCTCGTACGCCCACAGCTCCAACGGTAGAGGTGGTAACGTCGATGGAGACGCGTAGTGAGACTCTATTCTTGAGTTACCACTTAGAAATAGTGCCAACTGCGCTAATTTCTCATGCAGCCAAAATGGCGGTGCAGCACCTTCAGAATATTCTGAAAACAAAAAGTTCAAAATATCCTCTGACCCTGCTAAGTTAATTTCTTTCCGAGAGTCACACAGGAGAGGTAATCTAAGCTCAGACTCTCCCGTAACTTTCAGTGCCTCGTTCCGGTGACGCGACGAACCATGTGGACATGGCTTGATTGTCACAGCGACATCTAAGATGCTCAGTGCCTCCCGTACAAGCTTGCATGAGCCATCATTTTCATTATCATAAAGAGTAAGGGAGGGTGTGACAAGTGAATCAGAGAAGAGATCATTTTTGAGCTCTCGGTCACTTGTTTCTGCGAGGGATCCAGTTTCTACCAATCGAAAGCCAAGCCCGCGCCAAAAAGAATACTTCGAAGGATCATCTTTCCCTAAAAATACACGCCACTTGTTGACAAACAACCCACTGGCACCACGCAATATGCCCAAATTCACTGCTTTCATGAGTTCTTTAATTTGGTGACTTTTAAAGGCATACCTCTTGGGTGAAATGATGGAAGTGCATGCTTTACTTGAATCAAAACTCTTAGATGTGGAGTTCGGACCTTCGTCCATACTCGGTATCCATATTGCATGTGCACCATAAGGAACTCGCTCTGGAAGGCCTATTCTAGTTACTGGGCCCTTTGAAATATCCTGTGCATCAAAAATCATGCAGTAACTTTTTCCCAGGGCTGATTCTCTCCTGTCGTTTTCGTCATGCACGTATGCCAGGAGCCAGCCGTCATCCTCGATTGTGGAATTTTGTCTGGGCACAAATTGAGCTTCCATCCCAAATAGACCATTATCATATTCAAATAGTTCACTCTGTCTTGATTCTAAATCGAATTTGACGATTCCATTGAATTTGAGCTGGGCTTTCTCAGAAATAGAACGAGAATCTATTATGCTTGCGTATGCATAGCGGTTCTTTCGCCCAGTGAAAGTGTCATTGATCCTCGGTGTTTCGATCATGATATCAGAAACAAACATCTCCTCAACCTTCTTGGTGGATGGGGTTATACGCCACTCGTGCAACCGTGGAATGCGGTCTCCTTTTCCCACCGCATCTCTCACCCATTCTTGTGAGCCTTGTGCCTGTAGTGCGTGATGAAAAAATCCATCTTCTCGTATTCCAGTGACAACTAACACAAGATTATCATCCTCGTCCATTTCTTCCCACGCATTTACAAAATGAAAAACCGATTGGTGTGTACTGCACTCCACCCACTGGACTTCTCCGTGTGAGGAATCATGCATGTTTCTTTCAATGATGCCAAAGCGAGCTTTTCGTGCCACATTGTATTGCAGAGGATTCTTGCCAGAAAGTTGTCTATTGGGCGCTATGTCCATGCTCCCTTCATAGAGAATCGTAAAGTTCTCTGTTACAACGAAATCGTGCATGAAAACACTGTCAATGAAGTGTGTCCATAGTGGTTTCAATGATTTCACCTCTCCAGATGCGGAAATAGCACCGACGGTGCAGTGAGGCGGCATCACTGGGTCAAAACCAAAAAAGATCATATCTCCAGAAACAGGGGCCACTTTTGGATGTGCTGTGAACGGGACATTTGGTGGTAGTGTGTGATTAAATGTACACTTTCCGAGCGTCTGCAATGTGTGAGCATCAATCTCCCATGGTGGCTGGGTATCCTGAAGTGTTAACACCTTGTTTGCATAGTAAAATATCGCCGTATTTGCGCTATCTTTCAGGAACGAACCAGTTTTCAAGAAGTTGCAAACGGCATTGTACATGAATGTACTACCAGAAGCATTCATAAGTGGTCTAAATAGACGTGTCTGCTCCATCGATTCTAACTTCCAACTAGTCGTGCGGACATATCGATTTCTGTATGTGACATTGCCCTCTCTTCCAAAATCTAACACATAGACCATTCCGTCGCCTTCAAACCAGTGATGCCAACTTCTTCCGAATGGACTCGGCTCTTGCCTTGGTCCCATTCCCCATTCTTTGTAGTGATCTCGGTGAAACTTTGGATTTGGTCCAACATATGCAAACTTGCCATTCGGGAAGTCGGCTGGAATTCTCTCGTGTATGCACAAGCCCTGCTTATGTTGTCCAAGAAATGTCGCAGTCGTAGTCCATTCCTTCGTTATAGGTGTATAGTTACCTTGTAAAAATGCGGCGGCGTGTTGACCGTATTCCTCGGCAGATAAGCCATCTTCTTCTTGACGAGAGTTCGAGTATATATCCGATACTGACTTATCTGGCTGTTCTTGGGCCAGATTCCCGCGCTCCGCCAGTGCTGGTAAATATCCGACGAGCGATCGTTTCTTGGAAACGGACCTTGGTGTGGGTTCAGCGTATCGCCGCCTGTACATTCCCGATCCAGGACAGGGAAGGCGAGTGTGCCCTGCCGGTGATAGCATCTTTTTCTAACAGAGCGGACAAGAATTTGTCGAGCACAAGTTGAATCGTCAATTGAAGCGCCAGGGTGTTGCAAACTAGGGCTCGACTCAAGTAAAGTTGTGCTTTAAGTAAAGTTGTGCTTTAGCGGAGAGGTGATGTGTCGCTGGTGTTCTCGGCCACAGCCCGGGTGGGAGATATCTTCAACGGGAGCGAACGCACACAGATCTTATCCAATGCCACCATCATGGCAAACAAAGACATACATTTTTATACATACTCCAAAGAGCATTGCGCATTTATGAGTTTGATAAATATTGATACTATCCTCCAATTTCATGGAAGACTTCACGGTCTGTGACTCGTCGAAACACACAAAGTACTATTTTAGTACCAGTACCATTCATTTTTATCGCGGGTCAGAGCTTAGATCGACCTAAATGCGTGTAAAGTTGTGTGGATTCTTACAAGATATATTTAGCCCTAGTGGCTCCTCCTATGTTGAGTTATGACTCGTCTCATATATAATATTCGGGAAGACTATAGCCATATACTTAGTGGTGAAATATCCTAACAATTCATATGAATATGAAGCACTGCTTGTAGTGCTAGTGCTAGCACTAGTGCTAGTGCTAGAGGGGTCCTAATGAGAAAACAGGCAAAATTAATGGAGTTTAGGCGAATACCAAGGTTTAAACGTTGGTAATTTTACCTGTAAAACACCCGAGTATTGAGTTTCTCCCACAACGATGCGTCCTGACTCGTTTGACTTTTTGACAGTTTTATCATCGTTTGATAGTCATAGATTATGATTTGATACATTACGCATTAGTCAAGTGATAAAAAGTTACCTCCCGGCGAGATTAGCAGCTAAATTTTAGCTAGACAGTTCCAACCAACCAACCTAGACGAGTAACTCGTCACGAGTTTGAAGGTTTGGACTCTTTGGGCACGGAATTGGGGCCCTCTTACTCAATGGAAGGGAACTTGTTCGGAGCTGAGTGCAAACAGTCCGCGGTTTTCACTATACGCAACTAAGTCCGGAAGACATTCGTTAACTCCCGGTTTAGAACACGACTGTGCGACAGCTCAACGTGCTCAGACTTACAATGTCTCGAGGGGCCATTCACACGGAGAGGGACTTGAGATGGATTTATTGCGAGTTTTTAAAAGATATTGGGATGCGATTAAAAGTGTACGCATTTCATGCGATAATTCTAGTATTGTGGCCTGACAACCCCGTAGCCCCCAGTTGACAATTGCCACGGCAATTGTATTTTGTCACCGTTTTTATTCCCACCACTGCATCAGCATACATAAGAGCGATTTACATGTATGGTTACTTCTTCATGATTTAAGATTCTGTGCTCACCACAGTGCTTAGATTATTGCATCTGCTTGCATGTTTCTAGCTGGAAAAGTAGAAGAAACTCCGAAGTCCCTGAGTGATTTACTGAAAGTATCCACTGCTGTTAAACATAAGGACGAGGACGGTACAGCGTGCTCCTTGATGCAAGACTCGGTACGTTGAGCGGACTGTTATACTGTTACAGAATATTTGATAACGTTGAGTAGAATTTCGTCCAGGAGCAAAGAGAACTAGTTTTACGGGCCGAACGGCGCTTACTTCACAGTTTAGCTTTTGACTTCAACATAGAACACCCTTACAAGTATTTACTAAGCACAGTGAAGCAAATGCAAGGATATTGCCGTATTTCTGAGTCGAGTACACGTGAACTTGCCCAGACTGCATGGAATTTCGCAAATGACAGGTAACTTCATTATGGCCGATTGCCAACTTGCCCCGTTAATAAGCTACACTAAGCCTGAGAACAACTGTATGTCTCCAGCACACCGCACAAGCTTGTGCCCATGCTGTGATATATTTAGGTATAATCTTCATCGTACTACGCTACGACCATTCACGCTACCCTTGCAGCAACGAAGTTCATGGGCTCAAAGCTCACTCTTCCCAAAGACTGGTGTACGGCACTTCACATGGATAGATACGTGTGTGAGAGCATAAGTAATGAGATCTTAGATCTGTATGAAATGGGGAATCGTGATGTTTACGAAAATATTGCAGACTTATCTGCGCTGCATGGATGAGGAAATTCGAAGTATCTTCACTTGATGATATACATGCTTGACTCAACACACTGTCAGACTTAGCTCAAGAAAATGAGCAAGAAGTACTCGAAATAGAAGAGCTAATTGGCTGTTTCAAATATAATAAAACACATACAATATACCTTACCCTCCAAATATACATATAATACGCATGTAACGAGGATGAGGATAGCTTATCTACACTCCGTGCTTTCACCACGGTGACAAACGTTGCCCAAAGGTGCCCCAGTACCTAGAGAAAGTTTAGAAAGAAGCCATTCGCCGGTGCGCTTCTCTCACCAGGACACAGCGCCCGATGATCGTCCCACAGTATACTCCAGCTATCATACCACTACAGTGGGGTCGAAACACGTTGGATCGTTCACGATTTTGAATACATACCAAAAGTGAGCGAGTAGCAATAACACAAAACATATGCGGAAGGTGTACGGCACCTGGTTTGATGCTTAACGAGCGATAGATCTTATGATAGCGTCTAACCCCGAAACGAACACTGACAGTGTTAATACCATGCAATTTATCGCCAGAAATATCAGGCAAGTCCTATAGTTGTCTGAGTCATGGAACACTCAAAGAAAAGGTTAAATCTAAATCACCTTGAAAAGTGCTATCACGATTGAGTAAATACTCATTATCAGCACAACAGTTGCCAATGTAGATACCACAGACTCAGGTGCTAATACTCCACTCTGTTGAAGTCTATGCCACATTGATTCATCACAACCCAGCCCTTTAAAGAAATGAGTTACCTTGCGTGCAAGAAAAAGCCTATATGCACAGTAAACGCACGGACTAAGACTATACATGCGGCCGCCAACAGAGGGTAACGCTAGCCACACGATGCAATATTACTCAATCGTCCAACAATCAATATTTACCATACCTTCCACCGTAATAGTTCGTGATCTACAGAGTATAGTACTCCCAACATAAGACTACCAGTGAGGTGAATTTTGACACAACGGGAAAACTTGCATAGATACCTAACGAGAAGAGTGAACATTAGAGGAATTGACCCAGACAAGCATCCTTCGATACGAATCATAACAAGGATCTGCATCGTTCAACATTATTTACCCCAGATAAATGCTGCCATTATTGAGAAAGCAACAAAAAGAAGTGCTGAGTCTACACTGAGTTCGCCGCTCGCTACTGGCAAATAAGGTTTGTTGATCTGATCTCAAACGTCAACACTAGTCAAGAATGGGGTGAATTCGCACTTGATCAATCTTTCTATCGTAAATCTGATTGAGACCAACGATGGCAAAGTTCATGAAAATCGCCGGAACAAGTGCCTAAACACAAAATGAGATAAAATACCCATCATGGCGAAGACAGGCGCATCAAACGAACCCACCTGCGCCAGAATGTAAGATGTGTGAATTATTTTCATATTTGCCGCAGCCAGAAATGTCATAGAGCACACACTTATCTATATTTTTCACAAATGAGTACACAGTACAGAACTAACTTTAGAAATCTAAAATTGAAGTACCGTTGTTCCTACAACTGTATGAGGTCTTGAAAAGCGCACGAGCGCCGATTCACA
>MPLT02010581.1_pt1 | contig 14770 bp, 15 predicted proteins | sample 1617391 | NCBI WGS metagenome assembly MPLT02 (sample SAMN05944800, study PRJNA350692) | marine metagenome | biome: marine; feature: ODZ; material: water; isolation source: 70 m water sample filtered on 0.2 um supor filter | place: Pacific Ocean | collected 2012-04-08 | depth 70m m
AGAGCTTTTAGAAACAGGTCTGAATTAAATTACTATAATATTAAAGAATCCTTACTATTTAAAAAACATAAAATTGATTCAGTAATTTTTTCTGAAAGCAATTTTTATTACGCTTCTAATCCTAAGCTATATTTAAGAATATATTCAAAACTAGAAACAAAATTAAAACTTCTGAAAGATTCTCTTTCTAAAGATTTGGAAGTACATACTAAAAAAAGAGTAGATTCATTAAAAAAAATCAATTAAATTGATTTTTAAATATTAAGCATGTTTCTTCAATTGATTTTTCAATTTTTCTAAAAGTATAATTAATTCTTGATGAAATTTTAGAGTTTGAATAATGACTAGAAGAATTAGATGATTCTATAGAAGCTCTACTTAATCTTCTTCTTTTCCCTTTTATTTTACTTATTATAAAATCATATATAAGTGCTATTTCCATTAAAACCTTTCCAGCTTGCTTCTTAGGAGGATCTATATTTAATGAGTGACTTACTTTTATAAAGAACTTTTTGAAAGACCAATTTTCAGCAACTAAAATGAATCTTTCCGAGAAAATATTTTTTTCCATCAATTCATACATTATATTAACAACATCTTTAACACATATAAAACCTGTTTTCCCTATAGGATAATAATTCATTCCTCTACTTATTTGTGTAAAAAAAGCTCCGCTTCCTCTTTTCCAAAATCCACTTCCAATTATTACTCCTGGATTTACAATTACGGCATTTAGACCTTCTGAAATACCTCTCCATACTTCCATTTCTGCATTTTTTTTTGTTTGAGAATATGGATTTTTATTGTCTATCCATTCAGTATTTTCATCAGTAAATTTACTTGTACTTAATCCAATTGCAGCTATTGTACTAACATAACATAATTTTTGGATTTTAAAATCCAGAGCACAATTTATTATATTAGCAGTTCCTTCAACATTTATTTTTTGCATAGATACCAGATCTTTTTTATCAAAAGAAATAAATGCTGCACAGTGATATACTTCGCTAACATTTTTAAAAGCATTCGAAAGACTTTCTAGATCATTAATATCTCCATCTATCCAATTTATTTTATTAAATAATTCCTTATGATTTTTTGAATATGAAGAAAAAACTTTTTTTACATTTTCTAAATTACTATTCTTTCTTTTTAGGGCTATAACTTTTTTATTATTGTTAATAAGTAAATACAATAAATTGCACCCCACTAGACCTGTTCCTCCTGTTACTAAAATCATAACTCTAATGTACTATTTTTTGAATTACTTTTTTCTTTTATTTTAGAGGTATATATTTGTTAAAATTTGTATTGTGTCAAAGAACTTTATTAATGAATTACGCTGGAGAGGAATGCTTCAAGATATTATTCCTGGATGTGAAGAAAAATTATTAGAAAGTTCATCTTCAGGATATATTGGTTTTGACCCAACAGCTGATTCATTACATATAGGAAGTCTAGTACAGATTTTAATTTTAATGCATTTCCAAAAATCAGGTCATAAACCAATAGTTTTAATTGGGGGAGCAACAGGAATGATAGGAGATCCTTCTGGCAAATCATCTGAAAGAAATCTGTTGAGTAAGGCTGATTTAGAAAAAAATATTAATGGAATAAAAATTCAGCTATCAAAATTTTTGAATTTCGATTCAAAAGACAAAAATGCTGCTGTTATTTGTAATAATAACGATTGGTTTAATAATATTAAGCTTATAGATTTTATTAGAGATATTGGAAAGCACTTGACTGTAAATTATATGGTTGCTAAAGATTCTGTTAAAAAGAGATTGAGTAAGGATTCTAAAGAAGGTATGTCTTTTACAGAATTTACATATCAAATTATACAAGCTTATGATTTTTATCATTTATTTAAAAATCAAAATTGTATTCTTCAAATGGGAGGAAGTGACCAATGGGGAAACATTACAAGTGGAACAGAATTAATTAGAAAAAAAACTGGCAAAAAAGTTTTTGCTTTAACATGTCCTTTGATTACTAAGACGGATGGTACTAAATTTGGAAAAACTGAGGAGGGCAACGTTTGGCTTGATAAAAATAGAACATCTCCATATAAATTTTATCAATATTGGCTGAATATTTCTGATGAGGATGCCGTTAAGTACATTAAAATATTTACTTTTTATTCTGAAGAGGAAATTAAAAAATTTATTAAAGAACATAAGAAAACTCCTCATCTTAGATATTTGCAAAAAATTATTGCTTCATACTTAACTATATTAGTTCATTCGGATGATGATCTAGAAAAGGCAATTATTGCATCTAACATTTTGTTTGGAAAATCAACATCTGATGAATTAAGTTCATTGGATGAAAATACTTTTTTAGATGTTTTTTCTGGCGTTCCCCAGGCAACAGTCTCTTTAAAATATTTAAATACTAATCCGAGTGTTCAAGAATTTCTTTATAAAGTTGGGTTTTTATCCTCAAAATCAGAAATAAATAGAGCTATTAAAGAAAATTCTATTTCAATTAATAAGGATAAAATAAAAGACTCCGACAGACTATCTAAATCCAATTTAATTTGTGATAAATATATTTTAGCACAAAGGGGAAAAAAGAATTATTTTTTAATTGTTATTAAACATTAGGTTACATCCTCTTATTTCACTTTCACTAATTCTGCCACTAATGCTATAGGATTTATTTTTAAAAACTTCTCCGATATCATCAGTAGCTATAAATGCACATGAATGTTCATTCGCTAGATCAATTATATTTATAGCTCCTTTCCCAGAATTTGAAACCATCAATGGGTTGTTGATATTTCTTATAAGCGTTTTCATCCAAGGTGGATTTTGAAACTTTCCATTTTTTAAAGCATATGCTTGAGAGAATAATTCTGTCATTCCATACTCTGAGTGGATATGTTTTGTGCCAAACCCTTTGTTAAGTTTTAAATGAAGTTCACTTCTAGTTATTTCCTTTTTTCTTCCTTTCATTCCTCCGGTTTCAATAATAATTAAATCTTTTATTTTAATAGGGTGTTTTTTAGCAAAATCTAATAAAGCATAACTAACTCCAAAAAGAATTATTTTTTTATTACTTGTTTTTTTTAAAACAGAAAATAATTTTTTATAGTCATCTAAGTAAAATTCACTTTCGTTATGATTTGAGGTTTTAATAAAATTATTAACCATAAAAACAAGAGAAGAGTTTTTTTGTTCTATATAAGAAGGTAAAAGTCCTAAAAAAACATAATTTTTTATAGGACCATAAAATAATTCAAAACATGTTCTAAAACTTTTAATATAATTATCAATATTAGAAACATAATTTGTGCTTTTATTTCCCCCTGTTCCGCTACTTTTAAAAATATGTGAAACATTATTTTTGTTTGAAACAATTTTGTGTGTTTTAAAAAATTGAATTGGCAAAAATGGAATATGTTTTAATTCTTTAACTTCACTTGATTTTATTTTTAATAACTTACAGTATTGATTATAAACTAAGTTATTATTGAATTGCTTATTAAATAAAGCAATCGCCTTAAATTTAAAGTCTAGTTCAGATTTAATTTTGAATGGATTCAAATTTTTAATTTCAAATTTAATCAATGCACGATAAAATTACATTGTAAATTTAATATTAAGGCCTGTATTAACTTATTGTTAATTAAAATGTAATTAAAATTAATTTTGAATAAAATTATTAAAATGTCCAGGCTTCCAAAGATTTTAGTTGTTGATGATGATCCTGATATTGTAGAAATTTTAAGGTATAACCTTGCCTTAGCTGGATATGATGTTGAGAGTGCTATTAATGGAAAGGAAGCAATTAAAAAAGCAAAATTATTTATTCCACAAATTATTCTATTAGATATAATGATGCCAGAAATGGATGGAATTGAAGCGTGTTCTAAAATTAAACGAATTTCTTCATTAGATAACACTATGATAATTTTTTTAAGTGCTAGAAGCGAAGACTTTACCCAAATAGCAGCTTTTGATGCTGGTGGAGATGACTATATTTCAAAACCTGTAAAACCTAAAATTTTATTAAAAAAAATTGCCTCAATTTTTAAGAGAATAAATTCCAGAAAAAATAAAACTCTAAGATTAGAGCTGAAAAATTTGATTATAGATAGAAATGAATATAAAATTATAATAGATAAGCAAGATTTAACTCTGCCTAGAAAAGAATTTGAATTATTATTTCTTTTAGCATCAAAACCAGGAAAAGTTTTTACTCGTGATGAAATTATGAACAGTGTTTGGGGTTCTCATGTAATTGTTGGTGATAGAACAATAGATGTTCATATTAGAAAATTAAGAGAAAAAATTGGAGATTCGTATTTTAAAACAATTAAAGGGGTGGGATATAAGTTTATCCAATAATTTTATGTCATTATTTAATAAATCATTAAAACAGTCTTTTATAATTTCAATTGCTCTAAGTTTAGTATCAGTTATTACATTTTTTATATATAATTCTTTTGAATATAAAAGCACTATTGATTTACTAATTTTTATTATTCCTCTATTTATAATCTCTTTTTTTATAGTTTATTTTTATTTAGAATTTTTTGTTTTAAAAAAAATTAGAAATCTTTATCATGATTTAATTCCAAAAGAGAATTTTGAAGAGAATTCTCTTGTTTCAACTAATATGGATCAATTGATTGAAGATCTTAAAAAATTTTCAAAGGAGAGCCAAACTGAAATTAAATCAATGCAAGAAAAAGAGAACTTTAGGCGTGATTTTATAGGTAATTTAGCTCATGAATTAAAAACACCTCTATTTACTTCTCAAAGTTATTTATTAACTCTAATTGATGGCGCACTAAAAGACAAAGAGGTTAATCTTAAATATTTAAAAAAAGCAGAGAAAGCTGTTGAAAGATTAATTTTTATTGTAAAAGATTTGGATATGATCACAAAGCTTGAATCAGAGGATTTAAAATTAGAAAAATCAAAATTTAATATAATATCTTTAATAAATAATGTTTTTGAAATGCTAGAATTGCAATCAAGTAAAAAACAAATTTCATTATCTTTAGACTCTAAAATTAGCACATTAAATGTTTTTGCAGATCAAGAAAAAATTCACCAGGTTTTAACTAATTTAATTGAAAACTCTATTAAATATGGTAAAGAATTAGGAACCACTGAGGTTTCTGTTGATGATATAGTTAAAAATAAAGTTATTGTTAGAGTTACAGATAATGGTCAGGGAATAAAAGAAGTTCATTTCAAAAGACTATTTGAGAGATTTTATAGGGTAGATAATTCTGGTAGCAGGTCAAGTGGTGGCTCTGGGTTAGGTTTAGCTATTGTTAAACATATAGTAGATGCTCATAATGAAAAATTATATGTTGAAAGTGATTATGGTGTAGGTTCTGAATTTTCTTTTACTTTAGAAAAATCAAATTAATTATTTTTAAGTTTGTTTTACTCTTAAACAATTATTAATTGGGAAGTAAAAATAAATTAAAAAGGTTTATAGAAAACGAAGGGTTTTCAAATGTAATTCAGCCAACTCGAAAACATTTAATATCAAATTTATTTAATCTAAAAGGGAAATGGAATTCTTCATATTTTAAAAATAATAATCCAATAATTATAGAGCTTGGATGTGGAAAAGGTGAGTATACAGTTAATTTAGCTAAACTAAATCCTAATAAAAATTATATAGGAATAGATATTAAAGGGGCAAGATTCTGGCGAGGAGCAAAGACTGCGATTGATGAAAAATTGGAAAATGTAGTTTTTTTAAGAACTCAAATTGAATTGCTTGAATATGTTTTTAAAAATGATGAAATTCATGAAATTTGGTTAACCTTTCCAGATCCTCAAATAAAATTTCAAAGAAGAAAACATCGTTTAATTAATTCTGTTTTTTTAGAACTTTATAAGAAAATATTAAATAAAAATGGCGTAATTCATCTTAAAACTGACAGTGAATTTCTTCATGGTTATACATTAGGCTTATTAGAAAAATTAAACATTAAACCTTTGTTTTCTAATCATGATATTTATAAGAATAATAATGCGCCAAATGAGGTTATTAATATTAATACCCATTATGAAAAATTATTTTTAAAGGAAGGTAAAAACATCTCCTATTTAAGTTTTAATTTCAATCATAAAGATGGCTAAAAAAAAACTAGACTTTTTTAAAAAGGTATATTCATTAGTTATTAAAATACCTTATGGAAGGGTTACTACATATGGTGCGATAGCAAATTATTTAGGAGCTAAAAAAAGTGCACGAGTTGTTGGGTGGGCCATGAATGCTTCTCATGTTATTAATGAAATACCTTCTCATAGAGTTGTTAATAGGATTGGACTTTTAAGTGGAAAAAATCATTTTTTTGGGAATAATCTTATGGAGCAATTGTTAGAAAGTGAAGGTATTGAAATAAAAAATGATAAGGTTGTAAATTTTAAAAATATTTTTTGGGATCCATCATTTGAATTAAAATAATTGTATTCATAAGCTTATATTTGCAATTAAAATTAATTTGATTTTGAAACTAACAAAAGATAATATTTTATCTCTTTTAAAAACGGTTTATCAAAAAGGCGAAAAACTTGATCTTGTATCGAATAATTCAGTTAATAATATTGTAGTTTTTGATAAAGAAATTATAATAGATTTAGAAATTACAAATCCTACACTACAATCAAAAAATTATATAAAATCTTTAATAAAGAATGCTATTGTTTCTGAATACAAAGAAAATTTTGAAATAAAAATTAATTTTAAACTTGCTAAAATTTTAAATGAAACAATTCTTAATAAGAATGAAGTTTTAGAAAATGTCAATAACATAATAGCAGTTTCATCAGGAAAAGGTGGAGTTGGAAAATCAACTGTTACGGCTAATTTAGCAATTGCTTTAACTAAAATGGGTTTTTCTGTAGGAATTTTAGATGCTGATATATATGGGCCTTCAATTCCTCTTATGTTTGATGTGACGCAAGACAAACCCCTTGCTGTGAAAATTAATGGTAAATCTAAAATGAAGCCCATAGAAAATTTTGGTGTTAAGATTTTGTCTATTGGATTTTTTACCAAAATTGATCAAGCAGTAATTTGGCGAGGTCCAATGGCTTCTAAAGCGTTGAAACAAATGATTTTTGATTCAGATTGGGGAACCTTAGATTTTTTATTAATTGATTTGCCTCCTGGAACAGGCGATATTCATTTAAGTATTATGCAATCATTGCCAATTTCTGGATCTATCGTAGTTAGTACTCCACAAAATGTGGCTCTTATTGATGCAAGAAAAGGAGTTTCAATGTTTAAACAAAAAAATATAAATGTTCCGGTTTTGGGAATTATAGAAAATATGGCTTATTTTACTCCAAAAGAATTGCCAAAAAATAAGTATTATTTATTTGGAAAAGAAGGTGCAAAAAATTTGTCAATTGATTTAAAAGTTCCATATTTAGGTGAAGTACCTTTAATTCAGAGTATTAGAGAAGCTGGAGATATAGGAAGACCTGCTTCTCTTCAAGAAAATTCAATTATTGAAAAGGTTTTTAATACAATAACAAAAAACATGATTTCTGAGCTATTATTAAGAAATAAAAAACTTCCAGAAACTGAAGTAATAAAAATTAAAACTATGTCTGGCTGCTCAGCTATAAAATAATTATTATGAATAAAAATTTATTAAATAAAAAAGTAGAATCTGCATTAGAAGAAATAAGGCCTTTTCTTTTATCTGATGGAGGAAACATATCTTTATTATCGATTAATGATAATATTGTTAAGGTTCAATTAATGGGAAATTGCGTTAGTTGTTCTGTAAACCAGATGACTTTAAAAAATGGCGTAGAGATGACTATTAAAAAACATGCTCCTCAAATTAAAGAAGTTATTAGTGTAGAATAATGAAATGAAAATAATCAAAACCGATATTTTGATCATTGGGGGAGGTCCAACAGGTTTATTCACAGTCTTTGAAGCGGGCTTATTAGGTTTAAAATGTCACATAATTGATGCCTTAGCAAAACCTGGAGGACAATGTGCAGAAATATATCCTAAAAAACCCATTTTTGATATTCCTGCAATTCCTGAAATATTAGCTGGAAAACTTATAAATAATTTATTAGAACAAATCAAACCATTCAATCCAGGCTATACTTTATCTGAATCGGCTGAACATTTAGATAAACAAAAAGACGGCTCTTTTAATGTAGTAACTAATAAGGGAACTATTCATAACGCAAAAGTTATTGCTATTGCTGGAGGTCTAGGCAGTTTTGATCCAAGAAAACCTCAAATAAACAATATAAATAAATATGAAGGAAATGGAGTGGAGTATATGATTAAAAACCCAAAAGTATTTAAAAATAAAAATGTTATAATTTCTGGTGGTGGTGATTCTGCATTAGACTGGACAATTGAATTACAAAAAATTGCAAGAAAGGTTACATTAGTTCATAGAAGAACAGAATTTAGAGGAGCTTTTGATTCAATTGAAAAGGTTCAAAATTTAAAAAATAATTTATTAATTGATGTTGTTACTCCTGCAGAAGTTATTGAGTTAAAAGGCGAAAAAAAATTGGAAAGCGTTAGAATAAAAATAAATGATGATGAAAAAGAAATGAACGCAGATTTTTTTATTCCATTATTTGGTTTGATTCCTAAATTGGGTAAAATATCAAATTGGGGTCTTAAAAATAAAAAAAAATGCAATTTGCGTTAATAATGCCCTTGATTATCAGACAAATATTCCAGGAATTTTTGCAATTGGAGATATAAATATATATCCAGGAAAATTAAAATTGATTTTATGTGGTTTTCATGAAGCTACTTTAATGTGTCAAGCTGCTTTTAAAATCATATATCCTGGCAAAAAAAATATTTTAAGATATACAACGGTTACTGGAATTAAGGGTTTTGATGGTTCTAAAAGAGAATCTGAAAGTGCAATTATTAAGTCAATAGAATGATAAAAGATTTTATATTTAATTCAAACAATTTTCAAACTATTAGTGGTGATTCTGAATGGAGAGCTCCTAGTAATATTGCATTAATAAAATATTGGGGTAAAAAAACTAACCAAATTCCATTAAACCCTTCAATAAGTATTACATTAAAAAATTGTTTTACTCAAACAAAAATTTCATATCAAACTAAAAAAGTTAGCACTTTAGATTTTAGTTTTTTATTCGAGGGGAAAAAAAACACAAGTTTTGAAGATAAATTAAGACAATTCTTTATTAGAATTGAAAAGTATTGTCCTTATTTATCAAATCTTGAATTAAAAATTGAGTCTAAGAATTCTTTTCCACATAGTAGTGGAATCGCTTCATCAGCTTCTTCATACAGTGCATTATCTCTATGTATAATGGATATTGAAAAGAAATTAAATCCATCGATTAATAATAAGTTTTTTTTAAAAAAGGCTTCATTTATCGCTAGACTTGGTTCGGGAAGCGCCTGTAGAAGTACTTTAGGATTTTTTTCTATTTGGGGAAAATCAGATTGTTTTGATCTTTCTAGTGATTTATATGCTATTAAATATCCAAATAAAATTCATGATGTTTATAAAGGTATTTGTGATACAGTTTTAATTGTTGATAAAGAAAAAAAAGAGGTTTCAAGTACATTGGGTCATAGTTTAATGGATGGGCATAGTTTTTCAAATACTCGTTTGAATCAAGTTGAAATCAATTTTAAAAATCTAAAAAATGCACTGGAAACTGGTGATTATGATATGTTTATTCGAGTAGTTGAATTAGAGGCCTTATCTATCCATGCTATGATGATGACCTCAGATCCACCTTATATATTAATAAAACCTAACACTATTAAAATTATAAATTTAATTTGGAAATATAGAAAAGAAAATGATTCAAAAATATGTTTCACTTTAGATGCTGGGGCAAATATTCATTTGATTTATCCAAAAAAAGAATATGTTGTTATTCAGGAATTTATTACGAATGAATTAATCAAATTTTGTGAATCAGGACAATTTATAAATGACATGATTGGGAATGGACCATTAAAATTGTAATTTTATAATATGAGAGCACCTTTATTCTATTCAAAAATTTTATTGTTTGGTGAGTATGGTATTATAAAAAACTCCAAAGGACTTTCAATTCCCTATAATTTTTATAAAGGCGGATTAAAATTAGGAGATCTAAAAATAGATTTTGTAAAAGAATCAAATGAACAACTTTCAATTTTTAGAGATTATTTATTGAAAATAAACAATTCGGTTGTTTTTTTCAATTTTAAAAAAATGAATGATGATCTTTTAAAAGGGATGTACTTTGATAGTACAATTCCTCAAGGATATGGAGTAGGAAGTAGTGGTGCTTTAGTAGCAGCTTTCTATGACCGTTATGCAAAAAACAGAATTACTGTTTTGGAAAATCTGACCAAAGACAAAATTATAATATTAAAAAATATTTTTTCTAAAATGGAATCTCATTTTCATGGCAAATCTTCTGGATTAGATCCATTAAATAGTTATCTGAGTTTGCCAATTTTAATTCATTCAAAAAATCAAATTGAAACAACTGGCATTCCACTTCAATCTTCAACGGGGAAAGGAGCTGTATTTTTATTAGACAGTGGGAAATCTAGTGAAACTGCTCCTATGGTAGATATTTTTTTTAAGTCTATGGAAAATAAAAATTATAGTAAAATAATTCGAAAAGATTTTATTAGAATTACTGATTCTTGTGTTGATAATTTTTTAGAAGGAGATTTTAAATCACTTTTTTTAGATATTAAAAATCTGTCAAAATTTGTTCTTGAAAATTTTAAGCCTATGATCCCAAAAGATTTTCATAATATCTGGGCTAAAGGTATTGAATCAAATGACTATTTTTTAAAATTGTGCGGATCTGGAGGAGGAGGATATATCTTAGGTTTCTCTAGAGATTTTAAAAAAGCAAAATCTATATTGAAGGATTACAAATTAGAGGTCGTCTATAACTTTTAATTTCAATGTCTTTTTCTTTTTTAAATAAGAAGATTATAATAAAAATTTTGAGCTTGTTTTCTGTTGTAAGAGGTTACAATGTGATATTCATGATATTCGCTCAATTAGTTTCTTCAATATTTATTTTTTCTAATCACAATGATGTTTTTTCTGTAATATTAGATTATAATATTTGGTTTATAGTTCTTTCTTCTTCATCTTCTATATCAGCTGGATATATAATTAATAATTTTTATGATTCTGATAAGGATTTAATAAACAGACCCCTAAAAACTATTTTGGAAAAAGAGATTTCTGGTAGGACGAAATTAATTGTTTATATTTTTTTAAATATTATGGCATTGATTTTTTCTGCTTTAGTTTCTTTAAAAGCATTTCTTTTCTTTAGTCTTTATATATTAGGAATTTTTGTTTATTCTATTAAAATAAGTAAATATCCATTTATTGGAAATTTTCTTTCAGTACTATTAGTTATTACTCCATTTTTTGCAATTACTCTTTATTACAAGAATTTTTCAATGGAAATAATTACTCATGCTTTGTTTCTTTTTTTTGTGATATTAATTAAGGAATTAATTAAAGATTTAAAAAATTTAAAAGGAGATTTTACAATGAATTACCTTACCATTCCAGTAATATATGGTGATAAATTAACTAAAGGTTATATAACAATTTATATTCTATTAGTAATAGGAATTTGTTTTAATTTAATTATAAAGTATGACATTTCTTTAATGGTTTATTTTTATTTCTTTTCAATACCATTTTTTTTTCCATTTCTTTATTTTTTATGGAAATTTAATGATAATAAATATTATCAAATATTACATAATTCTTTAAAAGTCTTAATTATTATAGGACTTTTTAGTATTATATTGCATGGCTTCTAATCAATAATTTATGTCAGAAGAAGGACTTGTTAGATTAAATAAATTTATTGCAAATTCAGGTAAGTGTAATAGAAGAGAAGCAGATGAATATATAAGTCAAGGAAGAGTTTCTGTAAATAATAAAATCATTGTTAGATTAGGTTCTAAGGTGTCTTTAAAGGATTGTGTGAAGTTAGATGGCAGAAAAGTATTTCCTATTAAAATGCAGTATATTATTTTAAATAAACCAAAAGGGTTTCATTGTATTTCCTCAAAAACAAATTCCAAAACTATTTTTTCTCTTTTGTCTTCTATTAAAGAAAAAAATAGAATAATATCTTTAGATTTTTTAAAAGAAAATCATACTGGACTTATTATTCTCTCAAATGATGCTGAATTTATAATTCAAATAAATGCAAAAAAGAATTTGATAAAACAAATTTTTCATTTAAAACTTGATGTTGATTTTTTACAAAAAGACTTAAATAATATCAAGGATTTAGATGTAAATGATAAATTGAAAATTAAATCAATTAATTATGTAGATGGAGCAAATAAAAATGAAATTGGCATAGAACTATCTATTCATAATATTAAAGATTTAGAAAAACTTTTATTAGATTTTAACTATAAAATAATATCACTTGATAGAGTTCTCTTTTCAAATATTACCAAAAAAGATTTATCTCGTGGACAATGGAGGAATATTACAAAGCAAGAGTTAATTAACTTAAAAAGTTTTTAGTTTTTACTAGCCCACTCAAATCCTCTAGTTAACAGTTTCCAACCCTCAGGATATTCAATAAATTCATTTGGATCGTGTCCAATTGAAATATAAAATACTTTCCCTTTTCCATATATTTTTTTCCAAGCAACAGGCATAACAACATCTTTTATCCATGGGTAAGTTTTTCCATCAAATTTAGTTATAGCCAATATTTCAATATTGGGGTCGTAGTGCAAATAATATTGTTCACTAAAAATTTCAAAATCATTAAGACCATTTGTTAATGGATCTTTCAACATTTTTACTTTATAATTTACTTTGCCTCCAGGGTGTTCTACAAATTGTCCGCCTATCATAAATTGATAAGCAGTATTGTTTCTAAATGAATCTCCAAGCCCTCCATGAGCTCCTGCAATCCCTACACCATATTTTACAGCACTTGTCAAGTTTTTTTCTTGTTTAGAGGAAAGGTTCATCATGGTTACAGATTGTATTATTAAATCAAATTTTATCAAAGAGTCATAATTTGAATAAATATTTAAATTGTTAGATTCATGAATATTTGCCTTTTCTTTTTTTAACCAGTTAATTATATTTTTTGCAAAAAGTTTTGGCTGATGTGGTTTATACCCGCCCCAAACAACTAAAACATTTTTATTTTCTAAATGTTGAGAATAAATAAAATTTTGTGTTATTATACTAAATAATAATATGAAAATTATTTTTTTCATAATAAATGAATTAAATTTCAATTTATGGAATTTATAATTAACATAAAATTTGTTTTTTTAAATTTGTAATTAACCTTAAAATTCTAGTTTTTAAAATTTTAAATAAAAAAATGAAAAAAAAGTCTAGAAGAAATTTTATTAAAAAATCTTCTCTTATTGGTTCAGGAATTTTTATAGTTCCTCGAAATGTTTTAGGTGGAGCGGGATTTGTTCCTCCAAGCGATCAATTAAATATTGCTGCTATAGGGGCTGGAGGAAAAGGCTCTGACATTAGAGATTCTTGGGCATCAAATGAAAGGGTTGTCGCTTTATGTGATGTACATCCATATGGTAAACATGGAGTGATTCAATCAAGAAAAAAATATCCTAACGCTAAATTTTATGTTGATTTTAATGAACTTCTAGATAAAGAGAAAGATTTAGATGCTGTTACCATTAGCACGCCAGATCATACACATGGAGTAATTGGAAATAGGGCTATGAATAAAGGTCTCCACGTTTATATTCAAAAACCTTTAACACATAATATAGAAGAAGCTCGACAATTAACATTAACCGCAAAGAAAAATAAAGTAATAACCCAAATGGGTAATCAAGGAGGTTCCTGTATAGGAGTTAGAAAAGTTAAGGAATGGATAGATGCTAAAGAAATTGGAGATATTAATAAAGTTTATGCATGGACAGATAGGCCTGTTTGGCCGCAAGGGTTTAAAATGCCAGGACCATCTGTTAGTAAACCTGAAGATTTAGAATGGGATTTATGGTTAGGACCAGCTAAGGAAATGGCTTACAGACCTGAATTTCACCCTTTTAATTGGAGAGGATGGTGGGATTATGGAACTGGGGCACTAGGAGATATGGGATGTCATATTCTAGATTTACCAATTAAAGCTTTAAATTTAGGTTATCCCAAAGATGTTGAGTGTAGCGTTGCAAAGATTTATCAAAAAATGTGGAGTGCAAATTTTTATCCTGAAGGTCCACCTGCAGCATCCCTTGTAACTCTTCATTTTGAAAAAAATAACAAAACTAATTCTGATTTAGAGTTAATCTGGATGGATGGCGGGATCATTCCACCTAGACCTGAAATTATACCAGCTGAAGATTATTTAGGTGAAAAAGGAAATACAAATGGTGTATTAATAATAGGAAAAGAGGGAGTTATAACTTCTGGAGTTTATGGATTAAATCCTAAATTATATAGAAAAGGGGAAAAAACATTGCATTTAAATACAGATAAAATATATAACAGAAACAATGGATTAGATCATATTCATCATAAAGAATGGATTGATGCGATTAAAGGAGGTTATGGAAGTAAAGAATACAAAATGTTAACAGCACCAATTGAATATGCAGGACCTTTTACTGAAATAGTTCTAATGGGTAATTTAGCTTTAAGAAGCTATATGCTTAAAGATGGAAAAGATTTTATTGGAAGAAAAAAATTACTTTGGGATGGTAAGAGCACAAAAATTACAAATTTTGATTTAGCAAATCAATTTGTTGG
>MPLT02174868.1_pt1 | contig 14731 bp, 15 predicted proteins | sample 1617391 | NCBI WGS metagenome assembly MPLT02 (sample SAMN05944800, study PRJNA350692) | marine metagenome | biome: marine; feature: ODZ; material: water; isolation source: 70 m water sample filtered on 0.2 um supor filter | place: Pacific Ocean | collected 2012-04-08 | depth 70m m
GAATAAACAGAAATTTTTACTCAATTATGGAAGAAATTACTGCTTTTTTGCGTTGTAAATATGAGAGAGACAAAATTAGTCTCTGAATATACGTTCTGACATCAAATCAAGCTCAGGGTACACTTAAATCAAAACCATTTTGAAAGGGCAATTTTTGTTCGAAAGATTTACAGATAGAGCACGAAGAGTAGTTGTTTTAGCTCAAGAAGAAGCACGTTTGCTCAACCACAATTACATCGGAACGGAACACATTCTTCTTGGTTTAATCCATGAGGGAGAAGGAGTTGCCGCAAAAGCACTTGAATCGCTTGGGATTTCTTTAGAGGCTGTCAGAGACCAAGTCGAAGAAATCATTGGTCAAGGCGGTTCATCACCCAGTGGACATATACCATTCACGCCACGAGCAAAGAAAGTACTTGAACTTAGCTTACGTGAAGCCCTTCAACTCGGACATAATTACATTGGCACAGAACACATCCTCCTTGGCTTAATAAGGGAAGGTGAAGGTGTAGCCGCACAGGTACTGACAAAATTAGGCGCAGACTTATCACGGGTCCGACAACAAGTCATCCAATTACTTTCCGGATACTCAGGAACAGGAGAAGAAGAAAACGAAGGTGGTAGAAGAGGAGAAAGGGCATCTGCTGGCACTGGAGGTAGAGGAGGAGATGCTACATCTTCAATGGTCCTAGACCAATTTGGAAGAAACTTAACTCAGTTAGCTAAAGAGAAAAAATTAGATCCTGTCATTGGAAGAACTAGAGAAGCTGAACGTGTCATGCAAGTTCTCAGTAGAAGGACCAAAAACAATCCTGTTCTAGTTGGAGAACCTGGAGTTGGGAAAACAGCAATTGTTGAAGGACTAGCCCGCTCTATCGCTATTGACGATGTGCCAGAGCCCCTTAGAGGAAAACAACTTTACACACTTGACTTGGGAGCTCTTGTAGCTGGTTCCCGTTATCGAGGCGATTTCGAAGAACGACTTAAAAAAGTCTTAAAGGAAATCAGAACCCGTGGAGACATAATTCTTTTCATTGATGAACTACACACTCTTGTAGGAGCTGGCGCAGCTGAAGGGGCTATAGATGCAGCATCAATATTAAAGCCAATGCTTGCAAGAGGAGAACTACAAACAATTGGAGCTACAACACTTGACGAATACAGGAAACATTTAGAAAAAGATGCTGCTTTAGAACGAAGATTTCAGAAAATAATAGTTGATGAACCTTCAGTTTCCCATACGATTGAAATCCTAAAAGGCCTAAGAGACCGCTACGAAGAGCATCACAAAGTCACAATAACCGATCAGGCTCTAGTCGCTGCAGCAAATCTGGCTGATCGATATATTTCTGACAGGCATCTTCCCGATAAAGCCATAGATCTAATTGATGAGGCTGGATCGCGTTTACGACTCAAACGAATGGAAACCCCACCAGACTTTAAAGAATTAGAAAATGAATTAGCAATTGTCACTACAGATAAAAAAGCTGCGGTAGAAGCACAAAATTTTGAAGAAGCAGGTCGTCTTCGAGATAAAGAAAAAGAACTTCTGAACAAAAAAGAAAATATGGAAACTGAAATGAAGGATTCAGGTGTTGATTTCTTTGATGAGGTTGATGAAGAAGCCATAGCAGAAGTGCTTTCTGTGTGGACTGGAATTCCTGTATACAAACTCACTGAAGAGGAAACAGCGAAACTACTTCGAATGGAAGATGAACTTCACAAAAGAGTTATTGGACAACAAGACAGTATTAAAGCAGTCAGCCAAGCTATTCGTAGGACAAGAGCAGGGCTTAAAGATCCAAAGAGGCCATCGGGATCCTTTATCTTTCTTGGCCCTTCCGGAGTTGGCAAAACAGAACTAGCGAAAACCTTGGCAGAATTCCTTTTCGGAGATGAACAAGCATTGATTAGTTTAGATATGTCGGAGTACATGGAAAAACACACTGTTAGTCGTCTAATGGGATCACCGCCGGGTTACGTAGGTTATGAAGAAGGGGGACAACTCACTGAAGCTGTCCGAAGAAAACCATTTTCTGTGGTGCTGTTTGATGAAATAGAAAAAGCACACCCAGACGTATTTAATGCACTTCTCCAAATTCTTGAAGAAGGAAGACTCACTGATAGTCAGGGACGATCAGTTGACTTCCGGAACACCGTTCTCATTATGACTTCTAATCTAGGAACACGAGATTTACGGAAAGCCAACCTTGGATTCACCAAAAATGACGAATCTGTTACTTACCAGAGAATGAAAGAAAAAGTCACTGACTCACTCAAAGATCACTTCCGACCTGAATTTCTGAATCGTGTTGATGAAGTTATTGTGTTTCATGAGTTGTCAAAGAGTGAGGTCACTGAGATTGTCGATCTCATGGTAGCAAGAGTTACGGAACAGCTTGAAAATCAGGGTATGGGGCTAGAAGTAACTGTCGAAGCTAAACACTACCTTGCAGATAGAGGTTATGATCCCGAACTTGGTGCTCGACCACTTCGAAGAGCAATCCAGCGACTTGTTGAGGATCCTTTATCGGAAAGACTATTACTTAAAGAATTCACCGCCGGACAAATTATTGTCGTTGATGTAGATTCCCAAGAAGACAGTGAAACTGGAAGCAAAATTATTTTTAAAGCTGTTGAAGGGTTTGAACCTCCATCTGTTGAAGAATTTATAGCAGCAGAATAGTTTCATTTTAAGTCCAGCAGGTCTTCGGACTATCTGCCTCATGGCGTTACTATGCAATAGTGCGTTATAAACAGCTAACTTTCATTTCTGGATTAATTGCACTCCTACTTTTTGTTACTGGATGCAATATTCAACTTCGAGTCGTTATTGACCTAGAAGAAAACGGTTCTGGCCAGGTTTCTGCAGGAATAGGACTTGACGCTGCTGCTCGAGATGAGGCCGTACTCCAGAGTCTGGAGGAAGTACTTCAAACATCTGACCTAGAAACTAGTGGTTGGACGTTCCAAACAACAGGGCGAGGTTCTGATGGGCGCGACTGGTATGAAGCTACGAAACCTTTCGTCAACGCCGAGGATTTACAAAATGTGTTAAATGAGTTAACTAGTTCCGAAAATACCTTTAAGAATTGGAAGATTCTGACGGAAACATCTGAAAAGAAACGTTCTTACTCGGTCATCGGCAGTGTTGATTTAACCGAAGGTTTTGAGATTTTTACTGATAGTGCGTTGAATGCATTATTGGAAGAACCACCGCTCGGAATCTCAAGAGAGACACTTGAAGAAAATTTAGGAATTCCTCTAGAAGACAGTATCTCTTTACGAGTTATTGTGAACCTCCCCGATGAGAGTGACGGAAAAACTTTTGATGTGCCTCTTGGAGAGCAAAGAGTCATTGATGCCTCTGGAGTAAGCGAACATAGAATAGCGCAAATCTTGGATTGGGTTGTGTGGGCAGTATTAGCATTACTTCTACTTTCGATTTTCCTGGCAGTAATTAATTGGCTTCTTGATCGTAGGTATGAAAAAAAACGGCTAGCAAGACGCCCAACTTCTGTCGCCAATCAAATACCAGGCGCAGAGGGAGGGAAATCCATTGATTACTCTCAAGAAAGCGCCCACTTGGAACTTCTAGTAATTGATTTGCATGGAGTGATCTTTAAGCAAGGCTTAGATCCCCAAGAACATCTACAAACTTTTATTCAGGATAATGGGGGTGAGGTTGACCACGCAGACCTTATAGAACTCCACAGACAAGGAACTCTTGGCAGGATAGAAACTGCAGAGTTCTGGAATCAAGTAGGAATTGAAGGAGATGCAGATGATCTTGATCGAAGGTACATAGAGAGTTTTGATTTCCGAAGCGGTGCAAAAGATTTTTTAAGAAATCTTCACAAAAGAGGTATTGCAGTTTCCGTAGTAACAAATGATTTTGCTGCATGGTCAAATGGTTTACGAGAGATGTATGGCCTACATGGAGTGAAACCTTGGATCATTAGTTCTGAAACTGGAGTACGGAAACCAGACCCAGCTGCCTTCGAAATATTGCATCGATCGTCTGGGTGTGCGTATCAGTCCTGCCTTGTGTTAGATACTACTTCCAATTTATTGGATACCGCTGCGGTTCTTGGAATGAAAACCATCCTATTGAGTCCTAATAGTTCGTCTTCAAAAGAATCTACAGACCACCCAACAGTTAAAAAGTTCAGCGAGTTTTTCCGTAAACAGTAGAACAGATTTTCAAGTAGAACGTATTTCTAATTGCTTTCGATCAATGATGATATATTTCTCCCCATTTTGCGCTATCCATCCTAATTTGATGAATGAAGATATTGACTTATTCACTCTTTCGCGTGAGGCACCAATCATTCCAGCTAATTCCTCTTGTGTGATTGGAAGTTGGAACTCATCTAGATCGCCTGCCATTTCCAGCAATCGTTTTGCTGTTCTCCCAGTGACGTCCAAAAACATTGTGTCTGCGAGAGCTATATCTGTACTCTTTAATCGGTCAACTAACATATCCACAACTCTCCACAACAAGTCAGGATTATTTTTATATAAATTCTTTACTGGTGAGTAAGGAATCACGACTACTGATGAGTCTTCCAATGCGCGAGCTTCTGCTGAACGCCCATCAGAACGGAATAAAGGCATCTCTCCGAACAAATCCCCAGGCTCCATAAGAGCGACTAATGATTCTCTGCCGTCAAAAGATTTATTCCCGATAGCTATGCGACCAATGGTCACAATGTATAAGTCGTTAGGTTCATCACCTTCTTGAAAAAGAATATCCCCACGTTGCAAATTTATGCTTTCCGATTCTTTGGCAATTGGTTGCAATAGTTCATCGCTTAAGCCTGAGAACATATCAATAGATCGTAAGAAGTTAGAAGATGTCATGCATTGAATAGACTAATACGAAAAATCTGTTCCTCACATCAATTACACATGTTGATGTAAGACATTGAAATAAATCGGTACCCTTTGTAAACACCACTGAATTTATTTGCAGGGTTCAAGAACAATTAAGGCACGAAGGGAAGAATAGAAAGATGAGAATCGGGCATGGTTTTGATTCCCACGCTTGGGAGGTTCAAAAAACAAAGCCTCTTATTTTAGGAGGAACAACTTTCAAATCAGATTATTCATTGAAAGGCCACTCGGATTCAGATGTTATTACCCATGCATGTATTGATGCTTTGCTTGGACCAACAGGCCTCGGAGATATCGGTATGCTTTTCCCAGATAGTGACCCTAAAAACGAGAACGCTGACAGTATAGAAATGCTTAGAGAAGTGATTGCAAAAATCACTGACCTTGGTTGGGAAGTCATCAATATCGATTGCTCAGTGATCGCAGAAAAGCCGAAGATTTCAAAACATAAAGAAGAAATTGAAAATAGAATCAGTGAGATAATCAAGGCCCCATTTTCAATTAAGGGGAAACATCCTGAAGGTTTTGAGCAAATGAATGGCATTGCTTGTTTCGCAGTGAGTTTAATTAGTGAAGTTATTATTACTGAAAGAGGAAACTCAGCTTTTACTCACGTAATTGGTTCTTTGCCTGACCGTATCGGTCGTACCGGAAGGGCCGTTGAAACAAATGAATAAGAAAAATAGGAACTCAAGAAAGAAATTAGATAACCGTAATTATCGAAATAATGCAAACAGGAGAGGGAATCCAAATTCAGTTCGCGAATCCTTATATCAATCTCCTGATATGCAGGTCGTTGAAGGCCGGCATGCCGTTAGGGAAGCTCTATTGGCTGGGACTAGAAGAATTCATGAAGTGATTATTTCAGATGGATTAGATAACGCTCCAATTCTTGAAGATATTCAGAATTTGGCAGAGGAACTTCGTGTCCCTTTACATTCTCTTCCTAAAACCAAGTTCAATTCCGTAACTGTTACAGAATCTGCACAAGGAGTATTAGCGAAATGTGAACCCCTTCCCAGTCTTGAATTAGAAGATCTAATAGAAGGGATCCTAAATCCTTTCATACTTGTTCTGGACGGGATCATGGATCCACGTAATTTAGGAGCAATTATACGTAGTGGTGAATGCGCTGGAGCTACTGGCATCCTCCTACCTAAACACCGATCAGTGCGGATAACCCCAACCGTTGCGAAAACAGCGCAAGGGGCTATAGAACATATACCTATTGCTACGGCCTCAGGTATCCCGAAAGCAATTTCAAAATTAAAGGAACTTGGTATTTGGACTGTTGGAATGGATATTTCAGCACAAACAGATATCTACGATATCAAAGTAGCGACTGGGCCAATAGCATTAGTTCTCGGAAGTGAAGGAAAGGGATTAGGACGATTAGCTAGAGAACGCTGTGATGTAATAGCTGGAATTCCGCTTCATGGGGTTACGGAATCTCTTAATGTAAGTGCAGCTTCCGCTATAGGGTGTTTTGAAATCGCAAGACAGAGACGTTCTATCGGAGAACATGACTAACTAGGTTTGGTTCCACATAGAATGTAAGAATGCCGGGTTAGCTCAGTTGGCAGAGCACTTCTCTTGTAAAGAAGATGTCGTCGGTTCAATTCCGACACCCGGCTCAAAAATTTCAGTTATAGATCCACCATCAAACAAAACTTAAAGTTACGATTTAAGACGTGGATCTTACTGAACGCCAGAAATCTATTATTGAGTTTGAACGGACTGCGTGGCAGGCAGGCATCTCAAAAGAAAAAGCTATTCGGCAGATATTCACCATTTCTCCATCTCGGTACTATCAGATTCGAGATGAACTCATAGACCTACCGGAAGCAATGAAATTTGACCCTATGGTAATTCGGCGTTTACAGAAACAAAGAAAATTTAGACGATCAAAAAAATACGGGATTTCAGAAGCAAAAAGCCCAATTCGCTAAAACAAATGTAAAGATTTAGGATAGATTTATCTGAAGCTAATTCGGGAGAGAATCAAATATGAATATTGCTGGGAAGGGAGTCCTTTTAATTATTGTGGTTATCGCAATGGGTGTATTTGCACTCAGTGAAGGATTTGATGATGATTCAGGGCAAAGCTCCTCCCAAACCACTCAAACAATACAAGAAGAACAACCACAAGAGACTGAAACAACTGAAGAAGCTGAAGAAAGCTCTAACCAAGATAAGACGAGCGATACTCAAGAACAACAAGAAGGATCAGAAGACACTACCGATGGGCCACTAGGCGTTCTTCATCCACCAGCAGAGGTTAGAGTTCTAGTTGCAAACGGGACTGAAGTTTCGGGAGCTGCAGGAGCTACCCTTGATACCCTCGTGGCTACCTCGGGCTATAACGGAGTCAATGCGGTAAATGACACAGAAGAAAACATTCTTGAAAAAACCTACGTTTATTATTCTCAAGGATATGAATTGGATGCACTTAATATCGCATTAATCATAAATGCCAAATCAGAATTTGTACTCCCGATGCCCATAGAAGTTCCGATCGATGACCTCCTTGATGCGAATGTATTGGTTCATGTTGGTGCTGACCTATTCCCAGGCGGATAACAGAATAAAGATAAATGAAAATTCTGATCGTTCCTGACAAATTTAAGGGAACTGCTACTACTCAAGAAGTAAGCGAAGCAATAGCGCATGTTCTTTCTCGTTCACACGTGGTGAAAGCACAACCGATGGCAGATGGAGGAGAAGGAACTTTAGAAGTTTTCGGCGGCGCGAATCGAAAAAGTGAAGTCTTAGACCCACTTAACAGGCCGATAGAAGCACCCTGGAGGCTTGAAGGGACATTCGCTGTGATAGAAATGGCCCAAGCATCGGGTTTGCATTTAGTAGGTGGTAAGCAGGGAAATGACCCTATAAACGCATCAACGTATGGGACAGGGCAACTAATCTCTAAAGCCATTGAAAGAGGTGCGGAACAGATACTTGTCGGGCTAGGAGGTTCAGCGACAACTGATGGTGGTTTCGGAGCGCTAGAGGCTCTAAAACCACTTGGTCGACTTCGAGGCATAGAGCTTAACGTTGCATGTGACGTAACTACAGGTTTTATACAAGCAGCTGAAATCTTTGCCCCTCAGAAAGGCGCAACCGAACCACAAGTCAAATTTCTTCATAATCGTTTAGAACGATTAGGTCAGATCTATTATGAAGAACGAAAAGTGGACGTCACGACACTACCTATGGCTGGAGCTGCTGGAGGTTTAGCAGGAGCGTTAGCTTCCGTTGGAGGGAATCTCATTAATGGATTTGAGGCAGTAGCAGAAAATATGGGTTTATTAGAACTCATTGAAGAAGCTGACCTAGTCATCACTGGAGAAGGTGAGGTCAACGAATCAAGTTTCAACGGAAAAGTAGTCGGAGGTGTTCTTCAATTAGCAGAAGAAACAAATACGCAAGCCATAGTTATAGCTGGACAAGTACATAAAAACACAGAACTGAAGGTTCCTGTCTTTACTCTTATTGGATCTGTGGGTAAGAAACTAGCGTTTGAAGATACTCGCCAAGCAATTAAAAGAACAACAGAAAAAGCCATGTCTGATTGGGCAGAAACCTTGTCGGGAGATTAGACATTTACCATGAATGACCGAATTGAATTAAAAGGAATTCGCGCACTTGGCAACATAGGAGTTCTCCCTGAAGAGAAAATACGTCCGCAACCGTTCGAAATTGATGTCTACATAGAAGCTGATTTATTGGAAGCAGGAGAGTCTGATGATTTATCAGACACAATAAACTACGGTGAAATCACTGAAATCGTTACGAAAGTAATTAATGAAGAATCGCACCAACTCCTTGAACGAGTCGCTAACCGTCTAACGGAAATGATCTTGGTAAACCCTAAAGTAGATGGAGTAGAAGTAGCTATTCGTAAACTGCGTCCACCAGTCCCAGATTTTCTTGAATCTTCCGGTGTTCGAATCTACAGAAAAAAATAAGAATTCGAATATTGAAAGCCTTGCTTTCGCTACCCTAATTCTTTTTTGATTTCTAAAACTTGCTTTGGGATATGAGTCCTTCCGTAATCGAAACCAACTTGAAGAAGGATTTCCAGAAGATGTTGACGCCCCTCGTCCATTTTCCAGGGAAGAGCGATATAAATCGGTAAGTCAAAAACCCTTAGTTTTTCAAGGTTGCTGTAAACCTGCTCTTGGTATGCGTACCGGTCCTTCCAATCCCAGTTGGCAGGACCAAAACCTGTACCAGGGTCAAGTATCAGTTGATCTTTAGTAATACCCAATTGGTCAAGACGATTTAAGGAAACTTCAAACCAATCAACTATGTGGGCAACAGGGTCTCCCGAAACAAACTGAAGGCTTTTCGGGTCATCACCACTCAAAAAAGGAAGAACTACTGGAACCCCTGTTTGTACTGCGATTTCAACCATTACTGGATTCTGTAACCCGTCAGCAGCGTTCATGAAATTAGCACCAGCTTCAAGCGCCCTAAACATTATCTCCGGATTCCAGGTATCTACCGACAATTCAATTCCTAAATTAGCAATTGCTTGCACTTTCCCATCTAACCGTTCCCACTCTTCCTCAGTGCTTATCCGTTCAGCGTATTGAGTTGATCCTGCGCCACCAAGATCTATTCCGACACAACCATCCTTAATAAGTTCATTCGCACGTTTAATCGCCGAATCTACGTCTAGTGCAATTGAAAATTCAGCAAGAGAATCCTGGGACGCATTTATAACTCCATGCAATTTCACATTACCCAAACTACTGCCGAACAGAGAAGTAGAACGAGTCATCAATTACAAAGACAACTCGATTTACTCGATAGATATGAAAGAACAAATCCGAACGATACATTAAAGGTGTGAATGTAAAGATTCGAATCCCCACAACCTTTCGTGAATTGACTAAAGGGGAGTCAGTTATAACAGTTTCTCCGGGATCTATTCAGCAAATACTTGATGACCTAATAAAAGATCACCCAAATTTTGTTGAACGTATTCTTGATGAGGATAAAAAACTCCAACGCTTCGTAAATGTTTTTTTAGACGATGAAGATATTCGATTCCTTGAGGGGTTAGAAACCGAAGTTTCCGATGGGCAAACGCTTTCTATAGTCCCTGCAGTTGCAGGTGGAATGCAAAATTAACTTACAAGCCTAAATAAGTGGGAAAATTATTAAGTCTAAGTAAAATTCCATTTACGAAATTGGATAATTTAAAACCTTTGCGAAAAAAATTACTTGGAATAAAACTACAGGAACAATTGTTGAAACAAGTGAACGAAATCTAAGGAGAGAAATAAATGGCAAAAATCATTTCATTTGATGAAGAAGCACGACGTGGCCTAGAGGCAGGAATGAATATTCTTGCTGATGCAGTACGAGTCACACTTGGACCCAAAGGAAGAAATGTTGTCTTAGACAAAAAATGGGGTGCGCCAACAATTACCAATGATGGAGTATCAATTGCCAAAGAAATAGATCTGGAAGACCCCTACGAGAGAATAGGTGCTGAACTAGTTAAAGAAGTTGCAAAAAAAACAGATGACGTTGCAGGTGATGGAACAACAACGGCAACAGTTTTAGCTTGGTCAATGGTACGTGAAGGGCTCCGGAATGTTGCTGCAGGAGCTAATCCAATGTCACTCAAAAAAGGAATAGAAGCAGGCGTCTCTGCAGCTGTTGATTCAATACGAGGACAATCACAGGATGTTTCATCGGATAAGGACCAAATTGCGAACGTAGCTGCAATTTCTGCAGCTGATCCTGATATCGGAACCAAAATAAGTGAAGCGATAGACAAAGTAGGTAAAGACGGGGTCATAACAGTAGAAGAATCCCAAACATTTGGTATGGATATGGACTTTGTAGAAGGAATGCGTTTTGATAAAGGCTATATCAGCCCTTATTTCGTAACAGACCCAGACCGAATGGAAACAATTCTTGAGAATCCATATATTCTTCTTGTTTCTTCCAAGATCACAGCCGTTCGTGACATCGTGCCACTTCTTGAAAAAGTTATGCAATCTGGAAAGCCGTTATTAATTATTGCAGAAGACATAGAAGGAGAAGCCTTAGCAACTCTCGTCGTCAATAAGATTCGAGGTACTTTTACCTCAGCTAGCGTTAAAGCGCCTGGATTTGGAGATCGTCGAAAAGCCATGCTCCAAGACATAGCGATACTTACCGGCGGTCAAGTAATCAGCGAAGAAGTTGGCTTAAAACTAGATAGTGCAACTCTTGACCTTCTCGGAGAAGCGAGAAAAGTAGTTGTATCGAAAGATGAAACTACGATCATCGAAGGATCAGGAAGCAGAGAAGACGTTGAAGGTCGGATCTCACAAATTAAAGCTGAAATTGAGAATACCGACTCAGATTATGATCGGGAAAAACTCCAAGAAAGATTAGCCAAACTTTCAGGAGGCGTAGCAATTCTTAAAGTCGGGGCTGCAACTGAAGTTGAACTAAAGGAAACGAAGCACAGAATAGAAGATGCTGTTTCAACAACAAAAGCAGCGATTGAAGAGGGTGTTGTCGCTGGAGGAGGAGTTACTCTTCTTAGGGCACAAGCAGCTGTCCAAGAAATTGCAGAAACGCTGGAAAGCCCTGATGAAAGTACTGGCGCTCGTCTTGTAGCGAAAGCATTGGAAGGCCCACTAACGCAAATAGCGGTTAACGCTGGTTTAGAAGGAGGCGTGATTGTTGAGAAGGTACGCAACTTAGAAGGATCAAATGGTTTGAACGCTTCCACTGGTGAATATGAAGATCTTGTTAAAGCAGGAATTATCGATGCTGCGAAAGTTACTAGATCAGCACTTCAAAATGCGGGTTCTATAGCTGCTCTTTTCTTAACAACAGAAGCAGTTATAGCAGATGCCCCAGAGGAATCAACGGCAGTTCCTGGCATGCCAGACATGGATTTCTAAGAAGCTTCGTAACCAATCTACGTATTCGTGGCACGATGTTTCGGAACTGTAACTAGACTTTATTTATGAATCCACTCAAACCTGAAATTGGATTAGGTGTACTGCACTTATTCTGTAAAACTTCTGATTCGGTGGATAAGGACGTTCTTGAGCATGCAGTTGTAGAAATTCGCTCAGGAGGTGGGCAAGTAATCCCTATTTCAATTCTTGGTCATAAAGCAGATATAGCATTTATGGTCTTAGACGAAGACTGGCTAACTCTGAGGGAATTTCAGTCAACTATTTCAAAATGTGGATTAGAAATAGTTGATTCATATGTTTCATTAACTGAGATATCAGAATACGCGGCTGGAGTGCCAGATGAAATGCGCAATGCTCGCTTGTATCCGGAACTTCCTCCTAAAGATAAGAGAGCATGGTGCTTCTACCCGATGTCAAAAAGAAGAAATGTAGATCAGAACTGGTTTACCCTTGATTTTGAAACAAGAAAAAAACTTATGTACGAGCATGGTGCTTCGGGAAGAAAATTCTCTGGTCGCGTTCTGCAAGTCATTACAGGTTCAACTGGGATAGATGACTTTGAGTGGGGAGTTACCTTATTTTGCGAGAAACCAGATGATTTAAAAGATGTGGTCTATTCAATGCGCTTTGATGAAGCTTCAGCCGAATATGCAGAATTTGGACCGTTCTATACCGGAATAGTAGGAGAGCTTAAGCAGGTTCTCGAAATTAGTCTTTAGATATCATTTTCCTGGTCAGCTAACCATTGTTTCTTAATACTTCGCCAAGCTTCGTCAGTATGATCTCTCCGCCAGTAAGGAGAGATAGAGGCACTGTCAATATTGATTCCCCTATCAAGGATTAAGTGTTTACGTATATCGCGAACTTCGCCGGCTTCACCATGAATGAAGACATCAAATTCTCCATCTTGGAATTGATGTTCTTTAATTGCTTCTAGAAGAGCAGTCTCAGGGTCAACAGCTGCTGACCGGTATATCCAATGAATTTCGTGCATTGGTGAAGAAGTAAAATCTATCTGATTTTCTGGACCATCAACGATAAGAAACACAGTGCATGGCTTTGAATCTGAAATTGTTTCCACAGATGCGCTGATAGCTGGGAGAGTGCTTTCATCGCCGGCAAGCAAGTGCCAATCTACTTCTTCAGCAGGTGCGTAACTTCCAGAGGGTCCTTTGAATTGGAGTCTGTCTCCTATTGCTGCTCTTTGCGCCCAGATACCCGCATAACCCTGATCTCCATGGGTAACGAAATCAATAGTTAACTGTTCTATCTCAGGCTCCCATCGTCGTACGGTGAACCTTCGCGGCCGTGGCCGGGAAGCATCACCTGATGAACGAGCATGCTCAAGATCAAAAGGTACCGAGTAATCGGCTCCTTCAGGAACGAAATAAGCATTTATGTATTGATCCGTAAAAGAAGTTGGCTCAAAGCTATCTAAATCTCCATCTCCGAAAACTACCCGTACCATGTTTGGCGATATTTTCGTTACTTTTTTTACTTCCGCGTACATTGCCTCACTCCATGTTCTCTTTAGAACTTGCGGTACTATCTTTCGCTAGTTTTAATAATTCGATGATGGCAGGTCTTGCTTCATCTTCAGAATTTAATGGATTAGGAAATCCCACTCTTGCCATTCTTGGACCATCAGCGGTCAATGCTTTCAAAGTTATCCCATAACGGTCAACACCTAACATTGTTGCTTCTGAACAACTTGAAAGGTTCGCTAAGTTTTTAGCATAAAGGGTATTCGCATCACTGTGATCATCGTTCATATGGCTAATGATGCCTTCAGCATTTTGGAAAAGGGGATCAATTTCAGCTTTATAATAATCTTCGCTTTGGACCCAACTCATGTGTCCAAATCCTCCTACATACCGGCATTCCTCAATAGTTAATTTCCAAAAATTAAAATCTTCGTAGTCAACGTAGAAGGATGCGTATTGGTGTTCTAGAAGATATTTTTCACGCTCGTCTATAGGGTTTTGCAGCAATGTCAATGACCCAACAAGGGTGAGACGAGATTTTCCAAGCGGATCACCTCCTTCTGAAGGTTCACTGATAAGCATTGAAGCCCTTTGATCAAGTCGGGCATTAATAGTATGTTCAGCAAGGTCAGAAATAAGAACAACCGGTTCTCCCTGCTCACTAATGACATAGGAAACGATACTTCCGTAGGGGTAGCCATCTGAGTTTAGAGTACTTAAAGAAGCAGTTCCTGATGAGGCAACTAATGTTTTCGAAAGTTCTGCATCTGATGGGAAAGTTGAAATATCACCAGCAATCGGAGGTGAAGAATCCCCGCTTCCGTGTGCTTGCTTTTCTGCCACTATTTTACTCCTATTCTCAACGACGTAATAAAATTACTATCATTCCTGAGGGTCGGGGGTGTTAGGTTATCCTAACCGGTTCAATTCTTTAGTCAATGGGTGAGGAAATTTGAATCAGCGGCGACTTCGCTGCTAACGGGATTCTGCCATTGTCCCTAAATACAATTTTATGACGTTCGGATCATGCAAAAGTCCTTCACCAGTCCCGTCGTAGGCATTCTTTCCTTGATCAAGGACGTACCCGCGGTCACTAATTTTCAAACAACGGGTAGCGTTCTGCTCAACCATTACGATAGAAACCCCAGTTCTGTTTATGGCTGTCACATTTTCGAAAACATCTACTTGGAGGGCTGGTGAAAGTCCAGCAGAAGGTTCATCAAGAAGCAGGACGGAAGGTTCCATCATTAGAGCTCTTCCCATTGCAAGCATCTGCCGTTCGCCACCAGATAGTAAACCCGCTCGTTGCTTAATACGTTCACCAAGCCTTGGGAAAAGGTCAGTAATGTTCTTTATTCGTTCAGTAATTTCGTTGGCTTTTAATTGATATGCGCCCATTTGAAGATTCTCTGA
>MPLT02064354.1_pt1 | contig 14727 bp, 14 predicted proteins | sample 1617391 | NCBI WGS metagenome assembly MPLT02 (sample SAMN05944800, study PRJNA350692) | marine metagenome | biome: marine; feature: ODZ; material: water; isolation source: 70 m water sample filtered on 0.2 um supor filter | place: Pacific Ocean | collected 2012-04-08 | depth 70m m
CGGTTTGGTTGATAGGTGAGGGCTTCACCCCAGATGCCTCTTTACTGGGACAAAACTACCTTTCATTACAGGGCGGTTTTTTGATATACCCTGTTGCGGGCCTTACGAAGTTATTCCCTACAGCGATTACCCTGATTGTTATTCAGTCGGGAGCATTGGCAATAGCAGCGGTTCCGCTCTGGAGAATGAGCAGAAACATTGCTCAACTGAGAACGGGTGCTAGTACGTCTATCCTAATTGTCTATAGTCTCTACAGTGCTGTCCATGCAGTTAATATCGCCGGCTTCCATCTAGAAGCTCTGGCATTGCCGCTGCTTCTATCCGCGGTATACGCAGGATTTTCCGAAAAGACATGGAAGTACTGGGTTCTCATATGTATAGCTTTATTAACAAGAGCGGACTTAGGGCTTGCGATAGCAGGTCTTGGCCTTCTTTGGATTTTGGAAGGTAAGAAAAAGGTAGGGTACCAGACGCTCAGTCTGGGCCTAGCTTGGTCAACAATATTTATACTAGGTATCCAGCCGCTTTATAATGCTGGTCACTATCCCCACGTAGACGCATTTTCAGACTACGGAACTGGGAATCCTTTTTCGGTTGTATGGGGCATGGTTATTAGCCCGTTGGCTTTTTTGTCTGAACTTTTCTCAGAAGCAAATTTCCTAGTAGGAGTTTCATTACTAGCTCCGGTCCTGTTTTTGCCGGTTGTCGCTCCGCGGTACCTAATACCAGCACTGCCCCTTTTTGCCATATATCTTACAGCAGACGTCCAAGAGGGTGAGCTCGCGGAAGCAAGTCAAACAGTTCCAGTAACAGTTTTCATATTCGTTGCTTTAGTCTTTGCATTGGCGAAAACTGGAAGCATCATTGTTCAAAGAGTAAACGTTGATAGAGCGATAATCGGTGCTCTGCTCTTTACTTCAGTTGTCTTTTTTGCAGCTAATTCAGTTACATCTCCCTATGAAGAACCTTGGACATGGGGGAGGCAGAATCCGGTTGATGTTGCGCGATTAGAGCTGGCCGAAATAGTACCCGATGATGCAGTAGTTCGTGCTTCAGAGAAAATGCTTCCTTTGCTAAGCGAGCGAATCGCCCTTCTGGAGTTCTCTCCACCTGAAGAATACGACGATAGGTTAGGTAGCGAAGCGGTTCGGAGCGTTAATTGGTTCATCTTCGATAGGAGTGAAGTACCGCGAGGTTGGATAGGAGTAGATATCCTTGATTTCCAAGCTGATATTCGAGTCGGTCAACGGTTCGTTAAGGTCTATAGCAATGCAGGGATCGAAGCCTACGTTACGCCCGCTGAAGCAGAAAAAGAAGGGTTAACGTCTTTAGATACCGACTGATAATTCACACTCCGGGTGAATTCCCTTTCTCAATGAGAGCGCTAGTCAGGTCCACTGCAGCAGCACTCAGAAGTGACTGATCTACGGTTGTAGCAGCACGAGTAAAGTCTAAATCTTGCATTCCGTTGATAGGAATAACATGCAGATGCGTGTGGGGGACTTCAAAACCAGCTATGACTATTCCTACCCGCTCCGGATTGTATGCAGTCATTTGAGCCTGACCAATAATTTGAGCAACATTTATAAGGTGACTGTTAGTATCAGGTGGCAGGTCAAGCCAATGGTCAACCTCCAATACCGGAACGACAAGTGTATGGCCGGTGGCAATAGGGTTTATAGATAGAAAAGCCGCACAAATATCGTCCTTCCAAATAAAGTGCCCCGGAAGTTCACCGCTCATAATTTTCGTAAAGACAGAAGACATTGATCAACCCCTGATCCATAATAGACTAGGGAAATTCAAATGGAAGCAAATCCAGATTCAACTAGTGAACCAAACTGGCGAGACAACGTTTATACAATTCCAAATGTTATTTCTATTGCCAGACTTGGTGCCGTACCTATATTCGTTTGGCTCCTTTTGGGTGAAGAGCGAAGATTAGCTGCCGCGATATTGTTAGGGGTCCTAGGAGCGACCGATTGGGTAGATGGATGGGTAGCGCGTCGATTTAATCAAACGTCTGAACTGGGAAAGATTCTGGACCCCACCGCAGACAGGGTTATGTTTCTTGTAGCTATTTTCTCCATGCTTTTGGATAACTCTGTTCCGGTCTGGTTCGGAGTCCTTACGCTTATAAGAGAATCGGTAGTTGCTATTGCCGCATTGATTTTGGCTGGATTCGGGGCGAAGGCACTGGATGTGACTTGGCTAGGAAAGACGAGCAGCTTTGGCTTGATGTTTGCATTCCCGCTTTTTCTATTATCGGCGGCAACAACAGGAGCTCAATCTGATGTATATGAAGTGGTTGCGTATTGCATAGGCTTACCTTCTCTTCTTCTTCATTACTATGCCGCTTTCGGCTATATTCCTCTCGCTCGGAATGCTCTGAAACTCCACAGAGATTCTCTTGGGTAAAAGCGAGAGGAAAACTAGACCCGTAGGGTGTAAAGTCAGAATATGAACATACCTGATAACTTGCTCTATTCTTCAGACCACGAATGGGTGCGAATTGAGACAGGCAAAGCTGTCATTGGTATAACTGATTATGCTCAAGATGCTCTTGGTGATGTGGTTTTTGTTGAGCTTCCAATTCTTGGTGGAGTTGTTAATTCCGGTGAGAGCATTACAGAAGTTGAATCAACCAAGTCGGTCTCAGATATCTATGCACCGATTACCGGAACGATTATTGAAGTTAACCATGACCTTGCGGATTCTCCAGAGCTTTTAAACGAAGATCCGTATGGAGACGGGTGGATTTGCGCAATTGAATTAGATGAGGGGTCTAAATTGCCAGATCTTCTAACGCCTGAACAGTATGGAGAGCTGATTGCGAGCTGATTATGGATTCAGATGAACCAACAGAAACGTATTTCATTGCAGGAGAGGATGGTGCTGCTAGTTCAGTGTCTGGATTGGTCACAGGATTCGTAGTCACAGAAGGGCCATTAGCAGGTTCCAGATTTCTTCTAGATAGGGAGATATCGACTTTAGGTAGACATCCCAAAAGTGATTTATTTTTTGATGATATAACTGTTTCTCGACGCCACGCTGAGATTAAGGTATCTCCCGAAGCGACCGTCGTTCGTGATGTCGGCTCCTTAAATGGAACCTACGTCAATCTCCTGCAAATCGACGAAGAGACAGCTATCGCTCCAGGTGACACGTTACAAATTGGTAAATTTAGGCTGGTATTCTTTCAGGAAACTAGCTAGTGAATGAAAAAGCTGAATACACCATCGGAGAAGTCGTTGACATCCTTCAAGCAGAATTCTCTGATCTAACGATATCAAAAATACGGTATTTGGAGTCTCGAGGACTTGTCGATCCTAAAAGAACACCCACTGGATATAGGAAATTCACACAAGCCGACCTAGATCAACTTCGCTGGGTACTTCGGCAACAACGAGAACACTTCTTGCCTCTAAGAGTAATTCGCGAGCGATTGAGTTCCGGAACAAGAAAACTTGATTCGTCCACAACTGGTGATCACAATTTCCACGATGTAGATCCGGCTTTACCCCCGGACGATTCATTAGAGATAACCAAATCTGAGATATTGCAGCGTAGCGGGTTAAGCGAAAATGATTTTTTTGCCATGGAACAATTCGGGCTACTACCGAAAAAAAACGACTCAGGTGGTGAAATGTACAATGTAGATGACCTCCTAATCGCACAAATAGTTTCACGATTTTTAGGATTTGGTATCGAGCCTCGTCATTTACGGGCCTATCGCCGGGCTGCTGACAGCGAAGCTGCCCTACTTGACCAAAGATTAGTAGGACTAGCTGGAGAAGAGGCGAACTACGCAGTTACAGAAATATCACATCTAGGCTACGAGTTAAAGTCCTTACTTGTACGAAGGCTTATTCATTAGCGAAGTCTTCAAAATGGTTCAACCGGATGAGTTATTTTCTCAAAAGGCAGTTATGTTCTACATATGATCGAAATGGAGCTAGTTGGCGTCAGAGTTGAACTACCGGCTTCAGCGCCAATTGTCTTGCTTCGCGAATCAACTGACCGCGGACTGTTCCTCCCTATCTTTGTGGGAAGTGCAGAAGCTACGTCAATTGCGTTGGCTATGGACAAAGTCGAGCCCCCCCGCCCAATTACACATGATCTATTAGTTCTCGTTATCCAATCTCTTGATGCTGAGTTGCAGCGTGTTGTCGTAACTGAGATAAGGGATAAGACTTTCTTCGCTGAATTACACATTAGAGATGGCAAAGGAACGAGAAAGATATCTTGTCGACCTAGCGATGCTATAGCTATCGCTTTAAGAATGGGGACGCCGATTTGCGTTGTCGATGAGGTTCTTCAGCAAGCGGGCTACCACATACCTGATGAGGACGATCAAGAGGAACACGTATTGGCAGAATTCCGAGATTTTCTTGATGAAGTGACTCCTGATGACTTTATGGGGGAGACCACATAAAGAAATCCCTGTTAAACAGCGGTATTATTTTCCAAAATAGTACAAAAGTTGTAGATATGGATTTGTCCTCATAACCTTTAGTTGGTTACATGAACGTAATTTCTTAAGTGTATTTACCACTTCGAAGGGAGATGGTGGAAATGGCGAATAAAAATCCTACTGGATCATTCAGCGGAACAAGAGCATCTGAAATTGTTGGGATAACCTATCGGCAGTTAGATTACTGGACTCGAACAGGACTAATCGTACCCTCACTAGAAACGGCTAAAGGAAGTGGTAGTCGAAGGGCATACTCGTACAAGGACCTACTCGAACTTAGAGTAGTGAAAGATCTTCTGGACGCTGGAATCAAGCTGGAATTGGTGCGTGAGGTTTTCACCTACCTAAAAGAGAATTTGGGTGAGGATGTTGCCTCAGCAAATCTAGTGATTTCAGGAAATAAATCAGTTCTAGTAAAGAGCGGAGAAGAAATTATTGACCTTCTTCAGAAAGGCCAAGGGGTTCTAAACATCTTGCCATTGTCCAACGTTAAGGATGAGATTGATGCAGCGATAGTTGATCTTCACCCTGAGCTAGAAATATCACAATCAGAGCCAGCGCTAACTAAAAAAACAGCATTAGGTAGTTAATTGCCATTTAGCTAATGTCATTAAAACATTCACCTCTCCACGAGGAACATAAAAACCTTTCTGCTAAATTGGTTGACTTCGCAGGTTGGGAAATGCCAATTTCGTATCCGACCGGCACTCTCGAAGAGCACCGACAGTGTAGAAGTGGCTGTGTCACGTTTGACGTTTCACATTTAGGGTCTGTCCTTGTAGAAGGTGACGAGGCATTTGATGAGCTTCAGTACGCTTTCACTAATGATCTTTCTCGGATCCAACCAGGTCGCGCACAGTACTCGCATTTATTAAATGATAAAGGCCATGTAGTTGATGATGTGATTATCTGGTGGACTGGTGAACAGCAATTTGAAATTATGCCAAACGCTTCAAATACCGAACGAGTTGAACTGGCTTTACTTAAGCGGGGCAAAAAGATCAATGTCCATAATGTGACGGAAACTCGTGCAGTTTTAGCATTGCAAGGCCCATCTGCTCGAAATCTGCTTATGGGTTTGTCTGAAGAAGCATCAATTGTTGAAAGATTCCACGTTAATAAAACTATGCTTCGTGGCATTCCAGTTACCGTTGCTGGGACTGGCTACACCGGTGAAGATGGTGTTGAGATAAGTGTCCCTAAAGAAGCAGCACCTACTGTCTGGAACCTACTGTTGGAATATGGTTCTATTCCTGCAGGGTTGGGAGCCAGAGATACGCTTCGACTTGAAGCAGGATTACCATTACATGGCCATGAACTAGGGGAGGGCATTACCCCAAATCAAGCCAATATGAAATGGGTTGTCGCTATGGATAAGGGCGACTTCCTAGGCAGAGAGTCACTTTTGACGGAGTTCGACGAAGGACCCGATCGCATATTGCGTGGATTTATATCAAAAAGTCGCAGGCCACTTAGACATGGGCAGGAGATATTGATGAATGATGAAGTTATTGGCCACGTAACAAGCGGTAATTTCTCCCCAACCCTCGGAAAAGGCATCGCCATGGGCTTCATCCATCCAAACATTGAGCAGGGTTCAGCTGTTCTAATTCGCGGAACCAAAAGTGAGAGTGAAGCAGAGGTAACTAAATTACCTTTTTACCGGCCGGAATAAGGTGCCGACGTTAATTATCCAAAATATTGGTGGAAATCTGGCGAAGCATAGCGTCACAAAGAACTAGAGAAGTCATAGCTTCAACCATAGGGACAGCCCTCGGAAGTACGCAAGGGTCATGACGACCTTTAGCTGAAAGTTCAACTGCATTACCGCCCTTATCTACTGTTTCTTGCGGCGATGCGATTGTGGCAGTTGGCTTAAATGCTACTCGGATAATAATGTCTTCTCCGTTAGAAATTCCGCCTTGAATGCCGCCTGAATTGTTAGTACGAGTGCGGGTATTTCCGTTGTCCCCGATTTCGAACAGGTCATTATGTTCCCTTCCAGTCATTTCTGTCCCAGCGAAGCCACTACCCACTTCGAATCCTTTAGATGCAGGGAGGCTCATAACTCCCTTTGCTAGATCAGCTTCTAATTTGTCAAATACCGGATCACCAAGGCCAACTGGAACATTTCGAGCAACGCATTGGACTATACCCCCGAGACTATTTCCGTCTTTACGGGCTTTAGTAATCGCATCAGATATTGCAGCCGCAGCTGTACTATCTGGACAGCGAGTTGGGTCGGCTTCCACCATAGAAAGAGTGACATCAGAAGGGTCAATAGTTGATTCGATAAGATGGACTTTTTGAACCCAGCCTAGAACGTCAATGCCACAGTATTCCTTAAGAAGTTTCCTAGCTACAGCACCAGCAGCTACTCTGCCTACAGTTTCTCGTGCGCTTGATCTTCCGCCACCCTCGTGTGCTCTTATCCCGTACTTTGTGTCAGTAGTAAAATCAGCGTGAGAAGGCCTATAGATATCCTTCAAATGATCATATGCACCGCTCTGATGATCTCTGTTGCGGACACTCAATGCGATCGGTGTTCCTAAAGTTTTCCCTTCGTAGACACCGCTTAAAATTTCGACGGTGTCGGATTCATCTCGCTGAGTAACTAGGCTGCTTTGGCCAGGACGACGCCTATCAAGGTCCACTTGGATGTCTTCGACTGTTAACGGAAGACGTGGAGGACAACCATCGATGATAACTCCAACAGCTGGACCGTGAGACTCGCCGAAAGTATGGATGCGGAATATGGAGCCAAATGAACTACTCATACCTCTGAGGATAGATCAGATCTATCCCTAGAGTGTGGGTATTTCTATATCAACACCAGTCATTCAACGGCAAGCATCACAAGCTGCAAGTAGTGCATTTTCAACGACTTCGTTTAATGCTGGATGAACATAGAGAATGCCTCTAGCTAAATCTTCGATATTTTGATCAAACTTCATTCCTTGGACTAGCTGATGGATGAGTGTCGAAGCATGAGGCCCCATAATGTGGGCACCTAATATATTTCCATTCTTAGGGTCAGCAAGAACTTTACAAAATCCATCAGTGTTTTCCATAGCCCACCCATACGCTACATGTGAGTAAGACGCACATCCCTTCACGTACTCCGTACCTAGTCTTTGCAACTCTTCTTCTGTCATACCGACTGCTGCTATTTGAGGGTTGGTGAATATAGCGTATGGAAGCGGGTCAAGATCTACAGTCATAGGCGTAGATGAGTTGATGAGGTTATGCGACACAATTCTCGCTTCGGCGTTCGCGGCGTGTTTCAACTGGTTTGGATTGGTTACATCACCTAAAGCAAACACGCCCGGAACATTGGTTCGCATTTGTGCATCAGTTACTATGTATCCATTTTTGACTGAAATGTCCGTGTCGCCAAGATTCAAATCGTCAGAAGCAGGGGCACGTCCTGTTGCAATTAGAAGCATGTCACTACTTATTGAGATCTTCTCGGTTGATGTCTTGCAAGTGAGATTTATTTTTCCATCATCATTTTCTGCGACAAGCTCGACGTGAGTCCCAAGGTACACATCTACATTGTTTGTAAATGCTTCAGTGAACTTTTGGCTTATTTCGCCATCTTGCGCTCTTAACAGCTGGTTACTTCGAGCGATGATTGTAACTTTACATCCTAAAGAGGAAAAAATATGAGCCATTTCTGTTGCAATGTAGCCGCCCCCAATGACAACTAGGGATTCAGGGAGAGCGTCTATCCTCATAATCGAATCGGATGTATGGAAAGGAGTCTCAGGAAGTCCGGGTATTTCTGGCAACACCGGTTTTGCCCCTGTAGCGATGACGATATTTTTCGCCACTAATTGCTTTCCCCCTACGTCTAATTTCTTATTGTCGAGAAAGCGTGCATGTCCTTTGTATAGAGTAACGTTTGATAATCCGTTTCTATAGCTCTCACCGGAGTCTGATATCGGGTCGATTCGATTAAATATCCGCTCCTGGATGTCGCTCCACCGGATATTGGTGACCGATGCGTCGATACCTAGTGTCTCGCTTGTTTCTATTTCATGAATTGTGTTCGCTATATGGACAAGCATTTTAGAAGGGATGCAACCACGGTTTAAACAAGTGCCACCAAAAACCCCTTTTTCAATAATGGCGATTTTCCATGAGTCAAACTCTGGAGTGATAATTGTGTTACCACTACCAGTACCGATGATCACAAGGTCATATTCTTCAATTTCTGCAGGCACTAGTTCTCACGTTCATTGATTCCGGTTGTGATGTGGTCAATTAAGTCTCCGTCTAGGGAAGGATTCAAACCAGATTCGATCATTTGGTGACGAATTCTCATATGATCATGATGGGCAGTGTCGGTAAAAATGTAGAACTTCTTCTTTTGGATGCCCTCAAAGACTAGGTCTGCAACGACGTCGGGGGATAAGGAATTTGCATAGATTTCTTCTATTAGCTCCTTTCGGTCGGTTAGATCATCTTCCTGATCAAGTGCGGGAAGTTGATATTTTTCATGTCGGTTTCTATCGCTGTCCAGAATGCCGGTTCTAACAAGGCCTGGGCATAAAGCGCTTATCCCTACTCCTGAGTTTTCTTGCTCTAATTCAAAGTAGAGGGTCTCAGCAATTGTCAGAACAGCGTGTTTACTTGCGTTGTAGGGGCCCATTCCAGGATATGAGAGGTGACCGGCAATTGATGAAGTAACTAGAATATGGCCATCATTCTCCTGCTTTAAAACAGGCAAGAAAGATTGGATCCCATAAATAACCCCCCATAAGTTAACTGCAAGAATCCACTCCCAATCCTTAGTCGAAGAAGACTCGATAGGGCCTCCAGCACCAACACCTGCATTTAAGCACACAATTTCAGGTGTTCCTATTTCGCTAACGATCGTTTCCTTGAAAGAATGCATTGAACTTTCGCTAGAAACATCTAGAACATAACCATTTGCTGTAATCCCAGCGTTTATTAACTCATCTATTGTCCCTTGCAAAGCAGGTTCTTCTATATCACCAATACAAATACGGTAACCTGCACGACCATACCGATAGGCAAGTGCCTTTCCTATTCCACTAGCACCACCCGTTATAACTACAACCTGATTTTTCACGCTAACCTCACTAATTCTCCTAAGCGAAGAATACCCCTAAGATGGGCAATGACGCTAAGAGGTAACCATGGTTGACAAAAAATTGAACATAGGACTTCTTTTCCCCTTTCGAAAAGATCACGAACCCCTTAATCAGCTTTCTAGAGATTTCCCAGTAGAAATTATTCAAGCACCATATATCGAATCAAATGAACTTAGGTCGTCTAGAGGCTTAAATAGCGGCAGAAATCCTCATCGGTATGAAGAACCGAGTATTGAGCAATTCACCTTGGATCAGTGGCGTAAATGTAACGCAATTATTTCGATGGATTTGCCTAGTAATCCAGAGATTCTGTTTCCAAATTTACAATGGTTCCAAGGTGTTTCTGCAGGATATGACCATATAGACACTGATGCTTTAACTCAGATGGGGGTAGTACAAACCAGTGCAAGAGGCGTTGCATCCTCATCGATCGCTGAATTCGTATTTGCGAGATTATTGCAGATCTGGAAAGAACTGCGGATCCTAGACCAGCAACAGGACGAGAGAACCTGGAGAGTGCGATTCGGTACTGAAGGAAATGGAAAGACCATCGGAATAGTCGGATTTGGATCGATAGGGAAGGAAGTCGCTATTCGAGCACGGGCATTTGGAATGACAGTATTAGCAACAAGAAGATCATTACCTAAAGAACGCTCTGATGTGGATGCTGACTTTCTTTTCCCCGCAGATGAAGTTGACAAAATGATCGCAATGTCTGACGTAGTAGTTATGGCAGCTCCGGCTACTGAGGAGACTCGTGACATGTTTAATAAAAACAGATTTGCACTAATGAAGCCTAAAACAATTTTTTGTAACATCGCCAGAGGTATGCACGTTGTAGAAAACGACCTTGTCGAAGCGTTAAACAACGGGCACCTTGCCGCTGCAATCCTTGATGTTGTTAGAACTGAGCCTTTACCAGAAGAAAGTCCAATTTGGTCGGCAACGAATATGTATCTTTCACCTCACTGTTCGGTTTCGTTCGATAGTTACGAAGAAAACGCTGTAGCGTTACTAGTGGAGAACGCGAAGCGTTTCCTGCAAGGGACCCCACTTGCCAACGTTGTAAACATAGCTAGTTAACTATTTTTTCTTAAAGTCCGGTCTTCGCTTCTCAGAAAACGCCAGAGGCCCTTCCTTAGCATCTTCGGTTGAAAATACTGACCATCCATAGCTAAATTCGTGGGCTAGAGCTTCTTCCTCTGTCATTCCATCAGTTTCATGCAAAGTTTTAAGTATCGCTTCGACAGCAATAGGTCCATTCTCACATATAGTTTCAGCTATTTCTCTAGCTTTACTTAGCGCTTGGCCATCGGGCACGACGTGTCCAATTAATCCGATTTCTTTAGCTTCGACAGCTCCAATGTGTCTTCCAGTCAGAAGTAAGTCAGCAGCGACTGTGTAGGGGACTTGTCGTCTTAAACGAACTGCAGAACCTCCCATTGGGTACAAACTCCATCGAGCTTCAGATATGCCAAATTTCGCACTTTCGCCAGCAACTCTAATATCCATCGCCTGGAGTATCTCTGTCCCCCCAGCGATAGCAACACCTTCAACCGCTGCGATCATGGGTTTTGTAGGTCTATATGATCGCAAAAGCCCTTTCCAGTGGATTTCCGGATCTTCAGCAGATCGTTTCTTCATATCGATTTCAGTGTCGGCATCATCAGCGTTGCCTGACATAGCTTTTAGATCAGCTCCGGATGAAAAATTTCCATCTGCTCCAGTGACAATTATGCAACGGATTTGATCATCTTCCGAAGCTTCAACGAAAGCGTCATACATTCGAACAATCATCGGACCGGAAATCGCATTCATCCGTTTAGGACGATTTAACGTAACCGTCATAACGTGTCCGTCACGTTCTACTAATGCATCAGGCATAATTTTCTCTTTTCTTATGAGGCTAGATGATATAGAAGACTAACGGTATTCGTTTATATCAGGACAACTACACATTAAATTCTTGTCTCCATGGGCGCCGTCTATGCGTCCTACCGGAGGCCAATACTTATTTTTTTGAACGAAGTCAACTGGATATGCAGCATCAGATCTGCTGTATTTCTCGTTCCATTCATCGCTACAGACGTGTGCGGCGGTGTGGGGAGCATTGTGAAGCATAGAATCTGCATAATCAATTTCCCCATTATCGATCTGTGAGATTTCCTCCCGTATCTTGATCATGGCTGTGCAGAATCTATCGATTTCTGAGAGGGATTCAGATTCGGTAGGTTCTATCATCAAGGTGCCAGCAACAGGGAACGACATAGTAGGAGCATGGAAGCCATAGTCCATGAGCCTTTTTGCAATATCGTCGGCATTAACTCCTGTGCTTTGCGTCAGTGGCCGTATGTCAATTATGCATTCGTGGGCAACAAAACCGTCTTCACCCGTGAATAAGATGGGGAAGTGAGGTGAGAGCTTCTTTGCAACATAATTAGCACTTAGAATTGCTATCTGAGTTGCACGCAATAGATCGTCATCTCCCATCATGGCGATGTACGCCCATGAAATCGGTAATATGCTCGCCGAACCCCAAGGGCTCGCACTTATTGGGCCTATACCTGAGGAAGGACCTGCATCTTCTACAAGTGGATGATTCGGCAAATAGGGTGCTAGGTGTTCTGCTACTGCAACTGGTCCTACCCCTGGGCCTCCACCTCCATGTGGGATGCAGAAAGTTTTATGCAAGTTGAGGTGCGACACGTCGGCACCGAACTTTCCTGGCTGAGCTATCCCTACTAGAGCATTTAAATTTGCCCCGTCAAGGTATACCTGCCCTCCGTGCTGATGAACCAGTTCACAAATCTGTGTAATCGATTCTTCAAAGACTCCATGTGTCGATGGGTATGTAACCATTATTGAGCTCAATGAATCTCGGTTAGCGACACATTTATTCTCAAGGTCTATCAGATCTACATTCCCATTCTGGTCGCACTCTACGACTACGACTTTCATTCCTGCCATTGCAGCACTTGCTGCATTTGTTCCATGGGCAGAAGCTGGTATAAGGCAGATATTCCTTCCAGAGTCTCCACGCGAGTGATGATATTTTTGTATAGCCAATAGGCCTGCCAGTTCACCTTGCGAGCCAGCATTTGGCTGAAGACTAATTGCTGAATATCCAGTTATGTCGATTAACCATTCTTCTAATTCTGAAATTAGGATGTCGTATCCTTTGCGCTGCTCTTGAGGAACGAAGGGATGAATGTCAGAAAACTCTGGCCAGGTTACTGGCAGCATTTCAGTCGTGGCATTTAGTTTCATTGTGCAGGATCCAAGTGGAATCATTGTCCGGTCAAGGGCTAGATCCCGATCAGCAAGAGTGCGAAGGTACCGAAGCATTTCTGTTTCGGTGTGGTAACTATTAAAAACTGGGTGCGTACAGTAGGAACTCTCCCTTAGTAAGGGTCCATGCAGAGGTGATGGAGCGTCATGACTATGGTCCGATATCCCGAAGGCGTTCAGTGTTCTTAGCAGGTCGGTACTTGTTGTTGTTTCGTCAAAAGAGATAGTGATACTGTCTTCATCTACCAGACGAAAGTTGATGCCAACCTGTTGTGCACGCGTGCATATATCTCGCGCTTCACCTGAAACATTCACTGTAATGGTGTCGAACCAAGTTAGATTTGGAACGTCAAACCCGTTAGAGCGCAAGTTGGCGACGAGTTTGCTAGTCAAATTATGAACGTTTGCTGCGATTGATCGCAGCCCATTGGGGCCATGATACACGGCATATGCGCCAGCGATTACTGCCAGTAAAACTTGGGCTGTGCAAATATTGCTAGTGGCTTTTTCTCTTCTGATGTGTTGCTCTCGCGTTTGCAGGGCTAGTCGTAATGCATTATTTCCATGTGCGTCAAGTGAAACTCCAACAATCCGCCCTGGAATGGTTCGCCTATTTTCATGCTTTGTTGCAATATATGCCGCGTGCGGGCCACCAAATCCCAATGGAACCCCAAACCGCTGGGCGCTGCCTATGACTACATCTGCGCCTAATTCTCCAGGGGGAGTAAGAATGCACAGTGACAAAAGGTCTGCAGCCACGGCGACTAGGCGGCCAGCTTCGTGATGGTCGACTATTGACTGAGATAAATTTGGTACATGCCCAGATGCACCTGGGTACTGGTATAAAACTCCAAAACATTTGTCGTGTGCTTTGTCCGGATCACCTACCTCTACTTGGATGCCCATAGCTGCCGCTCTGGTTTGGACAACTGAGATTGTTTGTGGAAAACATTCAGAGTCAACGAAGAACACATTCTCGGAACCACCGTGTAGCCGCTTGAGCATTGTCATTGCCTCAGCAGCAGCCGTTGCTTCGTCTAGTAGGGAGGAATTGGCGATGTCACAACCGGTTAAATCACAAACCATCGTTTGAAAATTTAGTAGGGCTTCTAGTCTTCCTTGAGATATTTCAGCTTGGTATGGCGTGTAGGCGGTATACCAAGCAGGATTTTCAAGAATATTTCTCTGTATTACTGGCGGGAGATGCGTGTTATAGTATCCAAGGCCGATCATCGATGTATGGACGACGTTAAGAGCAGCGATTTGCTGCAGCCGATCGATAGCCTGAACTTCACTGAATTTGTCAGGTAAGTTAATACTCTCTGATAGGTCCCGTATGGACTTTGGGACTGTTTTCTCTATAAGTTCATCAATGGAACTCAAACTAAGAAAGTCGAGCATGGCCTGCTCATTCTCCTGATTGAGGCCTATGTGTCTTCGAGCGAATTCAGCTGGGTTAGACATAACTTCCTTCCGATATTAAGAGTTATGTCCCCCTCTGTCTTGATACCTGAGAGCTTCGGCTTTGCCTTTCCCCTTCGGTGAATGATTGAACATTCTTTCCAGATCGGTCGATTTAAACGGTACCTTTGCCTGAGAGATTCGGGGGGACCCTTGCTCCTTCGGCGCCAACTAAGTTGAACTCTCCCGTGTCAATCGTTGACCAATGTCAGACTAGCTCGATTCATATCAAAATGTCACGGCTTTGACGAATGAATTTTCTATTCTGGAAAAACAGCAGCACGATCAGATAAACCATACTTCTCAAATCGTCCCCAGAATCCATGTTCGTATAGTCCGTAACCGACTTGGTCGTCGTATTCGAATCTCCCGACGTGGTCAACG
>MPLT02255453.1_pt1 | contig 14683 bp, 16 predicted proteins | sample 1617391 | NCBI WGS metagenome assembly MPLT02 (sample SAMN05944800, study PRJNA350692) | marine metagenome | biome: marine; feature: ODZ; material: water; isolation source: 70 m water sample filtered on 0.2 um supor filter | place: Pacific Ocean | collected 2012-04-08 | depth 70m m
AATGCATAGCCTAGGAAAAATGGAGCAGAATAACCTTCATGGCGCTATGACTCACCTGTTCAAAGGTGGAGGCAAGAGGCTTAGAGCTATTCTTCCTAGGCTTGTTGGAGAGGCTGTGGGTGGCGCAAATGAAGGGCACTACACACTAGGCGCATCAATTGAAATTATTCACAACTTTACATTAATCCATGATGATATAATCGATCAAGACCCCATAAGAAGGGGCCTTGATGCCGTCCATGTTGAATACGACGATGCGACAGCAATCAATGCTGGTGATGCAATGCTGGCTGTAGGATTCGAAATCCTGGCAGAGTCAGAAGATATTCCTGACGAACGGCTAAGCCATCTTATTCGATCCATCGGCGAGATGGTAAGAAAGGTTGCAGAGGGACAGCAGGAGGATATTGAGTTTGAGTCTCGGGACGAGGTGTCCGAACAAGACTACATTGATATGATCGCAGGCAAGACTAGTGCAATGTTCGAGACCTGTGCAAGAACAGGGGCCATACTATCTAATGCCGATGAAGAGGAAGTGAAGAATATGGCTGAGTGGGGCCTAAATCTAGGACTTTGCTTCCAATTAATGGATGACTTAATCGATATCACTGGAGACACCGAGACTCTAGGAAAGCCCGCTGGTTCTGACCTAGTTCAGGGGAAGATGACGCTTATTGCAATTCATGCAAAGAAGAGTGAGTGTGATTTGCCAAATTTCGATGGCGTGTTTGGTTCGGGTGACTCAGATTCTGAAACATTATCCAAGGCGGTATCTGAATTGGAGCGTTCTGGATCGATCGAGTATGCAAGAAGCAGGGCGATGTATCACCATACTTTGGCTCACGAGTGCCTCGACAAACTACCTAGTTCGCAAGCAGTTGATATTCTTAGGGAGTTGACTGACTTTCAATTGATTAGAATCAGCTAATCAATCTGTGTATTGGGCCTCTCCTGGAATTTCTTCTTTGAGGCCCTTCCTCTGTCTAATTTCTCCTACTATCTTGTGGAATAGTTCTGGTGGCACCTGGTCATATCCAGCATTCTCGGTATTCCAAACTGCCCTACCTTGTGTTGCAGCCCTTATGTCATTGGAGAATCCGAATGATTCAGCGACGGGCATCTTGCCAATCACACAAGTAACGTCGTTTTCTACAGGCATGTCTTCAATAACACCTCTTCGTGTAATTAGTTGCCTGGTAATTCCTCCGGCCCACTCGGTAGGAGCGTCGATCCTAATTTTCTGAATCGGTTCGAAGAGGACTGAATTGGCCCTCAATAGGGCCCCCTTTATTGAATTCCTTACTGCCGGGATTGTTTGAGCTGGTCCTCTGTGTATCGCGTCCTCGTGTAACTTTGCGTCCACAAGCCTAACCATGACTCCCGTCAGTGGCTCGTCGGCTATTGGCCCCTTCTTGCAAACATCGTTAAATGCCTCGATTATCAGTTCCCTCGTTTCATGGAGGTTCTGTATCCCCTTTGTATCATTGACAAGGACGGTGGTGGCGTTGATGGCGTATATCTTCCTCATCAGATCCTTATCCATTCCAAGCTCGCCGAATTTATTGCCGACCTCCTTAGCATCCTTTGTCCTAACTGGTCCGTCTCCGAGATCCCCTTCCCTCAATGCACTGATTACATTCTCAGGTAGCTGCTCTACCTCCACATAGAATCTGTTGTGCCTGTTGGGTGACTTGCCCTCGAAGGCCCTGCCCTTGTTGTCACCGCCTATGGATTCCCTGTAAACCACTATTGGATTACTCTGGTTTACCTTGATTCCCTGTTCCTCCTCAAGTCGATAAATCGTTATCTCAAGGTGTAGTTCTCCCATTCCAGAGAGTAGTGCTTCGCCCGTCTCATGGTTTGTATCTACGGACAGGGAGGCGTCTGATTTTGCCAAACTTCGTAGTGCTCCGATGAATTTAGGGAGATCCTTCATTGATTTCGGCTCGATTGCTACCGTAACTACTGGTTCTGAGTAATGCCTGATTGCCTCGAAGGGTGTCTCGTCCTTGTCCCTAGAAATTGTGACACCAGCAGCAGCGCTCCTAACACCTGTTAGTGCAGCAATGTTTCCTGCAGATACACCCGGGACTTGAATCCTATCGCCGCCCACCATCATGCTAACTTGCTGAACTCTCTCAGCTTTTCCAGCTCCACTAGCCCATACTGTTTCTCCCTGCTTTATTGTGCCCGAGTATACCCTTCCGACGGCTACCTCTCCCGCATGGGGATCCATCCAAATCTTAGTAATCATCAGAGAAAGTGGTCCATCTGCGTCGCAATTGACCATCGTTTTGCCTACTTCTGAATCAAGATCGCCCTGCCAGATGTTTGGAATCCTGTATTCTTGAGCGACCAATGGGGATGGGAGTTTTTCCACCGCCATATCGAGCAATACCTCGTGCACTGGTGCCTTCTTGGCCAGCTCCTTCTGTTGCTCGTTGTTACAGAACTCGAAAATCTGAGTGAAGTTTACCCCGGTCTTCTGCATAAATGGCACGGTGATCCCCCAATTGTGGTATGCAGAGCCGAAGGCAACTGTTCCCTTGGCAACGTCAACTTGCCAATCTGACTTGTGTTGTTCAGGTGCGAAGGTTCGAATCAGGTCGTTTACCTTCTTAATTTGCTCTTGGAATCTTGCCATCATGTCCTCTGGAGTGACCTGGAGCTCGTTGATCAGTCTGTCCACCTTGTTAATGAAAAGGACTGGGCGCACTTTCTCCTTCAGGGCCTGCCTTACTACAGTCTCAGTTTGGGGCATTGCACCCTCTACCGCGCAGGTTAGTATGATGCACCCATCGACAGCCCTCATTGCTCGAGTAACGTCTCCTCCGAAATCTACGTGACCTGGGGTATCGATCAAGTTGATCAGGTAGTCATCCCCATTGACCCCGTGCACCATGGATGCACTTGCAGCATTGATTGTGATACCTCGGGCGCTTTCTTGGTCATCGAAGTCCAATACTCGTGATTTTCCCGCTAACTCTTCAGACATCATTCCTGCACCTGCAATCAAGTTGTCGGAAAGAGTAGTCTTCCCATGATCTATGTGGGCAGCGATGGCTAGATTCCTTATTCGCTCACGAACGTGCATTACCTCGGTAGCGCGCTTAATGTTGTCTTCCTTACGACCCATATTCTCACCCAGTATTTTTTCCGACCTGAAAACGGTTCATAAAGACAATTGAGCAGTTTCAGGGAATGGGATTAATGTGGCATAAAATTCGATTCATCGAGCAGAGGCTGCGATTCGCTCTACTTCGTGCCTCTTCCCTACTGCAAAGGAATTGACATCGCCCTCTGCTGCCTTCGAGATCTCTGAGATGATTCCTTCTGTGAGCGACTTCTTGCTCTTCATTGTTGCAGAAGCAGAGCCTATTGCTAGGTTTCGAAGGGCTACGTCAAGCCTCCTGCTTGGTGAAGAGTCGACTGCCTTTGGCTGACTGACTGCCCCAATTCTTACTCTCGTAGTCTCCTCGCAAGGTGCTGCTTCAGTGATTGCATCGATGAATTTCTGAAGTGGGTTTTCACCGCTCTTAGCATTGATTCTGTCGAATGCCTCATCCAGAGACTTAGCACAGTATTGCTTCTTTCCGCTGTACTTGCCTGATCTCATTAGATTATTGATGAATCTCTCAGTGACAGATAGATCTTGCTTACCGAACCATGCATTGGCGTGACGGCCTCCGGTATGAGGGGCACCAATCATCTTCAGATTGACATATCGAGAAATTCCTGGATCGCTGCAAACTACCTCGCTAGCATCCCACTTTCCAAACACCATCGTTCCAATGCCGGCAATCGGGGCCTCGGAATTTTCAGTCTCGACTTCAGTCTCGACGCTGTTTTCTGAATCATCCATTTGAAATCACCTCAGCGAACTGGTTTCTCCTTGCGTCCCCTTACCATTTCGTCTAGTGAAACGCCATTGACCTTGATTACCTTGTATCTGACACCGGGAAGATCGCCATAGGAACGTCCTTTGCTACCTCCGATACCTTCGACCATCACCTCGTCATGTTCATCAATGAATGAAATTGCTCCGTCACCGGGTGCGAATGCAGTTAGTCTGTTTCCAGTTCTAATCAGGCTAATCTTGACTGCCTTCCTGATAGCAGAGTTCGGTTGCTTGGCTTCGAAGCCCACCTTCTCGATGACGATTCCCTTTGCCTGAGGGCTACCTCTTAGAGGGTCGTGCTTCAGAACGCCACCTTGCTTTCTCTTGGCTTGTCTATTGCGAAATTTCCTCTCCTTCCATCTATATCTCTTACGATCAGACTTCATCTTCGAACCGGAAAATAGACCTCGCCCCAAGATTATACCTCAAAATGACGGCTCGGCGACCTGCCATCCATTTATGAGACTGACGGGCGCACCATGCTGCAGAATCGCACTGCGTGCACTAATGTAAGCCTAACATTCAAGCGGCTTAGTTTTCCGGGGCATATTGTGGGATTCAGGGAACTTGTTGAAGGCAGCCGGGTAATTGATTCGCCGGTTAGCGTCAATTTTGACATGCGAGAAGAGTCTGAATCGTCGGGAAATGAGTCGATACTGTTCAGCGATGTTATTGAGTCTCCTGGGCACAGGGCAGCGATGAACGTACTTACTCGCCAGAGGCTTTGTGAAGCATTCGATGTAGAGCCGGGAGAACTGATAGACATACTGTCTTGGGCAATGGAGAATCCCGCAGAGCCGATGTTGATAGACGGTGCAAAGGCTTCCGTTTTTGACAATACAATTACTGAGCCTGATTTATTGGGGCTCCCAATTCCTTGGCACTATAGGGAAGATGGGGGCAGGTATCAGTCTGCTTCGATAATAATTGCCCAATATGGGGGAATACGGAACACCTCCTTCCATAGGCAATTGGTTAGAGGCAAGGATTCCACTTGTGTTAGGCTGGTGCCCCGGCATCTGAGAACAATGGTCAATAATGCACAGGATGAAAACGATGAGGTCCCCATTGCTGTAGTAAATGGCCCCGATCCGGTAGTACTATTGGCAGCTGCAATGTCATTTGACGAACCTCTAGATGAATTGAGAGTAGCTGCAGCTCTTCATGAAAGATTGTATGGCTCTCAATTAGAAGTTGTAGAGCTTTCGAATGGCGTTGTTGTACCAGCGATCTCCGAATATGCCATGGAAGCAAGAATAACGACTTCCACTGGTGAAGAAGGCCCCTATGTGGACATTACCGGGACTGTCGATGATATCAGGCTTGAGCCAATTATAGAGTACGATAAGATCCACCATAGGGATTCTCCAATTTTCCATGCACTTATCCCTGCTGGGGTTGAACACATGACTCTGATGGGGATGCCCAGAGCACCGACCATCAAAACAGCAGTATCAGAAGTTGTAAAATGCACTGACGTGTATCTCACTGATGGTGGTAGCGGATGGCTATCATCGGTCGTACAAATCATTCCAGAGCAAAAAGGCGATGGCATGAAGGCCATCAAAGCGGCATTGGACGGCCATAAATCGATGAAACAGGTTATTGTTGTTGACAATGACATCGATGTAACCAATTCATCGAGAGTTGAATGGGCCCTGATGACTCGATGGCAGCCCGATAAGGACACTCTAATTCTTTCGAGTCAAAAGGGCTCTAGTTTGGACCCAAGTCGTTCTTCAGATGGCACAACAAGCAAGATTGGCATGGATGCAACCATAGAGCCGGGAATTGATCGTTCGCCGTATGAGTCTGTTCTGTGAGAGAGGGGCTAATGCGAGAAGATGGCTTTCTATCAGAGGCACTACAACACCCTCGAAGGAGTCTTGGGAACAGATACAGGAGCCAGGCGGAAAAGTTCCTAAGAATTATTGAAGATAACGAGAAAAATCTCTTCTGGGCTGAACAGAGCGCGAAGCAAAGTGTCCTATACGACTTCACGAATGAAGAGAATTGGAAGATTTTAATCAAAATCAAGGTATTGATGGATGATTCTGAGGGAGCTAGGGCTGTTCTGGCAGATCTCTTTTCGGTTCTAGGCCGAGATCCTGCCTTGATGGAGCAATTGGCAAATAGAGACATCATAGATTCTTGTGAAGGGATGTTGGATGCAGCTTTTTCCAATGACCCATTAGACCCTGACAAGTGGTGGGAAAGAATCGGGAAGAAAGAAAGGGGGATGGAGGAATTTTCTGAAAGGCTGAAAGGACTTGATGTGTCGGATCAGAGATCGAATATCCTATTCTCAAGAAGACTGGAGAGAGTCAGAAGAGGCGGTTTGGAAGAGGAATTTCTTGAGTTGACGAGGTTACTTCTCTCACAGAGGCCAATTAATCATGAGGCATGGGAAGAATTGGGAATGATGTACGAGAGAAGGTCCCAATTCGACGAAGCCTGGCTTTGTTATGACCAGGCGAAGAGTGTTTTTCCCGATTCAATAGCGATAGAGCGCTTCAAGTCCAGAATGGAGGCAATTGTCGATGGTGTGGGGGGGGATCCCTGGAAGGCGCCCTCTATCAAGGACAGGTCTGCCTTTCTCGATAAGCTTGGGGACCTTTCGAAAACACATCAAGTCTCGGAGTTTGAAGAAATTGGGGGTGACGACAAAGATGGTCCTTTCTCAAAGATTGAAAACCTGAGGTCTGATGGTAGAACCACAGAGGCTTTCTTTCTTGCAAGAAGAATGGTGGCTGAAGGGATTGATGGTGCTGCAGATAAGGTAACTGAAATACTGCAAGATTTGGAGTGATAGATTGGCATTTGTTGTTGTTTGGGCGGTTTCTTCCCAAGAAGAAGGGTGCTGGATAATGGTAAAGAATAGGTCGAGAGGCTGGGAGCTGCCTGGGGGCAGTATTGACCAAGATGAGGAGCCGGAGGAAGCGGCACTGAGGGAGCTATACGAAGAAACCGGTGTTCTAGGAACTGCAAAGGCAATTGATTCTAATTTAATCGAAGGAGGGCATGTGGTTCTGATCGAAATAGACATTCCAGTTAGCCCACAACCGTGGAAATCGCTGGATGACGCCATAGAGGAAGTTGGTTGGTGCCTACAGCTACCAGATAATTCGGCTTGGGGGGATGACGAGATTGAGAGGATTATCAATCATGATTGGAGTACTTCTATCAGCCTCGGGTCTTGAATCTCACTTCGTCTTTCTTCTATTGATTCCCTCCATCTTGGTTCTTCCATGGTTTCGCTAGCATCCAAGACCAAACCCAAGTCGTCCCTCTTCTGACCAGAGACATCTATTAGCGCGTTAGATAGGATCAGCTCCACTGACTCCTTTATGTCATCGGGGTTTGATGGAGTCGTTGTCATTCCCGGTTTTTCCCTGGGCTTTGCATCTACTATCCGCTCATCCATAGTTGGAGAACTGGGGTCAATTTCGTCTAATGCAATGTCCAGCCATTCCATGGCACAGACGACTGCCTCGGCAGGCATGTCCGATGATGATAGCCTCCTCATTGCCATCCAGAGATGCCTCATAGCGGGTTCAAGGTCGCCGATCGATGAAAGTATCCTCCCAGATTCTAGACGCGAAAGCCCGATCAAGTCCACAGGATGACCGGCTTCAGAGGAAATATCTGCAAGCGTAACTAAGGCCATCATTCGTTCATTCGAATTTCGATGCCACGAAGCAAGGTTTAGCAGAGCGAGCCCATGCAAGGGCGAACCCGGGTTTATGGAAGCAAGTCGATCGACGCACCAACGTAGCTCATTACCCACGTTTGCTGGTTCGATCGCCCCCAATAGGGCCCTTTCCATCCTGATCCAAGCCTCTGCCTCAAAATCCCTATCTTCCAGATTCCTTGATTTTTCCAAAATCTTCTCACTGAGTTCCAATGCTTTCTCTGCATTTCCTTCTGACAATAATGATTGGAACAGCAGAGAGTCGGAGTGATTGTTTTCTGTTGGAGCTGATTTTTTGCCCATCCAATATTCACGTCCTCTCGAAGCTCGCGACCATTTCTTCGTACCTTTTACGGATGCTTTCCTCCCTCTCGACGAGTCTTCCAAGGTGCTCATTAAGTGCTTCTTGGGCATCCTTCAACTCTGATTCCAATGAGTCGCGATCATCGACCTCGAGGAGAATATTCCCTAGGGAACGGTAAACCGGCCGCTCGGGGTCTTGCTTGGATAGGGCTTCTACGGTCATCCCGTACTCTGAAAACTGGGAGGAGATTGTTTGTATCTGGTTCCTGAGAATCTGCAATTCTCTAGCTAGAGACTGAATTTCTTCGGTTGACACTTCCTCACTGATTCTAATCGCCCCCGCCGGTTGCCTCGAGTGACTGTTCGGATGCAATTAGTGCTCTCATTATCGAGTTCCACCTTGCCCGGACGTCACTGAAGGAGTTTGTCGTCAGAATTAAGGAAATCTCGTCACCATTATGTGAGAAATCGGCCTCCGTTATTAGGGAAGAGGAGAGAGGTCCGGAATCGCTGTGCTTCAATAGCAACTCCAGAGAAACCGAATCATTCCTCTTCTGTTGATGCATCTGAATCTCTCTCGGAAAGCTTCCTCTCGAAATCAAGTGCCGCCTGCTGGGCGATTACAGTCATATCGGTTGCAGTGGCCCCTTCAAGGGATCTCCGGATTATCCTCTTGTTGGCGTCGCTAGCCCTTGTGTAAGGCTCCCAGACGCCTCCAGAGAATGTGTGGCTGCACTTCCTGCATTCCCAAATTCCGGCTGCCTTCCTCCTGACCTTTGCGTAGTGGCAACTGGGACAGGTGTACTTCCTTGATTTCTTTGAAAGTGCGGACCCTGCCCTACGTCTTACGCTCACGCCGTACCTAGCGCCAAATCTTGCTGTTGCACCAGCCTTCTGAGTTCTCTTAGCCATAATTTAACCTACATTGAATCTACTATCTTTCTGAGTTCCTTGGTCCTTTCCTGGGCATTGGCCATGATTTCTGCGAATTCCTCCGCTGAGAAAATTCCCTTTAGACCCTTCTGAAGAGAGTGGACGTTGTCATCGTCCCCAAGGGTGATGTGAATCCTCTCATCCCCTCCAAGTTCCTCTCTTGAACAGGCATCGTAGACAAAACGTCCACCGACCTTGTGGTATGAGCACATGATTGGTGTCTTGGAAACCGGTAGAGAGTAATCTTCGCCCACCTCAAAACGCTCTGCGGGTACAGTGGCGTTCCTGAGAGCAGCGATCCCAGCTAGGGCAAATGCATCGAATAGATTTCCATCATCAGATACAGCAAAAAGGTCCAAGATAACTTGCCAGGCCTTCTCGCCCGGGATTATGCAGAGGGAGTCGACGTCGATACAACCGGATTCTCTGATTCCCCTATCGACTACCCTTCCGAGCTCAATTGCCTCGGGACTGGGGGGTCCGGCTTCCCAATTTCTTCCTGCAATGGGACGGACATCAGCCGAACACATCAAACCGCCTTGATTTGGTCGGTCCGGATATGGCTGCATGATCTGGAACTTTACTCCAGCAAGAACGATTGTGTCTCCCATTCTCACCCTGGCTGAACCCTCTGCCCTGGGTAAGACAGAGTGCTCAATCTCTAGATTTCGCCCTTCCCACTGTGATCTCCCATCGATCCTAGCACTATTCGCAGCGAGATCGGAAAGATGAGCACGGAGAAGTTTTGGGACTATTGGTATGCTCATTGAGAACCGCCTCCTTTCAGTGCCTCGACCATCAGACCATGGACTACTTGCGCTGCGTCCATGTTATACTGCCATGCTTGCTTGAATTCTTCTTGTGAAAGATCGCCGTCCATCTGCAAGAATACCAGCTCTCCGGAGTTCGGGAGTATCCCCATTGGCAAGTCTGCTTCTCCGTAGTTGTCCTCTTCTTTGTTTAAATCGCAAACTACCACGTCATTTATCTTCCCGCTAGCAACGCTGACGACCAAATCGGTCATTGGAATTCCTGCATCGGCTAAAGCAACCGAAGCCGCAGTCAAACCGACACACCGTGTTCCGGCCTCTGCTGAAACTATCTCAATAGTTACTCGAATCTTCGAACGAGGGTACAGCTCTAGCAGAACTACACTCTCAAGTGCGTCCTTGGTAACCTTGCTAATCTCCCTGCTTCGACGATTAAAACCCGGCCTCATCCTGTCAGTGGTGGAGAAGGGTGCCATGTTGTATGCAACGTCAAGAACTGCCCTGTCCTGTCTCTGAATCTTTCGTGGATGAGCCTCCATAGGCCCGTAAACGGCTACAATAGCCTCATTTGTACCCCAAGTCATCCTGCATGAACCGTCGGCCACGGGAATGACTCCGGTCTCTATTGTGACGTCTCGGATGTCGCCCGGTGAGCGTCCGTCCATACGTAGACCGTTTTCATCGATCATTTGCACGTCTCCGTAACCCCCCATCAGTTCCCACCACCATTGTTTCTATCGGAAATTTCTGATAGTTTGTTCCTCACTTCAAGAATTCCGTCGAGTTCTCCGTCAATCCACATCCGGCCGTTGTCTGCCACAACTATGCGGCAATCTGCTTCCGCTTTCAGCCTTCTTAATGACTCGCCGCCCTTTCCTATTAGTCTACCTAGAAGGTGAGGGTCGATCTCTTCGACTACCCCGGACCTAATCTTCCGCAGACCCATGCCTTTCATTGTGACTACGCTTGAGTGTGTCTCCTCTACTTCTTGTATTCTGCATAGGACGGCATCTCCAATGTCCATTACTGACCTTGTCCCGCCGAAATCGACCTTCCCCGGACCGAGGCTCATGGGAAGAATCGCGTTAAACGGTGCCCCCAATTCAATGAACCAGAGATTGTTGGTACACCCTTCTATATATCCAATCACCAGATCTCCTGGCCTAGGGATGTATCTAGTGTGAATAGGGTCAACCGAAATTGAACCTCCAGTTTCCCTTAGTCTTCCTTGCTTTACTGCCTTGAGGCGACCGGAGATAGCGATTACGCCATGCCCTGCCTCAAAATCTTCTGAGTCGCCTAGGTCTTCCCCAGGCACAACGAGGTTTTGCCCTCGAATATTTCCTCGCGGCCCCGCCGCGCCATTCTTTTTTGTCATGTTATCGGGCCGCGCGACCGGCCCACTGTTCATAACCGTTGATGCTGACGATAATATCAGAATCAGTTCAATTCTCGTACTTCAACATCTGAAGACCTAGATGCGACTTTGTCAATAATGTCGTTCTTCATCCCTCCTGGGACTGAAACGACGCAGACCCAATTCCCATCACTCGTCCATTCCTCCTTCTCAATAGAATCTCTAAGCATTTGACTTACACCCCCGTAGTCCTTTCCTTGAACCATGAACGCAAGACGGACAGTAATGAATTGGAGAGGAATGACTGGTCGCAGTACAGAAACTGCGTCCGCAACCTGACTTTCTACAGATTTGAAGGGATCTATCGAGAAGCGTATCTCCTCAAGTGCATTTTCTATTCTAGTCCTTGGATGGGGCATTTTTGTCTTTGGATCTGTAGCAGTACTGGCTATTTCATTGATTATCTGAAGCTTTTTCGCTGCTACCATATGCTTTCTTTGGGCCGTGGTTAGTTGAATTCCGCCCTTTTCCAGAATTATCCTTGCACAGGCCAAAATCTCAGTCGTTCCGAAGGCTTTCTCCAGGGCCTCGCCGGTAGGCCTCTCTCCTGCTCTAGCATCGGACCACACCTCTTCGATTGCAAGAAGTTCCCCCAGCTCGACTGAGTCCTGGTCTTCTTTCCAGTTATCGACCAAATCTGGATCTACGAGAATTTCGTACCTACTTCCTCCCTTCTCAAGTCGGGCCAGTACAGCGTCATCCAGACTTACCATGACCGGCGATATGGCAATTGGCTTATCATAATGGGGTTCAAGACAGTTTACCGAGGTGCTTCAGAGTTGCTTCTCTTCCAAGTTTTTCATATCCGCCCATATCCACGCATCCAATCTCAACAGTTTCGGGGTTCAAATCTTCTTCAAGTGACTCTCGGAGTGCTTCGAGGCCCATCTTGATTGCAGCATTCTGAGTTAGGCCGCTCTTCCACTTAGCCTCGAAGTAGTCGATAGCAGTGGCCTTTCCACGCCCTATCGCACCGGCATTGTATGACTGATAAGCGCCCGATGGATCTGTTTCGAATAAATGGGCACCGTCATCGTCAAAGCCTGCTATTAGAAGTGCTGTTCCAAACGGTCTTGCACCGCCGTATTGGGTGAATGACTGCTTGTAGTCACACATCTTCTTGACCAAAGTGGAGACTGGAATGTTGTCGCCATATGTCATCCTATTTACTTGGCACTGTACCCTTGCTCTATCGACTAACTGACGTGCATCTGCAACCAGTCCGGATGTAGTGATTCCAACATGGTTGTCTATCTGGTACATCTTCTCAATTGAGTCTGTAATTACCAACTTGCTCTGAACCCTCTTATCAACAATTAGAACTACGCCGTCCTTGTAGACCAAACCAACCGTCGTCGTCCCTCTTTTTACGGATTCGCGTGCATATTCTACCTGATACAGACGTCCGTCTGGGGAAAAGGTAGAGACTCCGTGATCGTATCCCCGTCCGCTTGGCTGCATCGCTATCGACCCCATGCCATAACGGACTCTTATCAATCTTGGTTGGGGGAAGACTCAATCGGGCGTCCATTTTGTGCAAAATAGTTCGGTGGGGTAATGAAGGTTGCAATTTTGGCTTCGGGGGGCAAGGACTCAACATATGCAGCTTGGTGGGCAGGACTTCAGGGGTGGGAAGTTGTATCACTAGTCACTGTACTAGTTAGAGGCGAAGACTCGATGATGTTCCAATTGCAGAATTCATGGATTGCTGGGCTTCAGGCTTCTTCCATCGGCACTTCATGGAAACCTGTTTTTTCGGACGGTGAGGAGGAGGGGGAGATAGTCGATCTTGAGATGGCGTTATGCGGCAAGGAGGATGCCTCCCTCTCGACCGAACAAATGTGGCCAGAAGGAGTGGAGGCCCCAGGCGAACTTGAGATTCACAGTGGGCCGCTTGAAATTGATGGCCTAGTCGTCGGGGCTCTTCGGTCCGACTACCAGAAAACCAGAATCGAGAGAATGTGTGAAAGGCTGGGAGTTCGATCTTTCTGCCCCCTTTGGCACAAGGATCAATGCGAGCACATGGAGTCACTAGTGGAGCATGGGTTCGAAGTAGTCTTCACCTCAGTTTCAACCGAAGGGATGGATGAGAGGTGGATTGGTAGGAAGTTAGACGAGGAGTCTTTGAGGCTACTAAAAGAAGCCTCTAGAGAATACAGATTCAACCTTGATGGGGAGGGGGGGGAGTTCGAGACCATTGTTACAGATGCGCCCCATATGAAAAGGAAGATTCTGCTAGACGGTGAAGTGTTTTGGTACGGATCTAGGGGGGTCTTGGAACTCAAATCTTGCAGGCTTGCTTGAAATCGCTAGACTCAAACAGGAGACCCCGGTCGGAAGTCTCGTAGTTATGCCAGTTTCCCCTTTGGATTACAGGTATGGAAGAGATGTTGCCAAGGAAATCTGGTCACGAGAGGGGAGGCATGCCCGTTCACTAGAAGTGGAGAGGGCTTTGATATGGGCCCATAGCAAGATGGGAAGGGTTTCCCCTGAAGACTACGATGCAATTGCTGAGATTGCTGACCCGGGAATTGTTACGGCAGACAGGGTGGATGAACTCGAGGCGGAGACGAGACACGACATAATGGCACTAACCAAGGCAATGGCTGAAGCAGCTGGTGAAGCTGGATGGTGCGTCCACCTTGGGGCGACAAGCAATGATATCGTTGACTCGGCTGTGGCCCTACAGATCAAAGACAGCATAGAATTGCAGGAACAATCCACAATCAAGCTGATTGAGACTTTGTGTGAAATAGCCGAGAGGGAGAAGAATACTGTGATGCTGGGGAGAACCCACGGACAGGCAGCTGTTCCAATTACATTCGGACTGAAGGTTGCGGTGTGGATTGATGAAATGAGGCGCCATGTCGAGAGATTGAGGGAAATGCGTCCCCGGTGCATAACGGGGAAATTCCTAGGTGCAGTGGGTACTGGTGCAGCTCAGGGGGAAAGAGCACTCGAATTACAGGATTTAGTGCTAGAAGAGCTTGGTTTGGAAGTTCCTGTTGCAACGACCCAAGTTGTTGGAAGAGATCGTTACATAGAGTGGGTAGGATGGATGGCAAATGTTGCAACAAGCATAGAGAAGATTCTACAAGAAATTAGGAATCTCCAAAGGACTGAGATAGGGGAGGTTGCAGAGGCTTTCGATTCGAAGAAACAAGTGGGTTCATCCACCATGGCCCACAAGAAGAATCCGATTACTGCAGAGAATGCGTGCGGTCTTGCAAGAATCGTACGCTCGATGATAATCCCCTCGTACGAAAACGCTCTTCTTTGGCACGAGAGGGACCTGGCGAACTCATCGAGCGAGAGGTTCACACTTTCCCATTCAATGATACTTCTTGACGATGTGATTGCAAAATGTGACAAGGTACTGTCCGGTTTGGTAGTTGATAGGTCTAGGATGAAGGAGAATATAGAGTCGCAAAATGGTTTGATTATGGCAGAGAAGGTCATGCTTGAATTGGTCGATCGTGGGATGCCCAGGGACATGGCTCACGAGGAGCTTAGGTCCGCTTCAATGATTGCAGTGGAATCTGGCTCTAATCTTGAAGACGTTTGCAGAGATTCAGCATCGATAATGGAGCTTTTCGATGAGGATGAGATTTCAGGACTATTCGAGCCGGAGTCGCATCTCGGTTCATCGATTCAGATAGTGGACAGGGCAA
>MPLT02095767.1_pt1 | contig 14663 bp, 9 predicted proteins | sample 1617391 | NCBI WGS metagenome assembly MPLT02 (sample SAMN05944800, study PRJNA350692) | marine metagenome | biome: marine; feature: ODZ; material: water; isolation source: 70 m water sample filtered on 0.2 um supor filter | place: Pacific Ocean | collected 2012-04-08 | depth 70m m
CTGAGGACTGTTCTCAATTGCCAGTGCTATCATGATACAGCGTATGGGCTTTAAAGGCTGCCGGGATCACTACCGCAGGACATGCTTGGACAAACACTTGAGGCCAAAAAAAAATTTGAGTTGCGGTTCGGTATTTGCGAGTTGCATTGGCCATCCCCTTTGGAACCTACTACGTAATAGCCCGTCATCCGCAATCTTGCTGGTTTACGTGCAATTTTGATGACGGGTGGGAATGTCACAATGGCATATCCTGTAGCTGCGGAATCGCCAGGCTTTCTAACAGCACTTGTTGTCCCTTCGCTTTACGCCTGCCTCACATCACGCTGATGCATCAGAGTCTCTATTTATTGTAACTCAGCCGAATGCAAGCACTTCGCGCCGGAGCTAAAAGTACCAAGGACCCTCACTACTCTGCACGCTGCCGAACCTAAAGCCGTGACCAACTAATTTGGAGACAACTTGAATCATGATAGCCTAGGTGCTCTTAGTCATCGCTGCTCGCTCGTCAGCCACTGCTTCGCGGCTCCTTACCCCGCCTACTGAAGCCAATCAAGTTACATTCCGGTAGAGATTCCGTTGAGCCGAGCTCTCTAGCTCAATAATCCAGAGGCGGACATGTTATCCAATTAGACCACAGATCTTTAGTTGCGCCCGAAACTGTGCCACATTAGAAGAAATCAATGCAGTGTGCATCAAATCAGGATCAGAGGAAATAAACATGATTGCTGTGCTTCTCGTTAGATTCTCAAAAAGGGCAATCAACTGATGATGTTGAACCAGCATTCCCTCGAAATGCGCCTGAACCTTCCGACAACTCAGCTTGAACTGTTTGATGATGTTGGAAATTTTTTCGAAACGATGTGTATCACTATGTGGAATGCAGGTTGCGTGTGCGATCACAAGAAAGGTGGTACTTTCGAACAACACAACTTCGTCTGCACCACAGATTGTGCAGTATTCGTTCAAGTGTGATTCTAGAAGGGCTGTATTAGGAACTAGAGAGTACACGATATGAGACCAGGCTCTGTATAAGGTCTCATCCCATATAGATGTACGAAAGCACTGAATACGCAAGTGATCACTTGCTTGGGAGAGGATGCTGGCCTCTTTCTCAGAGAAGACGGCTTTCCGAACATCCTCTTTCACAAGATCCATTTTGTGTACCAGGACATAGACCCGGGCATCAGGTGAATGCTGTTCCACAGCTTCAATTACATCAGCGAATTGTGAAAAATCGCTTCCTTGCTCTTCACTTTCTATGTCAAATACATATATCAAAAGTTCCACTGATCGAAATATATGATCCCTCATGTGTTCAAGGTAGTTGCGGTAAAAATCGTCCTACGGGATTATTTCAGTCCAATGCTGTCAGCACATGTGCAAACCTGTCCTCCACAATCCCACAGATGGAGATGAAGATTTCCCAGAAAACGCACGTGAGAGTATTCTACATCAATAGTTGGGGATAGTCGCATTGTGTCACGGGCCATATAGTCAGCGAAAATGATTGATCTCATAGATGTTTTACCGGAGCCGGAGCGACCCATCAACAGAACTTTTTTCGTCATCGGGGACGCCATCTCAACCAGCCCAGGCGCCTGGCCAGCTGCGGCTTGGACCGTGGCGGGTTTCTATTCGATGCTACCTTCACGGGCGTAGACGGGCCTACGGCTCGGTACCCCCAAGCTATGTTTGTGGAAAACTCGTTTGGACGGTATTAGCCAACTTGGCCGACAGTTTCGCGGTAGCATCGGCCCCGATGGTTTGGAAGGCTTAAATTAAAGGTGGTCATCGGAGCGCGGGGGCAAGAGAAGCATTTTTAGGCGGGGTAAAGGGGCGAGCGCTACTATGCGAGCGCTCGGCGAAGGACAGCAAAACACGCCAGGGCCTGTGTGCCCCGTCCACTGGCATTAACGGTACGGGGCTGCGCCAACACTTGCCGAGCACTCGTAAAAAAAAAATGCGTACGAGTCCAGGCTCACGACCCTACGCACTATACCCTACGCGGCAACCCTGCGCGCGGTAAAAGTAACCCCCATGAAGACGTGGGTTAAGAGTCCTCGAGCCCCGAGCGCTGTTGTTGAGGAACTCGTGTGCCACTAGCGGCGGAGGGCGCGCTGCTCCTCACCGTCGCCGACGCCCCGGACGACTTCGCCGCGCTGCGCGACGACGGGCCGCTCGACCTCGACGACGCGGCCTGGCTCGACGCGTTCGACTCCACGACCCAGGTCGCCGCCGCGCGGGCCGCGTGACACCCCGCGCGAGGCCGCGTTCCACGCCCGCCCACCCCCGTAATGCGCCTCTCGCCGGCCGGTTGCTCGACGCGTTCTGCGCGAATCGCCCACCGGGTCCCACGCCACCCCGCCGGTCAGGATAGGTAGACAACACCGACGGTTTTTCCGCGGCCGGGTCGCCCCCCGGGGGCCGAGGCCGCCGAGGGGCAGGTAGCAATTGAATTAAAAACTTACCGGCCGAGCGGTCGACGACCGAAAAAACCTCAGGCTAGTAATGTGTATCACGCGAGACTGAGAATACTGCATACAGGTATCTTATTGCCATTTCGAGCTGGCATCCTACGAGCATACTAGCGGCGGCACTCGGCGACGTCTCGCTCGGCTCGGCCGCGGCCGTGAGAAGCAGGCACCATGGTGAATTTCACCACCGAGCAGCTGCGGTCACTGATGGACCTCAAGTACAACATCCGGAGCATGAGTGTGATTGCGCACGTCGACCACGGGAAGTCGACGCTGACAGACTCGCTCGTCGCCAAGGCGGGCATCATTGCGAAGAAGCACGCCGGCGAGATGCGCTACACCGACACGCGAGCGGACGAAGCAGAACGCGGCATCACGATCAAGTCGACAGGCATTTCCATGTTCTTCGAATACAAGATGTCCGATGGCGAGAAGGCCGAGGTAGCCAAGGCTGAGGGCCGAGCGCTCGCAGTCACGGGGGGTGACGAGACTGCCGCCGCGGCGTTCGCGCTTGCGTCATCTGACGACGGGCCGACCATCACTGAGAACAGCTACCTCATCAACCTGATCGACTCGCCGGGCCACGTCGACTTTTCATCTGAAGTGACTGCTGCACTACGTATTACTGATGGCGCTTTGGTGGTCGTCGACACCATCGAAGGTGTCTGTGTCCAGACTGAGACCGTCCTTCGCCAAGCGATCGGCGAGCGTGTTCGCCCTGTGCTCCACGTTAACAAGGTTGACCGCGCCCTGCTTGAGCTCCAGCTCTCACCTGAGGATATGTACCAGTGTTTTCAGCGGTCGGTGGAGTCGGTCAACGTCATCATCGCAACGTACAACGATGAGTTGCTCGGCGACTGTCAGGTGTATCCTGAGAAGGGTACTGTGTCATTTGGTTCGGGCCTCCACCAGTGGGGGTTCACGTTGTGCAAGTTCGCGCGCATGTATTCCGAGAAGTTTGGCATAGGATACGACAAGATGATGCAGAAGCTCTGGGGCGACAATTACTTTGATGCCAAGGGTAAGAAATGGGTCAAGTCAGATCGTGATGGCCAACTCGAGCGCGCATTTTGCCAGTTCATCATGACTCCTATCTGCAAGATGTTCGCGGCGATTATGGAGGACAAGAAGCTGAAGATCCAGAAGCTCCTCAAGGCTGTTGGCGTGACTCTCAAAAAAGAGGAGGACGAGCTGGTAGGCAAGCCCCTCTTGAAATGCGTCATGCAGAAATGGTTACCTGTCGGTGACGCAATCCTCGAGATGATTGTCGTCAAGCTACCCTCGCCAGCAGCGGCGCAGCGCTATCGCGTCGAGAACCTGTACGATGGGCCGCTCGACGACGCATGTGCCAACGCAATCCGTACTTGTGACACGTCCGATGGTGCACCTCTCATGATGTATATTTCCAAGATGGTCCCGTCCTCTGATCGGGGTCGGTTCTTTGCCTTTGGCCGCGTGTTTTCGGGGAAGATCGCGACAGGTCAGAAGGTTCGCATCATGGGCCCCAACTACATCCCTGGCAAGAAGAGTGATCTCTGGGTGAAGAATATCCAACGTACGCTCATTATGATGGGACGCTTTCAGGAGCAGGTCCAGGACATACCTGCCGGCAACACGTGCGGCCTCGTAGGTGTCGACCAGTACCTCCTCAAGAGCGGTACGATATCGACACATGATGAAGCGCACTGCATCAAAACGATGAAGTTCAGCGTCTCGCCTGTTGTTCGCTGCGCAGTCGAACCGAAGAAAGCGCAAGACCTCCCCAAGCTCGTCGAGGGCCTCAAGCGCCTCGCCAAGTCAGACCCCATGGTCCTCTGCTACACGGAGGAGTCGGGCGAACATATCATAGCGGCAACTGGTGAGCTTCACCTCGAGATCTGCCTCAAGGACCTCCAAGAGGATTTCATGGGAACGGACGTCAAGGTCTCCGATCCTGTCGTCTCATACCGCGAGTCGTGCTCCGCAAACTCTTCGCAGACGTGCCTTTCCAAGTCGCCGAACAAACATAATCGGCTCTACATGGAGGCGGCACCCCTCTCCGACGAGCTTTCTGATGCCATCGAGGCAGGCAAGGTCTCGGCCAAGGACGACCCCAAACTCCGTGCGCGCCTCATGGCCGACGAATACGGCTGGGATGTTGGCGATGCACGCAAGATCTGGGGCTTTGGGCCTGACGGGTCCGGTGCCAATCTCCTGTACGACCAGACTAAGGGTGTAAACTATCTTGGTGAGATCCGCGAGTCTGTTGTTGCCGGCTTCCAGTGGGCGTCCAAGTCTTCTGTCCTCTGTGACGAGCAGATGCGTGGTGTTTCGTTCAAGCTCCTTGACGTAACGCTTCATGCCGACGCGATACATCGCGGCATGGGTCAGATCATGCCAACCGCGCGTCGCGTAATGTTCGCGTCGCTGCTGCTGGCGCAGCCTGTTCTCCAGGAGCCTCTCTTCCTTGTCGATATCTCCGTGCCACAGGACGCCATGGGCGGTTGCTACGGTGTGCTCACTCGCCGCCGCGGCGTTGTGTTCTCCGAAGAGCAGCGCCCGGGGACGCCGATGGTCCAAATGAAGGCACACATGCCGGTAATGGAGTCCTTCGGCTTCAACGCTGACGTTCGCGCGGCCACCGGTGGCAAGGCATTCCCCCAGATGGTATTCTCACACTGGGCTGTACTCCAGGGCGACCCAACAGACCTTGCATCCAAGCCCGGCGCTGTCATCGGGCAGGTCCGCAAGCGCAAGGGGCTCAACCCCGAAATCCCGCCTCTCGACCGCTTCCTCGACCGGCTCTAGGCCGCTAGGGCCCGGGCTGCCGCTCGCGAGGTGTCCTATTCCCCTTTTTAAGTGCGCGTGCGCAATACTTAGGAATAGAATAAAAAAGGCCCGGGGATCAATGGTACGGCTCGCAGGCGCGCCGGACCCATGCAAACTCTAGCGGACCCGGTCTCGCTGAATCGGCTCGAACCTGGCCAGTGAGCTCCAAAAGGTCTTTATAGGCGCGTCTTCGAGCTCACATCTAATTTCAGAGACAACACGGTCAATCTCGTTTTGCGTCCTCCTCGCCAGCAGACTACAGCAGGCGCCAGGGGCGCTAGATTCACTTGCTTGGTTGAACTCCGGAGACGGGTTGTCTCGTACATGTCCCTGACTGACTTGCATTAATGTCAACATCGTGTAAATCCTGAAGGAAAAAAATGCTCACCATCAGCTGGACACCCAAAGGAGCTCCAAAGGTGCGCGTGGAGTTCTTCCAATTCAATCCGTCCTTCACGATCCTGATCGGCCTTGAGTACACGAGCCTGTTTGAGAGCAATAGTTTTTCTCGGTTTCGAGTGGCGCGAGGCTCTATTTTTTCTTCTGATTTGCCCAAGGTCTTGAATCTTACCCAAGCGACACAGAAGATTGCTATGGTATAGTTCTGTTAAAACAGTATTGTATTCTGCTGCAGCGTCAAGTGCCACCCGATGGCGGTTATTGCGGATTGAAGCTATTCTGTTTCTGGCTCTGGAACGAAGTTTTGATTCTATTGCTGTTAAATAATTAAACTTCGGACAGCTGCCAGTATGCCTTGCCTTGAAATAGTATGCACGCACAAGAGAAAGCAGGTGAGGCTGCCAAGCAGGGCCGCAGCGCTTCTTGACGGCAGCCTCGTAAGCGGCAAGATTTGATCGGCTGGATACATGCATGGGGCCGGTCATCTGCCATTCTTCAGAGGCAGCTTGGTAGAAGGCAGAATGGTCCTTTACCCAGGAAATTGCTAGCTCGTTGTTGTAACCTGAAGGCCAAAGGCTCCGCTCGTGCGCAGAGCATCCTGAAAATTTGGCCCACCTAGGTGGGAGGTCAGTGAATGGATTTCTATCCAAACTAAGCTTCTCTACAGTCTCGCAGAGATAGACGATATCAAGAGGCAGGGCCCGCAAAAGATTTTTCCCAAGGTGTAGAGATCGAAGATTTATCAGGCATGCAAGGTTTGCAGGTATTTCCACGATGAGATTAGACTGAAGATCAAGAATGCGGAGAGGAGTGCACTTTCCAAGGTGCATCGGCAATCGCTTAATGTGATTTGAAGATAGATAGAGTTCATGCAATCGCGTGCAATGGATGATAGTTTCCGGTACAGTTGACAGCCGATTGTGCGCCAAGTTGAGTTTTACAAGCTCTCCAAGTCCACCAATTGTGTCTGGGAGTGATTCAATCATGTTCTGAGAGATATCCAAGTCAGTCACCGACCTGAGCAGTCCCAATTGCTCTGGCAGGTGCTTAAAAATGAAGTTTTTACATAGTTTTAAAGTGTGCAGTAGCGCCAGGGCGCCAAGTTCCACGGGGAGTTTCTTTAGAATGTTGTCAGAAACATGCAAGACTTCTAGTGACTGGGCGAGGCCTATTTGTGGAGAAAGTTGCTCTATCTTATTCCGGTCCAGTCGTATGACGGTTAGATTTCGAAGAGAACCCACAGACCGGTCAACATGCTCAATCTTATTGCCCCTTATGTCTAAAAACGAGGCACATTTCCACCCGCCAGCCCAAACGCCAAGATGCAGAATTTCATTTTCCTGCAGAAGAAAAGATTCGCAGCCACTCAAGCCAGATGCACTATCTGGGAATGTTGTTACTCGATTCACGCTAATGTTAAGTACACGCAATTTTTTTAAATCTCCGATATTTTGAGGTAATTTATGAATCTGATTATTGTGCACGTCCAGCCTTGTTAGTGATACCATGTCGGGTAGAGATTCTGGTAGTTCAAATAACTTGTTTCCCCGCAAACAGAGATCTCTCATGAATTGCAACCCAGACATGTCTGGCAGTGAAACAAGTTGATTGGAAGATGCACTGAGGCATTCAATAGACACAACGCGCTGAATTGAACTTGGCAACTTCCTGAGGTTATTATTACTCACACGCAACTCTCTGAGCATACTTAGCTCACCAATAGAATCTGGAATATCAATGAGGTTGTTGCTATTAACTTTCAACACCTCTAGTTGACCCATATCCCCCAATTCATCTTTTGGGAGATACTCCAGGCGATTCGCAGTAAGCCTGAGATATCTCAGCGACGCGAACCACATAAGGAATCCTGTTGGTAAGGTCTCGAGACAATTTTCTCCGAGGTCTAACATTACTAGGTCCGCTAGTCCCTCTTGCGCACCACGTCCTATGTACAGCTCTGCTGGTAGCAAGCGATAGCTTCGCCGGGAACAGTCCAGGCGATCTGCACCGGCCATCCTGATCATAGCAACGCGATCGGCTTCTCGCTTTTTCCTCTCTGCTTTTAAAGCTGCATTCTGTCGGCGCTTCGCTGCAGCCTGCTCTGCTTCCAGGCGATTTTTCATCAATTTCTCTTCAGCGCGCTGCTTATTTCTCAACTTTTGCTCCTGTACCAGCCGCGCGGCTCTATCCTTGTTTCGGAGAGCAATATCTTTGGCTGCTACCAGTGACACACGCTCCCTTTCCGCTTGTCTTGCTCGACGGTGTTCATCTCGGCGTGTTCGTGCTTCAACTCTCAACCGATCTATACGTTGTCTGGCGCGTTGGAAACTTTGCTTCTCCTCCGCCTCCTCTGCTGCAGATAGTGTGAGAAGAGCTGCACGATTTAGTATGTCAGCCAAAAACTGGAATATTTGAAGAGCCCTTGGGACTGAATACGGTTTTCTTTGTCTCTTCGTTAACTCTGTGTTTACATCTACCAGCTTAACCCAGGCGCTTCTAAAGGTGGTATAACTGATTTCGCCACTTCTATCCAGGTCGAGTTTGTCAAAAAATGCCTCAATTGCCATCTTTCGTTCCTCACTGTCCACCGTCTTCCCGGGTAATTTTTCACCCGCCCCCAGAGCGCCAATAACCCTCCGGAACGCCGTTTTTGTTATTTTACCAGTCTGATCAAGGTCGAACATACGAAAGGCGTCATTTGGAGTAAGACCCAAATCTGGGGTACCTACAAGGTTAGATAGGATGGGCCAACCGCGACTGGTGAGGTTACTATATTATACTGCAAACTTACTATCATTTATCATGAGAGCAATCTCAAATTCTGTAATGCCAATTTGATCTGATTGATTTAGGTCAACAGCCTCGAAAAGTCGCATGGCACGTGTTTCTAGAAGTGTCAAATCAAGGAGATCTAGGGCGCGTTTAAACTCATCGAAGCCGATTTGCTGCTCTTCAGCAAGCTCGAGCGCCTTCCATGCCTTTCGCGCCTAGGGGACAACCAGTTCCGCCTCTGGTAACAATCAATGAAATGTACGTCCAATAACCCTGCGCAGTGCGGTGCGCGTGTATGCCTGGATTGGCTTGTATTTTGAGTCTGTGCCATCATACATAATAGTCTTGTTCCCCATCAAATCCTCGTTCTCATGGAGACCGAGGACATTCTCCGTTGTAGTTATCTGCGGTCTGTCGTCAACGAACCTCACGAATCCATAGACTGCAGGTTCTTCTGTCAATGGCGTGTCCTGGGCAGATTTTGCTATGCATAGCCCGCGATAAAGTAGCGGGTTGTCGGGTGCGTTCCTCAGTGTCAAGTCAAATGTGCCCAGGGTCGCGTCTCCACTGCAAACGAATCCATTCTTATCTAAATCACATGAGATGGGCACACTGTAACCCGTTTCTTCCAAATCTGCCATGCGCTTTTTTGCCTTTTTGCGAGTAAGGAACACCTTTGCTTTAAGAGGGCTTTGGGAAGGATTATCTGCCAGTCGCTGCACGGCCAAGCCATCAAAAGACAATTTAAACAGTCCTCCAAGTTGTCGCATCTCTACTCGGCCAGTCACAAACACACGCGCCAGTCGCTTATCCCCAGGAGCGAAATCACCGTACTTTTGAATTGTCCACAGCCCGTCAACCAGCTGCGCTCGCTCTGAGGAGAGAATTAGTCCGCCGCCCTTTTTGTAATCCATTATTTTGCTTGCTTCGCAGCTGTTCTATATCTGGCACGATCAGAGCATAAGAATATCATGCAAGCAATCAAAGCTTACCGAGTGAAGTGAAGATTTACCCATCCACGCGATAAAACAACAAAAAACGCGTTTTTATCCTTCTTAGGTACCGTAGGTACCTACGGTATCTACGGTACCGTAGGTACCCAAAGTAAAGTAAAGTAAAGTTAGCGCGCCCCAAAACTTCCTGGAGCCCCGAAGGGGGCCACCGGCTCACAATATCCATTGACAGGAAGGATCCAGACCGTCCGAAGGCGGAATGAACAGGTGGAGCTTGCGTGGTTTCGCAGGCTCGCATCCGAGCCCCCACCGCCGCGTACTCTGGCCTAATATTGTGGCTCAGCGAAGCGAGGGGCGGCAGACAGCCGCCTAAGGCCCTTAAGGTACCGAAGCCCACCAGCCGTCACGGCAAGGCAGACAGCCTTAGGTGAATATGCTCGTAGCATCTAAAAAAGGCCTCGCATCCGGGCCAAAATGACCGTGACCGGCATGGCGGCCCAATGAATTACCACCAGCAGAACGTGTATGGGCACCAATGACGTCGCAGCTGCGGAGAGCACCCGTATCCTCATAATGCTGCGGATAGCAGCCGACTCTCGGCGCAAGCCGCCACGTCCCCTCCCGTGCCGTCGAGTCCAAGCTATATATCGACTGGTGGCTGTGGCCTCAACGGAGCGCCCTCGCCCCAACTCGTTCGTGGTGAGTTTCCAGGTCGTGTTCGGGACACAAAACCGTGCACAAACTCGCTTGTCGTTGGTAATGGCCGCGCACTCAAGCCGCATCGTATACTCGAAGCAGGTACGCACTCGGGTATACTCCACTTTTCAGCCTAGAAAATACGCACCTCGCGCCGAGATCCAAGTGTGAGGCGATACCGCCCGCGTACGCCGAAAATCGTGTGGAGCGGAAATTCGGAAATTCACCTCCGATTCGGCCCGGGTTCGGGACCTGCAAAAGAAGTCGGCCCTAGGTTTTCACGACCGGTCGCCAGGTCGATTCAGGTTTAAAGTTCCACTTGAACTAGACAGTACCGTAGGCAATAGGTAGAAGCTACGAAGCTACCTACTGTACTAGAGCCCCGGGTATCTATTGGGGGGCAATCTAATTATTAAATTATATAAGGAATAATCCAGCGCGGTCGAGAGATGTTGACCAAATTTGAATCCAAAAGTAATCGAGTGAAAGGACTAGCATTTCATCCTCAGAGACCATGGATCTTGACAAGTTTGCACAATGGAGTAATACAACTCTGGGACTATCGTATGGGTACGCTGCTCGAGAGATTCGATGAGCACGACGGCCCTGTCAGAGGCATCGATTTTCACCATGTTCAGCCATTATTAGTCAGTGGTGGTGATGATTATCGCATCAAAGTCTGGGATTATAAACTCAGAAGATGTCTGTTCACTTTGCTTGGGCATTTGGATTATATTCGCACTGTCAATTTCCATGGCGAATATCCCTGGGTAGTTTCTGCGAGTGACGATCAAACAATCCGTATCTGGAACTGGCAAAGTCGATCATGTGTCAGCGTACTGACGGGACACAACCATTATGTGATGTGTGCTTCATTTCATCCCAAAGATGACCTTATCGTCTCGGCATCCTTAGATCAGACTGTCCGGGTCTGGGACATTACTGGTCTCAGAAAGAAAACTGTACGGGGCCCCCCCGTGGCAATCGGAACCCATATCACCTCATCATCATTACAAGAACTTGGCGCCAGTAGCACTAGTGCAAGTAGCGTTGTCTCGAGAGTCAATGCCGACCTTTTTGGAGGGAATGACGCCATTGTCAAGTATGTCTTGGAAGGGCATGATCGTGGCGTGAACTGGGCATCGTTTCACCCAACACTACCGTTGGTGATTAGTGGTGCAGATGATAGACAAGTAAAGCTATGGCGCATGAATGAGACAAAGGCCTGGGAAGTTGATACCATGCGCGGCCATAGTAATAACGTGTCTTGTGTTGTTTTCCATCCAAAGCATGAGTTAATAGTGTCAAACTCTGAAGATCGTTCTATCCGAGTCTGGGACATATCAAAACGACTTGGTGTGCAAACATTTCGACGTGAAAATGATCGATTCTGGATTCTTGCAGCTCACCCCGTGCAAAACTTGTTAGCTGCTGGGCATGATTCTGGGATGATTGTTTTCAAACTTGAACGTGAAAGGCCGGCATTTGGCTCCCATCTGGATACTCTGTTCTATGTAAAAGATCGATATCTCCGTATTCATGAATATAGCACCCGCCGAGACTTGCCAATGCTATCATTACGTCGCCCCACCGGCCACGCGCAGAATGGAGTATGCGCTGGACCTCGATCTTTGGAGTATAATACAATGAACCCATCCGAACACAACGTAATACTTTTCTCTCAACAGGATGGTGGGTCTTTCGAGTTGCTTGTTTTCCCTGGTGATGTAATTGCCTCAAATCAACAGGGCGAAAGTTCAGACCCAAAGCGGGGATTGGCTTTATCTGCTGTGTTCCTCTCTCGAAATCGTTTTGCGGTCCTAGACAAAAATCGCCAGGTACTGTTAATTAGCCCGTCTCCTTCCTTTGACCAAATCTGTCATAGATAATCATCAAGGATCTCAACAATGAGAAAAGAAAAAGTGTCCCTCCCCCTAATCCCAGCACTGATTGCATGTTCTTTGCTGGAACATCAGGCCGCCTTCTTTTGCGTACAGATGACAGAGTCATGCTCTTTGAGCCTCAATCGAGAAGGGTTCTTGCTGAATTGCAAGTTGCACGAATCAAGTACGTAATATGGAATCAAGACTGTAGCAGGGTTGCACTTCTGAGCAAACACGGTGCGTTGTCTTTAGTCTCACATAGTCTAATGATCTTAAATCAAGGTATAACTATTGCCTCTCGAGATCTCGAGCAGCTGTGTAGTGTGACTGAAACTGTTCGCGTTAAAGGTGGAGGTTGGGACGATCGTATTTTTCTCTATACCACCTTAAACCATGTGAAGTATTGTCTGACCAATGGGGATACGGGTATTATTCGCACTCTTGATGTCCCAGTATACATAACCAGAGCAAATCAGAAACAGCTCTACTGTCTTGATCGCGAGTTGAAGCATTGCATTCTTTCTGTTGATAATACAGAGGCCGTATTTAAGCTAGCCCTGGAGGATAAAAACTATCTGGAGGTTATGAACATGATCAAGCACTCAAAGCTGTGCGGCAAAGCAATAATTGTTTACTTACAAGAGAAAGGATATCCTGAAGTGGCCCTGCACTTTGTTGATGACCTACAAACTCGATTCAAATTAGCACTTGCTTGTGGAAATATTGAAGTGGCCATGAACACTGCCTACGAAATTGGTGATGATGAATGTTGGCACAGGCTTGGTATGGAGGCACTTCGACAAGGCAATCACCAGGTGGTTGAAATGTCATATCAACGAACGAAGAATTTCGAGCGGCTTTCTTTTCTCTATCTATTGACTGGGAATATCGAGAAACTTCGTAAGATGTTGAAGATTGCAGAGATGCGTAGGGATATTATGGGGCGCTTTCACAACTCATTATTTCTTGGTGATGCCACTGAACGCACTCGAGTTCTAGAAGAGGCCGGTCAGTCTCCTCTTGCTTATGTGACAGCAGTCTCACATGGGATGCTGGAGGAAGCAGGGCGAATCAAAGAGCTGCTGCAAAGTGCGGGCCGCCCCATCCCAATTGTATTGCACAATTCACAGCTCATGCAACCTCCGACTCCAATCTTACGATCTGATAATTGGCCTCTACTCGCGATACCAAAGAGCACTTTTCGGAACTCATATGAGGACCAAAGCGAACACGATGACACCGTCGATAACACCAGTTCCCCGGGATGGGATGCCGACCTTGATCTAGACGAACACGACGTCAAAGTTGATGAAGTGGAGGCGGAATCCGACGAGGTAGGGGGATGGGGCGAGGATCTAGACATCGATGATGCGGCCAACGAGGATGCCGATTATGCAAGCTCGAATCTCAAGGCTGATGAGGCAGTATCTCGCACATATATAGTCCCGGTTGCTGGAATTTGTCCCGAAAACCGTTGGTGCAAGAACTCTGCACATGCTGCTGATCATGCTGCGGCTGGGTCTTTTGGATCATCAATGAATTATCTCAATCGCCAAATATCAATCGTCAATTTTAGTCCTATGCGGGGACGCTTTTTGGTCTTACACGCTGCCTCTAAATCCTCGGTACCTGGCTTGCCCCTTTCTTCATCATATGGGATTGCAATGCTGCGTGATGGCAACGTGGCTAATGGTAGCTGCTTCCCTAGAATAGCAAATTCAATGCCCCAACTTATCGATGCTCTTAGGAATTCTTACCGGCTGTTCCAGAAAGGCAATTTTCAAGCTTCCCGGGAAAGATTTCATCACATATTGCGGTGTATCCCTCTGATAATAGCAGAAAGCCGATCACATGCCAATGAGGTTGGTTTCTCCTCTATCCTATTTTCCTTTCCACTCGTGTGCCTTGTTATCTAAAATTGGGGGCTTAGGTGAGAGAGCTGATGGACATAACCCGCGAATATGTCACTGCAATCCGTCTAAAACATGCAAATGCGATCGAAAAAGGTGTCCGTCAAATGGAATTATCCGCCTATTTCACGCACTGCAATCTACAGCCGGCTCATCTTGCTCTTGCTCTTAATTTGGCCATGACGCAAGCATACAAAGGAGGGAACTTTATCACGGCAGCTTCATTTGCGCGTCGCCTGCTAGATTTACCAGACTCTTCGGCGCAGGGAAAGTCAGAATTACACAACAAAGCGCAAACCGTCCTTCAGAAGAGCGAGCAAAAGGCACGAAATGAGTTCAAACTAAATTATGATGAACGAAATCCTTTTGAGATCAATTGTAAAAGCCTCGACCCTATTTATCGAGGAAGTCAGCTTGAACGATGCTCATTTTGTAAATCTGCTTACACAAACAGCATGAAAGGCCATATTTGCAGTACATGCAATATCGCCTTGATTGGCATTGAGACCCTTGGGCTTGTAACTCAGACACAAGTGAAAGGACACTATAATTAAGCAAAATCCGAAGAAAAAATAGCCTCGGTTATGAGCCGGTGCCCATGACCAAACCATTTCGGTAACTCGAAGGCCCAAGTGTAGTACTTATTACTGCGTTCTCACGCGCTTAGGCAATTAGACAGCACTGCACCGGAGGTATCCCCCCTACTTCTTAGTACTAGCCTGAGTATACAAATACCCGCATGTACGGGGGCGGACACCGAACCCCAAA
>MPLT02268146.1_pt1 | contig 14608 bp, 21 predicted proteins | sample 1617391 | NCBI WGS metagenome assembly MPLT02 (sample SAMN05944800, study PRJNA350692) | marine metagenome | biome: marine; feature: ODZ; material: water; isolation source: 70 m water sample filtered on 0.2 um supor filter | place: Pacific Ocean | collected 2012-04-08 | depth 70m m
GTGGGAATGGATCTTAAATTTGCAATCTCTCTAGCGGCAGACATAGTTATAATCCTCTATAAAATTTAAAATTCTTTGAAATGTACTTTTCTTTATATATTTATAACCGAAAGAAGTTAAACAACTATTTTCTCAAGTCCAGATCTCTTCTTTTCTTCGTTGAATTTATCCCAAGTCATTGTGCTAGATGGTGTTTTTCTGATCACTTTTCCTTCTTTTTCCTTTGGATCTGTATTCAGTTCTTGTTGTGCCTCTTCTTCAACATCATATAGTCTCATTTTTGAACGATCAATTCCTACCACAAAATTACGATATGCGACAGGATCATTGTAGCGATTCTTGAGTTGTTTGACCTTGATTTGGTTGTGTTCTTCCAGTTCTTCGGTAGAAATCAATGCAAACATGAAATCAGCAGTTGCAGGAAGTCCAAACGATTCGGAAGTATCTTCCAATCCCACATCAGTTGACATAAACCCTGTACGATTTAACTGAGTTGCAGATACAATTGGAATATCCCATTCAACTGCAAGTCCTCTCAATTCTTCTGCAATGGCCTTGACCACAAAATAAGACCCTGCATTGATATTATTTTTATATCTGGATGATGTACAAAGGTTTAAGTAGTCCATGAATAAAATGTCTGGTATAAACCCCTTCTTGATCTTCAGTTCGTTCATCAGCGCACGAAAGTTATTTGTTGATGCAGTTGCAGTAGGATATTCTTTAACTATCAGTTTTCCATTGGTTTTTTTCTTGAGTTTGTCTATCTTTTTCTCATAGGATGATTTGGGCATTTCCTTGAGAGTATCCATTGACACATTCATGAGGTTTGCATCAATTCTCTCTGCAATCCGTTCCTCAGCCATTTCCAGAGTGATGTACAAAACATTCCTGTTTTCTGCAAGACAGTTTGCAGCCATATGACACATGAATAGGGATTTACCTACCCCTGTTCCTGCAAGTGCAATGTTAAGTGTTTTTCTTGGAAGACCGCCCGCAGTAATCTTATTAAAGTACTCTAAATCAAAGGGGATTTTCTCTTCTTTTTTACGATAGAAGTCAAACCGCTCATCAGAATTATCAAGATAATCATGACCGATATGAGTATCAAAACTAACGGCAAGAGCGTCACTAAGAATAGTAGGGATAGCATCTTTGGAATAATCTGATGTTTTAGTTTCATCAAATATTCCAATGGAGTCTGTGATTGCATTGTAAAGGGCCTTGTCTTGACAGAACTTTTCTGATCGTTCCAATAACCATGAAAGACTCTCTTTGTCTTCTCTTTGGTTTGCCCGTTCTGCATCATTCAATAACTCCGTTGATGATTCTATATTTTCTTCAGTTAAATCAGTACGATCATTCAGTTCAATTGATATAGCTTCTTTGGTAGGTAAATTTGAATACTTTTCAAAGAATTTCTTTATCTCTTGAAATACTGCTTTGTCTGTAAATTGACTGAAATATTCTTCTTGTATAAATGGTAGAGTTTTTCTTGCATACTCTTCATTATACAATAGGTTTCGTAAAATCGTATTTTCTAGTCTCTCCATCTTCACTTTCCTCTTTTTGTTTTTCAAGTTGTTCATTGAGAATGTGAATATAAATTTGTCCTAACATGAACTCAAAATTCTCTCCTTCTTCATCAGAAAATTCTTTCCCCTCAAAGTCTGGTGGAATTCCTATCATTTCATATTCGTATCGTGCTTTAACAGATCCATCTTCGTTTTCATCTTCTGCAAGTTGGAATTTTCCAAACGATACAGTAATTCCTGCAAATGGGCCATGTTCTATTAGAACACAAGCACGATTCTTTTCATCTGGATCAGGCGCTATCTTGTAATACTTCCGAATCTGTTCCTGAGTCAACTCCTGCGAGTTCATCTCCATCTGTTCTTCCATAAGTATACTCCATTTTAGTGTAATTGTCAAGTTGATTCAGTACGTCTTCCGTAAAATATTTCTCTGGATCTGACAGTATTTGTTTTCCAAACATTTTCGATCCATCTGGTAATTCAAATCTCGTTGATACCTTTTTGAACACTCCTGCAGCCTCTGCCATTTCAAGTAGACCATAATATTTGTGTAGACCATCCTTGTATGTCAACAGAACATCGACCATTTTATTCTCTTTAGTCATACGAGACTTCTGCATTTTACAATGAATGATATTTCCGATTACTTCTGTTCCATCCTTCTCTTTTCGTTTGGATAAGAACACGATAGAAGATGCTGCATATTGCATAGCAGATCCACCACCCATAACTTTAGTTGGAAACATAGTTCCGATCTGATCATATACATGATTGGTTACAATGAAAGGAACATTGACTTTTGCAAGCATCAATGTGAGAACACGAAATGCACCCTTGATCACTTGGGCCTTTGTCATGTCTCTTTTTCCAGTATCATCTGAAATGTCTTGCATCTCTTTTGTAGTTGATAACATACCTAAAGAATCCAGACACATCATCAAAGGTGGCCTTGGTTCTGATTCCTCACCATATTTTTCCAGTATCTTAACTGCCTGATGACGAAATTCCTCTACTGTAGAAACTGGCATATGAATGACCCTTGATACATCGATTCCTCGTTCCTTTAACATCTCACTTGTCAATGCAGATTCCGATTCAAAATAGATCACTCCTGCTTTTGGATTCATATCAAGGAATCGTTTCACCAAACCCAAAGTGAAAAAGGTTTTACCAGTTGCAGATTCCCCCGCAATTGCAGTTATCTTGTTTGCAGGAAGTCCACCATAAAGTGAACCAGACAACAGAGCATTGAAAACATATGATCCAGTATCAATAAAATTCTCTACATCACCCCCAAATATTCCATCATCTACTAGACTTGCAAATTCGTTTCCTGCTGACTTTGCAAGTTCTTTCATATAATTACTCATAAATTACCTTTCAATTTAAAAACCATGTGGTTGTCCTGCTTGTGAAATCATTTGTCCGAAAAAACATAACCATATTAAATTTTTCCAGAACCATGTTACATAATATGCTTCTATCATTCTGTGCCCATCTCTTCTATACTATCACAAATTCCCAATGTCTTTGCCTCTTCTGCATTGAGCCACACATCACTTGGTGGTAATAATTTTTCTCTTATCATATTATCATCCAATCCTGTGCATTTTTTGTAATGCTTGACCATTCGTTCAGTAGTCAATTCATACTCTCTTACTGTTGCGAATAATTCATGCTCTTTTCCATATGATCCCCACGAATATTGGTGAGATAATATTGAGGTATTTGGTGTAAGTATTCGTTTACCTTTTGTACCAGAAATAAACATCAACAATCCACAAGATGCAATCATTCCCATTCCGATTGTCCGAATAGGAATCTTCGAGCCTTGCATCACATCAATGAGTGCAAAACACGCATTCAAGTCTCCACCCGGCGAACATATTCCAAGTGTCAACTCTTTTTGATTTTTCTTCCATGAAAGATTTGCTGCAAGAATCCACTCAATTATGGGCTCCAATGATTCTGCATCGACATCACCCATAAAAAGTTTAATTCCTTTTTGCAACAATTCATCTTTATCTCCACTACTAGATTCTTTGTCTGCCATTAATCACCTTTCTTTCCTAATTTTTTGAACATATCCCATGTTAAAATTTTGAAATCGTTTCCTTCATCATCTGAATATTCAGAAACATTTTCCTTGTCAATAATTTCCTTATCGGAAAGATCTGGCATAACTGTAACTGTTTTGGTTGCCATCTTTCTTTCCTTACGATAATCCCTTAATGAAATGTTTGCAGCAATAACAAGGACAACTGCAAGGGGATCAAATACAAAGATGAGAAGTACGATTATCCAACGGACGGCCTCTTCAAGTTGCGACTCACTTACATCATCATATAACATACTCGCTACATAACGAATCGGGCCAACCTCCACTTCTGCAAGATTCAGTTCTGTTTTCAATTCATACTTCTCATCCGAAAAACCATCTATTTCATTCTCTAATCCTTCAATTCTTGTTTTCAATAGGGAAGTTTCGTTGTCCATTTCCCCTATCTTTCTCAAACCTTTACTGACTGCACCAAGTTCAATATACCTTTGGAGTGCCTGATCTAATGTATCTAATCTTCCTTGATATCTTTTTATCTGTGTTTGTCGTTGATCTATCTTGAGATCTATTCTCTCTATCCGTTCTGAAATTAATGCGGTAGGACTAGATTGAGTAATATGGGCTCGTGATAAAAACCCAAATATACCTAGAGAGGTTATCAGCATCAATACAACAACTGCCAGAATAAAATAAAATCTTATAGATACTGGACTTGTCTTCCAGTTTTGAAATGTCCAACTTGCACATATTAATTTTCCTATTTCTAGAACTATTCCCATAATTGCAATCGCAGTTGTTGCTCCTGCAAATATGGCCATTAAACCAACAATAGAGTAGTATGCTGCAACTGCCGAGATAGCAAGTGCAACAAATAATGTGAGTAACCCGAATAACATTTAACTACCGAAAAAATCTGAAAGATCTGAAATGTGTTCTGTTTGCCAACCAACCGCATTCATAACTGAACTCATTGGTTCGATAAAAGATTTCTCAAATTGTTTATCATAGTCTATATAATCTTGCAATTCAAACTCTGATGGAAGTTGATTGGGAATTGCAATTACTTCTCCGCCAACTGTATTCTGTTTCTTGAGATATGCAAATTTAATCTTTTCACCATCCTGTATTAAAGGATAACTACCTAACAATTTATTATCCCTCAAAAGTTTGTTATAGAGTAATGCACCCTTTACATGAATAGGTGTTCCCTTCTTGTAGAGTTGGGCTGCATCGTGATACTTCTCAATACCTCTTACTGCTCGTGGGAAGAAGATGTCTTCTGCACTCAATGTCTTAAACTCTTCCCGAAAATCTTCAATGTATTTGATTGCATCATCTTCCGTACCATTCATAATGATCTTGAATATGTCCTTCATCTTCTGTTTACAAGCAGAAGGAGTTGAAGAACGAATGGCCTCAATACCCATAATCTTGAGTTGTGGTTCTTCGTATCTGACTCCTTCAGAATCATACACATTCATAATGTATCGTTTCTTGGAAGTCCATAGTGCCTTGTCTGCAAGATTCTCTCGTTTCATGACCATCTTCTGATCAAATGCATTCATGTAATCTTTGAGTTGTTCGTAAGACTTGTCAATGATCTTTTCCATCTGTTCTGAGCAGACCTTATCAAGAAAATCTATAACCTTTGTCTTGTCCAGATCCTTATCACCATAGACAGATTGAACCAGTTTATCCATAGTGATGTAAACTGAATCTGTATCAACTGCAACCACATAATCTTCTTCGGTCTTGAGCAGTTCGTTCAAGTATCGATTGATCTCTTTCTCAATCCACTTGATAGATAATTGTCCAGAAGTAGTAATGGCCTCTGCAATCCGTTGATCAAAGAAACGAAAGTGTTGATTCCCCATCGCACCAAAAGCAGAGTTAAGTGTAATCTTTAGATTGAGTTGCATATTATGATACTTGGAAATCGATTTCTGTAACTCTTTTCTTTCGTTGAAATCCTTTTCCTTCTGCAACTTCTTCTTTGCATCAATCATCATGCCCTTGAACTTCACTCTATCATTATAGATCTGTTGCATCATTTCTGGAAGAAACCCTTGTTTCCCTGTTTGATAGAATTCATTATTGGGCGTATAGGTTAATTGGTATTTCTTCAAACTTTCCAAATCTATATTCTGGTCTATCAAACCATCCACCCCAGGCCGTGCATCTTTGATTTCCTGCAACTCACTTGGAAGTTCATCCGTAATCAATGTCTCTGGTGAGAGATTGTATTGCATAATCAAGTGAGGATATAGTGAATTCAAATCGAAATTCACAACCCAATTGTGAGCCCCTAGAATCGGATCTTTCACATATGCACCTTCAAACTGTGAAGATTTACTGGAATGTCTTTTAGGTGGAATGACTATATTTTTCCTGAGAAGATGATTGTAAATTAAAGAATCCCACATCCGTACTTGACCAAATGTATTAGAATAGTTTACCTTACTGAGATATGCAAGTGATACTACCATCTCAAGAAGTTTCATCTTACCCTCAAGTTGTTCTACCAACTCCACATCTTTTATGTTGTATTCGATAAACTTCTGATAGTCATTTTTGTAGAGTAAATGGAGAGAGCCCTGTTCAGAATAATCTAATTTGTTCTCACCCAATTCTACAAATGCAATGTGATCTAATCGATATGACTCTTGATTGACATAAGTGAATTTACGATATGTAGAAAGATAGTCAAGAGTCTCCACTCCCATAATTGCATATGCTTGGAGTTCTTTACCGCCCATACCAAACATCATATACTCTCTAACCTTCTTCCAAGGCGAAAGTAATCGATATGGATTCTTCTTTTCATCGAACAATCTTTTTGCACGATTCACAAGATACGGAATATCGAATGTTTCAATGTTCCATCCTGTAACAATGTCAGGAGATTCACGATCCCACATCTCAAAGAACTTTTGAAGAAGTGCCCGTTCTGAATCAAATCGAAAATAGAAAACATCTTCTCTTTCGTGAACAAACTCACCTCTACCGAAAACATAATTCTTACCATCTATCTTGAGAGTGATGGCCGTTACTTCTTCGTTTGCAGTTTCTATGTCTGGAAATCCATTCTCTGATCCAGTTTCAATATCAAGATATGCAATACGAATCTGTGAATAATCGTAATCAATATGTTCTTCTGGAAAGTGTTCTGCAATGAACGAAAACTCAAACTTATCATTGCCATAGATATCGAAATTATCTATTTCATTATATTTGGAAATAAAGTCTTTACACTCCCTCATTGTTCCTGGCTGAATCTCTCCAACTGGTTTACCTTCAAGAGTGCGAAATTTGGTTTCTTCTTTGGTAGGTATGTATAGAGTAGGATGATACTCTATGCGTTCTTTAAATCGTTTTCCCTCATTAGAGATACCTCTGAATAATATATTGTTTCCTAGTGCAGATACATTGGTATAAAAACTCATCTATTCTTTTTCATCAAAATTGTGGTATTTAATATAGTTCACTTTTAACTTATCTAACTTATTATAACATATTAAGATGTGTTTGTCAATCCAATTCTTTCTCCTGTTAAATTGCCCTACTACAAATAAAAATTGTAAGTAAATAAGCCACACATATTTCATGTTCCCCCCTTTTTTATCTGAGAAGACCTTTCTTGTAAGTAGTCTTTCCCTTAACTCTTAGAGCCGTTAGAGTATTTTTACGATTAGTTCCATCTTTCTTATAAGAACAATGTACCCATCCACTATTAGGATTAACACCATCGTAAAATTCTAAAATGAGTTGATCAAAATCTAGATGTTTTGCAATCCATTCTGCAAGATCTGGATTTGATATTCGTGTAGATTCAAAGTCGGCTGCTTCTCCGTTGCAATGTTGACTCGTTTTAGACCCGCCTACTTTTGAATTAAGTGCAGGGGAACGATATCCACTATTGACACGAATTGGCCCGAACTCATTTCTTATTGGTTGTAATATAAAATTACAAAGATTTACTAGATTGATAACGTGTCCTCTAGTAGCATCATTTGAGATTCCAAGTCTATCTGCTGTGGAACTTTTTATCATCTCTGGATATGAAAAATTCTTAGTTAAATATCCATTGTATGTTTCTGCCATAATGTTCCTTTACTGTTTTCTAATATCAAATGACCCTGTAGACGGATCAAATTTTAAAACAACTTTCATTTCTATTGGCATAAAATTGCCATCTTTCATCTGTACAGGAAGTTTACCTTCTACTGCACCTTTAAGAGCATCTTTTGCATTCTCAAATGCATGAGATTTGTCGCCCTTTATAATTTTATCTAATTCTTTTTTTGCGTTGTCTGGAAGTATATCATCTATCATCTTTTCAACGTGTTCTTCTGCCAAATCTTGAGCTTTATCAACTACTAATCCAGCAACTACATTGAATAGCATTCCTGCAAGTGGTAACATATTAATCTCCTACTAATAATTTAAAACAAAAACCCCTTCAAAGTATATATTTCCTTGAAGGGGCTTGGAGAATTACTTCTTCTTATGTTCGATCACCGATGGTGATGAAATAGGAATAATACGAGGTTTCTTTTCCTCTGGAACTATTTTCTCCAAACTAATGTTCAAAAGACCATTAGTGAACTCTGCACTTTTGACAACCATGTCATCTGATAGAGTCCATGCCTTAGAGAAGATCCTTTTGGCGATCCCTCTATGAACATACTGCTCGTCCGCAGTATCTTTAGATTCTTTTGAACGTACTGTGAGAGTACCATCCGCTACTTCAACTTCAATATCATCTTCAGAAAATCCCGCAAGGGCTATCTCAATGATATAGTTATACTCATCCACCTTACGAATATTGTATGGGGGATAACCAGTATCTTGTTGAGTAGGGGAGTGCATCAGACGATGAAACATAGAATCGAATCCTACGGAAAGACCCATAAAACGTTCTAAGTCGCCTGCTGTGAAATGTGAGTGATGTGCTAATTGTACCATAGTGCCTCCTTATATAAAGCAAGGTTATAAAATAATCCCCACCCTCTAGCACGAGCGGTGGGTAAGTTTAAGGTTTCCTTAATTGGACAACCTCAATCGTGCCAACCTTCTCCTTTGAGGAAATGATGACAGCGATGTTTTAAAACAATCCAAATCAATTTTATTAGTGAATCTTCAGCATAACTACCTTCTTTCACTAATAATTTATATTTTGTTTCCATCACTATTTATACTCCATTTTATATAATTATACTAAGTTTTGACGAAAAAGTCAAGTTAAAAAATTGAAATTAATAACCATTCTAATTTTTTCATCCGTACAAGAAGTGCCACGATGTTTCGTTTCTTCTGGAAATGAAACAATTCTATTTGCAACACTTTCAACTTTCGTTCCATCCTCAAATTCTGTATATCCATTATTGGTATTCATATACAAAATTAAAGTGGTATATGGTATTACTCCCATATTTCCACCAATATCAGTATGGAATGAATTTGGTTCTATTTTCGATGTTCTTGTAAGTAGATTGGCCTTTATCCGATATATCTCTTTAATTCTTATTCTACTTAAAACAGGATTAAGCACCCCATAATGTGTAGAAGTTGGGCCCAGATTTTCTTTGTAAAAACTATGAGTGAATTGGAATTTATCTTCATCATCTGCATAATCTATTGCATCATTATAGACCCAATTAAAACTCCCACCAAGCATTGTATTTTTTAAAACTTGAAAAGATTTAGGATCTAGAAAATTATCTAGAATCACTGGCTCCATATTAATTCAGTTTATACCTTCTATCAACTTGTCTAATGTCATGTTTCTCATGATCATATATGTAAACTTCTTTAATTGGGCCTTCAATGTTCTTATCCCAATACTCAAGAAATTTACCTATTCTTGGAAATTTCGGTCTTCGGTCTTCTGTCTGCCACACAAATTCGTTTAAAATGTGTATATGGTCTGGAAGATAATATACTACTTGAACAGATGCAATAGTCCATTTTTCTATAATATAAGTCAAATTATTCCTTCCCTGTTGAACCAAATCCTCCATCTCTGTCAGTTTTTCTTTCTGGGCGTTCATCGAGCTCTAACAACACGTGCTGTTTCTCTAGAACTAATTCTGCTTGACAGATACGTTCTCCGTTGGTTACAAATTGTTGATATCCACTTATGTTGTATATCATCATGTAAACTGGCTCTACGTAATCAGAGTCAATGATTCCCACATTATTCGCAAGAGTTAATCCGTATTTCAATGCAAGACTTGATCTTGGATATAAACGAACTGAGTGATTTTTAGGAATGTCTAAGATCAATCCAGTAGGAACTAACATTCGTTCTGTTGGATTGATTTGGACTCTTCCTTTTACAACTCTTCTTTCTCTAATTTCTATATCTTGGTCATGATGACTTACATATACTTTTACTTCCGAATCTTCTGGCATAAAAGAATGTAAGTCAAAACAAGCCGATCCTTCTGTTGCACGAACAGGATCTTTTACTGCGGAATCTAATTTGAAATATAAAAGATCACTCGTCATTCTCATCAGCATCCCTCTTATTCCCAATATTATATTTTGGAGTTAAATCCCATTCGTCTTTCTCCTTGAAAGATAAGATCTTTAACTGGCTCAATGGAACTGTAGGCTCTGCTGATTTGTCTGGTTCGACCAGAGTAATTAATTCCCATTCAGAGAGTAGATTTGCAATACTGTTTCTTCGAGCAGTATCGTTCTCTGTGAAATTAGTGGTCTTGCCATCTAATGCAAAAAGTTCTTTAAAATGTACTATGTAATATTTTCCCTGCTTGTGCAGGATGTGACAAGATTGAAATAAAGTCTTTTCTTTGCGTGATGCGATTCCTATTCGTGTTAAGGTTTCTCGTACCTTTAGGAAATCATCGGCTTCTTTCAACTTCACTTCAACCATCGCTTGGATGAGTGTATCGTTCATGTTGTTCCTTTCAATCCACCTATATCAATTTGTTGTTTAATAATGTTCAGTTGCGAATCATCGAGCAAGGTTGAATAGTCTCTCGCCTTTTCATAATTGCACTTGTAATAACTCTTGATTATATCAAGAATTTCATTATTCTCTTTTTTCCTTTTCAACCATTTACCATATCTTTTCTTTGGTCTAATACTATTTAGAAAAAAGTCAAATTGAAGTTTGTGATCTGCATAACTACGAAAGTTCATTTCGTTTGCATATAATGCAGTATCGTGATTGAAACTTAGGCCACGATTCACGATAAAAGGTTTGTAATCCTTCTCCGATTCTGGCGTTTCATCCATGAGATTCTTCTTCCCATAGTTGATTTGATTTATGAATTCAAAAGGGCTCATGCGAACTCACATTCCGCCATCAACTCTATCAGGCAAGCAACCAAGTTAATCTCTTGGTCTGCAACAAATGCAGATTTATACTGATAATCTGCAATAATTAAGACTGCTTGAGGAATAGACCCCTTATCGACAACTTCATACAATTTATCGTAGATTTTACGATACACAGATGCAGGATCATTATCAACATTTGATGTGACCCATTGTCTCATATTAGGGAAGTTCTTTTCTCTCAGAGCCGTAACTAATTGATTGAGATTCAGTTCTCCTATATTTGCAAGGATTCCCGAATCAATTGTGCCAGATGTAGAATATCGTTGCATCTCATTCAACACCCTTCTGAAATCTGGAAAGTGTTTGTTAATCAGAGCTGCAATTACATTCTTATCATGTTCTACATTTTCTTCAGTAAGAATAACACCACAACGGATCATGAATTGTTGTGCAATTGCTGGTTTTTCACTTTTTGGAGAAGTGAAATCCACTACTGCACATCTGGAATGAATTGGTTCAATTATACGATTCTTGTAATTACAAGTGAATATAAAAGAACAATTATCTGCAAACTTTTCTATGAATCCCCTCATGGCCGGTTGAACCGAATCTGGATTCATATAGTCTGCCTCATCAATGATCACAACTTTTCTTCCACCCTGTAAGGAAATAGTAGAACAGAATTGTGTCATTTTAGTTCTGAGAGTGTCAATCATTCTACCCTCATCAGAACCATTGATGATAATATAATCGGAATTTGTCATATCACAGATTGCCCTGGCCACAGTTGTTTTACCAACTCCAGCAGGGCCCGTGAACATGAGATTGGGAACTTTTTCTTCCTTGACTAAATCTTCAAGAGTTCCCTTGATCGTATCAGATAAGATACATTGATCGATGGTTTTAGGCCGATACTTTTCGACCCACAAGAAATTATCCATATCAAAAAACCTTTCATAGTGTAGTTAAACTTATCCCTCAAAAGTAGAGTTCTGCTCGAGTGCAATCCAATACTGTAACGAATCTGTTGTCCTGTTGAAATGGGAAATTCGTTTTGATGATAGTTTCACATCATAAGTTCCTTCCATAATCTTGTTCAAGTTTTCAGTCTTGAAGATCATTCGGAAAGTTTTATCGGTAGGGCCGACACCAGTTGAAAATCGATCTGAAGATGTATTACCAGTATCAGATACAACTAATCGAGTTTCAGTTCCATTACCTTCTACAACTACTTCTGGAAGTCCAAGAGTGTTTGCAGCGTTAATGGTCTTTTTGAATACATCTTTTTCAAGAGTGAATTCAACATCTGGATCTGGAAAGGAAATATCTTTCTCAGGCGGTGTTTGGAACATTGAGCTACTTCCACAATATCGATATTGTGCCTCATGTGAAGGATCTGAAATAGTCACACCTTCTTCTGTAAAATCCAAATCTGGATCATTGAACAGAGACAGAGTTCCAAGAAAACGATTTAATTCGTAAATTGGAAATGTCTTTGGGAAGTCCTCACTAATCTCTACTGAGGCGAGAATAGTGTTTAATGGGGAAACAGTTCTTAACAGATTTCCCTCACGAAATTCCAAACTTTGGTTTATAGTAGCATAATTTTTCAAAAACCCTACTGTGTTTTCACTTAACTTCATTGCGTTCTCCTTGAGATTCACGTTTATAATGGTTATCATGTAGGTATAACATAATAATAACATAATGAGCGACTTTTGTCAAGTCGTTTCTATTAAATCCACCCTTCTTTCCATACCTTTGAGCGTATTTAATCATATTACCAATACAGAAACCTTCACCATGTCCTGCATCAGAAATAAATTCTGTTGACTGTATTTTGTTTTGGGCATAATGGGAAGTATAGGTCTTATCTATTGCATCCCAAATTTCACTTAAATACTTGCCCTCATCGAATACATAATCAACCTTTTTTCTTTTTCTTGCTTGCTTGTTTGATTTTTCTTCTGCGTTTTTCAAAGTCTTTCACCCTTGTTTCATTGTCTATGCCATGTCCTGCAAAATCTAGATTGGCCAGAGTTTGCATCGAACCACTAAAATTATACGCACCCATATGACTTATTTTCATCCATGGGCATAGGAAAATTTGATAACCGATTCTCCTGACAAACTGACAGAAGAAATAATCTTCTGAAAGATATCGATTACTTTCACCAGAGATATCACCCAAATAGGCTTTAGAATCAATCACAGTATCAAAATATGCATGAATGTCTCTATCACCTTTGAAATTTTCTGAACGATTATGATCTGGTGTATATTTGAATTGAGGATATGCTTCTGCAAAATCCTTGAATACTTGTCGCTTGATCATCATAAAACCAGTTCCGATCTCAAGAACATCAACTGGCTCTGTTACTTTAATTTTGTGAGTATTTTCTACAGGATTGAATACATAATCCCCTGTGTAATTTTCTAAAATAGTAGGATCTTCATCTGCAAATCCTGCATCAACTGCAGCTCTTACTTTTTCCCACGCAATGCATTTCTTTGGATATGGCCCACCTATAATGTCCTTATCTAATGCAGCCAAAGTCAATACATCATTTGGATCAAAATGAATATCTGCATCAATGAACATCAGATGAGTGTATTTTTCATCTCTGACAAATTCATCAACCAGATAATTTCTTGCTCTAGGAATGAGTGATTCATTAAAAAGATAGAAATACTTTACATCCATCTGATATTTGGTTGCAAGTGTAGATAGATCTGCACAGGCTTTAGAATACAAACCAGAACACATTCCACCATACATCGGAGTGCATACCATTATTCTTTTTTCTCTCAATTCCTCAATACCAATTTTTACTTCCATAATTCTCCATTATAATTCAGTAGATATGACAATAGGATGCTGCCCCTCCAAGCAACACCCTATAGTATCTATAACCTCTAAAAAGGTTGATGTGTTTCTTCTTCTTCAGTTGTCTCTGAAGTCTTACCTTCTTCTGTTTCATCAGAAGGCATTGAAACCTTTTCATCTAACTTGGAGTACAAGTCCATGAAGGTATCTTTGGTCTGATCATCAAACCTTGCAACACACATTGCAATGGCCTTCATTCTATCCTTGAAGATTGCAAATGCATGGACAATGTGAACCAATCTACGAGTCGCAATGATCTCATCAACTCCACCATCATAAAAGGTTTTACGAATCAGATCTGCCCAGTCTACCAGTTTCCCAGCATATTCTTCATCAAGACATCCAAGATTTGACATCAACTTCGTGACAATTTTCTTCTCAACTGAAATGGAAGGATATTCCTGTTCCATTGTAATTGGGAATCTCTCAAGGAAAGCCTCGTTCAGAATGTTAGTTCCGATAAATCGACCATCTTCAGAACCTTTACCCTTAGTGTTTGCAGTCGCCATGACTGTAAAACCAGCTTTAGGACGGACAATCCTTCCTTCTTTTTTGATCAGAAGTGGATTTCCTTCCAGAACAGGCTGGAGACACATAATCTTGTTGGACGCAAGGTCAACCTCATCCAGAAGGAGAGTTGCACCGCGTTCCATTGCCATAGTAACTGGCCCGTCTTGCCAAACTGTTCGACCATCAACCAATGCATAGTGACCAATCAGGTCATCTTCATCAGTTTCAATGGTAATGTTCACTCTGAAAAGTTCTCTTTTTAATTGAGCACATGTTTGTTCAATCATAAGAGTTTTACCATTTCCTGAA
>MPLT02342565.1_pt1 | contig 14592 bp, 15 predicted proteins | sample 1617391 | NCBI WGS metagenome assembly MPLT02 (sample SAMN05944800, study PRJNA350692) | marine metagenome | biome: marine; feature: ODZ; material: water; isolation source: 70 m water sample filtered on 0.2 um supor filter | place: Pacific Ocean | collected 2012-04-08 | depth 70m m
CATTCCAGAGGCTGAGGCTGGTAATTCTGCCCCAAGCACTCAGGAGCATGGTCCCACTCTTGAACAGCCAGTACATGAACGTCTGGAAGAACTCCAGCCTTGCCATAGTGGTGGGATACACAGACGTGTTCTACAACATCGTGGTGATGATGAACAACGTGGGCAAGCTGATCCCTCTGTTCGTCCTGCTGCTTGTGACATACCAGGTGGGCAGCCTCTCGATATCAGTCGTGATGAACTGGTACAACTCCAAGGTAACGAGCGTGAAGATATGAATGATGAGGCAGTGCAGAACCAGTTGTCGCCAGCATTCTCCCTCACTGAGGTAGCCAGAGACGCGATGTCAAAAATCAGTGGGAGGGTCAGCAGATTCTCATTCTCAGAATTCGAGGAGTCGGTGGCCGGAAAACCCGGCCTAAAGATGTCCCCTAGCACCAGCAGGGTCCTGGACTTCTCGATAGTCTCCTTATCGCTATCGCTAGCAATGTTCGGCTCCGGGCCATTCCCATCCGGTTTTGTCCCAATGGTTGAGTACGCCCAGGGCTTCGAAACGGGAATCGTCCCGACGATACTCTACTCGTTCACGTGCGCCGCACTACTCCTACTGGCATGGTGGGCGACTCTGGTAACGCTGCTGAAGGCGACACCACTCAAGTCCGTGGGCACACCCCTCCTGGGAATCGGCTCGGCTTGGATATCCTTCTACCTGATCCACTTCATCCTAGAGTTCATCATGGTATTCGCCGACTTCGACGTCATCTGGGCGAACAGGGTTCTGGTCCTCGTCGGACAGCAGATGACTGAGATGATGACCCAATCTCCCGGTTCGCCGATGTGCATCGACACAGAGAACTGCTACGGCATCAACCAGAACTTCAGGCTGTGGTGGATCCTCTACCTGACCTTCATCATAATCGGGGCGGCATACGGCACAACGGGCGACAAGCCCTCGTCCTTCCTCGTCCCATTCACGCTCATAGCAATCGTACTCATCGTAATCGCATGGCTCCCCAACGAGATGAACTACCACAAGGAGGTCCCAATGACAAGGCTGGCGATAGCCACCCTACTCGCTTACGGATCCTTCGGCATGTCCTACTACTACTGCTCGGTATCCGAGGAGTACAAGGCCAACAGGCTCCGCTCATACATCTCCCTCGGCGCGGTATTCACCTTCTTCTTCGCAATCCTGATAATGAACCCGCCAGAGTTCGTGAAGGACCTAGCAGCATCACTGGGAGGGGATCCCGCCCAAGAGAGGCTGGACGACATAATCGCCGGCACCTGGGCCCCCAACACGCTCGACAAGCTGGCAGGGGACGGCGTTGAGGCATCCCAATGGGGCGGATTGTTCGTGAACCTGATCATAGCCACTGCCGGTTGCGTCCTTGGGTTCGGCATCGGGGTCGTCCTCGCCTTCGGCAGGCAGAGCGAACTCCCGTTCTTCAAGGTCCCAGCGGTCCTCCTGATAGAGATAGTCCGCTCCGGGCCGTTGATCTGCTGGCTGTACTTCGCAGTTTTCCTCCTGCCCGACCTGATGGACCCATTCTACGAGGCAGAGGACATAATCGGGATGCTGATCATGTTCGGCTTCTTCGGAGGGTGCTACATCGCCGAGGTGCTCAGAGGTGGGCTTCAGGCCGTCGACAGCGGGCAGAAGGAGGCGGCATTGGCCCTCGGCCTGTCGCCCATGCAGATCAGGCTCCAGATCGAACTCCCGAACGCAATCAGAACAACCCTCCCATCCATTGTCAGCGTCTTCATAGGCCTGTGGAAGGACACCACGCTTCTCTTCATCGTCAATATCCTTGACTTCTTCAAGCTCTCCAAGGACATACCCGGTGGCGACATGAGGTTCATGTCGTCGTTCTTGGAGCCCGTGTGGGTGACCGCAATAGTGTTCTGGGTTTTCGCATTCTACCTTTCCAGGGTCTCATTGAGGATTGAGAAGAGCCTTGGGCTGGTAAGAGAAGGAGGAGGAGAAGCAGCATGAGCACGGAAAGCGACGAGATAATTATTGAAGCAGAGGGGGTCAAGGTGAACTTCGGTGACTTCTGGGCACTGAAGGGCGTGGACATTACGGTGAGGAAGGGAGAGATCATCGTCATCCTCGGACCATCGGGATCCGGGAAGTCGACATTCATCAGGACCCTGAACAGATTGCAGCCACACAGCGGAGGTACGATCAAGATCGACGGGATAACCATCGATGACGACACGACCGTTTCCGACCTGAAGTACATACGGTCGGAGGTGGGGTTCGTTTTCCAGCAGTTCAACCTATTCCCACACCTGACGATAATGGAGAACATCACCCTCGCCCCCATGAAGGTAAAGGGGACATCGAAGAGGGATGCAGAGGAGCATGCCATGGAGCTGCTCGAGAGGGTCGGCATCCCGGAGCAGGCCTACAAGTACCCCAGCGGACTATCCGGCGGGCAGCAGCAGAGGGTGGCAATCGCCAGGGCACTGGCCATGGATCCCAAGATAATGCTGTTCGACGAGCCGACTTCGGCTCTCGACCCGGAGATGATCAAGGAGGTCCTCGAGGTGATGATAGACCTCGCCAAGAGGGACATCACGATGATCGTGGTCACTCACGAGATGGGATTCGCCAAGGAGGTCGCTGACCGGTGCATCCTGTTCGACGAGGGAGAGCTAGTCGAGGAGAACACCCCGGAGCAGTTCTTCTCCAACCCGGAGAACGACAGGACCAAGCTGTTCCTGGAGCAGATCCTCTAGGGCTCCGAGAGCCACTGGGTGACGCCGTCCAGTATGGCGCCCCTGAAAGTGAGGAGGCTCAGCTTCGGCCCATTCAGGCTCACGGTGAGCGTAGCGCCCCTGGTGAAGTGCGTCTCGTCCCACCCGTCGCTGACCACGTACCCCCTATGCATGTCGCTCGTGATTACGGTGGCCTCGCTGACCCACTCCCAGTACGAACCGTCTCCCGCCCTGTCCGCTCGAGGGAGGTCCCTGGCGACGTACAGGTAGTGATCGTCGATCTCGCTGGCTGGGAACTCGGCACCCTCGATGTTGGCCACGTGCCTGAACCATGCCCCCTGTCCCACGAAGGTCGAGAAGAGGCACCCGGAGGAGTGCTGCATAGAGTCGATCCCGCCCCTCTGCAGCCTGTACTTGGATGGCTGGTACTGGTGAGTGTTGGCGACGAGGAGGTCGTTCAGGGCCGGGTCGCAGCGGATGACGTTCCCACTAGTGGTCTCAATCTCGGCTTGGAGCCTGGGTAGGACGTTGACAATGGCCTCCCCGTCCAGTGCCGCCCTGACGTCCTCGGAGAACGTCCTCGGGTCGCTGCCCATGAAGAATCCATACGAACCCCCGTTCCCCTCGATCCTGGGGTGGCTGTTCACGCCCATCACCGGTGTATTCTCGTCCACCGAGTGGGCAATCGACGTCAGGGTCCCGTCGCCACCAAGGACTATGACCAGATCAGGCTCCACGAAGTCGGCCCGCCTGACCGTCTCCCTTGCCGTGTATCCGACGTTAAGTCCCCTCTCCGACACTAGTTCGTCGAGAACCCCCCTGACTTCCTCCAGCGACCTGTCGTGAACTTCCTCGAAGTTCTTCTTGTATACGACGAGGATATCTCCGCTCACAGTTGGCCCTCCTGCCAATCGCTCCACGTGCCCCACATATAGGGGCCACGCAAACCCACTCGCGCCCGAGCCAACTGAGGAACGCATATTTGGACACCCATTCAGCCATCGACGTGCTCAGGCCCCTCGTGCTGTCCCTCCTGTTCTGCATCCCAGCCTTATCGGGCTGCCTAGACGTCGAGAGGCCGTGCCCCGAGAACACTTGCTTCCCCCTCACAAGCAGCGCATTCAACTCCATGCTGGAAGAGACCGGGGAGATAGACGCACTGCAACTAGCAGGGGAGTACGACAGGCTCAGCGTCAGCACCCTGTCCCGGTTCACCGAATCCGGCGTCAGCGGGGAGATGCAGTGGAAGGTCGAGAAGGACGATGACAAGGGCCTCCGACTAGTAGTCAACTCGGTCGTCATCGGCGGGGTCGGAGTAGTCGGTTACGAGATATGGGACGGGGGTCCCGACACATTCACCAGGACCACGGACCACTGGATGAAGGGCAGGGACATGGATCCGAACTACGAGGACCCATTCCTGGAGATTGCGAGGCTGGCAACTGAGGACCCGAACGGCCGGTGGCCACCATTCAGGTACGACGTATCCCAGTTCTCGGACCTAAGTTGGACCATCACCGGGGATGCCATGGAGTCGTACCAGATAGCCCGAGCGAAAAACGGTCCCGACGAGGTATACTTCGAGCTCCATGGCCTGCCGCCCAGGATTGTCGGCCTCACGATTTACTCCGAGGGGCTCAGCCAGGAAGATGTGACGTTCTCCATGTCCATAGCCACCGAAGAATGGGACTACGCCCTCAGCTCCGACTACTACCTCAATCTCCTAGATGGGGGCGCCTACCTGGAGATGAGCGGCCTTTCGGAGTTCCCAAGGTCACCAGTCCCATTCATCCCGGTGCCGGACCAGCAGTACGTCACAGGGGATACCACCTCCGTGACCGGAACTGTCCCCGGGGAGATGTCCCACGAGGTCTCCCTTTCTGAAATGGAGATGCACGTCTTCTCAGATGGGTCTTCCGTAGCGAGCCTGATGCTCAACGACGGCCAGGCAAACATTTCCTCCGAGGACGGGACGTGGTGGGAATTGGAATGGTTGGACTCCGGGGTCCCGGGACTGCTGTCGAAATTGGACACCTTCTCCGTCAGGACGAACTCAGACGAGACCTTCGAGATCAGAATCTTCGATCACTGGGCACAGTCCTGGACGGATTTCGGAAACTAGATCCACTCGTCGTTCGGAGCGGTCATCTCGCTTTCCGCATCCCCTGTGTTCACGACCCCTCTCGGCTCCACCAGCATCACCTTGCACTCAGAATCGGCGCAGGGCTTGTGGCGAACGCCCCTTGGGACGACATACATCTCCCCCTCGCCCAGTTCAACTGAGCCATCCTCGAACTCGATTCGCATGTTTCCCTCTATTACAATGAAGGCCTCGTCAGTGTCATCGTGCTCGTGCCACACGAACTCCCCCTCTATCTTGACCAGCTTGAACTGGTAGTCGTTCATCTCAGCTATCACCTTGGGTGACCATTGGTCTGAGAAGACAGCGAGCTTTTCTCTGAGGTTAATCTTGTCCATAATGCCCGTTTGCCGGAGGCCGCAGGCGTATTCAACTGTCTCGCTCACGTAATGTATTCAACCACATACAATCTCCACAATTCGATGCACAAGGCGACTCCCCTTATTTTCGGGGCCTTGATAGTATTCTCGTCTCTCGCTGTTTTCCCGACTGTAGGTGCCCAGGGGGCCCCAGACATTTCCGTCGATTGCGTTCAGGACAACCACATCAATGTGTCAATGGACAGCCTCCGGGCAGTCGTCATTTACTGCTCGGTAGAGAACCCATCAAGCTTCAATGAAGACGTCGACTTCCTGTACGATAGCGAACACCTGTCACTAACGGGTCTATCGAGCATGTACATCTCGGCAGGGACTACTAAGCTGATCGAGATAGTCGCTAGGGCATCACAACTGCAGGACGCAGGGACATTCTCGAACTCAATCACCGCCATTGTCAGGGAAGCAAATGGGGCTCCCACGTGGCCAGTATCCCCCACAGATACAGAAGAGTTCACGGTCATCATCGACGACTACGTCGAATGCAACCTGTACGATTACCCAGAGTCAGTGGGGGTCGGCGTCGATGGGGATATCGACATGCCAGTGACCGTTACTTGCTTCTCCAACGTCGAAGTAAGCCTCGACTTCTCATTCACCCTGCATGACGTTGGCGCGGTTGCTACCCTAAATCCAGCTCCGATTTTCTGGCCTGGTGGATTCGAAGACAAGAGTCCAGATTGCTCTTTGGACCTCGTTCCGGGTTTGACGGAGTTCCAATGCAGCTTCGAAGCACACACTTCCACCCCGCTCATCTCATCAATAGACGCCTGCGTTTCCATTTACGCCTCAGCGTACCAGGCCCCAGAAATATGCCCGAACAAGATCTTCGTCATAGAGCCCAAGTTGTTAGGGCTCAGCTCGACCGGCTCTTTGGGGTACCTCGTCCCGGTCATCATAATCCTGGCACTCGCCGTTTCCGCAATTCTCCTGCGAAGGCGTTTCCAGGATTCAGTAGACTAGATTCCCATGCAACTAGGGCGCAATTATTAGTGCGGACTAATCACAAGGCACATGGAAACAGGACTCGGGGACAAGGTCGTCCTGGTGACGGGCGGGGCCGGGGGAATCGGCAAGGCGATATGCAGGAAGTTCGCTGAAGAGGGAGCAAGGGTGGCAGTCCACTTCCACACGTCTTCCGAAGATGCCGAGTCACTAGCCGCGGAGATAGGCGGGATAGCAGTCCATGCCGATCTCAGGGTCCCATCCGAAGCCGATGAGATGGTTGCTGAGGTCGTCTCGCAAATGGGGGGGATAGATGTCTGCGTGGCAAATTCCGGATCATACCCCCCCGAGCCCGTGCCGATGTGGGAGATCGACGAAGAGAGGTGGAACTCAACCATCATCTCCAATCTGGGAGTAACGGCCAACACCGCGCGCTCTTTCCTATCGCATTCGTCGACCAGGGGCTCTGGATCGTTGGTACTCGTCGGCTCCACTGCAGGGATCTACGGGGAGGCTGGCCACTCGGACTACGCCGCCGCCAAGGGCGCGATAACCACCGGGCTCCTACTATCGCTCAAGAACGAGGTCTCCCGCCTTGGCTCGGTGAGGGTAAATGCCGTGGCACCGGGCTGGACCCTGACCGAGAAGAAGCTCGAATCCGGAATAGACGAGACTGTCATGGAGAGGGCCAAGTCCACCATGGCCCTCAAGAAACTGGCTACTCCTGATGACGTGGCGACGACCATACTCTTCCTGTCGTCCGACGAGGTCTCAGGGCACATAACGGGGCAGGTAGTCGAGGTAGCCGGTGGGATGGAAGGCAGACTGGTCTGACTCATTCTGAACGGGATCTGAGCCACTTCCAGATGTAGACGGAGATGGCCAGCAGGGCTATCGCCCATCCCGGAGTCAGAATCAGAACTATCGCAGTGGCCAGAACCTCCTCTAGCATGAGTCAAACCTCGCTGAGGAATCTGACTCCTGTGAGGCTCTCGCTGACCTCCCATAGCCTCCTCCCCGTCTCCTCGTTGCTGGCCTTCGCGTTAATCCGGGCCTTGCCCGTCCAACCCCTCATTTCGATTATCCCAGTAGGCCCCCAGTAAGGGTGGTCCAGAGCGTCATCCTCGGTTGCAGCATAGAGGGTCGCCTCAGCCCCCCTCTTTGCAGGAATCGCCACTATCAGATTCAGGAATCGCCAGAACAGCGAGTGCCTCTGCAGGTCAGTAGCAGAGTACCCGGGATGGCTTGCTATCGCAGTGACGCCAGAACCACTCCTCTCCAGCCTCCTGGAAAACTCGAGTGAGAATGTCAGATTCGCAATCTTGCTCTGCGAGTAGAAGCCCCACTTGTTGTATCTCTTACGGTCCCCGTGAAGGTCTTCGAAGTCGATCACGCCCGGTTTGTGTGCAATGCTCGAAACAGTCACAACCCTGCTTCCCTCTGTCTTCTCTAGGATTGGCATCAGAAGCCCCGTAAGTGCGAAGTGGCCAAGATGATTGGTTCCGAACTGCAGCTCGAAACCGTCCTTCGTTCTTGACTTGGGGGGGATCATGACGCCGGCATTGTTGATCAGGATGTCCAAGCCTTCCGCGCCCGAGGAGAAACCCTCCGAGAACGATTGGACACTGGATAGGTCTGCTAGGTCGAGTTCGGAGGTCGAAACCTCGGAGTCCGGGAACTCATCCTGGATCCTGCGTATGGCAACCCCTGCCTTCTCCAGGTCCCTGCATGCCATGATCACCATCGCACCCTTGGAAGCCAAGGCCCTCGCCATGTGAAACCCAATGCCAGTGTTTGATCCCGTCACTATTGCGACCTTGCCACTCTGGTCCCCCATCATTTGAGCGTCCCACTTCATGGGTTAGTCGCAAATCGAACGACTATTTCAGAGATGGGTGGGGGTTTCCTGGTCTCCCAGTCAAACTTGATGGCCCACTCCCTCTGCCCCGCACATGGCGAACCCCAGTATGGAGGCTGCCGAGAAGGGGCACCTGATCGAAATCCTCTCCACGCTCCATCCCACTGCCAAGAAGAACTCGCTCCGAAGGATGATCGATCACGGGCGTGTACTGGTAGACGGGAAAAAGGCATCACGGGCAAAGGAGACCGTCCAAAAGGGATCCATCGTAGAGACCCTCTCTCGTTCGGAGGGGGATGGCCCGGCAAGGAAGAAGCCCGAGGGGATCCCGGAACCTGAGGTCCTCTACGACGATTCCGAAATCCTGGTCGTAAACAAACCGGCAGGGCTACTTTCGGTAGCCACGCCAAGGGGGGAGGCCGACACAATGTTCGACCGGGCGCTCACTTGGTCTTCCAAGCATCACTCGACCAGGGTCCACCTGGTCCACCGTCTGGACAGGGAGACATCGGGCTGCCTCATCCTCGCAAAGTCAACCCAGGTAAGGGACATGCTACAGCGGCAGTTCAAGGATCGAACAGTAGAGAGGATATACCACGCGGTCGTTTTCGGCAAGCCCAGTGCCGAATCCGGCGTCCAGAGGGCACGAGTCAAGGAGACGAAGGACAAGAGAGTCAGGCTGATTCAGAAGGGCGAGAGAGGGGGCAAGGAGGCGATAACCAACTGGAGCGTCGAGCAAACCGGACCCATACACACGCTAATCAGAATCAAGATAGATACGGGGAGGAGGGCCCAGATCAGACTCCACATGAGCGATTTGGGCTGCCCCGTTTCGGGAGATACCCGTTACGGCCGAGGCAAGGCCAGCGTGAACAGGCTATGCCTCCACGCCTCCTCATTGGGGTTCGAGCATCCCAACGGGAGGAGGATCCGTGTCGATAGCGAAATCCCATCCCAGATGTTCTCCGAGTTGAATCGCAAGTCACTGTAATCATAGGTCCCGGCTTTCGCCGAATTCAGTCGCTGGGGCCCCCAGTTCCCCATTTCCTACTCTCCATACTAAATAGGGAGCGGAGGGCGCGGCGGATTAGAGGGGCAGTTTGGTTCGATTTTCAGATTTAGGGGTCGAGCCGGCATTGGTCGACGTTTTGCGGGATGAGGGTATATTGGAGCCCTTCGAGGTGCAACGCGAGTCGATTCCCGATGCAATGCTCGGCAGGGACGTTTGCTGCAGAGCTCCAACCGGTTCAGGGAAGACCCTGGCATTCGGGCTTCCATTGATCTCCCGAACCAAGGAGGCCAAGTCGAAGAGGCCGACGTCATTGATACTGACTCCAACGAGGGAGCTGGCAGAGCAGATTCGCAAGGTCATGGAGCCACTAGCCAGGTCGTCCGGTTTCGGGGTTCTCTCGGTTTACGGGGGGACTCCGTACAAGGGGCAACTAAGGAGGCTCAATCAGGGAGTCGAGGTCCTGGTCGCATGCCCGGGGAGGCTTATCGACCTCCTGGACAGGAAGGCCCTGCGTCTAGATGACGTCGGCATCGTAGTCCTTGACGAGGCCGACAGGATGGCAGACATGGGATTCATGGAACCCGTTTGCTCGATACTCGACCAGTGCAGCCCAGACAGGCAGACGATTCTCTTCAGCGCCACCCTTGACGATGACGTGGCTGAGATAGTCGAGTCATACCAAAATGACCCAGCGAGGATAGGGATAGGCCCGGAGGAGGTCAGCATGGACAGCATGCAGCACCTCTTCTGGAAGGTCAACTCCAGGGGCAAGGCAGACCTCTCAGCATACATCACCGAGAAGTGCGGTCGCAGCATCATATTCTGCCGGACTAGGGCAGGAGTCAACCGACTGGGCGACGAGATGAGCGAGATCGGCTCTTCTTTCACCACCCTCCACGGGGGGATGAACCAGAAGCAGAGGGACAGGTCGATGCAGAAGTTCAGCGCCGGTCGTTCCCGGGTCCTGATAGCAACCGACGTCGCTTCCAGGGGCATCGACGTTACCGATGTAAACTGCGTCATTCACTTCGACCCGCCGGATGACGGCAAGGCGTACAAGCACCGAAGTGGGAGGACTGCGAGGGCTGGCTCCACGGGGACCGTCGTCTCACTGGTCCAGAGGTCGCAGAACAGGAAGTACAAGCGGATACAGCAAGATGTCGGGATCAAGTGCAGGTTCACCGAGCCAGACGTCGACGTGCTGGAGGAGAGGGCGTTCGTAATGGCGCCTCCCGTGAAATTCAAGGGCGGCGGGAACAACAGGGGCCCGAAGAACAACAAGAGGGCCCGAAGATCAAGGAAGAGCAACACGTTCAGGTCGTCCAACCAAGGAGGGAACGGGAAAGGCAATCGTAACGGCAGGCGCAAGGGCAAGCACAACGGCAGGAAAGGCAGGAACGGCAGCCACGGCAGGAGCGTCAGGAACGGCAGGCACAACGACAAGCAAGAAGGCAGCAAGCACAAGGGCAAGCACAAGGGCAAGCACAACGGCAAGCAGCCAGTCAAGTACAAGGATAAGCGGAATGCCAGACACCGCGGACAGGCTAAGAATGCCTAGGGCATTACAATCCATCCACTTCTCGTTGAATCCGGTCCGTAATCTCGCGACGTGACCGTCGAGAATTCTTTCTTCAAAAAGCAATACGAATTGGCAATGAATTCCGAAATCAGATCTCGTAAGCAAATTGACTTGTATGAGGGGCTCTCGCGGAGGCTGTGGCCAGGGAGCTAATCAGACTCGAGGAGGTGCACAGGGCCTTCGGGCCTCTGACCATCCTAGAGGGAGTCAACCTCCGAATAGACGAGGGTGATCGGATAGGCGTCATCGGCCACAACGGTGCGGGAAAGACCACATTGCTCAGGACCATCAGCAACCAGGACCAGGACGTAGGGGACATCACCTTCGCACCCGCCCTCAGGCTCGCCTTCCTCACTCAGGTTCGAGACATCGACGACGAGGCTACTCTTGGGCAGGAACTCAATCGCAGGGGCAGGCAGTTCCTCGAGCTCGAGGAGGAGATATCCGAGATAGAGCGTAGGATGGAGGAACCCTCCTTCTACGATGGCGACTGGCAGCCCACCATGGATCGTTACCAGGAGTTGCAGAGCCTTATGGCACGCTCCGGAGGGGGTGACGTAGCCGGGCACGCCACTGAGATACTCAAGGCCCTGAACCTGGATCAGAGCTCAATGGAGGTCCCTCTGAACTCACTCTCGGGAGGAGAGAGGGCCAAGGTAGCATTGGCCCGGCAACTGGTCGGCCTGGATGAGATCGACGTATTCTTCCTTGACGAGCCCACGAACCACCTTGACTTCAACACCCTGGAGTGGCTGGAGAGGTTCCTCAACAAGTTCGAAGGGGCCCTGATGATCGTCAGCCACGACCGCTACTTCCTCGACAGGGTATGCAACAACATCGTCGAGGTCCAAGACGCCCACACCAAGGGCTACCCCGGGAACTACACCTCGTTCCTAAAGCAGAAGGAGATCTTCCTCCAGACCCTGAACGACAGGATAGAGAAGACGCAGAAGGAGATCAAGAGGCTCCAGGGAGCCATGCAATCGATGAAGAGGTCGAACAAGTACGACAAGTCGGTTTCCCAGAAGCACTTCATGATCACACGTTCCCAGAGGGAACTCAAGTGGCTGAAGTCGCTTAAGCCCCGGAAGCGGCAGAGCCTCAACTTCAATCTTCAGTCGGCAGAGAAGAGCAGCCTCGACGTGCTCGAGTTCCGTGATTCGCACCTGTCTTTCGAATCGCTGTCGAGGCCGATACTGGATGACGTCAGCGTCAGCGTCAGGAGGGGGCAGAAGATCGGCGTCATAGGTCCGAACGGCGTCGGCAAGACGACTCTCCTACGGCTAGTGACCGGGGACCTCGAACTGGACTCGGGCGAACTCGAGATCAGCCCGGGCGTGCAAATAGGCTACTTCCACCAGGATCACAGGACCCTGGACTTCGACCTGACTCCCATCGAGGAGGTCCGGAGGCTCAAGCCGAGGATGGACTACGGGGAACTCCGGGCGCTGCTCGGCCAGTTCCAGTTCACCAAGGATATGGTTTCCACCCCGCTCAGCAAACTCAGCGGTGGGGAGAGGGCCAGGATCGCACTCCTCCGACTGCTCCTCGAGGAGAACAACATGCTACTCCTGGACGAGCCCACGAACCACCTCGACACGGATGCAAAGGAGGCCTTGGAGCTGGCACTGAGCGAGTTCGATGGCGGGATAATCACCGTCAGCCACGACCGTTACTTCCTGGACAAGGTGTGCGACACCATCTGGGACTTGCAGGGGGATGGGGGCATCGTGGTCTGGCCAGGAAACTACTCGGAGTACAAGAGCCGCTCAATCGCGTCCTCGAGTGACCGCTAGACTCAGAGGCCCAATTCAAGTAGAATGACCCCGGGGAAGGGACATGCTTCGACTGGTCTACTTCCCCTCTCCCGGCAGGGCCGAGGCGATACGCATCGCGCTCTCGCTATCGGGGGTCGATTGGGAGGACGCGTCGATCGACGGAGCGCGATTCCAGGCCATGAAGGAGGCGGGAGATCTTCCATGGGGGATGGTCCCGGTCCTGCAGACTCCAGATGGCACCATCGCCGAGTCATCCGCTATCCTGAGGTACGTCGGACGCTTGGCCGGACTGGTCCCGGAGGACCCCTACCAAAGCGCCAAGGCAGACGAGTTCATCGATGGGATGGAGCCATTGTCCAAGGCCCTCGACTCTACGTTCGGGATATCCGACCTAGACGAGAGGATCAGGCTCAGGAAGGCGGTGTTCGAGCCTAGCGGGAAGGGCTCCAGGAACCTGCGACTGCTCGAGAGGAAGCTCTCAGAGTCCGAGACCGGATGGGCAGCGGGCACCGATGACATGAGCATTGCGGACCTGAAGCTGTTCACCGGCCTTTTCGGCCTCTTCTCCGGGAACTACGACGGCATCGAAGCCTCCGTGATGGCGGACTATCCCGGCCTGATCGATTACCACCGCAAGATGGCAAACGATCCACGCATCAAAGCGCACTATGAGGGTGTGGGCGAGGGCGACGTTCGCTGGACGTTCGTGCCCGGGGCATTCGAGGGCGGCAGCATAGCATGATGGACGCATTGGCGGACTTCGCCCACAGCGAGGCGGTCGCCTACATGGGCATGGTACTCATCCTGAGCGCCTTCTTCATGGAGACCAGGGACATCCTCCACAGCAAGGCCGCCCCATACCTGGGTCTGATGGCCCTTGGCTCGGGCCTGCTCGCAATCAGGGCGTACTTGATCGACGAGTGGGCATTCTTCATCCTCGAGGTCGCTTGGTTCGCAGCGGCGGCTCTGGGACTGTGGTCGCTGTGGTCGAACCTTAGGGGGGAGTCTCCCTAGGCCTCTGATGCATGCTGCTCGAGCAACTCCAACGAGACGACCTGCAGGGTCTCTTCGTGGGTCGCCGAGATGACGACGGGACAGGCGACCCCCTCATCGGCAGCGTCTTGCCAAGTCTGTGCACACACGCACCACCTATCCCCTGGGGAAAGGCCCGGGAAACCGTGCTCGGGAACGGGTGTGATAAGGTCGTTCCCCTGGGATCGCGCAAACTCCAGGAACTCCTCGGTCACGACGCAACAAACCGTGTGAAGGCCCCTGTCGCTCCTGTCGGTATTGCAGCACCCGTCCCTGAACCAGCCCGTCAGGGGGTCCATCGAGCATGGCTCCAAATCGCCTCCGAGGACGTTGAACGACGGCAGCATCGACACCGTCTCCCTAATTCAGTTGATTAAACCATCCTCGCGCCTTTCTTGGCATGCCAGATTTACGCCTAGGATCTTTCATAATTTCAATCACGTCCGGGAGGATATGTACTACAGAATAACTAACGCGAGGGTTCGCCCGGAAAAGTACGACGAAGCCATGGCGACTATTGAGTCACTGCGAGAAAGCATAGGGGAAATAAGCGGGCTAATCAGCAGCAGGTTGATTCGAACAAGCGAATCGGAAATGGTCGGGGTCGCTGCATACGAGAGCAAGGAACACCTCGAAGCCTCGCAGGAGGAATTCGCAGAGCTGATGAGCAGCCTGATGCCATACATGGCAGCACCACCCGAAATCTCATTCGGGGAGGACATATTCTCATTCGACTCGGAATGATAATACATTCCATCCACCTATGCATGGCATGGATTTGGAGACTGCAGCCAATATCGGTGAGGCCCTCGGGGGCCTCGCTATCCTGGGCACCCTCCTGTTCGGCCTGAGGCAGATCAGGGACTGGAACCAGACTCGGAGATTCGAGATCGCCCAATCTGTCGCCTCCAGGTTCGAGAACCCCCTGTTCCAGTACGGCATCGCTGTCGTCGTCATCAAGGTCAGGGAGGAAATGACCCTGGAGGAATTGGCCGCGCTCTCAAGGGAGGAGAAGGACGCGCTCAACTCGTTCTGCCTGGGGCTTAACAGCCTCGGGATACAGGTCTTCTACAGATTAGTCCCGATAGAAATAGTCGCATCGTACCTCCAGCAATTCACCTCAATAATGGGGGCCAGGCTCCGAGTCGTC
>MPLT02093007.1_pt1 | contig 14582 bp, 11 predicted proteins | sample 1617391 | NCBI WGS metagenome assembly MPLT02 (sample SAMN05944800, study PRJNA350692) | marine metagenome | biome: marine; feature: ODZ; material: water; isolation source: 70 m water sample filtered on 0.2 um supor filter | place: Pacific Ocean | collected 2012-04-08 | depth 70m m
CCCGAGGCGACGATTCTTTGGTCGGGGGACATAGACACCAGAGCAAGCCCCAATGCACCCAAGGCCACCCCCGTGGACTGCGACATCCTGTGCCTCGAGGGGACATACGGAGGCAGGACCCACCCAGATAGGAGGGAGGAGGAGGGTCGCTTCGTCTCCAGGGTACTCGAAGTGGTCTCCAGGGGGGGCGTCGCCCTAGTTCCGGCTTTCGCTTCGGGCAGGGGCCAGGACATCCTCAGGATCCTACACAGGGAGGCACCGGAGCTTGACGTACACTATGACGGGATGGGGACAAGAGTAACCAGGGAGTGGCTTGGATGCCCCGAGTTCATCCAAGACTCTCTAGCCATGGAATCCGCCTATCGATGGTCCAGGAGGGTTACTGGGAAGTCCGACAGGAAGAAGGCATTGGGGGCCGACGTCATCGTCACGACTAGCGGGATGCTGGACGGGGGACCGGCTCTTTGGTACTTGAACAGGCTGAGGCACGACGGATCCAACGCCATCCTGCTGACTGGCTACCAAGCCGAGGGCTCAGGGGGCAGGAGGCTGCTGGAGACGGGGAGCCTCCCCATTTTCGGAAAGCAGACCCGCATACCCCTCGAGATAGACAAGTTCGACCTCTCGAACCACGCCGATCACCCGTCCTTGTGCCAATTCGCCACTGACTGCGACCCCTCCCACGTCGTAATATTTCATGCCGATGAGACAGCAGCGGAATCTCTGGCGAAGGACATTGGAGTGGAAATGGAGGTGCACATCCCCTCAAACGACGACACCCTGGAGATACCCATATCGTGATGCCGACCCCGGAAATGTGGCATTCTACACGCATTATACATAAGCCGCGGTGTCACTCGTGCCATCAGGTGAGTGGAAACTCACCGCTAGAAAAGAAACAATGGTGAAAAAATGGAAGCATTAGACAAAATGTTTGGAGTAACGGAAGCAGGGAGCGACGTCGGCACTGAGATTAGAGCCGGTGGGGCGACGTTCCTGACAATGGCCTACATCCTACTAGTGAACCCGTCAATGCTGTCCGCGACAGGCATACCCTTCGAGGATGCACTGTTCGCGACAGCGGTTGCCGCGTTCGTTGGTTGTATGGTCATGGCGTTCTGGGCGAATCTACCCTTCGCCCTAGCGCCGGGAATGGGCCTGAACGCCTACTTCGCGTTCACGGTCGCCGCGCCTTGGGCGATGGCAGTGCCCTGGGACATCGCACTGGCTGCGATCCTAGTGCAGGGAGTGATATTCCTGATCCTCTCCCTGCCCCAGGTAGGCGCGAGGACGGCGATGATCAACGCCATCCCCACAGACCTGAAGATAGCCACGGGCGCCGGTATCGGCATGTTCCTGGCCATCATCGGCCTGAGGGAGATGGGCTGGGTGCAAGGCGACAACGCCACGCTGGTCAACCTAGGTGACACGGGTGCGATGGACCCCGCCTCTTCGGGTGCGTTCTGGGCAATGATCGGCCTGATTACCATAGCCGTGCTGATGGTTCGCAAGGTACCCGGCGCAATCATCGCCGGTGTGTTGCTTGTGTCGATCATAGGTTGGATCTTGGGCGTCAACGACCCCTACAACGAAGGATACCCGGTAGTGGAGTTCTGCGCCGGAGCAACTGCCGACACTTGCGTAGTCAACCCCAATTTCGTAGCTGGAGTCCCAGGTGAAGGAACAGCAGAGCCCCCCACCAAGATTTTCGATTTCGTGGGGATCCCTGAGGAAACCTTCTTCGCCGCAGTAACCGCACTCGGAGACATCTCCGGGTCCGAACTCGGCTGGGGCGGCTTCATCTCCGTGATGGTCACTTTCCTGTTCGTCGATATCTTCGACACGGCCGGCACCCTGTACTCAGTGGGCCGCCAGGCAGGATACGTCGACGAGAACGACGAGCTCCACAACTCTGACGAGGCATTCATGTCCGACGCCGCCGCGACCATAGTCGGAGCACTTTGCGGAACGAGCACCACCACCACATACATCGAGTCTGCAGCAGGAATAGAGGAGGGCGGGAAGACCGGCCTCGTAGCAGCCACCGTCGGCGTCATGATGCTGTCCGGGCTGTTCTTCGCAGACATCTTCGCATCAATCCCGCAGTACGCAATGGCATGCGCCCTTGTCGTCGTGGGTGCCATGATGATGAGGCAGGCAGCAGACATCGACTGGTCCAACTCGACCATGGCGGTGCCAGCCTTCCTCACAATGGTGATGATGCCCTTCACTTACTCGATCGCCGATGGAATCGCATGGGGGATAATCTCCTACTGCGCTATCATGGCAGGCTCTGGCAAGTTCAAGGACATCAACCCTGTAGTGGGCGGTATCGCTTTGTTCATGATACTGTTCTACATGAGCATAGACGGGGATGGAACCATCCTCGACATGATCCTCGGGGCTTGAGAGCACCGGGTAATGACGTAACTGGGAACCGCGTCGGGGGCTGATGCCCCCGATCGGTTCCACAGCCAAGAACGTGTGAGGGAGCGCGCGCCATGGACGACGAGATACTGAGTACTATCAAAGCGACCATCCGCACTGTCCCCGACTTCCCAATAGAGGGAGTAATGTTCAGGGATATCACACCCGTCCTCGGCGAACCGGGCTTGGTTTCTTCCATTACCGACCGGTTCGTCGCGGACCTCCAACAACTCGAGTGGGCCCCCGACGTCATCGTGGGGCCAGAAGCCAGGGGCTTCATCTTCGGCCCGCTTCTGGCTGACCGCCTCGGTTGCGGCTTCGTCCCTGTCAGGAAGCCGGGCAAGCTCCCAGCCGCCTCCAGGAGGGTCGAGTATTCCCTCGAATACGGCTCGAACACCCTCGAAATGCACGAGGATGCCATCGAGCCCGGGCAGAACGCCATAATCATCGACGACCTTCTGGCAACAGGAGGCACGATCTCAGCCTGTGCGAGACTCTGCGAGGAATCCGGCGCGAATGTCCTAGGCGCCCTTTTTGTGATCGAGTTGGACGGGCTTGGGGCTAGAGGGAACATCGCTCCCGTACAAGCTCACTCGCTGGTAACCTACCCCGCTTGAGGCGAACCACCCCCCGATTCTTTCAAAGGGAACAAGCCTCCCCTATACTCGGTATCATGGCTGACGAGGGAAGCAAACCAAGCCCGCCGCCCCCTCCCCCGCCAGCATCCGGACCTCCCCCGCCAGCACCTCCGAAGCCAGCGCCCACGCCCCCTCCAGCGGCCCCGCCAGCACCTCCGAAGCCAGCGCCCACGCCCCCTCCAGCGGACTCAACCGAATCTCCAGGCCCACCCAAAGCCGCCCCCCCGAAGGGAAGGCCACAGGGCAAGAAGAGGAGGCCGGCCCCCAAGGGAAGGCCACAGGGCAAGAAGAGGAGGCCGGCCCCGAAGAAGGGCAAACCCGGACAACCCCCGATAGGGAAGAAGAAGGGCGGCCGGATCAAGATCAAACTCGGCCTTAGGGCAAAGAAACTGTCCGAGGAGGCAGACGAATACACCGATCAGATAGGGTGGACCACTTCTGGCGCAGAGACCGTGCTAAGCGACCTCAAGGACATCGAGGAAGTGACTAAGAAGGAGCCAGAGACGATCACCCACCATTGCACGATGTGTGGAAGCAGGATGCAGATTCCCCGACCAAAGAGAGAGAGGTACAAGGTCATCTGCGCACACCCAGAATGCGGTCATGAAGACCAGATAGGCTTCTGAACGAGACCGAAAAAAGGGCACATGCCACGGTGAAACAAGATGAGAAGGACTGCGAGCGTCCCTGCAAGAATCAACATCATTGGAGAACACACCGACCGCTTTGGAGGCAAAGCACTCGCATTTTCAAGCCAGCACAGGCTCGTCCTTACGGCAAGCACCTCTCGAAGCGGCACTAGCGGGGAACCGACCGTCATCAGCCTATGGAAGGCCGCGAGAGGATGGGACGCCGAATTGACGGTCCACTCCGAAATCCCCATCGGAGCCGGGATGTCGTCATCCGCGGCCCTATGTGTTGCTGTGGCAATGTGCTGTAAGCGTGCGGATAGCGGCATGGAGGTTTCTCTGGAAGCCCAGAGGATAGAACACGAGGTTCTTGGCTCCGATTGCGGCCTCCTCGATCAAATAGCAATAACCCACTCGTCCAGAGGTTTTGCCACACTGATCGATTTTGGCGACATGTCCACAACCGCCTTCCGCATCCCATCCGATTGGCTCTTCAAACTGATCGACACGGGAATTAGGAGAGAACTCGCTGGAACTACCTACAATAGCTCTGAAATCAGCGCCGAGACGAGGGAAATGCACGCTCTCCTGGAGAGTGACAGGGTCAGGGAAGCAATGAATTGCGACGTAAACAGACTCGGGACATTGCTCAACCAATCTCATGCCTCAAGCCGCGACAACATCAGAGCGAGCACCCCAGAGATCGACTCCATTGTCAAGGAGGTCCAAGACACCCCAGGAGTCTTGGGGGCGAGACTGATGGGAGGAGGCCACGGTGGGATGATACTCGCGCTCATCGAGAACGAGGGGGTCCTGCCAGGGGAACTCCTGGTTCCATCGGATTCAGCGTTCTTCGAGGAAGCGCTGTAACTGGACAAGTCGCTCCGGTGTGCCCATGTCCCAGAAGGGGGCATCATCCAGATGTGCCGCAATCGACCCAGCCATCGACTGGTAGACCACACCCTCCCAGCTCCATGAACCATCCATGCCATGCCTTTCTAGCACGGTCTTCTCGATGACGCTGGTACCAGCTTCGTATCCATTCAGCCCCTCAGGCTTAGCACCCTCCTTGTCATATCGCAGAACCCGACCCCTTCCGTATTCGAGGTTGAACGAGTCGTTTTCACGAGTTACCGTCATCGTCATTTCGCAACCCGAACCCGCATGGGCCTCCAGTAGTGCGTGGTAGTTGACCATGTGCAGATCATCGCCCCAAAGAAGGAGGAAAACATCCTCTAGGAGATCTCTGGCATTCCACAAGGCACCACCCGTGCCAAGGGGAACGCTCTCTCTGAAGAAGGACAACTCGATACCTTCGTGTTCGAAACCCTCGAAATGCTCTCCCAGGTGCCCTGTCAGCACCAAAGCCCTGCTGCATCCCTGTGAAGAAACCCACTCGAGGATGTGAGACAGCATGGGCCGACCACCCACTTCCACGAGGGACTTCGGCGTCCTCTCAGAGATTTCCCCAAGCCTAGTTCCCAAACCACCGGCTAGCACTACAACCTGGGGCATCGACTCATTGGAAGAAAAACCCCCCATCGGACCACCTCACGCTCCATGATCCTCAGAAACGGGGGCCGTCCCCGTTGGCATGTACAACTTAACGAGAATCGAATTAACAAACGCCACTAGGGCAGAAATCGCTGCAGCACCAGTCATGCCCTCGACGAAGGCCAACTGAGCGTTTTCAATCAACTCGATACCAATTATGTTCCCTTGGGTCAACAACTCATTCCCGATTCTAATAGCCGCTGGGAAAGACTCGGAAACCAATGCCGCTTGAGCCTCCAGACCGTCAGGTACGACCATTTCGCTCTGGTATATCTCATTCACTGCACTTCCCACTATGGCGATGCCAAAGGCACCCCCGACCTCCCTGCTAGCGTCATTCGTCGCACTACCGACGCCCGCCTTGTCGTGGGGGATCGAATCCATCACCATCGTAGTCGACGGGGCCATAGTCAATCCCATCCCGATGCCGATCAGGAAGAATATCACAGCGAGTGTCCAATACGGCGTTCCTACGTCCACTGAAGTGAATATCAGCATCGCCGTACCAATAATCGCAAGTCCGAACGAAACAACGTTGTTGCTCCCGAACCTTTCGCACAGCCTGTCGCTGTTTGCAGCACTGGGCATTAGCCCTAGGGGCAGGGGCAGGAATCGCAATGCCGCCTCCAAGGCGCTTCTTTCCCTGACTAGCTGGAAGTGCAGCATTTGAGTGAACATGAATGAGAACATCACGAAGAACGTCAGGCTAATCGCGATTAGCCCAAGGGAGAAGCCCCTACTCCGGAAGAAGTCGATTGGGAGCAGGGGGTGGTCCACCCTCATCTCCCACCAAACGAAGAGGAACGTCAGGACCGCCCCAATAGCCCCCAGTGATAAGACGCCGACGCTAGTCCACCCCAAACTAGGGCCCTCGATTATCGCAAAGAGAACGAACCCCAGGGCCCCCACTGAGAGGGCGCCGCCGATGGGGTCCAGCGGGGAGCCCACCTTGTCTTTGGAGTTGGGGACAAGGAGGACGCTGAGGGCCATTGCCAACGCGATAATTGGCGGGTTGATCCAGAAGACGGCTCTCCAATCGAAGTTTTCTACCGCCCAACCTCCTACAAGGAGCCCAATGGGGGCGCCAATCCCTGCCATACCCACCCAAACACCGACCGCCTTGCCCCTCTCTTCGGGAGGGAAGACAACGACAATCACAGACAGAGTAGCCGGCATCACTAGCGCTGCACCCAGACCCATCAGGGCCCTAGCACCGATCACTTGCTCGGAAGTGGTGGCATATTGTGCGGTCAATGCTGAGACCAAGCCAACGATAGCAAGTCCAACCAGCAAAGCATGCTTTCTCCCAAAACGGTCACCTAGTGCCCCCATCACAAGGAGCAAACCACCAAACACAATTAGGTACGCATCCATTATCCACTGCAACTCGCTATTATCCGCCCCCAAATCCTTCGAAAGCTCGGGTAGGGCTACGTTAACAGTGACATTGTTGAGAAGGGTGATTACCAGACTCAGACTCATTATCCCTAGAATCATCCAGCGTCTTCGATGGATGGTTTCTGAGTCCACGGCCGCCCCATGGACAGTCTACTAATAATCAACAGGTTTCAAGTCAATCACCCCTCGGCAGGAATCAATGAAGCGTCTAGGGTCGGCACTCTCGATTGCTCTGATGTTGGTTCTGATGCCTTTCTCGGGCTGCATTCAGGATGACAATACAACGGATGAGGCCGTGGAAGAAAAATTGCAACCAGGCGTATTCGTCACAGGGCCAGATGGGCAGCCTGTGGATGAAATCCCCCTTCCTTTGGTGTTCAACTTCAGCGATGTAGGCGAGGACGGAGCGGAGCCCAGCATTGGAGTGACTTCGAGCGGCTGCATCTTCTTCATAGCATTCGAGAAGGTAATGCGATCTTGCGATCACGGGGACTCATGGGAGGATGTCACTGGCCCATTGTGCGCATTCCAGACAAATGACCCGTACGGATGGGTGGACCCGGAGACCGATCGCATCTTCAATGTCCAGATGCAAGGCCTGGAGACGTCTTGGATTTGCTGGAGCGACGATGATGGAGAAACATGGGTTGGAAACCCGCACGATTCAGGAACGACCCCCCTTAACGATCACATAAAATTGGCAACCGGGCCATGGACTGGTAGTGGATACGGCATCGGAGGGCTGGTTTCACAGGTTATCTACGACCAAGCCGTATACTATTGCTACAACAAAGGAGTAGGAATCTTCTGCTACACTAGCTTCGACGGTGGGGCGACTTTCGAGGCCGGGGGCTTGCTCGTCGGGCTTGCCACTACCAACGGGGGCCTTCATGGGGCAATCACCTCCGCCCCCGATGGAACGGTTTACGTCACACCAAGAGTCGAGACTCCCACGGTCATCGTCTCCAAGGACAACGGACTGACATGGTTCGAACGGACGATGGGAGAGGATCAGGGGACTCCCTATCCAAGGAAGAACTCAGAGGTGGCCACAGACACCCAATCGAATGCTTACCACATCTGGACGGGGGCCGATGAGGGCGTGTACCTGGCTACCAGCACCGACTCGGGCGAGTCTTGGACTCAGACCAGCATGCGCATCAGCCCGATCGAAGTCATCTCGACCGCCTTCCCTCAAATCGATGCTGGAGATCCGGGTCGAATCGCCATAACATACCTCGGCAGCGAGAACAGCAGCGAACTTAACCAGTCGAACATCGATGGAGAGCCATGGGATGGCAACGCCCACTACGCCAATGCAAACGTCAGCTACTACCTGTATGTCACTTACAGCCTTAATGCGTTAGATACGAACCCGGTCTTCCACACTGTCCGAGCCTCTTCCGATCCCGTCCAGATAGGCAGCATATGCCTCAACAGCGGAGACTGTCGTGATATCGGAGGATCCAACAGGAATCTGTTGGATTTCAACGACCTACACATCGATAGAGAAGGGAGGGTGTACATCGCATTCGCCGATGGGTGCACTGGCTCTTGCGCGACGGACCACAACTCCACCCCCGAGGACTCGAGGAGCAGGAGGGGCATTCTCTGCTTCCTTGGAAGCGGACCGAGCCTGTTGGAGGGCTTCGGGACCTTATCTGCCTTCGAATCCGAGTGAATCTCATAACTCGACTCGGATAGCGTCCACCATGTCGCTTCCCAGAAGGGCCATGGAGCAGATGGGGTTCTCGGTATGCTGCCTCATGTGCGATGCACCTGATGTAGCCGGTTCCAGCAGGTGCAAGGAATGCATCAGTGGGCATACCAAGGCTAGGGACAGGCTGACGTCCGGGAAAGCCAGAACCAAGGCTCAAAGGCTCGCGAGAGAGCTAGTCACGATGCTAGCCGACCCATTCAGCTACACCGAGGACGACACCCACGGGAAATGGATGAGAAAATATTCGGAAATGATCAGCGAGCACCAGCATGACCCCGAGAAGGGCGGCGAGAAGCGCTTGAGGAGCCAGAGACTCTCCCGAAAGACATCCCTTATTCGAGAAGTTGGCAACAGGAACAAGTGGGCAGACAGCCCACCGGACGAATCCCAGATGGAGGAAATGCGGGAGATACTCAGGGACGGGGACGCAAAACCGCCAATGACTTGGGACGACCTCATCTCCGAGTTAGAGGAAATGCTGGACGATTGAATCCGAATAGCATTGATATCGGACGATAGGGCCAGCATTCCATGGCAGCCGAGAGGGACCCTCGTGCATGGTGGGTTGACGATGACCCCCTTGAAGCCCAACGGAGGGCAAGCAGCCATTCGGCCGCGAGGGATGACGGAACTTGGAGACAACCACGAATTCGCATCGTGCAGATGGACCAAGGAGGAACGATGACTTCCAGCTTCTTCGGAGACCCAAGATCCATGGGTTCCGCCAATATGCACAGGGGTTCGATCTGGCACTTTTCGAGTACTGAGGTCAAACACCTCGCCTTAGCCACGGGGGCTTTCACGCTGGCCTTGGCACTGATGTTCGATGGCGGCGTGTTCTCCCTATCCCCGGCATTTCCCCTTTATTGCCTGCTGTCACTGATTTCGATTGCGCCTGCCTTCATCCTGCACGAGTTCGCTCACAAGTTCGTCGCCAGATACTACGGGTGTTGGGCTGAGTTCCGCGCCGACCCGGGGGGGCTCCGGTTCGGACTGATCCTCGCCGCATTCCTCGGAATCGTATTCATGGCCCCTGGAGCCGTGATGGTGGCAGGCAATGCCACGAGGAACCAATTCGGCAAGATCGCTGTGGCAGGGCCCATTTCCAACATGGTCCTATGGGCTCTGGGATTCAGTGCATGGCTGGTCCTAGGCGGATTCGTTGGGGAGGACCACGTAGTCTTCCGGTGTTGGTTGTCGGGCAATGCGATTCTGTGTGCGTTCAACATGATTCCATTCGGCCCCCTCGACGGGAAGAAGATCAAGACTTGGTCTGAACCTATCTTCTACACCTGCCTAAGCGTAGCAATAGCCATGGTCTACTTCACATTCACGGAAATTCTGTAGTCGGCTGCTCGATCAGCCTATGGCATTCAACACGGGCTGCTCGTCGCAGTGGAAGAACGTCATTAGCGCCCACCATGTGATCATATCTAGACTGTTGACAACATTCGCGACTCCTGTATTTTCGTCTCCATAGTCCTTGCCTGTGGTATCCATCCACTGTTCCATCTCCTCGAGCGTGTCACATGTTTGGTGATAGCACCAGTAACCGTCTACTAGGCCTCCGAAACCCACAGTCACGGTGCCGAGGTTGTCCTGGAAGCTGGCATGGTCGCTTCGCGCAGTGGTGTCCTCGTAGACGATTATCTCGGGCCTGTCCATGTCCAACCACACGTCGGTCTTCCATGTATCGGCTGCATAACCGTCTCCCACTAGAGTGCCCATCTGTTCCTCCAGGCCCAAGGCATCCGACCCTATCCAATTGGACAGCCCAACCATTCCCGGCTGGTCTAGCCTGTCATGGTTCGGGCCGGGTCCGATGTACACGCGCATAGGCCAAACCTCCGCGTCCTTCGGATAGCCATCCTCGTCAATCTGGGGATCTGGGTCACCGTGGGGCGCACCACCTCCCCCGGGCCAGTTTACGCCTGCCATGTCGAGGTTGATGTAGTTGGTAACCGTGACATCTGGGTTATCCTCCTTAACGTAGTAGTCAGTCCAGTAATCAGACCCTCTCTTGCCGCCCTCTTCACCAGACCATAGGCAGAACACCATCGTCCGCCTGGTCTCGAAGTTAGCGAGAACCCGTGCTGTTTCCAGTACCATGGAAGTTCCTGCCGAGTTGTCGTAAGCTCCGACTCGTGTACCGTAAGTCCTCTGACCCGTGATGTGCGGATCGAGCAAGACCAGATTCGCAGGAGGCGCTACGTCGAAGTGCGCTCCGAACACTAGCCATTCGTCTGTGAAGACGCTTCCCCACTTGTAGGCGCACACATTGTACGACTCTGGGTTCTGGTTCCCTAGTATGTCCGTGAACTCGAAACGGTGGGCCATCACTTCGAGGCCGAATGAGGAAAGCTCGGAAATGAGATATTGAGCGGCATCCTCGTAAGCAGGGTTTCCCTGCCCCGCCCACCTGTCCCAGTACCCAGCCTTCCCGTCGACCGGGTCGAGTGTGTTCGTTGGGTCGGTCATATCGAAAAGAGTCTCGTAGACGTCTCTCCCATGAACCAAACCAGAGGAGTGGGCACCCCCTTCATCCACTGCGACAGAAGCCGACCTCTCGGATTGGAGGGCCTTCACCAACACAGGACCACCAGAATCCGAGCTAGAGTTCAGGGAATCCAGAGTCGTGTTGTGATTGGTTCTGCTTACAGCGAACCCAAAATCTCCAGCTGCACCTCCATTCTCCAACCACGAACCCCAAGATTCGTTAGCGCCTCTGACCGGCCAGTTTGAACGACCCTCGTCTCCGACTAGCATTACTAGCAGCGAGACCCTTGGCGGGGCGAGCAAGTCGAGCGTGACCGACCCCCCCTTGCTGATGTCCACAACGGTGGAATTCTGCACGAAACCGGTAACTGGATCTCTAACCAAGTATGGAACGAAGACCGACATTGCCTGCCTCGCCTCTAAGGTTACATCCTGGAAAACCCCCGATACCAAGATGCCTGGCACCACCTCAAGATCATCTGGCCCCAGACTGGAATCACTATCCCCAATGCACCCGCTTAGCGTAGCAGCGAGCACTACGAAAACCATCAGCAGGGCTCTCATATATCCTCACTAAGTGGCTACCAGCCTTCTCTTGATTACGATTCCATTGTCCGACACCTGCAGAACCTCCACGGTGGGCTGGGGGGGGACGTATCCCATAGGTGAGGCGGCCGACTCCTCGAGAGCCTCTAACGCCGCCGCTCTCCTCTTGCGCTTTCTTCGAGACATCCTCCTCCTGACTCTCCATAGGGAGAACAGAATCACACCGATTAGATAAAGCTGAATCTGGGAAATTACCCACATCGGGGTTAGGAGGACCTTGAACTCCACTCTATCGTCATACATGCTTGGTCCAACTTCGTAGGTGACGGTCTGCCTACCGCCCTCCTCCACCACTAGCAACTTGCCATTCCTCGAACTGTAGTCCTCCAATTGTATGCCTACCGGCAGCGTGACCGTGATGAATCCTTGAAGGTCAAGACCCATCTCAGTGGGTCCGACATCGGCCAATTCCGACGTTGGCACGTCGAACCAGAGTGCTTTGGGGGTCCGCACCCCTTCAGCGCTCACCATGCTAGCGGAGAGGGCTTCTGTAAGCCCACTCATGGCGGCAACCATCGGCTCGAGGAATGGAGCAACAAGAGCGCTCGCCGGATCGGTTGCATCGATTCTTAGTTCGACTTCACCCTCTCCACCCCTAAGGATCCCTATCAGTTCAAACCAGGAGTTGTCTAAACCAGTCGCGATCTTGACTTTCGGAATATTCACACTCAGAACAATCCCATTCTCGTCACCGATGGACTCGTCATTGTCCGTAAGCATCTCGCTCGGGAGTTGGATATCGACAGTCAAACCAGACATATCCACAGATCCGATTCCGTTCCCCTTGTTCTCAGTAGCAGCCGCGGAAGCATCCCTGAGTAGGCTCTCAATATCCTTACTCAGGCTATCTGCATAAGCAGGTAGGCCGGTGGAGGAGAACTCCATTGTCTGGTCGCAGTAACTCTTACTGTCACATCCCGGCAGCCCCCATTCAATTTCTAGCGGGTCGCCTCTACCCCCAATCTCGAGGAAAGCCCGAAGAAGATCGGATGGCAGGACATCCAGATCAATGTTTGTTGAACCCGAATTCATCGCCTCGAACAAGGCGTCGGGAACACCGATCCTGTGAATGGTGAGATTTACCGATAGAGCGAATTCCACATGACCTCCTTTGGTTAGAGGAAGACTTGCGAAAGACACTTCCTCGAGATCAAAATCGACATCAACATATCCGCAGCTTCTCTGTACTGAAGTGCAAACCACGTCTGGCGTCTGATCAACGCAGTCCGAGAACGCAGTGGTTCTGCAAATTGCATGATCCCATTCGAAGGATTCGGATCCGGTGATGCTGATTGCCCCGTCGTGATTACCGTCTGCCCTGTATGTCAGGACGATGGAGTCCCCTCCTCCGAACGTTGAAGCCCATGTGGGAAGAACGATCGTCATCGTTAGATCCGCACTAACTCCATTGGGGATGAGGCTACCGACGAACGACTCCATCGTTTCATCGCTGAGGACAGTGGAAAACTGCAACCCTGAGTTCAGAACCTTGCCTAGGTCATCCCCAGAAACCGAGTTCAAGAAGCCAGAGTCGCCTAGGTTTCCGCCGAGGAGGTCTGCGAGACTTAGAGGGAATGTGTGACTGACGGACCGCATGTAGACAGGGTAAGTGTCATCCATAGCCACTGTTCCTTCCATACAGTAATGCACCCCTCTAGAGCATCCAAAACCATGAGTGTGATTCAGTCCCCCCGGATCCAAAGGAGCCTGAGTCACGGCGGAATCCCAGGTGAAACCACCCATCGCCACGTTCACGTTGGAGCTAGCAAGCGCCTCCCCAATCCCCGAGACGGGCATATTGCTGGACAGGTCGTCCAGATCCAACAAACCGGTGTGGTACGCCATGCGTATCCCATCCGATGTGATAACTGGGATAGTTGCCTTCTCGGCCGGCATCAGTGGTTCTACGCCCCAACTAGTCAAGGTGCTGGTCTGGATTTGGTAAATCCCCACTATGACCTCGATGAATGAGTTTTCCTCATCGGAAAGGTCCACTGAAACTCTGAGATCCAGGCTCTTGTCCTGAGGGCTAACAACCACGACATCCGTCCCCTCGATGTCCCTGAAGCCCATCGTCATGTCCAAATCGGCTTGAAGAATCCCGCTGGGATTTACGCGGTTATCCACGCTCCATAGTCCGGATTTGTACGGAACTCCTCCGCCTGCTTCCTGAACCTCAGTACCCACCCAACCACCTGCTTCAACGACCGTGGCGTAAGTTGGTGGTTGGATTGAATAGGTCCCTTTGTGACCCGGATTCACTTTCACATCGAAATTTGTTGTAATTTCTGAACCCATCACAAGCAAACCCTCGAGCGCTGTGTTAAGGCCAGAGGCACTAACTCCATTGAGGCCATAGGTACTGGATATAGGGAGAGTGATGTTTACGGTAGTCGAGATACAAACGGGGGGCTCGAATGCGTTCCCATCACTGTCTAGAAGAGGGTCTAGCTCGCAATCAACACCCGATATCGTACCCGCGTCATCTGGGAGGAATATCCTGTCCGACCAACTGGTTTCTGGGGTCGAAGAACCCCCCCAATTAGACAAGAAGTTCGAGATCGAGCCGTCTATCTCCGCCAGCAGCGACTCCTGAATTGTCGGGGAACCAGCGTCATTTGGGTCGGTGTTCTCGTCGAAAGCCGATCTCAGAACGTCCGCCGGCAAACCATCGCTAGCCATGATGTTGTCAGACTGAAGGGCAGTTGTCATGGAAGCCGAGTTGAAAAGACCCAATCCCGACTTGTCCCACTCCCTGATCGCCCAAGATGCCTGGAACTGTATCTCAGTGGGGCTTGTCATGTTGAAGTGGAACATCCCTTCCACCCACTCGGTGACACCTACAGTTCCGTCGTCTGCATTTCTCCTGTCGTCACAAATGCCACCTAGTGTGGATACGGAGTCTTGACAGATAGTCATCTCATCAAACCCGGCATCAGAGACAACGACAGAAGCGAATGACTGGACTAGGAAGAGAACAGATAGGATAATCGCTAAACCCCGCCACTCGTACCGTGAGTGAGCCTTAGCGTGCCGCTCAGCCATAGTGCAATGACTCTACGAGTCATTGTTAATGGATTCGGTGAGGGGTATCAGAAACAGATACGAACAGAC
>MPLT02033802.1_pt1 | contig 14581 bp, 15 predicted proteins | sample 1617391 | NCBI WGS metagenome assembly MPLT02 (sample SAMN05944800, study PRJNA350692) | marine metagenome | biome: marine; feature: ODZ; material: water; isolation source: 70 m water sample filtered on 0.2 um supor filter | place: Pacific Ocean | collected 2012-04-08 | depth 70m m
GTGTTGTCGAACATCTCACTAGCGATTTCACCCCCATCAATAATTCCGAAACCATACCTGGTGTTCCAGTTGTTGTCTTGCCAGGTCTCATCTACTGACCATTCATTCCTAAACTCAGAGCCACTTGCGAGGAAACTCCTGATAGCCTCATATCTCTCTATTCCAGGCTCATCCTCATCCATGAAGGGCATCTTACGCATTTCGCCAATTTCTAGCATTATTGCGACAAGTCCAGCCACGGCCGGTGTCGACATGCTAGATCCCGATAACTGGGTGTAGTCGTCACTAGCTCTATTTACTTCAGAACCCGGGATTATCCCGGATGATTCAGCATGTTGAGCGGAGTTGATGTTCGAACCAGGAGCCACAACCCATGGCTTCATTTCATCCCACGAATCACCGTCTTCATCATCGGTTCTTGGACCATAGTTTGAGTTTGAGCTAATCGAGTCGTCACTACGGTCGATGGTATTCTTGTCATCCAGCCATCCAACGGTGATCGAGGTATCCGCCGCTCCCACTGAGTTCACATTGTTCGCTCCATCGTTTCCGATTGCAGCCACGCATACCAAGCCATTCTCCGAGGCCTGATTGACGAGATTGCCCTCTGCAGATGACCCGTCTTCGTTGTTGTCTCCAACAGCAGAGCTAGCTCTGCCGAAGGACATCGAAAGTACGTGGATGCCTCTGCTAGATGCATTATTGCCCCAATCGGTGTCTCGATTGTTAATGGCCCACTGTATTCCGGCTAGGATTGACTGGGAGTTCCCCCCACCATAGTCTTCCATGACTTTCACGTCGACCAGATAAGAACCGGGGGAGTATCCCTGGTTAACTCTGCTAGAGTCGCCCGTGCCTAGGGCTATTCCAGCTACGTGGGTCCCATGCCCGTCACCATCATCCGGATCCTCATCGTTGCATCCTGATTGCCCTACTCCAGTAGCATCGCATCCACCAACCCATTTTGGGTCCTCTATGTCGTCTGGATCCTTTGTGTTATCCTTGTTATTGTCCGAGAAATCGTCAAGTGAGAAGTGCTCGTTGTCGACCCCGGTGTCAAGAATGGCGATTACTTTCCCGGAACCATGGTATCCAAGATCTCTCAACGACTCGTCATATACTCCCGAGGTCCTAATTTTGGAACCTTTAGTAGCCTTGTCCAGATAGGGCACAATGACACTCTGCTCCTCGACAAGGACTACTCCATCCAGTTCCCACACTTCGATTAGAGAACTCACAGGAACGTGATCTAGGACAATAGCATCTAGATGATCCATCACCATGAACCAAGATCCTTCATTTTGCCATCCATGTTGCTCGATTACCCCTCTCAAAGAATCTATGTCAGAATCTCCCGGATGCCACGCATAATGTACAATGATTGCAACAGTGCCTCTGCCATCATCGCCCATGATCGAAGTTAATGAGACAGACTCTCTTTCCCCGTTCACGATAAGTTGGAGCCGGTCATCGAAACCATTAGAGTCAGAGTCGGACCAGAATCCATGCCACCATCCGAATTCCATGGCTGGGGGGCTAGAATCGAGAGGGGTGTGGCTCGGATTGCGATCTTTGTGGCATTCTTCCTCCTCGCAAATCAATGGCGAGATAGTCGGTCTTTCTTCACCAATAAATCCTATAGGGTCAGAATTTTCTACATCTGGAACATGAGCGTACCCTATGGGGACGTCAAGCAAGAAAACCAAAATTGCGATGACAAATGGGAAGAACTTTCCTGGACCTCTGACCATGGCTCTCTAAGAGAGCCAAAGTCAAGACCTGTATAACTCCAACCTGTAAGTGTCTGCTAGATTGCTACTTATGGCCACCTAATGTGGTCCGGGGACAGTGAGCAATTCAATCTGCATACCCCCCTGTCGTCGATAGCAACGATTTCCCCATCGCAGACAGGACAGATTGTGTTCTCAGCAAGCTCTTCTAACCAGGCCCTCCTAGTCTCCAGCTCGTCACCTTCCTCCCTCAATCTCGTCAGAATTCTTGCAGATCCTCCTTCCAGGTTTTTTCCCGCAGAACTCCAAGGGTCGTTATGCAAGCCCCCCATCCTAGCAGTAGCCTGCTTTCTTATGCCATCAGACAACGAAGAGGGTTTTCCTGAAGTACCAATATCGTCAATAGGGCTCGGAGATCCCTTTGCGATGGGTCTCGCAACAAGATAAGCTAGGAAGAATCCACCAACGTGTGCCATATGTGCTATATTGGTTTCTCCCGCTGTGCCACTCTGAATCGAGTACATGTGGAAAATCTCGAGCCCTAGTCGAACGAATGCAATTAGCCACACGGGCCAAGCTCTGATTAGGAAAAGTAGGGGGAACTCGATCTTGTCTTCTGGCCAGCAGGCCAAGTAAGCCCCAAGGAGACCGAATGCAGCTCCACTAGCACCAATTGCCGGAGAATATGAATCTGGGTGGGACAAGACCCAGGCAATGTTCCCGCCAAGGAATCCTATGAAATACACAGCAACCCACCTCTTTGCCCCCAATCTCTGCTCGAGAGGTACTCCAGCCAACGCTATCACGAGGATGTTCCCAAGAACATGGATAAAGTCAGCATGCAACCAGGCAGAAGTGAACATCCGATGGAAATGGGACGGTTCCCCGGACAAGGCAGGTATCAAACCGAAAATATCGATAGGGAAGAAGTCAAAAAACTCGTGCTGGAGGACTGACAAGAAGTACTGGACGAAATGGACCAGAAGTAGAGAGAGGACCATTCCAAGGGCCAAACTATCACCTTTCCAGCCAGCGTAGACCAGCGGCCCGATTGCAACCAAAAAGAGAATCGCAATCCAGAGAAAGTCAATTGACTCTAGCTGACTCCAGAGTAAGTCGATGTCCCTGGTCATTGATTGTCCCCAGATGATTGCTCTAAAGAGGGATTCGTAGTTATGGAACACTCAATATGACAGTCCCCTGCCGACCCAATATGCCCATATCCACATTGGCCCAAGTAAAGGGTATAGAAGTCCACAGGGGTCCATCTAAGGTTCTGGATGGAGCATCTGTCAACCTAGGGGCCGGGGAAGTAGTTTCAGTAATGGGGGAAAATGGGTCCGGAAAGACGACTCTGATAGAGGCGTTCGCTGGAATCTTGCCATTGAGGTCTGGTGAAGTAATCTGGCACGAGAGGGGGGAATCGATATTGGTTAGAGACTCAGATGGTCGCAGAAACCCCCCTCCTCCTCTGGGTCTGACGCTTCAGAAGGGCGGAATCTCCGGGGAAGAGACCGTTTCAGAGAGGCTGGCTGTATCACTCTCTGTCGCAGGAATTCAATCTCATGAAGGGCAAATAGCAGATCTATTGGGGCACTGGGGCCTCGGCCATAGGTCTGAAGATCGCGTCGCACACCTTTCCGGAGGGCTCAGGCGCCGCCTATCCATATTGTGTGGTTTGGCCCCTGCAGCGCTCAGCGAGACTCCCCGAGTAGTCCTTCTAGACGAACCATCCGAGGGTCTAGATGACTCTGCAAAGGATACACTGAAGGGGTGGATTAGGGCACTATCTTCTCGAAACCATGGGATATTGGTAGCAACTCATGATAAAGATCTCTCCTCCTGTGCAGATAGGATACTGACAATCGAAGACGGGATTCTGAGCGAATCTGCGGGAGACTCATCGGGCGACTCCTCTCAACTGCCCGAAACGGCTCAATCAAGCGAGCAACGCGCAATTTCCTCTCTAATTCGTTGGTCGGTTAGGATGGAGCTCCGGAATCCCATAGAAACGGTTGGGAGGGCAACTCCGGCAATCGTCGCCATCCTCCTCTCCTATGCCTTGATGGGTGATTACGACCCCCAGTCACATGATAGCCGACTACTCGCCGCATTGGTACTCGCTCCAGCCTTTATCGCATCGATTTCATCGCCAGCACTGGTATCCAGACTTTCGGAGTCCGATTGCGGTCGCTGGTGGGATGCTGTTGCGGGGCCGATGACACGACCCGCATTCTCAATTTCTGGAGCATCGATTATACTGCCTATTCCAGTAACATACCTTTCTTGGTTCATTCTTTCCGGTTCTGTTGATGGCCAAGTTTCTTCCGAGGTGCTGACTTGGTTGTGGATACCCGCATTGGCCATGATGGACTTGGCGATTGCATCCACTGCCCTCCACTTATTGGTTTCAGATCTTTCTAGGTCTTCAGCTGCCCCTGCCCCACTACTGCTGATAGTGATGGTCTGGCCATTCTTAGAGTTGACAGACGCCCTTTCTTCCATTATCGATAATGGGATGACATGGGGCCTCTCCATACACGATCCATTGGTTACTTGCATCGTTGCCAGCCTCCTCTCTGCCTTAGTATGGCTATCAGCTGTGTTGATTCCAGATTACTGACCAACAGCATTCATCACTGTGTTGTTTTTCGCAGACCTGTGAGTGATTACAGGGACTCAGCAGTAATTATTACTCTGCTAGGTCTGTTATGCGCTGCTATCACAGCCTTCCTCGGGTTCTTTCAAGCTCCCCTGGTTGACCCTGAAGATTGGAATGCACCCGAGGCATATCGGATACTCTACTGGCACGTTCCATTCGCTTGGTCCTCATTCCTGTCCTTCTGTCTTCTCTTCCTTGGTGCCATTTCATGGTATGTAAAGCGCTCCGAGATGGGTTGGAGCCTAGTTGTAATTGGTTCAGAACTCGGGCTCCTTTTTGGTTTGGGAGTAGTGATTTCGGGCCCGATTTGGGGTTCTGTTGAATGGGGTGTCCCATGGGATTGGGGGGATGTGAGATTGAACACATATGCCCTTCTTACTTCGGTTGCTTTGTTCCTTGTGATGTCATTAAGGAGTCAGCCCGATGGGGAAGAAACAAGGGACACTCTAGCTGCCGTTGGTTTGTTCGGATTCATCCTAGTCCCTATTACCGCTGCAGCAACAACAATCTGGAGGAATCGGCATCCAGGCGTCATCCTTAGGGATTCGGAGGAGACCGGGGTTGATCCGGAGATTCTCCATCTCATGGGCTTCGGTGCATTTTCATTCATGATTCTGTTCATTGGCTTAGTCTTGCTAAACTACTCAATCTACAATCTAAGGGCTGAGTTGGATTCATTGAACAGGGAGATTGACAAGGAGGGGGCTAATTGACTGGTGAACTAGCCGCTATAGTTACCTATGCACTGTTGTCGACAATTCTCGGGTGCTATTCATTCAACAGGATTTCAATACTCATCAATCTCAAGAGCCAAATCTCAGCTAGAATTGTCCAAGATGTAGGGGAATGACTCCAGATGCACTCGGAAGCCTTCTAACGGGGCGGACTGGGCGGAGCACTGGTAATCGAATGTCTGGAGGGGCCTTTTGCATCACATGCGGCGCAGATCCTCCATTATCTACGGACAGACTATGCGAGCCCTGCCTCAGGAAGAGGACGACCCTCTCGAAGATGCCAGAAACAATTCAGCAGAGGCGCTGTGCAAAGTGCGATTCATTCGAAATAAGGGGTGGTTGGTCCATTATGGACAGAGACGGAATTGCAGATCTCAGGATCAGGGAGAATCTCATACTTGAGGAGAGGGCTAAGAAGATAGCAGTGAACTTCTCAGTTCAGGAAATTGACCAGAGAACAAACAGGTTGCATGTCGAAGTCTCCGGAACCATTGATGGTTACGAATTTCATGATGCCCACTCTCCCCTTCTTCAGACTAGCAACGCGGTCTGCACCCCTTGTACGAGGAAGGATGGGGACTACTTCGAGGCAACAGTCCAACTAAGGTCAGCAGGGAGAAAACTCAACGAAGAAGAACTATCCAGTCTCAGATCGACCTTGGACGAGTTACTTCAGTCGATGGAGCCAAATCCCATGTTCTTCGTCTCAAAGGAAGGTCCAGTTACAGGTGGATGGGATCTCCAATTGGGCTCCAAGAGCCTTGCAAGAACATGGGGTAGGAAACTCACCAGATCATTCGGCGGTTCTGTGAAAGAGAGCTCAACAGTTGTAGGGGTCAATGAGGGGGTCGAGGTTACCAGGCTGACTCTCAGCTACAGGAAGCCTGCTTACTCTATAGGGGACGTGGTCAGATTCAAGAAATCACTTTGGATAGTTGATAGTTGGCAGAAGGACGGCCCAATTCTAAGGAAGGTGGATCGATTTGAGAGGTCCGGGGCGACGTGGCGAGACATGGAGTCTTCCAGTGTGGTATGCGCGCTTTCCCAACAGAGCACCGTTCAGGTCCTCAATCGCGACAGTTCTGCTGTTGAATTCATGGATCCTTCTGACTACAAGGTCTCAACCGTTGGCCTCCCATACAACGATGACGGCGAGGCAGTTGAATTGCGCATCGGATTCATAGATGGGAGATGGGTGGCACTGCCAGTCTCCGGCAAAGGAGGGGGAAAATGAGCGAGCCCGATTTCGAAGAATTGCTTTCCGAACTAGACCCTCGAGATATGGCAGGATTCACTAGGAAGTTCGTAGATGATCTCCAGGCCTCGATGTCCACGGACCTAGGAATGATAGAAGACTCCGACTGGAATGGAGTCCTTTGCCTGGGAATGGGGGGTTCAGGAGCAGGAGGGCGGTTCTTGAAGGCCCTATCAGATGACTCTGGTGGACTTCCATTCGTGGTCTGGACCGACTATGGCGTGCCTAGTTGGTGGGGTCCAGAGTGGCTTGTTATGGCGACCTCTTATTCCGGAAATACGGAAGAGACTCTGGATGGTGTCAGAGAGGTACTTTCAGCGGGTGGGACCGTTGTCGGCATATGCTCCGGAGGTGAGTTAGAGGGTATTATCTCGGAATCCGAAGATTCAGTTTGCCTCAATGTGCCTCCCGGACAAATGCCCCGTTCGGCATTCGGTCACATCTTTGGCACCCAATTGTCGGCGTGCTGGGAACTCGGGATTCTCCCAAGGCCAAGCCAAGAAGAGATATCTGAAATCCTTGGCAGACTCTCTCAAGCATCCGCAGATTCAGATCTGTCTACCAACTCTGGAATGGCAGCTACACTGTCGCGATCCCTGGTTGGAAGAGAGATTGGGATAGTAGCACCAACTTGTCTAGGGCCCGCAGCATACCGTTTTTCTTGCCAAATCAATGAGAACTCGGCAATGTTCGCAGGTACCACGGACGTGCCCGAGATGAATCACAACGAGATTGTGGCATGGACTAGCAAGTCCGCTAGCAATCGTGCATTATTGCTATTCTCTTGTGAAGATCTACATCCGAGGACAAGTGCAAGGATGGAGTGGATGCTCGAAGAGATAGAATCCTCTCCCACTTGGGTAGTTGAGTGTGAAGGGGAAAGCTTGCTGGAGAGGCTCCTATACGCTGCTCACGTAACCGATTGGGTGTCAATAGGGCTAGCACTACTCACCGGTGAGGACCCATCCGAAATGCCTGCGATAGAGTCATTGAAGGACCATCTAGCCTCAATTCAGTAGATTGGCCCAAGAACCAACCTAGGATCGGGATAGTCATTTAGCGCCTGCTCTCTGTCCTCGGGTGACACTACTCCTGGCATATCGTGAGTATCCGGTTCGATCAGAGAGAGTTGGAAATGCAGATGCGGCTCCCAGCCACCATTCTCCTCAAATGCTCCGAACCATGCTATAACCTCTCCACGCCTCACCTTCTGACCTACTCGCTTGCCTTCGATAGAGGCCGCATTGAGGTGCCCGTACAGGGCCCATACTGGAATTCCATCAATCTCGTGCTTAGTGATGACTACATTACCGTAGTCTCCTGCCGCTGGATTGTACCCAAAGTGCGAGATTTCACCGTCCATGAATGCCATACAGGACGTTCCAACGGGCCCGCCGATATCTACTCCAACATGTAGGAATCTGACCCCTCCAAAGAGATCTGTAGAATACATCCCCGGGCGCAACTCATCATATCGGCCTATGTCAAATTCGTATTTCGAGGGAGAGTAGTCGCCGGATGTGAAGTCTCGTACTTCGTACTCATCGGGAAGACGTACTACGGGGTGGTAATCGTATGCGCCCCAGTCTACCATGTTGTTCATTCCTCTTCTGATGGAATAGAGTCTAACTGTTGGACATCGGGTGGATTTTTCCAATCGGAAGAATCCGAAAGTTCTGGTAACTCTTTATTGCCGGCCTTATCCTTTATTCCTCTAGCAATCATGTTCTCGCCAGTCTTTCGAATACTGTACGGGCCCTGGTAGGAGATTACTGCATCATTATAACTCGAAGTAGCTGCCTTCAACCCCTTCCCAATCCCTGCTAATCTTTTACCAAATGCGACATGTCTTTCGTACAACTCCACTGCTAAATCCTGAATTTCCTGAGTATCTTCGTCGATTTTGTAGGCTGCCCATTCATCCCTAATCATAGTCAAAAGAGCCATGACCATTGTAGGTGTTGCAAGTAATACTCCATTCAGATAGGCCGCTTCTTGAAGGGGGACCTTCTCTCTTCCATGAGTGCTCCGACCCTTGTCATTTTTGTAAGCCATCGAGAGAATGTGGTCCCCTGGGATAAATACCAGAGTGAATGATGGGCCCTGAATGCCAAAGTGCTGTTCTAACATCTTCGGATATTCTCGTTGCTTGATACCATTCTGTTTGTCCATTATGGCACTCCAGATGTTGTCTGCAATTGAGGAAAAGGCAGCATTTCTGTCCTTTTCACTCGGAATCTCCATCGCCTGATCATACAGACTAATCAGTGGACCCACCAATGCCTTTGAATCAATAGCAATCGCTGAACCATCTGCGAGCATTACCGTGAAATCAGGTCGACTCAATGGTTTGCTACTTTTTGTTAAAGGTAGTTCTGGATGATAAGTAACTCCTTCGACTAAACCGGACATATTGAGGATTGACTCAAAGGTAGACTCCCCCCAGTTTCCACGTTCGCTGATTCCTACAGAAAGTGCCTTTTTGAGATTATTTGTCGTCGTTCTTGTGGCTTCATTATCTTCTTTGAATTGTTCAGTTAGGACTCCCAATTCGTCAAACTTCTCAATAATTAACTGGTTCTGCCCCTTAATCGAATCTAGAGGTAAATCCTTCAAAACTACTTCTTCAACCTCGGTTTTGTTCAATTTGAGTACTTCAAATAAAGCACCCGGTGCAAGCTCCTTGAATCTCTCAATGTAATCCGGTTCTTCAGAAGTAATTTCCGCATCCTCATTCTTGGAACGGGCATATACCAGCCAAAGTAACAGTCCAAGAATTATCAGTTCCAAAGCTAACTCTACTTCCTCAGGTAACGCCACAACTACTTCAGGAGATTGGGGGTATTTGAACTCTGATAGGATGTAGAAAGTCTGCTTCTCTGAATTGGTTCTTAGGTGAGGTTGACTTTCGGTAAGCATGAGAGTTAGAAGACTGGCGATGTTACTTTCTGGACTCGAGCAAATCCAATCTCAATTAGTCGAACTTGAGCAATACTCCACTGATGGGAACTTGGCCGCTCGTTGGCTCACTGATATTTCCACCTTTGGTGATTTACATGAGGGATGCACAGTTGCCGACCTAGGGGCAGGCAATGGGGTGCTCGGCTTGGGTGCCATGGCTCTGGGTGCAGGCAGAACGGTACTGATTGATTCCGACCAAAATGCCTGCCATACAGCACAGTCCAATGCTGAAAAGATGGGATTTTCCGACTCTGTCGAAGTAATCCATGCTACTATCGGAACAGACTCTATCCAACTAGATTCGCCTGACGTCGTAATCAGCAACCCACCTTGGGGCAGGCAGTCTCCAAAGGCAGATCGCCCCTTTCTGGATGCCATCCTATCTACTGGAGCATCCTCTCATTTGATGCACAGTGCCGAGGCGAGTCACATAGAGCCACTGTTCGAGGAGCACGGATGGTCCGTAGAGAGGTATGGGGAGGCAGACTTCGCCCTTCCCGCGGCATACTCCCATCACAGCAGGCAGAGAGGTAAGACTAGAGCAGCTTTCTGGCGATTAACCCCGCAATAGTGGATCCAATATTTGCCGTACCGTTCATAGGGGGTCTTCGGCTCGGCGAGACGATGACAGCAACGGTCGGTGACCAAGTAACCCCCGGGTTTTCTGTCGAAGTTGACCCAGGAGACGAATTAGGCCATGGCCTCCATATGACCGATAGGGGGCCAGTCGCTGTACTCTCTGGTCATCTTGTGAGCAACTCAGGGGTCATTTCTGTAGACTCATCAGCTCCTAGGATAAATTCCCCGAAGGTCGGTGATGTCATTATCGGAGAGGTGAACCGGCTAAACGAGAAGACTGCAGAACTCCGGGTCCTTCACATAGAGACCAACGAGGGCGGACATAGAGCCGTTCCGGCCCTGAAGTTATTCGCGGACGTTTTTGTCTCTGAGATTGTAGACCGATTCATTCCATCGGCAGGAGACACGATGAGGAAGCGCGACATCGTTCGTGCCAAGATAATCCATGTCGAGCCGATGCTCAAGGCCACGACAAAGGGGGACCCAAATCTGGGGGTCCTCTACGCAGCCTGCCCTCCTTGTGGTGAGGATCTGCTACCAAGCGAGACTACCCCAGACTTCAACGTCGAGTGCCCTCGCTGCGACTACAGGGGCTTCAGGGCTCTATCGAATGGTTTCGGCCACGGTTTCGAAATCCCATCGGGTTCAGATATCCAGAAGTTAAACCGCCCCGGTGAGCGCTGGTCCAGCGAAGCAGAGTCCATGCTGGGTCATGACGGAGCAAGGCCATACTTGTCCCCAGTAGCCGATCACAGGAGGGGCTGGTCTCACGAGATACCAGAATCAGCCAAGAGATCCCCATCTTCGAGAGGCAGAGGCGGTGGAAGGCCGCAGAGGGAGATGCATCCTGCAAAGTGCACCCTTTGTGGAACACAGACGAAGGTCCCATTCAAACCAACCCCTGGAAAACCACTCAGATGCCGTGACTGCATGGACAGGGTGGAGTCTGGAAAGGCAAGCAAGGACGACCTAGCCAAGGAGAGAGAGGTCATGAAGAAAGCAAGGGGCAAGACACAGAAGGAGTTCGGAGTAAAACTGTTCATCGGTGGCGTGTCTTACGATGCCACGGAAGATGAACTAAGGGATGCATTCTCCGTACATGGAAAACTGAATGACGTCCATATGGCAATGGATAGGGAAACCAAGAAGCCAAGAGGATTCGCATTCATCACATTCGCAGACAAGAAGGAAGCTAAGGCGGCAATCAAGGCGATGAACAAGTCGGAATTCAAGGGAAGGCGAATCTCCGTCGAGGAATCCTCCTCCGGAGGACGAGGGAACAGCAAGAGAAGACGAAGAAGATAGGGTCGAACCGAATCAGACATAGAAGTCAGTTGACGCTTCGGGTTCCTCCATTGCAAGGTAGTCCTCAATAGCCCCATCTCCTCCAATTTTCTCCATTAGCCTGGCAGCCGTCTCTTTAGTGGTGTCAAGATCGAGATCCAGTGGGACTTCGAAGGCCTGCTCAATCCACTTGGCCATCCTGTCCGCTGCGAGGACATCTGAGCTTGCTCCGACAGTCTCTGCGATGACGCCGAGTGATGGCACACCCAATGTTGTAGACAACGATAGTACCAAGCCAGCAACTCCGATCATTCCGCCCTTTGGCTGGTCTCTACTTACGACAATGTCCTCCTTCTCGAGCTTCTTCCGGAAACCTTTGTCCGAGCAGACCGCGTAAATGGATCGGCATTCGGGTTCCGCAGCTAACCCTGCCAGGACAAGTAAACGTCTGGCCTCAGAGTCACTCGCCAATCCAAGAATCGCCTCCGCGACCTCGAACTGCCCGGGAGCAGTCATAGGCTGCATGACTCCAGTGATGATACAAACGTTCTCGCCATTGGGGAGAATAACGACTATGATGTCCAGTCTAGGTGGTCCGATCAAACCCTCATCAGACATTGTCGCATGAGGGGGGAAGTCGGGATGCAGAATCCATCCGATGGCTCTTGAAGGGTGCTTCTCGATCAGACCATCGACCAGAATCTTCCCGACGTTCCCCACTCCGGGCACCGCTTCTAGCACCATTGATTGCTTCGGAAGCCCTTCTCCCTCCAGCCAATGGACTCTGGTTCTATTCACGATTTACCATCCTTCCTTGGGCTAGGCAGAGATTTGACCCATTTCTCACTTCCAGCATCCTGCCTTTTCCTACGCCTAGCTCCCTGTGGGTCCTCTGGGGAGAACTTCAGAGCCGTCGCAACCTCCATCTTTCCACCACACTCCTTGCACTTCGCGCCAAGGCCAAATGACTTGCACTTGGTGCAGCGTTGAAGCCTAGTTCTAGCCATGGACGAAGACGAGCCCATCGATTAGGTTCATGAAGTATCTTCCCATATTGGGACTTTCAGAGCCTTTCAATGGCTATCGACCCTTCGACGGAACCTATCTTCTTTGACGCAGCCTCTTGGGCCGCTTCCCATACGGACTCTGCCGATGGGTAATCTGGCGCTTTGATGTCAACCCTATAGTTGGGCGCGCCATCATAATGGCAAGTAAGGGTGACCTCTTCCTCTCCTTCCGCACAATCCTCTGCTGCCTGTAGAGCACCGCTAATCGCATCAACTCCTTCTGGACCCCATACCTTAATCTCAAACAGGCCCCTAATTTCTACGAATGGGGGGACGATATTCTCGATTGCCAGTTCCGTAACAACTTCTATCCAGTCGCCTTCGAATCCAGCATCCTCTAGTGCACTATCAGTGATGGCACACTCCTCTAGAGCCCCATAAAGGGAGCCAAAGGAATCCTTCATCTCTTCCGATACTGCAGCCGTCTTCCCCTCTTCCCAACCAATCCTCTCTGCAGCGACCCTCATAATCTGGGATGCCCGTTGCTCGTTCTTCCAGGACTGGAGGGCGTCCCTTCTACGCTCCTCAGAAACGGATTTTATTGATAGGGTTACGCTATCCCTCTCTTTCTTAATCCCGATTACCTTGGCCACAACTCTCTGACCCTCTCTAACGTGGGCCCTAATGTTCCTGACCCATCCTGTAGCGATCTCTCCAATGAATACGAAACCCTCTCTCTCGGGGTAGGTATCTAGGTCTAGATATGCGCCGTTCTCTTTCACGCTTTTGACCGAGCAAACGACCAACTCTCCTTCTTCAGGCCAGTCGTTCGCTAAATCCGCCAAGACGCTTCCTCTCTAGTTCAGAACCTCAACCACGGTACATCCGGTTAGGTTGGCAAGCCCGCCAGCTGGTTCTGCAAGGGTCGAACCGCAAATTGGACAGGCCACTGTAGTCGAAGCCCTGTCGAAGAGTGTAGCCTCGTTTCCACAGTCTTTGCAACTAACTCTTAGGAATTTTCCAGCCAATATTTCACCTCAGTTATCCACAAGCTCGAACTTTCTAGCTCTCTTGCCCTTTGGGGAATGGGCTTTGCCAGTCTCAGTACACCTGAAAACTAGGTTCACTCTCTTGGTAGGCTTCTCCCCCGATGGCTTTGGCCTGGGGAAACCTCTGTATCCCGAAGTAACTCTCCTGAACCTTCTCTGCCCCCATTTAAGCTCACTTGCCCTTCTCTTCTTGACTCTCTCAACAGTGTGCTCGGTGTGCTTCCCAGCGAAGGGGCTGTAACGCATTATTTTCCTCGGCATCTTGACCATTCTTGCATCACCTAGCTTCTTGTGCGCCGCGAGCCACCGATGACCCGTATATGAATCTAGTCGAGCGATTCGACCAGATTGCCAGACCACGCCCAAGAAAAACACAAGAATCTAGTCATTGCCCGCAATTCATGTTCGGTGGCGACTGGGTAATCTGGATATCCCTCATGATCATTTCAGCCGGGAATAGCTTCCATCGAATGGGCCCATCCTTTGACAGGAGTCGGTTCGGTTTCCCATTGGTGCTTTTGGGCTTGACTTGCCTTGTCCTTCTACCAGATGAATTAACCGAAGGGGGAAAGGAACTGCACGGATCAATACTAAAATCGATTTTTATTGCATTCCCTCTTTCAATAGGTGCAATGATAATTCTCCAAAATTCTCCTACTTATGGGGAACGCAGCCTTCCGGGGCTTGTTTTCGGTTGGCTCTTGGTCACAGGATCATGGCTTGCCCTTTTCTCTGAGAGAAACACATTCTCGATTCTAGGGGCCGCTAGAGGGCTATTGGTAATCCTGGGTCTATTAGTAAGTCTAATTGTAGTCATCATTGGATCATATATGGCTGAGAGATCATCAGGACTGAGAGATGAGTCAGAGCCACTATCGAATGAGGAAGGGATTCTTGTACGGACGATTCTGGAAAGAAGACTGAGGGGAGATTAGCATGGGAATTGACCTCTCAGAAGCCCTGCTGCTTGTTTCAGGAGGATGCCTAGTTTTCTCCTTTATTGCATTAATTCATTTTGTTTCCACTTACAATTCATACAATCGTTCACTAGCATTTTTTTCTGCTTTGGCCATAGGGGCCACTGCATTCTATACGACCAACATCTCTACAAATTACAGTAAATTTGAATCATTGGAATTAGCCATGTCATCTGCAATCTTGGGCTTGCTCGAGCTATTTCCCATCTTTTTGGCAGTAATTACATTGGTATTGTTCAGGATAAGCCTCTTAACAAATCGGTCGGTGGACGCGTCGTCTTAGTAGGGTGAAACGTATGTCAAAGGGTACACCGAGTATGGGCAAGAGGCAGAAATCCACTCA
>MPLT02223246.1_pt1 | contig 14579 bp, 16 predicted proteins | sample 1617391 | NCBI WGS metagenome assembly MPLT02 (sample SAMN05944800, study PRJNA350692) | marine metagenome | biome: marine; feature: ODZ; material: water; isolation source: 70 m water sample filtered on 0.2 um supor filter | place: Pacific Ocean | collected 2012-04-08 | depth 70m m
CAGGAAAATCATTGGCAATTAGTAAGTCTGTAACGACAGGCAGTAATACTGATGCTCAGATAGTAAAAGCGGCACAAACAGCAGCCCAGTCTGAGATTGATACATGGGTATCACAAGTTACTAACATAGGTAAGACCTGGAACCCAGACACAGAAAAGATAGAGTAATGAGAGAATTTTTTGATAAAATGCCTTTCTGGTTAATTTCAGTACTAATATATGTAATAGGTGGTGCCATATTAATTTGGTTACTATTTAACACATAAAAAAAGCCCGCTAATTAGCGGGCTCTTCGTTTGTGTCATCTGTATCAGGTTCTTCCAAAATCTGCACAAGTCGATTAGTATATCCCTCTTTCGCAAGGGTTAATCTATCTAAAGTTCTTCTAGCTTGATTAGTTTCTTGGTCGACCAAATTAATTTCAATAACAAATGCCTTAGCTTCTTCACTTAATTCAGAAATAAGGTACTTCTTATCATTTAGTACTAATACAGGTTCTTCTCTAACTTCACTTTCGGTTGTCATTTGAATATATCCTTCCAGTTTCCACTTGTACTACCTCTTGCATACTCAGTAGCACGGTTTTCAAAAAAGTTGGTATGCTCAACACCATTTAACATATAATCTAACCAAGGTAAAGGGTTTTCATCGCTATGGAAGATGTTCTTTAAGCCTAAGCCTAATAATCTTCTATCTGCAATATATCTAATATATGCCTTTACTTCGTCTGCTGTTAATTCAGGAATTTCTGCATTTTTAAAGCAAGTATCAATAAAAGCATCTTCTAGTTCTACTACTCTTTCAGCAGCACAATAGATTTCATACTTCAACTTATCGTTCCATTCTAAAGGGTTCTCCCTAATAAATGTTTTAAATAAATTACTCATACTTTCTACATGAAGGGATTCGTCACGAATACTCCATGTAACAATCTGTCCCATTCCTTTCATTAGATTATGTCTAGGGAAATTTAAGAGTATAGCAAAACTACTAAATAATTGTACTCCTTCTGTAAAACCACTATAAACAGCTAATGTTTTAGCCATTTCAAATGGATTTTTCATATTAAAGTTTGTTAAGTAGTCATGTTTATCTGCCATAGCTTGTATCTGTGAGAACATTTTATATTCTCTCTCATCATACCCAAGTGTATCTAACAACAAAGCATAAGCTTCCTGATGCACTGCTTCCATAGAAGCAAATGCTGAAAGCATCATACGTATTTCAGGTTGTTTAAATGTGGGTAAATAATGAGTGGCATAGCCATCTGCTACATCTACGTCAGCTTGTGTAAAGAATCTAAATATCTGGGTAAGCAACTGTTTATTGCCCTCCGATAGTTTCTCTCTAAAATCCTTTAAGTCATCAGCAAGATTAACTTCCTCTGGAAGCCAGTGCATTTGCTGTTGTAACTTGTAGGCTTCAAAAGCCCACGGATAGTTAAACGGTTTATAATAATTTCTTTCTTCTAATAAATTTGCCATTATCCCTCACATGCTAAACAAGCATCTTCTTCTTGGTAGTCGAAGATGTACTCTCTTAATTTCTTATCCGATACTGTATCGGCCCTTTTTATTGCCTCACTACGTAAGTAGTAAAGCGTTTTCATTCCTTTCTTCCATGCCATCATATGAACATTATGTAGTTCCTGTTTTGACACGTCAGCAGGAAAGAAAATATTACAACTTTGAGACTGGCAAATAAATTCCTGCCTCATAGCTGCTAATTGTATAACCCATCTTTGGTCTATTTCTACTGCTGTAGCAAATACTCCTTTCTCATTCTCGTTCAAAAACTCTAAGTGTTGAACTGATCCATGATTTGTGATAATACTTTTCCAAATTTCGTCTGTGTTTCTACCCTTCTTCTCCAGGAGCTGTTCAAGATACTTGTTTTTAAGTAAAGAACTCCCTGTCTTAGTTTTTTGAGTAAAAGCATTAGCCCTGTAAGGCTCAATACTAGGACTTGTATTACCACATATAATGCTAGAGCTAGCATTAGGAGCAATAGCCAAGAGATGAGCGTTGCGTACTGTTCCACTTTCATCATCTGGACACGCTCCTCTTTCTTTAGCAAGTTCTTCAGTTTCAAACTGAGCTTGCTCTTTTATATGCCTGAACATAGTATAATTTGTACTTTGAGACCACATACTTTCAAAAGCTATATTCTTCTTTTGTAGGTATGCATGGAATCCCATTGCTCCAAGTCCAATACTCCTTTCTCTCATGGCACTATATTTTGCCTTCTCTAGAGAGTCTGGAGCGTTTTCGATAAAGTAATCTAATACATTATCTAAAAATCTAACAAGATCTGGGATAAAATATTCATTATCCTGCCACTCGTCAAATTTTTCTAAGTTTACGCTTGATAAACAACATACTGCTGTTCTATCTTCATTAGTTGGTAGAGTAATTTCAGAGCAAAGGTTGCTATGATTTACTGTCAATCCTAAATCTTTTTGAAAGTCTGGTAAGGCTTCATTTACAGTATCCTCAAACATTATGTATGGTTCTCCTGTTTCTACTCTATTTTGAATCAGTTTTACCCATAATGTTTTTGCTGATACAGTTTTTGTAACCTTTCCACTATGTGGATCAATTAATTCCCAACTATCGTCAAATCCTTCTTCTTGTGTTGCTTTATCTATTAACTCCATGAAAGAGTTAGGAATAACAACAGCGTGATGAAGATTAGTTGACTTTCTGTTAATGTCGCCACCAGTAGGCTTCCTGATATCAAGAAACTCTTCAATTTCTGGGTGACTAATGTGTAAATATGATGCATAACTTCCTCTCCTTGTAACTCCTTGACTGAACGCTAACATCTGTGCGTCCACTACTTTCATGAACGGGATTACTCCCGTACTTTCACTCCCGTGACTTGTTTTAGAACCTACACTACGAACTGAACTCCATGTCCCGCCTATTCCTCCACCTACGGAGGATAGCCAAGCATTCTCTGTATAGTGGTCACTAATACCACCTCTGCTGTCTTCTACATAATTAAGAAAACAACTAATAGGTAATCCTCTTTGTGTTCCACCATTCGAAAGAATTGGAGTCGCAAACATAAACCACAGCTTACTAGCGTAGTCATAAATTCGTTGTGCATGCTCATCATCATCAGCAAAAGCAGTAGCTGCCCTTGCAAATGCGTCTTGGGGAGATTTTTCGGTATCTATCATATACCTATCTTGCAGAGTTCTTAAACTAAACTCGTCAAGATACTTATCTCTTTCATAATCAATTATCATTCAAATATTCCTTTACGTTTGAGGATAAATCCTCTAAGTCCATTCCTGATTCAATTAATGCTTGCTCTGAATAACTCTCCAAATCCATGAGTTCAGCATTTAACAATAATTGATCAGCATTTTCATTAAGAGACTGTATGAATTTATACTTACTGTCTATTGGACAGGAATCATATATATCATACAGGTCTCCGTATTGTTCTATAAGTTGTGTAGCTCTCTTGGGGCCGATACCAGAGATACCAGGTACATTATCCCCTGCATCTCCAGCTAAACATTTGAATGTCAGAAAGTGTTCTGGTTCAAAATCATAGTGCTCGTCCCAATTGTCTACGGTTATTTCTTTTCTAGTAACAGTAGAAAATCTAGAAACTCCATCTTTAATAAGTAAATCCCAGTCTTTATCTGACGATATCAACCATATATCTCCTATACCAAATTCTTCTTTCTTTCCTACTATCCAAGCGGCTAAGTCATCAGCTTCCAATCCGCCTTGTTTTATTACTAGGTGGCCTTTATCTTCTATTCGTTTAAAGGCGTTTGCAAATTCTGCCATAAAAACTTCAAATTCTTTTTTCTCTGAATCTGTCTGGTCTTTATACTTTTCCTTCCTATTTGCTTTGTATTCGGGGAAAAGGTTTTTACGGTATACACTACCGCCATCTGCAAGAACAATTATATTTCCACAGTCATAGGACTTAGCTAGACTTTCAACAGTCTTTACATAATCATTAGTGTAATATGGTACTTTCTTATACCTCCACCTAAACGCGATGTTTAGTCCGTCTACTATCATTAAATTGTCATTTTTTTCTTGTTTTCCTATTTCTGTAAATTTCATTTATTTTCCCATAATGTTCCTTTTCTCCAAGCCTCTTGAGCTTCCTTTTCGGTTAGACCACAGAGTACACAAGGACTCCCTACTGGAATCCAAACTTTTCGTTCTTCACAATCGTGAAACCAAAAAGTATCTGTTATATCCATTATTCTAACCTGCTTATATTGTCCTCCTTAATTACCTCTATTTTATCTAACAGAGGGTGAGTCCAACCGTGAGAGACGATATATGTGTTCAATGTCTCTCCTAATAATATCTCAACTAACTTCTCTCTTCCATTGTCGTCAAGCACTGCTATAACTTCATCAAGGAACAAAGTGTTAATTTGTGAACTCGAAATACTACTCATTAATTTCCGTATTGCGAGTAATGTAGCGGTATTAACTCTTGCGAGCTCACCACTTGATAATGCTAATATGTCCACAATCTTTGCATTATCTGTAATTTCTACGTTGAGTCTGTCATTTGTAACAACAAACTCTAAACTGAAACGACCATCGCTAAGTTCAGCGAGGTAATCGTTTGTTAAATCCTCGAGATCTTTTACTAGATTCTCGATTTTATAAGCAAGTAGTCCGTTTGTACTAAATGCTTTCTTTAATATTTCTAAATGGGTTGACTTATCTTCAACTTTTCCCAAAGCTTCCACAATTTCTTCAAGTTCTTTTTCAAAACCAGCAGTCTGCTCTTGAATTATTTCCAACCTCGTATTATGTTGTGTTGCACTATTATTTTCATTCGCAACACGCCTTACTTCTTCCTGCAATCCCTGTATCTTGGAAGAAAGGGTGGAAATTTGGGAAGAGACTTCCTCTTTGTCGAAAATCGTGAGAGGTAGATTGTTATCCACCTGTCCAAGAGTTTCTTCAAATTCTTTCTGTAATGCATCTCTCCTTCCAACTCGAAGATTGTTTGCTCGACCTTTTTCAAGTTCTTCTTCAATATCTTCTTCATCATCAATTCCATGAGTTATTGTTTTTACATAACCCATTCGAAGTTCTTCCATCTTATCCCAATCTATCTCTTGCTCACAGGTAGGACATACGCCCTCAAGCTCTGCGATCTTCTCTAAATGCGCTTGAGCTGCAGACAATTCGGCACGAATAGTGCCCTGTTTCTGCAACATAGCGTCAAGAGGAACTATCTCACCAGAAATTAGCCTATCAGGGTTGGTAGCTAACTCCTGTGATTTCTCAATATAAAAATTATTATCTATAATTTTTTTATTTTTCTCAGAGATTTTTTCAAAATCGTTCCGTAACTGCTGTAAATCTTCTTCGTCTTTTTGTGAGATTTTTGGTAAATCTTTTATCGGTAGTATGTCTATACTCTCCAATTTATTTTCATCTAACCATTTCACTATCGTATCTGACTTACTCTCTAGACTATTTATCTCTAGTGTAACTTCTCGTGCTGCTTCTTTGAAAATATCAAAGAACTCTACATATTCAGTTAACTTTAGCAAATCGATAAGAAACTTTTTTCTATTCGTATCTGTCGCAGTTAAAAACTGTAATGAAGCATTAGTATTCTGATATACTAGCTGTGTGAAAGTTTTAAAATCTAATCCTAACAATTCTTGAACGGTCTTATAAGTATTCGTTGCGGTATGAGATGATATATCTTCTCCATTTTTCCACAGCTTACACTTAATTGTAGCCTTTCTAACTACATCAATTTCATACTGGTCATCATCTACATCAAATGTAAGATTTATACTGTATCCATCATTGATAAAGCGGTTTTGAATCTCTTGTTTTTTAATTCCTTTACTATTCTTATTGAATAAGACTTCCTCGATAATAAGTGGTATGGAAGACTTGCCTTGTCCATTTGTCCCAACGAGTTGGGTAAGGTTACTATCATTAAGGTCAAGACTATTTGCTTTCCCATAGCTGAAACAGTTATCCCATTGTAGCGTTTTTAGAGTAATCATTAAACACTCCCATTATTGTATTTATCTTTTCTTCATTTAAATTAAGTATTGCACTCAAATACTCTGCTAATTCTTCTTCCATAGTTAAGTCTTTCAGATTTAATGTAGATTCACTACTTCGTTTTACTACTTTCTTATCGAGTAGTTCTGAGTTCTTAACATTGGCTAAATCAGCTACATCACCTTCTATTTCATAAATAGTGTGATGAAAGTCTGTTAGTACCATATCTTCCTGACTAGTTACAGTTTTTCTAATTAACTGTGGTAGGTCAAATTCATGCCATGTCCAAGTCCAGTCGTCATGTATGGTTATATATCCTGTACTGACTTCTGCTCTGTGAAAAGAGGTAGTCATTGGGCTGCCTGGATAGACTATATTTCTTTGTGTATTTGAGTGACTATGCAAGTCTCCAGCAAAAACTACTGGAAATGCATCTAGTCTATCCAAATCAACCTCTGGTACAACATGAGGAGGTATCTCACCCCTCACATGAATAAAGAGAGGCTTGTTTACATTACACTTCTCTATTGATGTAGGCTTATGTAAGTCTGCATACGGAAGTATTGTAAAGTCCCCATATTCTGTAGTTTCGTCTACTATTGTAACGAGCTTATTAACATCTTGGGTTGCTCTCTTTAAGTTTGAAAAGAATGTTTTATTTTTCTTAGTCGCTTCATGGTTTCCATCATAAATATAAGTAGGTATGGTCACCCCTCTCACAAAATCAAAATAGAGTGTGAGTTCGTCCATCGAAGGGACTCTATCAAATAGGTCTCCACCTATTATATGGGTATCATGTGACTTTTCAAGTTCTCTTATATCTTGAAAGAATAGTTCAAAACGACTGCACGCCCACGGCAAGGGAACATTCTTCTGCCCTAGCTTTAAGTGCCAGTCTGCCGTAAATAAAATCATGCTACGAAATCTTCTCCAGGTTGCCATTCACAGCCAGTTAATCCACCAGCTTTAAGTGCTTCCAAAGTTCTTAAAATTTCATTTGCATTTCTTCCTGTATCTAATGCATTTACTGATACGTGTTGTATTGTGCCATCTTCATCAACTATGAAAGTAGCTCTATAGCATACTCCTTCCTCTCTATTAACTATTCCTAGTTCTTCAGAGAGTTCTAGTCCACAGTCGGCTACAAGAGTGTGGCTAATGTTTTGTATAAGTTCATTATCTTTTTTCCAAGCTAATTTACAAAATTCATTATCGCCACTAATTCCAACTACATTACAGTGATTCACTAAACTATCAAATGCCGCTATCTCTGTAGGGCAAATGAAAGTAAAATCTTTTGGGTAGAAGTATATTACTGACCAATCTCCGTAAAGATGATCGCTACTAAATCTAACCATATTGTTGTTTCTGTCCACACCATTTAGTGCAAATGCGTCTGGAAATTGTTCTCCTACTGACATCATGATAATGAAAACTCCTCATTAACCTCTGAAGGTGTTTCAGTTTCAGGTTGAGTTATTCTTTGAAGTAACTCTAACTGTGCATCAGGAGTAGGTCTTGGTAGAACGTCGTCCATTGAACGAAGCTCTGCTATTGCCTTTTGCTCTGTTTCATTTAAAGCTCTAGACTTGCTTTTAAGAGCTTGTAATCTATACTCTACATTAAAAGCCATTGGCCCAGTTTTAACTCTTTGAAAATATACGTCCCAACCAGTTTCAGCATCAGTAGGATCACCTAAATCTTCTGCTGCAATCATGATTTGTTCCATTAATTTTTTCTTTAAGTTAAGAACTTTAACATTTCCATCGCTTGGGTCGATGCATTGAATTGCATATGCCCAACCGCATTTTAAATCAGGAAAGTACTCTCTTACGTAGTCTTTTTCCTTGTTATTGAATGTTTCAGTAGCTCTATCAAAAGCTAAACATTCCATAGGGATATTTTTATTGTTTTCCCCTTTCACCCAATATACATATCTTGGAAGTAAGTCTCCGACCATGCGAACGACATTATCACCTTCTTTATAGGTATACTGGTCAATTTTTCCTTTCTTAGCAGACCCTTGAGCCTGATTAAATTTTATTGCCATTGTTATTTTCCTTTGCGTTATCCTCGAATTTAAAATAAATTATTTCATTTTCTATCCGAAGCAATCTATTGTTGTTTATAATATCTAAAGACACAGGTAGATGTAATATCTGTAATGTTGTATCTTTAGTCTTTTCGTAATGATAGTAATTCCTATATGAAGCTACTGCTAAATATTCAGCGGCTTCAGTCATACTATACTTTCTTGCTCCTATGAGGAGTTCTTCTGGATTTAGTAAAAAACTATATCCCAAAAAATCTTTCCCATAGTATTTATAAGTTTTATCCTTCGTACTGAAGGGAATACGTTGATAAGTTAAGAGTTCGAGTACTGATATAATCTCAGTCGAATCGCCTTTTGTGGCTCTCATTATTTTATCAAAATTGTATTTTATCATATATTATAACAAAATTTAAAGTCCGTGTCAAGTAATATTTTTCGGAGGTTGTTACAAGGTTGATACTTCATAACCCTGTTTAACATAATACCCTAAGCGCGCGTTAGCTTGACGTCTTGCGGTATTACCCATCAAATGTATATCTATTACTATTGGCTGTTGTTTCCCTTCATACTGTCGAATAATTCTTCCAATGAGCTGTGTAAGCAAGGGCTCATTATTTACTGGTGTGCCTAATACTAAGCAACTAAGAATATCTAAAGATATACCCTCTGAGAAAATACTTTGTGTCCCATACAGTATGTTTTTATCTTCAAATATCTGGTTTATAATATCAGGTCTTTCTTCGTGGGGGATTGCTCCCGTTACACAAACTGCGTCATCACCAGTGAGTTTGGCACAGTTTTTTAAAAAATCTACTCTATCAGATACTACTAACACTTTATGACCTCGTGCAGCATATGCACTTGCAGTCATGGCGATAGAATTTTGATACTCTGGGTTATAAGCCAGTTCATTTATTCTATTAGCCCAAGGTATAGCATTTCCGTCCATAAATCTTATTGGAAGTTTTAGAATATCTACTTTAGGCGTCATAAAGTTTTCCTTTGCAGGTTTTATAACATTATCACTAAAGTAGTCTCTAAATACTACGTGTCTACCATCTTTTCTTGTTAATGTGCCTGTAAGTCCAATCTTATATCTAGCACAATTTTTATCTATAATTCTTGAAAAAGTTGGACTACTAACATGATGCATTTCATCAAGTATTACTAGTCCAAATTCTTGTCGAATCTCTGGAATCTTTCTGTATAGCGTTTGAATGTTCCCTACTACTATAGGACTATCAATATCAAATTGTCCGCTTCCTACCACTCCTGGCTCAATTCCAAATACTTTTCTAACTTCATTTTCCCACTGCTTTCTTAATGTTAGAGTGTGGGTTACTACTAATGTTTTTTGACCCAGCTTTGAAGCTATTGCTAAAGCTGTAAATGTCTTTCCCCAACTTACCCAAGCGTTAATTATACTGCTGTCATGTATTTCTTCATAAACCGACTGTTGACTTGGCCTTAGTTCAAACTTAAATGGGGGAAATTCTACGGGTTTTGTAATTCGTTTGTCTTTTATATCATGGTCAAGTGGTATTAAATCGGTTCTTCCAGAAGGGATTGTTACTAAATCCTCTCTAATAGTTCCCATATTTTTAATCACTATAGGCGGATCATCATATCTAAACGAAGGTATCGAGTATGTTAATTCATCATCAATTTTCTTTTTTTGATGGGGAAGAACATCTAAATATATTCTATCACTAATTACTGCTTTCATATCCTTTAAACCATTGTACTAATGAATACCTAGTGCCTTTTGTAACAGGTTCTACCTCATGAAGTAGGTTAGAAGGGAAAATTATTACAGTCCCTCGCTCATTTGTTACAGGACTAGGAGAGCCTCCTATTCCATATAAGCATAAGTCTCCTCCTTCATATTCTGAAGGCTTAGAAAGTTGAACACTAATACTAAGTATTCTCTTATTGTTTTCATCTGCATCACAATGCGGCCCATAGAAATCTCCTACATTATAAGTTGCAAATTGTAAATCTTCAGCTTCTTCTATTACATAATTTTTATAGTGTGTTATAACTAATTCATGCATAAAACTTTTAGTAAACTCATTATTTATAAAAGAAACTTTGGTCGATCTCCCTTTAGATTTTTTGTTTGTTTGTCCAAGACCTGCGTCTAATTGAGGGCGGCTTTTGCCTTCCTTTATAATAGTATCACAAGCCATATTAGGTACTAACGATTTAAAAATCTTTATCATATTTTTCTCCATGTGTCTTTTTTCTTTTTATCTGATGTATCATATAAAATCCAAGGGATTCCGTCTCTGTGAAGCACGCCTGCCCAAGAGTTACTCTCGGACAGGGGCCTCTTAAGAGTGAAGGGGAAAGGGCAATCTTTAAGCCACAGCACACTGGCTATGGTTTTTTTCTCCACTCTCAAAATCTTATGGTATTTCAAACTTACTTTTGTTGTTTTTTCTTTCTCAAAGAAGAATCCAGAATTATCTATATAATACTTGCCCTGATGGTTTAATAAATCTGGTATATCTTCAATCATGTACTTTAAAGGATATATACTTTTCATTGGGCTTTGTAATCTTCTTATGCCTAAAGTATTTCCTTTCATATTTGTGTCGTCTAACACTTCTCCTTCCACCCATAAAAGTCCGTCTACTAGTTCTACATTATCAGTATGCACAACAAATAGAGGGAATTTTAGTTTATCATAAATCATATTTAGATTCAAACTTTCCAAACGAATAATCGTCTCCCACATCAAAGTCGCAACCTACGGGGCAGTCTGGAATACTAACTCCTCTGTCTCTTTGAATGCATTCTCTAACTAAATAACTGTAAGAGTCTACTGCAGTCTCAGATACCTCTGCTAGTATTGAATCATGTACTAAAGCAAATATCTTTGCTTCGGAACCCCACGGCATATTCTTTAATTCATTATGAGTATCAATTGCTCCCAATAAATTTATATCTGAGGCTATCGATTGAACTAAGAAGTTTAGGCCTGACCTAACTTCATGACTTGCTACTCCCTTGTTATCAGAAGTTACATTAGGTAGTCTTCTTTTTCTTCCAAAGTGTGAGTATATAAATCCATTATCTCGTATAAAGGCAGACGAATAATCAATCCAAGCTTTTAATCTATGAAACTGTGTGAAATAATCTTCAATCACTTCTTTAGCTTCATTTATACTAAAGTATTTTCCTGAGTCTTGTGTTACCTGTTGTGATATTTTATTTGGGCCTGCTCCATACATTATTCCGAAAGTAACAGCTTTTGCCATCTGTCTTTCAGTAGAGTAGTGTTCAGTTACTTCTTCAACAGTGCCAGGTAGATCAAATACTAACTTAGCAATTTGACTATGGAAATTACCGCCTTCTCTAAATACATTCATTAAATTTTCATCTTTTGCTAGTACGGCAGCTACATACACTTCTGCTGTAGTTAAATCCATTGCAACTATTTTATTGCCTGGCTTAGCTTTAATACAACCTTTTACTATAGGATTATCTCTAGGTATTTGTTGCATATTCATTTTACCACTACTGGATAATCTTCCAGAAGTTGTACTATGAATATTAAAACCTGTTCTTAATCTATCATCTTTATCAAGTTGTGGTAAAATTTTATCCAAATAAGTATTTTTAATTTTTGACTTTTGTCTAATACTAATAATATGTTTTGGTATATCATTTTTTACTGCTAACTCTTTTAATGCTTCTGCATCAGTTGTATCCGCTCCAGTACCTGTTTTTCTTCCTGTCGGTTGTAGTCCAGCATAATCAAATAATAATTTTCGTAATTGTACTGTGCTATTAGGGTTAAATTCCTTTTGCTCAATCCTTTCAAAAGTTTGAACAGCATCAAACTTATATAGTTCTGCTACTGCATTATCAATATCTTCTTGCATTAACACAGCGGCCTTTGCTAGTCTATCCCTATCAAAAGGAACTCCAGCATCTTGTACATCAGTTAAAAATCTACAAGCAGGTTTTAATATATCTGTATATACTCTCCAAAGTTTTGGGTTACCTTTAACTTGTGGGTATAACTTTTCAAAAATTAATAGTGTTACTACTGCGTCCATTGCAGCATAGTCCTTCATTACTTCGTAAGGAACTATATCCCATGTAAATTGGTCTTTCAGTATTCTATTAGCTTTTCTATATCCATCTATCCAATCATTTAGAGGTTTTTCATAGTCTCCATAAGGAGTATATTGCATTGCAAGTTGTTTTAATCCATGTGTTCCTGGTACTTCATTTATACAGTAATGTAATAACATAGTGTCCTCAAAGTGGGGGAATTTAAAATTGAAATGATACTCAAAAAATGCTAAGTCAAATTTAGCATTATGAAATACTACTGCTTTTGTATTAAAAAGTTCTTGCATCATTCTTTCTGCTTTTTCATCTATTATATCTGTAAGTACATAAGCTCCTTTATTCTTTTCATAGGACATACTGAAACCAATCATATAACCATCTCTAGGGTATAATCCTGTAGTCTCTGAATCAAGTCCTATAAATTGATTATCGTGGTTTAAAGCCTTCTCTAAGAATTTATACAGCTCTTCAGCAGTATCAATTCCTTTTGCATTTTCTTCGGTTACTTTTTCTACTTTTAGTTCTCCACTAATAAATTTTATTATATTATTCTTACTTTCTTCCCACATAGGCTTAGCTTCGGGTTTAAAAGCCAGCATAGATGGGTTAATTGCGGGTAAAAATTTATCTTCTACACATCTACCACTATATTCTGTGATTTTTGTTAATTTTGTATAGGATTTTAGTGCTTCAGACCCAATAAGTATTACCCATTCATATGCATCAATATCTATATCTATATCTACGTCTGCTTTCAATACTTTCTTTTTACTAGAGTCTGAGCATAATGCATATCTATCAAATTCAAATGCATTCTCAAATGTTTGTTCGTAGTTTGTTCTACTTGGTTTTGCTTCTATTATTGCTACGTTAGCCATATAATCTTCCTTTTAATTCTGTTGTTTGTTGTTTGTTTAAATCGCCTGGGTCTGTATTATTTGGTAGTGATTCAATTCTAGGAGAAAGTTCCGCTTTTTCAGCTAGAAGCTTTACATGCTCAGCTGCTTTCTTTCCTGCGTCATCTCCATCAAATAATATATCTACTCCTACTATATTTTGTAATTTAAGAATAGAGAGTTTATCTACGTCTACGTTGTTTGTACCAAAACAACATATCGCATTGGATAAACCCTTGTCGAAAAGATTTATCATATCAAAAATCCCTTCGACAAGAATTATCCTACCTTTTATAGGTTCTACTACTGGTGGGTATAAAGGTAAAGTTGCTTTACTAGGGGCAATCATATATCTGGGCGTTGCTGTATATGTCATATGTCTACCTATAAATGCTACTATCTTTCCCATTATATTTGTTACAGGGAATACTACTCTACCATTAAACTGCGGGTGAGGGTGAGTAAATGCCTCAAAGTTTTTATAAGTTTCTGGATTTATACCTCTCCAATTACCCACATAATTAGAATACCCTTTTGGCATCTTATATCCCGAACTTCCAGCTCGTTTCTCTTGTATTTTTTCTCTTAAGCTCTGTCTTTTTATTTCAAGAAAGTTGGGAAGTGCTCCAAAGTGTTTAAAGACACTTCCCTTAAAACCACATGAAAAGCAATGAAAAATCCCTGTAGTATTGTCAATTCTCATACTAGGGTTTGTATCTTCGTGGTCAGGGTTCAAACATTTAGTTAAGAAATCCCTGCCCGAAACTTTATAATCAATTGCTTTTTCTAGTAATAGTTCTTCTACTTTCATATATTAAATATCGCTATTAGAACTATCGCTAGTATTAGTCCCATTATCATTTCCATTATCATGTTTCCATTCCAATTCTTCGCCTAAATCTTCGTATTCAGTCATCTTTCTTCCTTGCCCGTCAACTTCATGTTCATAGTATAGGCTTTTAAATACTAATTCTTGAAGTTGGAACCAGATAGCTATTGCTTTATTTCTAAATTCTTTGTCTGACCATAAGTAAAATACATTATGGTAATCAGCTAAGAATCTATGAACTATTATGTTTAAATTAAAATCTGGATCGATTTCTTCTTTAATATGTACTACTGCTCGAAGTCTTTGACTACCTGCTAAAGGATACCAGCTTTCCATAGTTAGTATTGGGTTTTTCATACCTTCTTTTAGTAGACTTTCTACTAAAGGTTCATTAAGAGGCACCCCATGTATATTCCTATCCACAGTTTCTTGCTTTAGAATAAAGTTAGTTGTTACCTTTCTTACTTCAAAAGGGGGTACCGCTACTAAATTAGCAGCTGTTCTACCTACTCTATCACTTACCATTGTCTGCTCTCCATCTTAAAAACCTATCAATTAAATTCTGTTCTTCCCTTAGTTTGTCATCATCTGCCTGGTAATCTTTTTTAGTATAAGGTATCTTACTTCCATCATCCCCTATTTTGTAACCATTAACATAAGCAGTTTCATTAACTTTATGTTCTATACC
>MPLT02122721.1_pt1 | contig 14560 bp, 12 predicted proteins | sample 1617391 | NCBI WGS metagenome assembly MPLT02 (sample SAMN05944800, study PRJNA350692) | marine metagenome | biome: marine; feature: ODZ; material: water; isolation source: 70 m water sample filtered on 0.2 um supor filter | place: Pacific Ocean | collected 2012-04-08 | depth 70m m
TCTTAGCTCTAATTCATTATTTAGAAGATTTCACCCGTTGGGTAGCGCACAGATTGCTATTCTTCGCATAACCTTAGCCAAGATGGCTCGAGTTTTTAGCGGAATCCAACCCTCAGGTGACCTCCACCTTGGCAACCTTCTTGGCGCGCTTGTGAACTGGGTAAATCATCAAGAGGAACACGAATCTGTTTATTGCATAGTGGATCTCCATGCCCTGACACTTCCGAAAGATGCAGAGGAGCTGAGATCCAACACATTAGAACTCGCCCAGCTTCTTATGGCTGTCGGGCTAGACCCGGATAGGTGTACATTATTTGTTCAAAGCCATGTTCCGGAGCATTCCCAATTAGCTTGGCTTATGGAATGCACTGTGAGCTATGGGGAATTAAGTCGCATGACGGCGTTTAAGGACAAGTCTGATCGTAGTGACTTTATCTCTGCAGGTTTATTCACCTACCCTGCCCTTCAGGCTGCTGATATTCTTCTTTACGACACTGACTTGGTTCCAGTTGGTGACGACCAACGTCAGCACATCGAAATCACAAGAGATATTGCTGAACGATTCAATCACCGGTTTGGAGAAACTTTTGTTGTCCCTGAACACGTTATACCTCCAGCTGGGGCGAGAGTCATGGACTTACAGCACCCTGACCGAAAGATGTCAAAGTCCCAGCATTCTGTAAATGGAACAATAAACGTGCTGGAAAGCCCTGATAGCGTCCGGAAAAAAATAAAACGGGCAGTAACTGATAGTGATGGCGAAGTGCGATTTGATTTTGAAAGCAAAGCGGGTGTTTCTAATCTCCTTTCGATTCTTGGGGCGGCGACGAACACTTCTCCTGAGAAAGTGGCTGATTCATTTGAAAGGTACGGGGATCTCAAAACTGCCGCAGCTGATGCGGTCGTTGAACTTCTAGCTCCTATCCAAGAGCGATTCGCCGATCTACAGGCTGACCCAGCAGAGACACGGAGATTGCTGCAGATTGGTGCGGATAAAGCCCGGGAAGTTGCTTCTCGCACTTTAATGCGCGCTCAACAGAATTGCGGCCTGCTCGAAGGTTAACGACGCCGGGCCTCTCTTACCGCATGCAAGGCAATAGCTGCAGCCGTAGCGACATTGAGTGAGTCGACGTTTCTTGACATGGGTATCCGGAACCTCAAATCGCACTTATCCAATGTTAGTGAAGTGAGCCCCTCGCCCTCTGCTCCAACTAGTAATGCCACTCGGGTTTCCTCACTAAGGGCTAGGCCTGATATATCTTCAGCTTGAGGATCAGGTGTCAGCCCAACACAGGTAAATCCCGATGACTTTAGCATTGTTAACCCTTCTTGAAGGTTAGAGATCCGAGCATGTTTGACTGCAAATACTTGACCCATAGATACTCGCACTGACCTCCGATACAGAGGGTCACATGAGGCTGAGTCCGCACAGACAAGGTCGGCGTCTAAAGCTGAAGCGTTTCTAAAGAGGGCGCCCATATTCGTAGGATTTGTAACATTTTCTGTAATGACAACAGTCTTAGCTGATTTCATTTCATCAGTGAACGACAATGCTTTAGGGCGGATAAAGGATCCGATTGGATCTCTGATACTGGCCCGCCCTGAAATAGCGAAAATAACAGGTTTTTCGCAGATCAGCACCGTCGTAGTATCTGGAATGCAAGCTGGGAGCGGCTTCTTCCTCGAGGAATCAATTACCAATGTTGACAAGACATGTCCTGCTGCTAATGCGCGCTCAATTACTTGGTCCCCCTCAGCAAGGAACGTCATCTCCATATCTCCTCCCGGTCGTTCACGGTCTTGACGAACCTGATGATCATGTAGCCCTATAAAATCTTGGATGAGTGAGTCATCCGGGTCTTTAACGCGGTGTTGGTTCATATTCCATCAGCTTTTCGTAACAATGCGATTACCCCAGCGGGAATATTTTTGTGCTCTTCTCGGTCATGGTGATAGCGAGCCCATGCTACTGCTATAGAAGCGCTTCCGGCTTCCTCCAACAGCTCAGCTCCTCGTTCGTTATGCAGGCAATACCAATAGATTTGTTTTTTTAGCCCTTCCTTAGCCCCCCAAGTTTCTATCCTTTTCTCGGAAAGAAGACTTTGTAAGATTGTTGCAAATACCCTTCCAGCCACCCCTAACTCGGCTTCAGCCTTTCCCACGTCGTGAAGGGCAGCAGCAACAACGTGCTCTGACTTATAGGACTCTGGCGAGGCACCGATGATAAATTTTGCATTTCTGACGCTGTGAATTCTGTCGATCCGAGGCTGCGACAAGTACAGTGCTTTTTCTTCATCAGATAGGAGGGCCAGTAATTCAAATTCGGTTCTTTGGTCAACCCGAAAGATCAACAACGAAGTAACGAACCTTTTCACTAAGTGAAGTGGAGATCCCATCCGCGACATTTTTACAATAGCGCCCGTGGGTGAGCTGAACGGTAAACTTCAATAAGTTGATCCCGAGAGACCTGCGTATACACCTGCGTTGTTGAAATACTTGCATGGCCTAGAAGCTCTTGGACTGTTCGAATGTCGGCTCCATGCTCAAGCATATGTGTAGCACATGAATGTCGAAGTGTGTGAGGAGATAGCCGAGATCCGAAACCGACTTTGCTTCCGTACTTTTTCACTATCCCCCATCCACCTTGTCTAGTTAGTCTTCGGCCTCTCCTATTAAGAAACAAAGCTTCGCTATCATCCCTGCTGGCCCAACGCTCTGGCTCAAATGATCCTCTTCCTTCCGAACACAACCACTTCATTAGTGCGGTTTCCGCACATCTTCCCAATGGAACGATCCGCTCCTTGTTTCCCTTCCCTAGGACTTTAAGGAGTTTCTCTGATAGGTCGAGGTCACTGATAGATAAGGCAATAACCTCGGAGATCCTCGCACCAGTTCCGTAAAGTATTTCAAGCATAGCCCTGTCTCTTCTTGCTATTGCCCCATCTCCATCGACAGCGAAAAGTAGTTCTGATACTTCCTTTTCACTTATAGGCTTCGGCAATCCTCGTGGGACACGAGGAAGTTCGACATTCTTAGTCGGATCATCGCTTCGAATATTCTCGACTGCAAGAAACCGGTGGAATGACCTCACTGACACCATCGCTCGAGCGACTGTAGATGGCGCCTTGCCGTCAGACTGAAGTTCGCGAAGATATTTGATGATAGAGGCCTGCTCTACGGTTGCTAGTTTCTTTCCTTTTTCTTCTAGCCATAGAACATAGTTCTGCAAGTCTCTTTCATAGGCGCTTACCGTTGATTCTGCTCTTCCTCGTTCGACGCGAAGCCAAAGCAGGAAATCTTTTATTTCTCTTAATCCAGATTTAGGTGCCTCATTCATCTAACGCGCTCTTTAGCAAGCATGAGTCCCACTATCGATTTCGCATCGACGATACGCTTCTCTGCAATCATTTGCGGCACGTCATCTAGGTTTATGTGGACTATTTCCATGTACTCTTCTTCTGTGCCCTGTCGGCTATCGGGAACCGGAACGCAATCAGTCGCTAGGTAGCAGTAAGAATACTCATCACAAAAACCTGGAGAGTTGTAATATTCTCCAAGTAGGTGAATTTTTCCAGCGCTGAGCCCCACTTCTTCAATAAGTTCTCTCTTAGCTGTTTCCTCTGGGGGTTCCCCATCGATATCTCTTTTGCCAGCGGGAATTTCTAGTAGATACTGATCGGCGGCGCAGCGATATTGGCGAATCATGGTAACTGTTGAACCATCGAGAGGGACAATGCATACAGCTCCTGGGTGTCTGGTTATCTCACGGCTTAACATCTCGTTCTTCGGGCCACGGATAGTAGCTTCAAATACGGAGATCACGCTGCCAGAAAATCGTTCTTCTTCTTCAATCGGTTCGAATGTGTTGATAGAAGTTCCTCCTTTGCTAAAACTAATCAGCCATAGAAGGTTCAGTAATTTCTAGCAGCTGAGGGTTTCTTCCTCTGGCACGATCAATCGCTGCGTCTACGAACTCAGCGAATAGTGGAGCTGGTCGATCTGGCCTACTTTTAAACTCCGGATGAGCCTGAGTCCCTACCCAGAACGGATGAGTTGGCAACTCAATAAACTCGACAAGTCTCCCGTCTGGGCTTTCGCCCGAACATACGAAATCTGAGCCGTCAAACTTTGACCTAAATTTGGGGTTGAATTCATATCTGTGCCGGTGCCGTTCGGAAACAACGGTTCTTCCATATGCTTTGGCTACTTGCGAACCTTCAAGAAGTTCAGCGACATAAGCTCCCAACCGCATGGTGCCGCCCATGTCTTTAATGTCCCGCTGAGATTCCATTAGATCAATCACAGGATAGGAGGTCCGCGGATCAAATTCAGTCGAATTCGCCCCTATCATCCCCAAAACATTCCTTGCGTATTCAATCGTCATTACCTGCATTCCTAGACATAGCCCCAAGCATGGAATTTCATTCTCGCGAGCAAAGCCGACAGCAGCGATCTTTCCCTCAACTCCCCGCTCACCGAATCCTCCTGGTACAACAATTCCATCAAGATCTCTTAATCTTCCAGCGGCTAAAAGGCCTTCGACCTCTTCAGCTTGGATCCATTCGATCTCGATATTTGTACCTGCGTGGATACCTGCGTGGTTAAGAGATTCTACGACTGAGAGATACGCATCAACTAGCGTCACATATTTCCCTATGAGGCCGATCCGGACTTTACTTCTGGCAGCCTGTACTTTTTCAACAAGCATCGTCCACTCTTTAAGATCCGGCTCTGTAGGCGGGAGTTGAAGAATGGAGCACAGGAATTGATCAAGCCCCTCTTCATGAATGACAAGAGGGATCTCGTAAAGAGACTCAGCGTCGGCGGCGTTAATCACTCCTTCTAATGGCACATCACAAAGATTCGAGATTTTCTGCTTTAGAGCATCATTAATTGGTTCTTCACTTCGGCAAACAATCGCATCAGGTTGGATACCACGACTACGTAATTCAGTTACAGAATGTTGGGTTGGTTTTGTCTTCTGCTCTCCAGAAGGCCCGATAAACGGAACCAAGGTGACATGGACATAACATACATTCTCTCGACCGCAGTCAAGCCGGAATTGACGAATGGCTTCAAGGAACGGAAGGATTTCAATATCTCCGACTGTTCCCCCTATCTCAGTAATCACTACATCAACATTTTCTCCCGAAAGTGAAGTGATTCGCTTTTTTATTTCATCAGTAATATGGGGGATAACTTGCACCGTCTTGCCGAGGTAGTCACCGTGACGTTCAGCGGCAATGACCGAAGAATAAATCGAACCGGTTGTAGCGTTAGAGCCCTGTGAAAGATTCTCATCGATGAAGCGCTCATAGTGACCTAAGTCTAAATCAGTCTCCCCTCCATCATCAGTTACGAAAACTTCTCCGTGTTCGTAGGGGTTCATGGTTCCAGGGTCGACGTTTAGATACGGGTCTAACTTCTGCATGGTTACACGCAATCCACGCGCCTTCAAAAGCCTCCCAAGAGAGGAAGCGGTCAATCCCTTGCCTAGCGAACTCGCAACTCCACCTGTAACAAATATGTGCTTGGTCACGGGATCCCATCATACCCGAAGATCCACATGGAAGTCTGGATAATCGATTTTGATTCCCCGACTCCTTCCAAGTACGTTCCCTTCGTATATGTTTACACTCCGGACCGAGACGCTGAGATCAGCTCTAGTGCATGTTGTTGAGCATTTTTACTTTCAGGTGATCCAGAAAGCATTCGAGATATTTCTATAACCCGATGATCGTCATCCAATTCTGCTATTTCGACGCTCACTCCTGTTCCTGTTTCAGTTTTCGTGACACCTATGTGCGTATCAGCGTATGCAGCTACCTGAGCCAGATGCGTGACGACAAAGACCTGACGATCTTCTGAAAGTTTCTTCAGCGCTGCCCCAACAGAAAGCGCCACTTCGCCTCCGATTCCTGCATCAACCTCATCAAAAACTGCCGTTGCAGGATCAGCAGATAAAACAAGGCGGAGAGCGAGCATTGTCCGAGACAGCTCACCCCCTGAAGCGATTTTTGACAAGGGCTGAACACCAGAACCCTTATTCAAAGCAATTAATAACTCCACATTCTCTCCAGAACTTCCCTCTATGGAAAACTCAATGTGGGCATGAGGCAGTGAAAGCCCTACTAGGTTGCGAAGAATTTCACTAGAGAGTTTCGGCGCTGCCTTACTCCGTTCCTTGAAGATTCTTTGCTCCTCTAAGTCTTGCTCTTTCCTGAGGGCAGATAGCTGCTCCTCGGTTTCCTTAACCCGTTCAGCCGAATTCTCTATTGTTTCAATCTTGTGGTGTAAGTGATCTCGGTATTGCAATACATCATCGAGTGTTTTGCCATATTTTTTTCTCAACCCCGTCAAAAGAGTCCGGCGTTGCTGCACCTCGGAGAGTTTCTCTGGATTGGAATCAATGGACTCGGCTATGTTTCTTGCGGTTGCAGATACCTCCGTTGATGTTTCAATCAATTCAACAATTTCTCTCTCAAGTTCTTGCAAGGATTCACGACTACTAATTTCTCTAAGGACTTCAGTGATCTCTTCGATGAAATGACTGCTCGATCCAAGAACATGAGTAGCCCTAAGAGCTGCATCTCGATTACCGGCCGCGTCGCCGAGAAGAAGCTCTTCTGACTGTAGTCGTTGATCCTCTAACGAATCGACAATTTCAGCATCATCAATTTCAGCAGCTTGGAACTTATAGAGTTCCAACTCTTTACTCCGCTCTCCTTCATCACCTCCTAGCTCTTGCAAAATACTCATAAGAGATTTCCCCTCACTTTGGATACTCTCCAATCGGGATGCGTCGATTGAAGCAAAGGCGTCTAAAGCTTCTCGTTGATGCTCTCGTTGGGTAAGGCCTGAGTATCCATGCTGGCCATGAATTTCAACGATTGGCGCTGAGAACTCTTGCAAGAAACCCACGGTGGAAAGTTGGCCGTTGAAGTAAGCACGCGATCTCCCTTCCTTTGGAATGACACGCCGCAATATCACTTCATTCTCATCGCAAAGAAATCTACCTTCGACTATGGCCTCATCTCCAAAAAGTCCAACAAGTGAGGTGTCAGATCTTCCCCCAGAAAGCAGCTGCAGGGCTGTGACAAGTAGGGTTTTGCCTGCCCCCGTTTCACCAGTAATAGCCGTCATCCCCTCCTTGAATAGAACCGATGCTTCCTCAATAACTCCGAGGTTTTTGACTGCCAACTCTAGTAATTGGTTTTTGTTTTCTGTAGTGCCCACGAAAGACCCTTACTTGTCCAATGTTTTAGCGATCTGATAAGCCAAATTTCTCTTTCAGGACGCGATGGAAATTATTAGCCCCGAACGAAACTAGGCGAGCAGGTTTTTCTGCAGTTTTGCAAAGCAATGCTTGGCCCACCTCGAGCTGGGCAACGACATGCCCATCTAAAGCAATAGAAGCATCACAGTCAGGGAGAACCTCAATCCGCAGATTGTCATCAGGCGAAAGAACTACTGCTCTATCAAAGAGAGAGTGTGGCGCAACTGGGGTAAGCAGAAGAGCTTGGTGGGTGGGGTCAATAATTGGACCTCTTGCTGATAAGGAGTACGCTGTCGAGCCAGTTGGGGTAGCAACAATGAGTCCATCGGTCGCATACGATGTGAAGAAGTCATCGTTAATTTCCAAACCAAGCCGGACAGTACGACCGATATCGATTTTTTCGATCACTGCTTCATTGAGAGCACGTTGAGGCTTTTCGGCCCCTTCAATCAAAATCTCTATCCGCATTCTTTCCTCGATGGCATGTTTACCCTCAAAGAACTCTTGCATTCGAAGTTTCGCAAGCTTTGGTTCAACTTCGGTAAGATACCCCATCCGACCAAGATTGATTCCCATAACAGGGACTTCGAAATCACTCACCTCTCGGACCATATAGAGGATTGATCCATCTCCGCCTAGGGCTACAGCTAGGTCTAGAGAGCCATCTATCTCGCTTTCGCTGATTGCTAAATCTTCACGGTTAACAACAGATGCAGAGTCACCGATAAGGACGCACGAATGCCCAGAGGATTCAATCCATTCAATCAGCTCTTCAGCCAAATCGACAGCTTCTGGACGATTGACGTTAATAAATGCAGCGACTCTAGACATACTCTCTCTAGGTTATGGGATAGTGACTGGAGTAGCCACTATTGGAGATCGAGTTTCATTGACTCCAATTCAAAATCGATATCGATTAACTGCTTCTCGCCTCCTTTAACAAGGTGGAAAAAAAACTCCCGATTGCCCCTTGCTCCCACAAGTGGAGAGGCCGACAAACCCTGTACAGGTGAGCCCAACCTGGCCGCTTCTTCCGCTACTTCTTCTAATGTTCGTTTCCATATCTGTGGATCACGAATCACTCCTCTAGAGCGGCTGGCTTCCTCATGTGAAGCTTCAAACTGTGGTTTTACCAACAAGATTAACGAGCCTCCTTGAATACAAAGTGCAACCAAGTGTTCCAGAACCAGCCTTAACGAGATGAAGGAGAGATCAGCAACAACTAGTTGGAATTCTTTACCACCAAAGACTGGAACTGCGTCTCTGATATTTAAGCGTTCGAAGACCGTAACCCGGCCATCATCTGCGATCCGCTCATGAAGTATTCCATAACCCACATCTATTGTAGATACAGCCGCAGCTCCGTTCTGCAACAAACAGTCGGAAAACCCTCCAGTGGAAGCTCCTACATCAAGGCAATCTAAACGGGCAGGATCGACAGAGAAAGCGGAAAGAGCATGAGCAAGTTTGTCTCCTCCTCTACTGACGTAAGCATTCTTTACTGCTAATAACTCAATGCTGTCACTTGCAAGTACCATCTGAGCTGCTGTAGTTGCGAAACTTCCGTTTACCTGAATCTTGGTAGCTTCAATAAGCGCCTCCGCTTGTGCGAGACTATCTACCATTCCACGTCTTAGCAGTTCGGAATCCAAGCGTATGCGTCTAATGGCTTAATGATAGTCAGCTTTCGCCTAGTTATTCAGCTGACTTCCCAAGTAGGTTGAGAGTTTAGAAGGTCGCTAATGTCTCCCGGACCTTGCTGGCTTCTCGCAACATCTATCTGCTGGTTCGCAACTGAAGCGTACTCAGGTCGTTGAACTTCACGGAACACCCCTACTGGAGTTGGTTCATATGGGCCGCTTGCCAACCGAGAAAGGGAAAACGCTAGGCTCGGATCTTCACACGTTTCGTCATGAACAATGAGGGCTGACTCGCCCACATCTGCGACTTTAACGATCTCAGCATTCCCCTGAGAATTGGAGATAACACCAAATTCGTTCTCTTCACCGAACCGAATGGGCTCCCCATGGGTTAGTTGTATCAACATTGAATCGCGCTTGTCTTTCTTGGTGATCTGAGCAAAGGCCCCATCGTTGAAAACATTGCAATTCTGAAAGATTTCAACTAGTGATGAGCCTCGATGTTCATGCGCTCTCCGGAATGTTTCCTGCATGTGTTTCCGGTCCATATCATGGGTACGTGCGACGAAGGTGGCTTCAGCACCCAAGGCCACACTAACTGCGTTGAACGGCTGATCAACCGACCCCATTGGTGTTGATTTCGTTATTTTTCCAACTTCACTTGTAGGGGAATACTGCCCTTTGGTAAGGCCGTAAATCTGATTGTTGAACAGAAGGATCGTCATGTTTACGTTTCGACGCATAGCGTGAATGAGGTGATTTCCGCCGATAGAAAGCATGTCCCCGTCGCCACCAATTACCCATATGTCAAGTTCGGGCCTGGCAATGGCTAAACCGGTCGCGACTGCGGGAGCTCTTCCATGGATGGAATGCATCCCATAAGTGTTCATGTAGTAAGGGAAACGTGCTGCGCAACCTATACCTGATATAAAGACCGTATTTTCTGGCCGAGGTCGAGATTCCATTTCTGGCAGCATGAGTTGCATAGCTGTCAAAATAGAATAGTCTCCACACCCTGGACACCATCTTGGTTCCTGGTCGCTGGTCCAATCAGCTTTGGTAGTTTCTGGCGCTGGCGCAGTGTCGGTCATGTTTCTCCTGCTTAGTTTAACTCTTCAATTATAATGTCAACCAGCTCACTGGTTGTGAAAGGCTGTCCTTGCACTTTGTTGACAGATTTAACATCGACTAGAAACTCGGCGCGAAGCAGCTTAGACAGCTGACCCATGTTCATCTCAGGGCAGATTACGGTTTCGTATCGGGAAAGGACATCCCCGAGATCACTTGGAAATGGGTTGATATGGATGAGGTGAGCATGCGCGATTTTATGCCCTTGATCACGTACTTGTTTCGCTGCGCTAGTTATTGCGCCCCAGGTGGAACCCCACCCTACTAAGAGAACATCGGCATCCTCGTCGCCTTCAACCCAAGTTGGAGGAATATCTGATGCGATATTTGCGACCTTCGCCTGGCGTATGTCAGTCATGTGCTGATGGTTTAGAGGGTCATAAGAGATATTTCCGGTGCCATCTTCTTTCTCTATTCCGCCGATACGGTGCATGAGGCCTGGGGTGCCTGGAACAGCCCAAGCACGTGCAAGAGTCTCTGGATCACGTTTGTATGGCCAAAAGTGTTCATTGCCATCTTCATCTACGTGGTTGGGTTCGGTTGTAAATACTGTGTTGATAATCGGCAGGGAATCCACTTCAGGAAGTTTCCAAGGCTCGGAACCATTAGCCAAATATCCATCGGACATCAGCATCACGGGCGTTCTATATTTTAAGGCAAGGCGTGCCGCTTCGATAGCGGCGTGGAAACAGTGGCCAGGGCTATATGGAGCAATGACGGGCATGGGAGCTTCCCCATGACGACCATACATCGCCATAAGGAGATCAGAGGCCTCTGTTTTTGTTGGAAGGCCCGTTGATGGCCCTCCACGCTGAATATCGATTACAACAAGAGGAAGTTCGAGATTAATCGCCAAACCTATCGCTTCGCCTTTGAGCGCTATGCCTGGACCGCTGGTAGTAGTTACAGCAAGCGCCCCACCGAATGCTGCGCCAACTGATGAGGCAACAGCCGCTATCTCATCTTCAGCTTGGAAAGTCGCTACACCAAAATTCTTGTGCTTCGCGAGTTCATGAAGAATATCAGATGCTGGCGTTATGGGATACGAACCTAAGAACACTGGAAGTTCAGAAAGTTTCCCTGCTGCAACGAGCCCCCAAGATAAAGCAGTATTACCATTAATGTTCGTGTAAGTTCCTGCATCCAGAGCAGCGGGCTTGACCTCGTAGGTATACGCGAATGCCTCTGTCGTTTCCCCATAGGCGTGGCCCGCTTTGAATGCTGCATTGTTTGCCTGAACCACATTAGGGGTTTTACCGAATTTCTTTTCTATCCAGTCCAAAGTCGGTTCCATGGGCCTTTGATAAAGCCATGAAACTAAGCCAAGAGCAAAAAAATTCTTCGACCTTTCAGCGTCTCGCGGTTTGATTCCCTCAATTTCCTTACAAACTTCTTTCGTCATTGACGTCATAGGGACTTCAAACAGTTTGTAGTTTGATAGTTCCCCTGTTTCAAGCGGATTGTCTGTATATCCTGCTTTCGCTAGGTTCCGCTCTTCAAAAGTGTCTTTATTGACGATAACGGTTCCACCAACTTCCAATTTGGAAATTTCCTTTTTTAGGGCAGCTGGATTCATCGCAATGAGAACATTAGGGGCATCGCCGGGGGTCGTTATATCGTGATCTGATACCTGAACTTGGAATGCTGAAACCCCTGCCAGGGTACCTTGCGGAGCGCGAATCTCAGCGGGGAATTCGGGAAGCGTAGCTAGGTCATTTCCGAAAAGGGCACTTGCATTGGTGAACCGCTCTCCCGTTAGTTGCATCCCATCACCTGAATCACCTGCAAAGCGGATGATGATTCTAGATAACTCTCTTGCTCCTGATTCAGGTATTGTGTCTGTCACGGATCCCCCTTGATACGTGTCAGTAATAAGACCGCCTCGGCCGACGATAGCCTGTCTTTAGTCTAAATGGTTTGATTTTGTTCAAGAAGTTGTGTGACATATTTCTCACCTCCGTTTTTTTGCACATGGACCGTGGAGATCGCCTATTCTGTCTGTGTCACATTCTCTAAGGATAGATATATGAACAAAGAACAATTAAGCAAAGTACAACATGATGATGGGTTCATAGCCGCCCTTGACCAGAGCGGAGGAAGTAGCCCTAAAGCGTTAATGAACTACGGGATTGACGGCGATGCATACGCTAATGATGAAGAGATGTTTGACTTGATCCATCAAATGCGAACCAGGATTATGACAAGTAATAGCTTTAATGGAGATCGCATCCTTGGGGCCATCCTTTTTGAGAACACGATGGATCGAGAGGTTCTTGGTCAAAGTACGGCTTCATATCTCTGGGACCAGAAGAAAGTAGTTCCATTTCTCAAGGTGGATAAGGGGTTAGCCGACGAGGAGAACGGCGTACAGGTAATGAAACCTATGCCCGATTTGGATCAGCTTCTTGAGCGGGCCAAAAACAATGAAATCTTCGGAACGAAAATGCGCTCAGTTATTAAATCAGCCAATAGAAGTGGAATAAGCTCAATCGTTAATCAGCAGTTCGAAGTAGGGAAACAGATCCTCAATGCGGGACTAATTCCCATTATTGAACCAGAAGTTGATATCAACAGCCCAGACAAAAGGGAATGCGAAACACTGCTTTTGGATTCTATTGCAGAGAATCTAGAAGGACTTGAGGAGTCCCAGTCAATTATGCTGAAACTCACTCTTCCAGAGGAAGATAACTTTTACAATGGCCTTATCAATGATCAAAGGGTGTTAAGAGTTGTCGCCTTATCGGGAGGGTATTCGCGGCTTGAATCAAATAATCGGCTTGGAAGAAACACTGGAATGGTTGCAAGTTTTTCTCGCGCTTTAACTGAGGGTTTATCGGCGCAGCAAGCAGATGAGGATTTCGATGACCTGCTCGACAGTTCGATTCAGAGCATCTTTGATGCGTCGTCTACTTGATGTAGCTAGTTCAAGTTTTTGAGACGGTCCTTAGCGTCAACAAAGTTTGGGGCGAAGTCGACAACCCACCTAAATGTCTCTCTGGCGCGCGCTATGTTACCTGCCCTGTCATAAAGATCGGCAAGAGCATACGCTCGGCGTAGGTGATGCTCTTGCGGCCGCTTGGGCGGTTTCCAGCCCTTTGAAAGAAGCTTTACAGCTCCTTCGAGATCTCCGCGATCAGCGAGAGCTCCCGCCATCACTATCCTACCTTCGACGACGACGGGGCCTGATGGAGATACCTCTCCGAGCTCACTCCATAAGTAATCGATATCATTCCAGCGCTTACGAGCGCGATAGCAATCCATTAGCACTGGATGCTGGTCTGTTGATGAGGCAAAATGGCGGAATTTCTCTAACGATTCTGCAGCATCCTGATAATCGCCTTTGCGATATAAGGCCAATCCGTAGAGTTCATAGATTTCAGGGATTTTATGGTTACCTTTTATTAAAGGTCGAAGCTTGCGACTCGCATCAGTAAAACGTTCCTCTTCATAAGCCTTTATAGCCTGATAGAAGGCTTTGATGTTTTTCTTTCCCTGATCTTGACCGAAGGATTTTCTGAATCTTGGCTCGATATCTCCGAGGTGAACGGGTCCTCGTGTAATTGGTTTTCTCTTTAGAGCTGTAGGAGTTTTGCCCTTGCTCTTTGATGCCGGTTTTTGTGCTCGTGATATAGCTGCTCTAGCTTCAGCTTGTAATTCCTCTTGCCTCCGCTCTCTCTCTTCCCTCCTTCGTTTACGTTCTTCTTGACGTTCTAAGTCTTCAGGGTCTAAGTCTTCTTTAGTTTCCGGTTCAGGAGGGTTTTCTAATTTTTTTTGATCATCGTGGTGGACACGGAGGACCCCTTTACGCGCGAGTCCGCCCCACTCTCGATTACCAGGTATTGGATCTAAATTGTCATCATCACGGCGAGTGGTTTTTTTCTTGTACTTGCGGGGAGCACCGCCTGAAGTTTTGCTGTGGCTTTGACCATGGGATCTCTGACTTTGACGATTTCCAGAGTTCCTTCTAGCTTGACCCTTCTTTCCTGAAGTCGAGCCGCGATTTTTCGCGTTCGAACGATTTTTCGAATTTGATCTATTCTTCGGGCGATGATTTGAAGTTGACATAGCAGAACAAGCCTACAAGTGATGCGCCAAAGGAACTGCGCATCAGGAAATAATCTTAATAAACGAGTAACGGGCCCTTTCGGGCCCGTTACAGTATCGAAATCCGGCGGCGTCCTACTCTCCCGGGGACACTCGTCCCAAGTACCATCGGCGCTGGTGGGCTTAACTACCGTGTTCGGAATGGGTACGGGTGTGACCCCACCGCTATCACCACCGAAATCTTTTGGCCCATATAGTCAGGGCGCGTATTGTCAAAGGAGTTCTTCGAACTCTCCATAGCGAGCACGAACGCCTAAATACCTCATAAAGATAAATCAAGCCCTCGGCCGATTAGTACCGGTCAGCTGAACACATTGCTGTGCTTACACTTCCGGCCTATCAACGTGGTGTTCTGCCACGGGCCTTACCCGGTTAACCCGGTGGGGTATCTCATCTTGGAGCTGGCTTCCCA
>MPLT02021164.1_pt1 | contig 14522 bp, 15 predicted proteins | sample 1617391 | NCBI WGS metagenome assembly MPLT02 (sample SAMN05944800, study PRJNA350692) | marine metagenome | biome: marine; feature: ODZ; material: water; isolation source: 70 m water sample filtered on 0.2 um supor filter | place: Pacific Ocean | collected 2012-04-08 | depth 70m m
ACTTTCACCAGCCCTCCAAGTAGATGTTTTCGAAAATGTGACAGCCATAAACAGAACTGGGGTTTCTATCGTAATGGTCGAGCAGAACGCTACCCGTTGTTTAAAAATTAGTGACCGCGGGTACGTCCTTGATCAAGGAAAGAATGCCTACGACGGGACTGGCGAAGGACTTTTACATGATCCGAACGTCATAAAATTGTATTTAGGGACAATGGCAGAATCTCGCTAACAACGAAATCGCCACTGATTCAAAATTCTTCACCCATTGACTAAAGAATTGAACCGGTTAGGATAACCTAACACCCCCGACCCTCAGGAATGATAGTTATTTCATTATGTCGTTGAGAATAGGAGTAAAATAGTGGCAGAAAAACAAGCACACGGAAGCGGGGATTCTTCACCTCCGATTGCTGGTGATATTTCAACTTTCCCATCAGATGCAGAACTTTCGAAAACATTAGTTGCCTCATCAGGAACTGCTTCTCTAAGTACCCTAACCTCAGATGGCTACCCCTACGGAAGTATCGTTTCCTATGTCATTAGTGAGCAGGGAGAACCGGTTGTTCTTATTTCTGACCTTGCTGAACATACTATTAACGCCCGACTTGATCAAAGGGCTTCAATGCTTATCAGTGAACCTTCAGAAGGGGGTGATCCGCTTGGAAAATCTCGACTCACCCTTGTTGGGTCATTAACATTGCTGCAGAACCCTATAGACGAGCGTGAAAAATATCTTCTAGAACACCAATACGCATCGTTCTACGTTGACTACGAAGATTTTAATTTTTGGAAATTAACTGTTGAAGAATGCAGGTATGTAGGAGGATTTGGGCATATGAGTTGGGTCCAAAGCGAAGATTATTATAGAGCTGAAATTGACCCCCTTTTCCGAAGTGCTGAAGGCATCATTAGCCACATGAACGATGATCACAGTGACGCTAATACCCTTTATGCTAAAAACTTGGCGGATCTTTCAAGTTGTTCAGAAGCAACTATGTTAGGTGTAGACCGTTATGGGGTAACTTTGAAAGCATTGACCGCTGATGGTCCAAGAATGGCAAGAGTGGGTTTCCCTAATCCATTAAATTCTGAGGATGAAGCAAGACCTGCCATTATCGAATTATTAAGACTCGCGAAAGATAGTACCGCTAGTTCTAAAGAAAACATGGAGTGAGGAAATGTACGCGGAAGTAAAAAAAGTAACGAGAATATCGCCAAATATGGTGCGGATAGTTTTCGGAGATGGAGATTTAGATAACTTTGAGCCAACTTCCTTTACGGATCAATACATAAATGCCTATTTCGTTCCTGAAGGAGCCGATTACTCAGTACCTTTTGACCTTGAACATGCTCGTTCTTCAGGCGATGCTTACCGACCCCGGCCGCGAAGATTCACCGTACGACGATGGGAGCCTGAAACAGAACAGCTAACTATTGATTTCGTTACCCATGGAGATCAGGGTTATGCGGGTATTTGGGCGCAAAGAGCCGTAATAGGAGACAGGCTTCAATTCAAAGGACCCAATGGAAGTTACGCGCCTGCTGAAGAAGTAGATTGGCACTTGCTTGCCGGTGATGAAAGTACTCTCCCAGCAATCAGCGCATCTGTGGAAACAATTTCGGATTCAAAACCGTGCACTGTGTTTCTTATTGTTGACGGTCCAGAAAATCAGATAGATTTCAGTTCTTCGCTAATACACGAAATCCATTGGGTATACCGGTCAGAAGCTGTCGAGCCTGAGACTGCTCTTCTAGAAGCAATTAAAAAACATCAATTCCGAGATGGAGAATTTGATGTTTTCGTCCATGGTGAAGCCGGCGAAGTTCGCGATATACGTAAACACTTAATCCTTGACCGGGGAATAGATATTGACAGTGCCTCTATCTCTCCTTACTGGCGGAGAGATCATACTGACGAAGCTTGGCGAAGTATTAAAAAACAATGGTTAGCTGACCAGGAAAATGATATCTAAAGACTAATTTCGAGAACCTGCTTAAGTTCTCCTACTATTCCGGTATAGAACGGTCCAAATTCTGCATATTCGGCTGAAGCTTCATCAAAGCGCATTGAATAGACCACATCTTTTAAATCATCTGGTTTCTCGCAAAATAAGGTAACTCCCCACTCAAAGTCATCTATGCCAGTTGAACCTGTAATGACTTGTAGAACGCGACCAGAGAATTTTCTTCCCGAAGCACCATGCTCGTACATGAGTTTTTTTCTTGTTTCAAAATCAAGGGTGAACCAGTTTTGATCTACATTTCTTCTTTTTGACATCGGGTAGAAGCACCATGCTGTCTTATCTTTAGGAGGAAGTTCCGGATACAAGCGAGCATTGCGCATTTCATCTGGCACTCCAGCCGCGTATTCTGATATTTCAGTTAATGAAACATACGAATCAACTATTTCTAATCCACATTTTGAAATAGTTGCCTGAAATTTCCTCAGAGTTAGCCAGTCTTCGTCTAAGACCATAAATGCTATATCTGCTTTATGACCAAGAATTGAAATAGGGATTACTTGCCCGCCTTGGTTACGGGTTGCTATAAGTGCCTGTTCAAGACCGTCCTTATCGACCGAATCAGAAGATTTACAAAATAAGTGCAGTACGCCTAATCCCATTGCAGGTTTGAGTGGATTCATAAATAAAGTCTAGTTATAGTTCCGAAGCATCGTGCCTCTAGTATGTAGATTGGTTTCGGAACTTCTTAGAAATCCATGTCTGGCATGCCAGGAACTGCCGCTGATTCCTCTGGTGCGTCTGCTATAACTGCCTCTGTTGTTAAGAAAAGAGCAGCTATGGAACCCGCATTTTGAAGTGCTGATCTTGTAACTTTCGCGGCATCAATAATTCCTGCTTTTACAAGATCTTCATACTCACCAGTGGAAGCGTTCAAACCATTTGATCCTTCTAAGTTGCGTACCTTCTCAACAATCACGCCTCCTTCTAAACCAGCGTTGACCGCTATTTGCTTTAGTGGACCTTCTAATGCTTTTGCAACAAGACTAGCGCCAGTGCTTTCATCTGGGCTTTCCAGCGTTTCTGCAATTTCTTGGACAGCTGCTTGTGCCCTAAGAAGAGTGACTCCTCCTCCAGCGACAACACCCTCTTCAATCGCTGCTTTTGTTGTTGAAACAGCATCTTCTATTCTGTGCTTCTTTTCCTTTAGCTCAACTTCGGTTGCAGCGCCTACTTTAAGAATTGCTACGCCTCCTGAAAGTTTGGCTAATCTTTCTTGGAGTTTTTCCCGATCATAATCTGAGTCGGTATTTTCAATTTCAGCTTTAATTTGTGAGATCCGACCTTCAACGTCTTCTCTGCTTCCTGATCCTTCTATGATCGTAGTTTCATCTTTTGATACAACTACTTTTCTTGCTTCTCCCAGAAGGTCAAGGGTTGCACTATCTAGTTTTAAGCCAACTTCTTCGCTGATTACTTGACCGCCAGTAAGTATCGCCATGTCTTGGAGCATGGCTTTTCGACGATCTCCAAATCCAGGAGCTTTAACGCTAGCTGACGTAAAAGTGCCTCGAATCTTATTGACGACGAGAGTCGCTAAGGCTTCTCCTTCTATGTCTTCTGCAATAATTAACAGCGGTTTTCCGGATTGCATAACTTTTTCAAGAAGTGGCACGATGTCGCGAACGGCTGTGATCTTTGAAGACACAAGAAGAATATATGGATTTTCAAGAATTGTTTCCATTCGGTCTGGGTCTGTTACGAAATAAGGGCTGATATAGCCTTTATCGAAACGCATACCTTCTACAAAGTCCATATCCATACCAAAGGTTTGGGATTCTTCTACTGTTATGACCCCGTCTTTACCTACTTTGTCTATCGCTTCACTTATTTTGGTTCCGATATCGGGATCAGCTGCAGAGATTGAAGCTACATTCGCAATTTGGTCCTTATCCGATGAAACATCCTGTGATTGTCCTCGTATTGAATCTACTGCTGCAGAAACACCTGCTTCTATTCCTTTTTTGAGTGACATTGGATTAGCTCCTGCAGCAACATTCCGGAGTCCTTCACGTACCATTGACCAAGCTAGAACTGTTGCCGTTGTTGTTCCATCACCAGCAACGTCGTCTGTTTTTTTTGCAACTTCTTTAACTAGTTCGGCACCTATTCTCTCGTAGGGGTCTTCGAGATCTATTTCTTTGGCAATTGATACTCCATCATTGGTGATTGTTGGCGCACCCCATTTTTTGTCAAGGACAACATTTCTTCCTTTGGGTCCAAGTGTGACTCGTACTGCATCAGCAAGAGTATTCATTCCTGCCTCTAGGCCACGTCGTGCTTCTTCATCAAATGAAATGATTTTTGCCATTTATTTCTCTCCTTAGATTTCTCTCTCTTGTTTCAACAATTTTTCCTGTATTTTTATTCCAAGTATTTTTTTCGCAAAGATTTTAAATTCCACAATTTCGTAAATGGAATTTTACTTAGACTTCATAATTTTCCCACTTATTTAGGCTTGTAAGTTACTTCTGCGTTCCACCTGCAACAGCAGGAACTATAGAAAGCGTTTGCCCGTCGGAAACTTCAGTTTCTAGTCCTTCAAGGAAGCGAATATCCTCATCATCTAAAAAAACATTGACGAAGCGTTGGAGTTTTCCACCCTCATCAAGAATACGTTCAACAAAATTTGGGTGATCTTTGATTAGGTCATCAAGTATTTGCTGAATAGATCCTGGAGAAACTGTTATAACTGATTCCCCTTTGGTCAATTCACGAAAAGTTGTGGGGATTCGGATCTTTACATTCACACCTTTAATGTATCGTTCGGATTTGTTCTTTCATATCTATTGAGTGAATCGAGTTGTCTTTGCAATTGAGGACTCGTTCTACTTCTCTGCTCGGCAGTAGTTTGGGTAATATGAAATTGCATGGAGTGGTAAATGCGTCGCAGGATTCTCTTGCTGAGTTTTCCATTGCACTGGACGTAGATTCGGCTATTAAACGTGCTCGAGAACTTATTGAGGATGGTTGTGTCGGAATAGATCTTGGTGGCGCAGGATCAACTCAATATGCTGAACGGGTAAGCACTGAGGAAGAGTGGTCGCGATTAGATGGGAAAGTTCAAGCAATTGCTAATTTAGGAATTGAATTATCGGTAGATACTTGGAATCCGGAGATAATGTTTCGGGCGCTTGAAGCTGGTGCAAATTTCATGAATGCTGCTGATGGGTTACAGAATCCAGAAATGGTTGAAATCGCAGTACAAACACGGGTTCCAGTAGTTCTCCCTTTTTTGAGTGGAGATGACCCGAAAAGTCTTCAGTTTGTGTCGGGAGACCCTGTCGCACACATCGTTGATTGGTTTGAAGTCTCTTTAAACCGCCTTGACAAATTGGGTATCGCTAGAGATCAACTGATACTTGACCCTGGTACAGGTTTTGGTCCTGCCAACTGGGATTGGAAGGACCGATACGCATACCAAGAGCAGGTTTATAGCAACCTTGAAAAACTAAGGGTTTTTGACTTACCGATTTATATCGCTCTTCCCTGGAAAATGGATGAGGGGCGTCAACATCTTCTTGAGATCCTTCTTCGAGTTGGTTTCGATTACGGAAGGACTCATATCCCAAAGCAAGTTTTAGAAATTAAAAAAGAATTAGGATAGGGAAAGTAAGGATTTTAATATCCTAATTCTTATTTTTTCTATAGATTCGAACACCGGAAGATTCAAGAAACTCTGGGACTGGTGGACGCAGTTTACGGATAACTACTTCTACTCCAACTACTTTAGGAATTGCCAAGATCACTTCCGTTAGATGGCTGGCGACTCGTTCAAGGAGTTGGTGCGATTCTTCACTAATTACTTTCGTAACGATTTCAGTGATTTCACCGTAGTTTATTGTGTCTGATAAATCATCAGACTCTCCTGCTTTCAATAAATCAGCTTCTATATAGACATCAATTTCGAATGGTTGCGGACGTATTTTCTCTTCAGGGAGAACTCCTATGGTGCCAAGTGCGCGAATTCCTTTTAATTCAATTCGGTCATTCATGGTAACTGTCTAACCTCCCGACAAGGTTTCTGCCCAGTCAGACATAGCTTTTTCTGTTGTTCTTTTAATTGCTTGGCGAGTATCTTCAAACGCTAGTTTCTTACCCACTGATCCGATAAGAGTAAAGACAGGGACCTTCAGTTCTATGTTTTTATGCACTTGTCCAGCGATTACTATGGCTTTCGTATTTGTTTCTTCTGCTAATTGAAGAACGCCTCCGACTACTTTCCCGTTGAAACTTGATTCATTGACCTCTCCTTCTCCAGTGATTACTAGGTCTGCTTCTTCAATGAGTTCTAACAAACCCATATTTTCTGCTACTGCCTCAAATCCATTAATGAGATTCCCCCCAACGGAAGCTAATGCTCCTGCTAAACCTCCAGCAGCTCCAGCCATAGGTAGCGTCGTGACGTCCACTTTTCGTTCTTCATAATAGATCTGCGCTAATCGTTCTAAACGATTATGAAGAAATTTGACTTGTGGTTCGGTTGCGCCTTTCTGAGGGGAAAATATTTCGGCTGCTTGTACAAAACCTGTAGTTACGTCACATGCAACGTTAAGCTCTATGCCTCGAAGTCGACCAAGTGGTTTTAGAGCCTCTAACGCTCCGAAGCCACCATCAGTTGTCGCTGAACCTCCTAACCCGATAAGTATCTGCTCCGCACCTCTTTCAATGGCTTTAGAGATTAGTTGCCCTGTCCCATACGTTGACGCGTTTATAGGGTCATTTCCCTGCTTACCACCTACTAGATGCAAACCCGATGCTTGGGCCATTTCTATTACAGCGAAAGCCCCCTCAAGCCTCCAAGGTGCTTCTATCGGTCTGTTCAGTGGGTCTAAAACTTCACTTTTCCGATTTGCACCGCCGAAAACTTCTAAAGTTCCTTCTCCTCCATCTGCCATCGGTTGTGCTTTCACCACATGCGAGTGAGAAAGAACATGAGCTATTGCTTCGCTTACTTCTTGAGTAGTAGCAGTTCCTTTAAATTTGTCAGGAACGATCAGAATTTTCATTTATCTTTATTCTGTTATCCGCCTGGGAATAGGTCAGCGCCAACATGAACCAATACATTTGCATCAAGGAGGTCATCGATTGGGAGTTCTATGGGCATCGGGAGTACATCCTCTGGTTGTGCATTTATGATTACTGAAATATTAAGTGCATCCAATTCATATCCTTGAGAATAATAGACGTAGGTTTTCTCAAGAATGTTTTCGTCTAAGTCATTTACCGCTTGGACTCCGTTATAGCCGGAGGTAGCCACGAGGGTATCAAGAGTAGCTCCTGCAGCTCCTGAAACTTCAGTCCCATTTGCGACTAGGACTCTAACCTCTGCTGGTGGATGAAGAACGCCCAATGATCCATCGGAAGTATCTTCTGATCCTTCTTGTTGCTCTTGAGTATCATTCGTCTCATCTGGATTAGAGTTTTCTTCAGCTCCATCAGTTTTTTCTGTCTCTTGAGGTTGTTCTTCTTGTATCGTTTGAGTGATTTGAGCGGAACTTTGCTTTGAATCATCATCAAACCCTTCACTGAGTGCAAATACCCCCATTGCGATAACCACAATAATTAAAAGGATTCCCTTCCCAGCAATATTCATATTTGATTCTCTCCCGAATTAGCTTCAGATAAATCTATCCTAAATCTTTACATTTGTTTTAGCGAATTGGGCTTTTTGCTTCTGAAATTCCATATTTTTTTGATCGCCTAAATTTTCTTTGTTTCTGTAAACGCCGAATTACCATAGGGTCGAATTTCATTGCTTCCGGTAGGTCTATCAGATCATCTCGAATCTGATAATACCTAGATGGAGAAATAGTGAATAGGTGACGAATAGCTGTTTCTTTTGAGATGTCTGTCTGCCACGCAGTCCGTTCAAACTCAATAATAGATTTCTGTCGTTCAGTAAGATCCACGTCTTAAATCGTAACTTTAAGTTTTGTTTGATGGTGGACCTTTAACTGAAACTTTTGAGCCGGGTGTCGGAATTGAACCGACGACATCTTCTTTACAAGAGAAGTGCTCTACCAACTGAGCTAACCCGGCATTTTTACATTCTATGTGGAACCAAACCTAGTTAGTCATGTTCTGCGATAGAACGTCTCTGCCTTGCGATTTCAAAACATCCTATAGCAGAAGCTGCGCTTACATTAAGAGATTCCGTAATCCCATGAAGCGGAATTCCAGCTATCACATCACAGCGTTCTCTAGTTAATCGTCCCAATCCCTTTCCTTCGCTTCCGAGAACTAATGCTATTGGCCCGGTCGCTACTTTAATATCGTAGATATCTGTTTGCGCAGAAATATCCATTCCAACAGTCCAAATACCAAGTTCTTTTAATTTTGAAATTGCTTTCGGGATACCTGACGCCGAAGCAATAGGTATATGTTCTATAGCCCCTTGCGCTGTCTTCGCAACGGTTGGGGTTATCCGCACTGATCGATGTTTAGGGAGAAGAATGCCAGTAGCTCCAGCGCATTCACCACTCCGTATAATTGCTCCTAAATTACGTGGATCCATGATCCCGTCCAGAACAAGTATGAAAGGATTTTTGATCCCTTCAATTAGATCTTCTAATTCAAGACTAGGAAGGGGTTCGCATTTCGCTAATACTCCTTGTGCAGATTCTGTAACAGTTACGGAATTGAACTTGGTTTTAGGAAGAAAATGTAAAGGGACACGAAGTTCCTCTGCCAAATTCTGAATATCTTCAAGAATTGGAGCGCTATCTACTCCATCTGAAATAACCACTTCATGGATTCTTCTAGTCCCAGCCAATAGAGCTTCCCTAACGGCATGCCGGCCTTCAACGACCTGCATATCTGGAGATTGATATAAAGATTCGCGAACTGAATTTGAATTTCCCCTCCTGTTTGCATTATTTCGATAATTACGGTTATCTGATTTTTTTCTTGAGTTCCTATTTTTCTTATTCATTTGTTTCACCGGCCTTTACGATACGGCGGATACGGTCACGCAAAGAACCAATTACGTTAGCAAAAACTGAGCGTCCTCTTTCAGTAATAATATCTTCACAAATTAAACTCACTGCGAAACAAGCAATACCATTCATTTGCTCAAAACCTTCAGGATGTTTCCCCTTAATTGAAAATGGAGCCCTAATTACCGAACTTATTCTATTTTCAATTTCTTCTTTATGTTTTGAAATATTCGGCTTTTCAGCGATCACTGAACAATCTATATTTATAACTTTCCAACCAAGGTCAGTGATCCTTGCCATCACTTCTCTAAGCATTTCTATACTGTCAGCATTCTCGTTTTTAGGGTCACTATCTGGGAAAAGCAGACCTATGTCTCCGAGACCCGTTGGTCCAAGCAAAGCATCAATACATGCATGAGCAACAACATCTGAATCCGAGTGGCCTTTCAATGAATAATCTGATTTGAAAGTTGTTCCTCCCAAAATAAGAGGTTTCGTCTTTTGAGCCTCCCAAGCGTGGGAATCAAAACCGTGCCCGATTCTCATCTTTCTACTCTTCCCTTCGTGCCTTAAATGTTCTCGAAACCCTGGAAATAAATTCAGTGGTGTTTACAAAGGGTACCGATTTATTTCAATGTCTTACATCAACATGTGTAATTGATGGGAGGAACAGATTTTTCGTATTAGTCTATTCAATGCATGACATCTTCTGACTTCTTACGATCTATTGATATGTTCTCAGGCTTAAGTGATGAACTATTGCAACCAATAGCCAAAGAATCGGAAAGCATAAATTTGCAACGAGGGGATATTCTTTTTCAAGAAGGAGATGAACCTAACGACCTGTACATTGTGACCATTGGTCGCATAGCTATCGGGAATAAATCTTTTGATGGCAGAGAATCATTAGTTGCTCTTATGGAGCCGGGGGATTTATTCGGAGAAATGCCTTTATTCCGTTCTGATGGGCGTTCAGCAGAAGCTCGCGCGTTGGAAGACTCATCAGTAGTCGTGATTCCTTACTCACCAGTAAAGGATTTATATCAAAATAATCCTGATTTGTTATGGAGAGTTGTGGATATGCTAGTTGACCGATTAAAGAGTACAGATATAGCTCTTGCAGACACAATGTTTTTGGATGTCACTGGGAGAACAGCAAAACGATTACTGGAAATGGCAGGCGATCTAGATGAGTTCCAACTTCCAATCACACAAGAAGAATTAGCTGGAATGATTGGTGCCTCTCGTGAAAGAGTCAATAAGTCAATTTCTTCATTCATCAAATTAGGATGGCTAGCGCAAAATGGGGAGAAATATATCATCATTGACCGGAAGCAGTTAGAAATACGTTCTACTTGAAAATCTGTTTTACTGTCTCCGGAAAAACTCGCTGAACTTTTTAACTGTTGGGTGGTCTGTATATTCTTTTGGAGACAAGCTATCTGGGTCTAATAGGATAGTTTTCATTCCAAAAACCGCTGCGGTATCCAATAAATTGGAAGTGGTATCTAACACAAGGCAGGACTGATAAGCACATCCAGATGAGCGATGTAGTATTTCAAAGGCCGCTGGGTCTGGCTTGCGAACTCCAGTTTCGGAACTAATGATCCAAGGCTTTACTCCATGCAGGCCGTACATCTCTCGTAAACCATTTGACCATGCAGCAAAATCATTTGTTACGACGGAAACTGCGATACCTCTTTTGTGAAGATTCCTTAAAAAATCTTTTGCTCCACTTCGAAAATCAAAGCTCTCTATGTATCTTCGGTCAAGATCATCTGGATCTCCTTCAATACTTACCTGATTCCAGAACTCTGCAGTTTCTATCCTGCCAAGAGTTCCTTGTCTGTGGAGTTCCATAAGGTCGGCATGGTCAACCTCACCCCCATTCTCCTGAATAAAAGTTTGTAAATGCTCTTGGGGATCTAAACCTTGCTTAAATATCACTCCATGCAAATCAATTACTAAAAGCTCCAAGTGGGCGCTTTCTTGAGAGTGATTTATGGATTTTCCTCCCTCTGCGCCTGGAATTTGAGTGGCGACAGAAGTTGGACGTCTTGCTAGTCGTTTTTTTTCATACCTGCGATCAAGGAGCCAATTAATTATTGCTAGGAAAATCGAAAGGAGAAGTAATGCTAATACTGCCCATACAACCCAATCCAAGATTTGCGCTATTCTATGTTCGCTTACTCCAGAGGCATCAATGACTCTTTGCTCTCCAAGAGGTACATCAAAAGTTTTTCCGTCACTCTCATCGGGGAGGTTCACAATAACACGTAAGGAAACACTGTCTTCTAAAGGAATTCCTAAATTCTCTTCAAGAGTGTCTCTTGAGATTCCAAGTGGTGGTTCTTCCAATAAGGCATTCAACGCACTATCAGTAAAAATCTCAAATCCTTCGGTTAAGTCAACGCTGCCCATAACCGAGTAAGAGCGTTTCTTTTCAGATGTTTCCGTCAGAATCTTCCAATTCTTAAATGTATTTTCTGAACTAGTTAACTCATTTAGCACATTTTGTAAATCGTCAGAGTTGGCGAAAGGTTTCGTAGCTTCATACCAATCGCGCCCATCAGAACCTCGCCCCGTTGCTTGGAACGTCCAACCACTAGTTTCTAGGTCAGATGTTTGAAGTATTTCTTCTAGATTCTGAAATACGACCTCATCGCGAGCAGCAGCGTCAAGTCCTATTCCTGCAGAAATCTGACCAGAACCGTTTTCTTCTAGATCGATAACGACTCGAAGCTGCATATTGCATCCAGTAACGAAAAGTAAGAGTGCAATTAATCCAGAAATAAATGTTAATTGTTTAGAGCGCACTATTGCATAGTAACGCCATGAGCCAAATAGTCCGAATACCTGCTGGACTTAAAATAAAACTATTCTGCTGCTATGAATTCTTCAACAGATGGAGGTTCGAACCCTTCAACAGCTTTAAAAATAATTTTGCTTCCAGTTTCACTGTCTATTTGGGAATCTACATCAACGACAATAATTTGTCCGGCGGTGAATTCTTTAAGCAATAGTCTTTCTGATAAAGGATCCTCAACAAGTCGTTGGATTGCTCTTCGAAGTGGTCGAGCACCGAGTTCAGGATCATAACCTCTATCTGCTAGATAGTGTTTAGCCTCGACAGTTACTTCTAGTCCCATGCCCTGATTTTCAAGTTGTTCCGTAACTCTAGCTACCATGAGGTCAACAATCTCAGTGACCTCACTCTTTGATAATTCATGAAATACGATAACTTCATCAACACGATTCAGGAATTCAGGTCGGAAGTGATCTTTGAGTGAATCGGTGACTTTTTCTTTCATCCTCTGGTAAGTAACGGATTCATCATTTTTGGTGAAACCGAGGTTGGCTTTCCGTAAATCACGTGTCCCCAGATTGGAAGTCATGATGAGAACGGTGTTCCGGAAGTCAACTGATCTTCCTTGACTATCTGTGAGTCTTCCTTCTTCAAGAATTTGAAGAAGAGCATTAAATACATCTGGGTGCGCTTTTTCTATTTCATCAAAAAGCACCACAGAAAATGGTTTTCTCCGGACAGCTTCAGTAAGTTGTCCCCCTTCTTCATAACCTACGTAACCCGGAGGTGATCCCATTAGACGGCTTACAGTGTGTTTTTCCATGTATTCCGACATATCTAAACTAATCAATGCTTGTTCATCTCCAAAAAGGAATTCTGCCAAGGTCTTTGCGAGTTCTGTTTTACCAACACCAGAAGGGCCGAGGAAGATAAAGGATCCCGATGGACGCTTGGGATCTTTAAGTCCTGCTCTTGTCCGGCGAATAGCTTGGCTGACTGCTTTAATACTGTCTTGTTGCCCAATAACTCTTTTGTGAAGTTCATCTTCCATTCGAAGTAATTTCGCTGTTTCCTCTTCAGTGAGTTTGTAAACAGGAATTCCAGTCCACACAGAAAGCACTTCAGCTATGGCTTCTTCATCAACCTCATCAAAGAAATCAACACCTGAATCCTTCATTTCAGTTTCCATATTTTCTTTTTTGTTCAGAAGTTCTTTTTCTTTATCTCGGAGACGACCTGCTTCTTCAAAATTTTGTGCTTCAACCGCAGCTTTTTTATCTTTAGTGACAATTGCTAATTCATTTTCTAATTCTTTGAAGTCTGGTGGGGTTTCCATTCTTTTGAGCCGTAAACGCGATCCAGCCTCGTCAATTAGATCTATGGCTTTATCGGGAAGGTGCCTATCGGAAATATATCGATCAGCAAGATTTGCTGCAGCGACTAAGGCCTGGTCAGTTATTGTTACTTTGTGATGTTCTTCATAGCGGTCTCTTAAACCTTTTAGGATTTCAATCGTATGCGAAACTGAAGGTTCATCAACTATTATTTTCTGGAATCTTCGTTCTAAAGCAGCATCTTTCTCTAAATGTTTTCTGTACTCGTCAAGCGTTGTTGCTCCAATTGTTTGTAGTTCTCCTCTTGCAAGCATTGGCTTTAATATTGATGCTGCATCTATCGCCCCCTCAGCTGCGCCAGCTCCTACAAGGGTGTGTAGTTCATCAATGAAAAGAATTATGTCTCCACGGGTTCTGATTTCCTTTAAGACTTTTTTGAGTCGCTCTTCAAAATCGCCTCGGTAACGGGAACCAGCTACAAGAGCTCCCAAGTCAAGTGTATAAAGTTGTTTTCCTCTAAGGGGCTCTGGTACATCATCAATAGCGATAGAGCGGGCTAGTCCTTCGACAATTGCTGTTTTCCCAACTCCAGGCTCTCCAACTAGAACAGGGTTGTTTTTTGTTCTTCTGCTGAGAACCTGCATGACACGTTCAGCTTCTCTCGTTCTTCCGATAACAGGATCTAATTTTTTCTCTTTAGCTAACTGGGTTAAATTTCTTCCAAATTGGTCTAGGACCATTGAAGATGTGGCATCTCCTCCTCTACCTCCAGTGCCAGCAGATGCCCTTTCTCCTCTTCTGCCACCTTCGTTTTCTTCTTCTCCTGTTCCTGAGTATCCGGAAAGCAATTGGATTACTTGTTGTCGAACCCGAGATAAGTCTGCGCCTAATTTTGTCAATACCTGTGCGGCTACACCTTCACCTTCCCTTATTAAGCCAAGGAGGATATGTTCTGTGCCAATGTAATTGTGTCCGAGTTGAAGGGCTTCCCGTAAGCTCAGTTCGAGTACTTTCTTTGCTCGTGGCGTAAATGGTATATGTCCACTGGGTGATGAACCGCCTTGACCAATGATTTCTTCGACTTGGTCTCTAACAGCCTCTAAAGAAATTCCAAGCGATTCAAGTGCTTTCGCGGCAACTCCTTCTCCCTCATGGATTAAACCAAGAAGTATGTGTTCTGTTCCGATGTAATTGTGGTTGAGCAAACGTGCTTCTTCTTGAGCTAAAACAACTACTCTTCGTGCTCTATCTGTAAATCTTTCGAACAAAAATTGCCCTTTCAAAAATGGTTTTGATTTAAGTGTACCCTGAGCTTGATTTGATGTCAGAACGTATATTCAGAGACTAATTTTGTCTCTCTCATATTTACAACGCAAAAAAGCAGTAATTTCTTCCATAATTGAGTAAAAATTTCTGTTTATTC
>MPLT02247289.1_pt1 | contig 14511 bp, 9 predicted proteins | sample 1617391 | NCBI WGS metagenome assembly MPLT02 (sample SAMN05944800, study PRJNA350692) | marine metagenome | biome: marine; feature: ODZ; material: water; isolation source: 70 m water sample filtered on 0.2 um supor filter | place: Pacific Ocean | collected 2012-04-08 | depth 70m m
GAGGCCATTGTTGCCGCCTTCGGGCAGTTTGATCTCCAGCCGCACGACGAAGTCACTATAGCTGTCCTTGGTGTAGATGGTACCACCTTTGCCGGGCTTGCACTGGATGGTGCCGTCAGTGACTTGGTAATTGTCAATCGGGCCAGCCCAACCGATGAAATCCTTGCCGTTAAAGAGGGGCTTGAAGCCTTTCTCCTCAGCGACCGCGCTGAGGCTAAGCAGTAGGGTAAGTGCGATGAGTTGTTTTTTCATATTAGTTCAATTCCTTGATGAAGATGTTGCGCCAGCAGATTTCGCCACCGTGGGTTTGCAGCTGGATTGGGCCGTGGGTAATCAGTGGTTTGCGGTTCGCCTTGGGCGTTTTGCGGTCCCAGAAATTGGTGAGGGGCGCATTGTCCACGACGAGTTTGCCGTTAAGCTTGATGGTGACCTTGTCGCCGACCATTTTGATGTAGAAAGTGTTCCACTCGCCAAAAGGCTTGTCGGCCAGCACGAGCGGGTCGCGACCGGGCGTGCCGGCAGGGCCGTTGTTCCAAAGACCTCCGGAGCCTTTGTCCGCGCCGATCTTCCATTTGCCGCCTTCCTTGGTCGTGTCCCAAATCTGGACCTGTGGAACGCCGCGCAGGTAAATGCCGCTGTCGGCCTTGGCGACGGTTTTGTAGTCCACGTACAACTCGAAGTCGCCGTAGTTCTTTACGGTGCTAAGGTACAGACCATTCCCGTCATTGATTAGGATACCATCCTTCACCGACCAGTGCTGTTGAATGTCCTTGAGGCTGTCCGCCTTTTTCTTGGTCAACGCCTTCTTATCCAGCGCCATCCATTTGGCGGGATCTTCAGTCTTCAAACCCCACCAACCCTTGAGGTCTTTGCCGTTAAAAAGGGCCTTGAATCCCTTGGGCGGCTGGTTGAGGTCGGCGCCCGTCACAGTGACGGCCGCGAGGAGGAATGCGGGGATGAGTTTCATCAGTTTCATGACAAAAAATCGTTCGTGGAACGGCCCGATGATGGGCTGACCACGAGCGATTGCAAGCTCGGTCTGCTTTTGCCTAGCTAATCTTCGGCAGGCTCGCCGCAGCGATGGCCTGACCGTGGCGTTTCTCGGTTTCATCCGGGAAGTGGAACTTGATCCGTTCTGCCAGTTCCGGAAATTCCGAGGCCATTACTTCCTTGGAGCGCGTGATGATGTGCTCACCGCCGGGGCCGGTGGTCACGCGGCCCAGCAGCAATACGTACTGGAATTCATAAAACTCCGCGTAATGCGCTAGCGTGTAGCCGAGGTAAATCCCAATGGCGTCGTAAATCTTCAGCGCGCGCTCGTCGCCTTCTTCCATCAGCTTTTGCACGATCTTTAACTGCTCGGGCATGCTCAGGCTGGCATCGTACTCAATGCCCGAGGCCGGCAGTAGGCGGGCGACTGCTTGTTGCGAGAAATACTGTGCACCCACGCCAAGGTCGCCGCTCCATTCATCGGCCGGCGCCTCGGGATGCAGATCCACCGGCGCAAAAGCCAGTTCACTGAGCCACGTGGTGATGTTGCCATCCATATCCACATACCCGCCGCCTTCGCTCGTGCCCATGGCAATGCCAAGCACGCCGTTGCCGGATTCCCCCTTCTTGCGTAGCGCCATTGAGCCGGCCAAGGCGGTCACCTCGCCGTCATTGATCACTTCCAGTGGGCAATTCCATTCCTCGGCAATGTTGGTGAACATGTCGCGCACCTTGGCCTCGAAATCCTCCGGGCCCACGCCACGAAAGAGCGAGGCCCACGTCACCTTGTTGTGCGAGTAACAGCCAGCGGCGCTGCCGCCAATGGCGTCCACGCGCGGCAGGTGTTCGGCGGCGCGCTTGAGGGAGTCGATGATGCCTTCGTGATGATAATCCGGATTTGGCTCGAAGTACGGATCCCACACGATCTCTTCACTGAACTTCACTTCACCATCAATCACCGCAGCCGCCTTGCGGTCACTGCCGCCCAGGTCGAAGCCAATGCGGCAGCCATCCAGGTGCCGGCCAATCGGACGCGCCTGAGAATTTTCCGAGGGCAATTCGGCACAAGCCACCACCTCGAGCGAGTGACGATTGTTCTTCACGCCAATCACGTCGTCGTCAAATTTGCCGAACTCGTTGGTCCGGTAGTATTCCTGCAGCCGATCGATATAAGCATCCGCGCCGCTCAGGTGAATCTTCCAGCCGCCACGTTGCCACAGGAGAAATTTCACCATGCGTTCGAGGTGACGGAAATTGTTCGGCTCCAGCTCGTGATTGGCCGGGAACAGCACGGTGCGGTGATGAAACACGGAACCATCAGCCTGCTCGAGGCCGATGCCGAGGTCCACGGCCGCACCGGTATCGCGAGCTGCTGCCTCGAAGGCGCGGTTCACCAGAATCGCCGGGCGAAAGGCGGGATGGAGTTCAGGAAGAAACTTCGGTTCGGGCAAAAGATTCACGTCACTCATTTTTCGGGGCGCGAATCCTGTTCTGTTCGGCCAACCATTGCAAGCCAGCTTCGGGAATAATTTCGTGGCCACCTTGAAAAATCGTCACCCGCGCGGCGCCTGATTTTCTGCGGAAAAGAACTGTTTTTCGACCATAACGCGAATCGACTGCCGCTTCCTTTCGTAAGGCGGGCGGCACCTTGGCCGTTTTTACAAACTCCCCGATCAACGCCGGGCTGAGCCGATCCTTGGGCGCCGCCAGCGCGTTGAAGGCCTCCAGCGAATGGCTGATCGGCACACTGCCGTTGTGGCCGTCAGTGATACCGGCGTTGATGTCCAGATTCACACCGCGCGCGCGGGCCATGTAGGTAATGGCCGAGCGTTTCAAGGCATCCGCATGCGCCGGCGTGCCGGGCACAGGTTTATGGCCGCCCAGCGCCGCCTCAATCTCGCCCGCATATCGCAGCTTGCGGGCGGCCGTTTCTGCATGCCACTTCACCAAATCTGAAATCGGCACCCACGCCGAGACACCCGCCCACAGTTCAGGCGCACGCCCCGCCATCAATAGGCTCGCATAACCACCGCCCGAGGCTCCAATTACATAAATTCGATTAGGATCAACGTTCCCTTGCTGCTTAGCCCACGAAACAGCACTGAGAATATCCTGCACTACAAGCTCCGAGCCCATCGACGACGGCGTACGATTACGCCCACGGAAGTTAGGATGAATGAAGTGCCAATCGTGATTTACAGCCCACTGACCGTAAGAGGTGTTCGCCTGCCGGTAATCGCTAGACCACGAATGCAACCCCACCAGCAACGGCCGAGCTTCTTTAGTGGACGGTGCGAAATGCAGTGCCGGCTGATCCGTATCATCTGCCGCACTGCGATATTTGATTTCCTGAATCTCTTCCGGCCAGCCTGGCAGGACTGCTTGAAGATTAGCTACTGAAACCAACAATAACGATACTGACCAAGCTCTCAGGTTCAATCGGTTAACCTGCTTAGGAGGGTTCGTTCGGATCAGATTCCTCGTGGTACATCTCTTCTTTCAACTCCACATCCTCATTACTTGCCTCATCTTCTCCACCGCAAGCCACGAACAGGAGCGATACCGCTGCATACAAAACATTCTTCATATTGATAAATAAATGGGCTACTGCCTTGGCAGGATGGTAATGAGGTTCAATTCGTCGCCCAAGCATAAACCCTCACTGCGAGTTTTTGCGGCGGCTCGTAGCTGATTGTTATAATCGGTGCTAGTGCCTTGTTTGGTGGATCCATCTGCCATAACCCAATTGGCCTCGTCACTTTGAAATCCGGTCATGCTGTATTCTTTAATGCCGGGACCAAAGAACTTGGCGTTATACGATCCGGTAGCGAAGTCGTACCGCTCCACAGCGCATCCGTTGTGACCGTCACCGTTTCCTCCCTGCAACTTCCTGTTTTGAGTCGCATAATTCCATCGATCAGAATTATTCACACCCCCGAAATCTGTGATGTATTTCACTCCATCAGCCTGTGAAGCACCAGCCACATTTCTGGTTGAGGCAATGATGGTTGATCCAACAGTCACATCTCCCTGCATTTTAATTCCATAACTCTGCCGGTTGGGTCGGAGCAAATGTTTGTTGTTCTGAGCTTTGAATTCAGCCCAGGATTTTTTTGATTCTTTCCGCTGATTAGCAATCGCCTTGGGATCCAAAGGCGATACATACGCTGTGTAATCCATAAGGATTTCAGAAATCGCGTATGCACGAGGCCAACACCAATGCTCATAACGATCTTGGATGTCGTTAAAACCAAGCGTTTTGGCATACGCATTATTAACTATTTGCGGATCCAGCTGAGGTGTAGCTCCGCCCTGAAGGCCCGCATAGTTTTCATATGCCGCGTGGTAAGATTTCAGCTTGTTCGCACATTTTAGCCGATTCGCCTTGGTCTTAGCCTTAGCCAGAGTAGGCAAAAGCATACTCGCCAAAATTCCGATAATGGCGATTACGACTAGTAGCTCTATTAATGTGAAACCTTTATTCCTTCTCATTGCGCGTTAGTCGCAGATATTATGCCAATCTCCATAGGATGCAAAACGGCCAAAAAATGATCGGAATCAATCTTTTATTTGGAAAATAGGCGTAAAAACCACGCCGGTTGCGTTGTAATAACACAGAAAAACAAACCTCGAACCCTCACGCGGATGGTGCTCACATTTTGCGGCGGTTGTCAGATCAACGGCCGCGCCCGCAGTTTGGCGTTTTACCCATATTAATCCACGAAGTCGTCTTCTTTTTCCGCACCCCCAATACCGGACACGGTGCGTGTTGCCCCACCTTTTTGGTCGGGATTCCCTGTACGGCATGACGCAGCCCGGTGTGGTATCATGAAAGCTTGTCCAGCTTTCCACATCAAACCCGTTCCGGCTACCCATTGGCTCTCAGTTACTTGGCTTTTGAAAAAAAATGTGCAGACTGCTTCGCGTGTCGCGCATACGCATTGCTGCTGTGGACGAAGTGGAGGAAGGTAAGACTTTAAAGTTTTCCTTCAAGCGTAAGGAACGGCCGATGGAGGGATTTGTTGGACGCTTCAATGGGACGTTGTTTGCCTATGAGAACACCTGCCGTCACATTCCGATTTCACTCGATTACGGGGATAACCGGTTTTTCACCAACCAAGGCGATGCGCTGATGTGCCAGACGCACGGCGCGGTGTATGAGCCCGACACGGGGCTCTGCACGCGCGGGCCATGTGCGGGAGCAAGTTTGTTTCCCCTAGAGGTGATGGAGGAAGACGGCGTGTTGTGGTTTGAGCAGGACTAAATTGCTTCTAAGCCAGTACGCCCTTCACCACTTTGCCGTGCACATCGGTGAGGCGATATTTGCGCCCTTGGAAACGGTAATAGAGTTTCTCGTGATCCATACCCATGAGATGCAGGATGGTGGCCTGTAGATCGTGCACGTGCACCTTGTCCTCGGCCACCTTGAAGCCCAGCTCGTCGCTGGCGCCGTAGGTGCCGGGCTTGGTGCCGCCGCCGGCCATCCACTGAGTGTACACGTCCGGATAATGATCGCGCCCAAGCACTTTACCCTTGGCTGTGCGGCCTTCGCGGAAGGGCGTGCGACCGAATTCGCCGCCCCACACGATAAGGGTATCCTCAAATAATCCGCGCTCCTTGAGATCCTTGATTAGGGCGGCGATGGGTTTATCCATCGTCTTGCACTTGTTGCGCAGGCCATCGCCGAGGCCCGTGCCCGCGCCGGTACCGTGGAAATCCCAGCCCCAGTCGAAGAGGTGCACAAAGCGAACGCCCTTTTCCACCAACCGACGCGCGAGCAAAATGTTGTTGGCTAAACTCCCCGCGCCGGGCTTAGCGCCGTAGCTGTCGAGGATGTGTTTCGGTTCCTTGGTAATATCCATCACCTCCGGCACGCTTGCCTGCATGCGATAAGCCATCTCGTACTGCGCAATGCGCGTGATAGTCTCGGGGCTGCCAAGTTCCTTGGCCTGAATGCGGTTCAGGTCATTGAGCGCATCGAGGCTCTTGCGGCGCAACGCACGGCTCATGCCTTTGGGGTTGGACACATAGAGCACCGGATCGCCCTTGGATCGACATTGCACGCCCTGAAAAACGCTGGGCAGAAAACCGCTACCGAAGGAGTTCTTGCCGCCATTGGGCTGCACGCCGCTGGAGATCAATGCCACGAAGCCGGGCAGATTCTGGTTCGCACTGCCGAGGCCGTACGTCATCCACGAGCCCATGCTCGGCCGACCTTCGCGCGCGCTGCCGGTGTAGAGCAGCAGCTCCGCCGGCGCGTGGTTAAACTGATCAGTCGTCATGGATTTGATAAACGAAATATCGTCCACGTGCTTGGCCAGCTCCGGCACGGCGTCGCTCATCCACGCGCCGGTTTGGCCGTGTTGCTTAAAATCGTGCGGGGTGCCCATCAGCTTCGGCACGCCCGAGGTGAAGGCAAATCGACGGCCTTTCAGATATTCGTCCGGACAATTCTCGCCGTCGCGCTTCTGCAGCTGCGGCTTGTAATCGAACATGTCCAACACTGGCGGCGAACCAGTCATGTGCAGGTAAATGACGCTCTTGGCCTTGGGCGCGAAATGCGGGCGGCGTGGTTTGAGCGGTTGCGTGGGATCAAACGGCACATCGGCCGAGGCCGTTTGCGCGCCGCCCATCATCGAGGCCAGCGCGGCCGCGCCTAGACCCATCCCCGCCTCGCCGAGAAACTGTCGGCGCGTGCGATGTAAAAGCTGTTCGTGTTGCAGATTCATTTTGGTAATCAGGTTAACGTTTCATGAACATCTCATCGAGATTCAAAAGCACATTGCCGATGATGGTCCAAGCCGCAAGCTCGTCGGCTTTCATGCCCTCAGGAAGCGGACCAAGCGGGTCGGTAGCCATCATCTTGGCGGCCTCGGAATCCTGTTGGTAATCGGCCAGCAATTCGTTGAAGAGTTCCTCGAGACGACCCACCTCGGCGGGCTTGGGCTCACGCGAGAGGCATAGGCGCAGACCGAAGGTCACCCGCGCGGCCGTCGTGTCGCCACCCTCTTTCATCATGCGGCGGGCCAGAGCCTGTGAGGCCTCCACGTACACTGGATCGTTCATCGTCACCAATGCCTGCAGCGGAGTGTTGGTGGGCACGCGGCGCACAGTGCAGACATTGCGGTTTGGCGCATCAAACGCCGCCATGGAGGGGTACGGATTGGTGCGGCGCCAGTGGGTGTAAATACCGCGGCGATACTTATCCTCGCCCGCGCTGGTTTTCCAATCCATGCCCGGCCCAAACGCCGCGGACACGCCGAAGCTCGGCTGGTACGGCTTCACCGGAACGCCGTACATTTTGCGGCTGAGCAGGCCGCTGACTGACATTGCCTGATCGCGGATCATCTCGGCGGTCAACCGCAAGCGCGGTCCGCGCGCGTAGAAGCGGTTGGCCGGATCGTTCTCCAAATGTTCCGGTGTAGAGCGCGAGTCCTGCCGGTACGCGGCGCTGGTGACCAGCAGTTTGAGAAACGCCTTAGTATCCCACTTCATCCGCGCCAACTCGGTGGCCAGCCAATCGAGCAACGCCGGATGCGTAGGCAATTCGCCCTGCGAACCAAACTCCTCGCTGGTGCGTACGATGCCTGTGCCGAAGATGGATTCCCAATAACGGTTGGCAATGACGCGCGCGGTGAGCGGGTTGCCCTCATCCAGAATCCAGTTGGCCAGCTGCAGACGGTCGGGCTTTTCAGCGATCGGCACGCCGAACACTTCCGGCACACCCTCGTACACGCGCTTATCTTTCTGCTGATAGTTGCCGCGTAACTGAATATGCGTCTCGCGGCCCTTGGCCATCTCGCGCATCACGGGCACGGTGGTGGTGCCTTTCATACCGGCGAGCTGTTTTTTGGCCACGTCCAGTTCCTTAATCTTGGCAAGGGTCTTGGGGTTGTTGGCCGCGTAATAATCCTTAAGTCGTTTCACCTGCGCCACACTGCGTTTTTCAACCGGGGCACTCAGGATGCCGTGTACGTCTTGGGGCAGTGCCACCTCAAGCTTAGGCAACACGCCGGTCACGATGGAGATGATTACGTCTTCCTCTTTGAGGTCCTTGACGGTCACTTCCACCACATCTCCTTCGGCAGCGGTGGTGGTCGCCTTAAACCGCAGCAGACCGGTGGTGAGCGTGTTGGGAACGGGCACAAAGGGCAACAACCGCGCGCCGTCGAGCGCGTAGTCGACATTCACTTTAAAGACCTTGTTGGATTCCTCTTTCCAAATCACCTTACGATTGGTGTCCAGCACCTCCACTCGATGCACTTCTAACCGCTCGGCCAGACCGGTACCGGTGCGGTTCCAAATCGCGAGCTTCCCGATCGGCTGCTCACTGCCGAGATCTACCTCCCACCATGGGTTGTCCTCCTGCGCGGTGTGCGTCACCGTCTTCTTAGCAAAATCACCGCTAGTGTTTCCGTCGTTGCCGTACTTAGCCGGCCCTCCGAAATCTGTACTGCTCTGGGTTGCCTTACCCTTGGGCGCGATGTTGGCACCGTTGCTGAATACTTGCACCTCGCCCAGATGCAGAAACACCCCTTTGCCCACGTTGGTGACGCGCACGAAGCGGCCTTTCAAATCCTTCTCGCCCTGCGGTCGCAGCTTGATCGTCACACGGCTCGGATTCACCCCGGCGACCTGCAGTTGATCGAATTTTCCAGCCGGAACTTTCGCGGAGAGCACATTGTTCTCGCGCGCAATTGCCAGTCGCTTCACCGGCACCCGTTGCTCAAATTGCTTGGCCCACGGCTCCAGTCCATCCAGCGCCGTCGCCTTGAGGTGAGCCAACTCCTTTTCCAGCGCCGCCACTTTTAGCTCCGTGTCCTGCCGCTGTTTTTTTTGTGCCTCGCTGTAAATACTGACGAACGGCGCCTCGTTGCGTTTGTCGCTGTCCTCGGTGTTGTTGAAAATCGCGAACATTCGGAAGTACTCCTCCTGACTCAGCGGATCGTACTTATGATCATGGCACTGCGCGCAGGCCATCGTGGTGCCCATCCACACCTGCATGGTGGTGTTTACGCGATCGACCACCGCTACATTGCGAAACTCCTCATCGGCCGTGCCGCCTTCGTTGTTCGTCTGCGTGTTACGATGAAACGCGGTGGCAATCAGCTGATCGTTGGTCGGTTTGCCGAGTAAATCTCCAGCGAGTTGTTCGCGCGTGAATTGATCAAACGGCATGTTGCTGTTGAGCGCACGGATCACCCAATCGCGATAGCCCCAAATCGTGCGCGGCTGATCATCGGCATACCCGGTACTGTCCGCGTATCGCGCAAGGTCCAGCCATTGCCGCGCCCAATGCTCGCCATACGCCGGCTTAGCCAAGAGACGGTCCACGAGTTTCTCATAAGCTTCCGGCGAGGTATCCGCCACAAACGCCGCCTCCTCCGCCTGCGTCGGTGGCAACCCTGTTAGATCCAGGCTCACTCGTCGAATTAACGCCTGCTTGTCCGCCACCTTCGAGGGGGCCCAGCCGCGCTTCTCCAGTTGCGCGAGGATAAAGCGGTCCACTTCGTTGCGGCTCCACTGGGAATTCTTCACCGCCGGCACTGCTTCACGTTCAGGTTTTACATACGCCCAGTGCGGCTCGTACTCCGCGCCTTCGGCGACCCATTGTTTGAGGATCGCCTTTTGCTCCGCCGTCAGGGCGAGCTTGGATTCCTTGGGCGGCATTAGCTCATCGGCGTCCTTGGCAAAAATGCGGTAGATCAGCTCGCTGTCCTCCACGTCGCCTGGCTTAATGGCGAATAGTCCGTCCTTATTTTCTGCAACTGCAGCCTCGCGCTTATCCAATCGCAGTTTTGCCTTACGCGCGGCGGCATCTGGTCCGTGACAGGTGTAGCAATTCTCCGAGAGAATCGCGCGGACATCGCGATTAAAGGAAATCTGCTTGGGCTCTGCCGAAGTCACCACCGTCAACAACCCGAAGCTCAATAAAATCCGCCAAGTTTTCATGCTAAAAATCAATCATGCCGCCCGTGGGGAGGCGTGTAAAGATTGGATGAGATTGAGCGAAAAAGATTCATACCAAAATCGGTTTCACCACTTTTCCGTGCACATCGGTCAGCCGATACCGGCGGCCCTGGAACTTGTAAGTGAACCGCTCATGATCAATTCCCAACAAATGCAGCAGCGTGGCTTGGAAATCGTGCACATGCACGCGGTCCTGTACGGCGTTGATTCCCAGATCGTCACTCGCACCGTAGGTCATACCCGGTTTCACTCCGCCACCGGCCATCCATGTGGTGAAGGCGTACGGATGATGGTCACGCCCCCATTGCTTGCGGTTCCGGATGTCGCCCTGAATAAACGGCGTGCGACCGAATTCGCCACCCCAGACCACCAAGGTGTCCTCCAGCAACCCGCGTTGCTTCAGGTCGGCAATCAACCCCGCGCTCGGCTGATCGGTGTCGCGGCACTGATTGTACAGCTCGGTGGTCACGCTGCGGTGCTGATCCCAGCCCGCGTGCATCACCTGCACAAATCGTGTGCCGCGCTCGATTAACCGGCGCGCCATCAGGCAGTTATAGGCAAAGGAGCCTCGCTCCTTCACCGAGGGCCCGTAGAGATCCAGCACACTCTTCGGTTCCTTGGCCACATCGGTGAGTTCCGGCACGCTGGTTTGCATACGGTAGGCCATCTCGTACTGTGCAATGCGCGTGAGAATTTCCGGGTCACCAAACTCCGCATGGCGCATGCGGTTGAGTTTACCCAAATCATCAAGCATCCCACGACGCTCTTGGCCGGTGATGCCGTTGGGGTTTTGCAAATACAATACCGGATCGCCGCCCGCACGAAATTTTACACCCTGAAAGCGCGAGGGCAGAAACCCGCTGCCCCAGTAAAAATCATAGAAAATCTGTCCGCAGGTCGTCCCTTTGCTCACGCTGGTCATCACCACAAACGACGGCAGACTGTCTGTGTCGCTACCCAGCCCATAGCTAAGCCACGCGCCCAGCGTCGGCCGACCGGGCATTTCCGCGCCGGACATGAAAAACGAAATCGCAGGCGCATGGTTCACCTGCTCAGTGTGCATGCTCTTGATGAAGCAAATATCATCGGCCGCCTTGCCCACGTGGGGCATGAAGTTGCTCACCCACGCGCCGCTTTGCCCGTGCTGCTTGAACGGCTCAATCGGCGCCAGCATCAACTTGCCCTGCGGATTGCCCGTCATAGTGCTGAACCGTTTGCCCTCCACAAAATCCTGAGGCACCGGCTTGCCATGCAGCTGCTCCTGCAACGGCTTGTAATCATACAAATCCGTGTGCGTTGGCGCTCCGTTCATGAACAGATAAATCACCCGCTTCGCCTTGGGCGCAAAATGCGGCAGCGAACCCAGCCCGCCAAACGCCCCGCCGGTCTGGCCGGCCAAGCCGTCTTGTTGTAACAGGGTTCCCAAAGCCGCCGCGCCAATCCCCGTCGCCGTCCGGCCGAAAAACTGCCGGCGATTGATCATGAGTTGGGATTCAGTCAGTGGATTCATATCATTCACGCGTGATCACTTCGTCGAGGTTTAACAGCAGATTGCACAACACCGTATATGCCGCATGATCGGTCACGGTAAGAGTTTCGTCGCGGACATGTTCGCCGACCTTTAACAACTCCTGCGCGGCCTCAGGTTTGGCGGTGTAGGTGATGCGCAATTGCTGGATGCGCTGTTGCAGCACGACCGCTTCATCTGCGGATGGCAGGCGGGCAGTCGCTAGGCGAAAGGCATACGACACGCGGGCTACGTCATCGACCCCACCTTCCTGAAGCACCCGCTGGGCCATTGCGCGGGCGGCTTCTACATAGGCAACATCGTTGAGGGTGATCAATGCATGCAATGGCGTGTTCGTCCGCGCGCGGCGCACTTCACAGGTCTGGCGTTTGGCTTCATCAAAGAACATCGTGGGCCCTACAATGCGTCGCCAGAAAGTATATAGACTACGTCGATACAAAGCTTCGCCTTTGTCCTGTGCGTAGCGTTTTTTGCCAAACGTACTTTCGGCCCAAACACCCGGCGGCTGATAAGGCTTTACCGGAGGGCCTCCCATCCTTTCCACCAACAGTCCGCTTATCGCCAGGGCCTGATCACGAATCATCCACGAAGGCAACCGGTAGCGTGTCATGCGTGCCAGCAATCGGTTTTCCGGATCGCGCTCGTGCAACGCAGATGTCACCGCTGAGCTTTGGCGGTAGGTTGCACTCAGCACGATCCGCCGATGCAGCCCCTTAACGTTCCAGTTATCGGAAACAAATTCCTGCGCCAGCCAGTTGAGCAAACCCGGATGACTCGGCCGTTCACTTTGCACACCGAAATCCTCGGTTGTCTTCACTAATCCCGTAGCAAAGAACTGCTGCCAGATCCGGTTCACCGTCACACGAGCGGTCAACGGATGCTTGGAAGTGACCAGCCACTCCGCCAAACCCAGCCGGTTACGCGGAGCATCTTTTGGTAACGGCGGCAAACTCTCCGGCGTGTTACTACCCACCACGATGTCCGTAGGCTTGTTGTACACACCGCGGATGAGTACGCGCGTTTCACGCTTGGTCCCATCACGCATCACCATCACTTTGGGGAACGCTTTGCGCAAATCGTTGATGCGTTTTTTCGCGGCATCTGTCTCGGTTTGCAACCGGCGCAATTCAGGATCATTCAAACTGTAGGCTTTGCTGACTATCTCCTTCATAGCCACCGTACGTTTGGCGGGCTCAGCCTGCAGCGCTGTCAGTAATTCGCCTGAACCAAAGTCCGGCTCGCCTGCATTAGAAACGGACACGCGAAACCGCCCCATTACATGCTGCTTAGCCGAGTGATTGAATTTCATGAGAACCGTCAACTTGGTGCCAGCTTTTTCCACAAAAGGTTCAGCAAGCGTGAATATTGCCGTGTGCGCCTGCTTAACACCTTGTTGCCCCGGCCATACTCCCCATCCACTACCGGCGTTGCCATCAATCGCCTGTTTCACATCAAGGCCGCCCTGATTAAATGTCGATTTAGCGCCCGTCAGCTTCAATTCCTTTGGTTCGGACCCCGTACTCTCGATCATTACCCTAAAATCCGTTAGCACAAAATTTCCGCCTTTAACGCGACTCAACCCGCCCGCTGGCAGACTCGCATGCTGCAATGCCTCCAACCGCACATGACGAAACTGTTTCACGCCCGCGGCCATTTGCACCGCATACTCATCGCGATCAGGTAGCTTGCCTTTCGCCAGCACGGATTGATCCGGCAGCAATTCCAAAGTCTGCTGCTGCGCGCGGGCGGCGATGGGCTTCAGTGGCGTCCAAGCGGAGGCTGATCCGCGCTTCAACTGATCCGCTTCCCACTTCGCCTGCCCTTGTGCCAATACCGCGCGTCGGGCGGCGAGGGATTTAGTATGCGCTGCGATCTTTTGCTCGAGACCGGCAATCTCCTTTTTCTGCTCGCTCGTACCCACCTGAATATTCGGCGCCATTGCCGGATCACCACCTCCACCATTTACAGGTGTTTGGTTAAAGAAGGAATACATGCTGAAGTAATCACGCTGACTAATCGGGTCGAACTTATGGTCGTGGCAACGGCAACAATTAAAGGTTAGCCCCATCCACACCGTGCCCACCGTTTCAGTCTGATCAAATACATATTCCACGCGGTTTTCTGCTGCGATGCGGCCACCTTCGCCGTTGATCATGTGGTTACGATTGAAGCCCGTCGCCAGCACCTGCTGCTCCGTTGCATTCGGCAGCAGATCACCGGCGATTTGTTCCACGGTAAAATCGTTATACGGCTGATTGGCATTGAAGGCGCGAACCACCCAGTCACGCCATGGCCACATGGTTCGTTCACGGTCCCCTTGATACCCATTGCTATCGGCATACCTTGCGGCCTCGAGCCAATCCCATGCCATGCGCTCACCATAACGCGGTGAAGCCAAAAGACGGTCGACCACTGTTTCAAATGCCTTGGGAGACTTGTCTTTCTGGAAAGTATCCACCTCGGTCAAAGTGGGGGGTAATCCCGTGAGATCCAAAGTTACTCGGCGCAACCATGTAATCCGATCCGCTACCTTGGAAGGCTTCAATCCTTCCCGCTCCAATCGCGCCAGAATAAAGTTATCGATTCCACTGCGCGGCCAATCGGCCAGATTCACTTTTGGTGGGGCCACGGGTTTAGGAGTTTCATACGCCCAATGCTTACCCCACTTGGCACCCGCATTGATCCATTCCTTAAGCGTAGCCTTTTGTGCTACGGTTAGTTTAAGATTCGATTCCGGCGGCGGCATGAGTTCATCCGCATCCTCTGAAAAAATCCGCGCGATGATTTCGCTCTCTGCACTTTTGCCCGGAACAATGACCTCCCGCTTGGCATCCGCCTCCACATCCAAACGCAACTTAGCTTTACGCGCGTTAGCATCGGGGCCGTGACAGGTAAAACAGGTGTCCGAAAGGATAGGCAAAACGTCCCGGCTAAAATCCGGGGCGGCAAACACATTGCAGGCGACAGAAAATACCGCGATGGAGATCCAACATCGCATCGCAGGTAGTTTGAGGCTCACACGC